>Ga0182024_10001794_pt1 | contig 54445 bp, 58 predicted proteins | sample P32metaG_FD_120480 | JGI IMG/M metagenome (GOLD analysis project Ga0182024, IMG submission 120480) | Permafrost microbial communities from Stordalen Mire, Sweden - P3-2 metaG (Illumina Assembly) | ecosystem: Environmental > Terrestrial > Soil > Wetlands > Permafrost | place: Sweden: Stordalen...
GCCCACCAGAACCGCGCCTGACGCCACCACGCCGCCGACGCTGTGATACATGGGCAGGCAGTTGTAGAGCCGGTCATCCGGACCCGCGCCGGTCATGCCGGCGAACCAGTGGGTCCAGCTCATCACCCGGCGATGGCTGACATACGCGGCCTTGGGCAGGCCGGTGGTGCCGGAAGTATAGATCAGCAAGGCGCGGTCGTTCAGGGTAACATTACGTTGTTGCGACCCTGTCAGCGGCGCGTCGGACAGGCTTTCCAGCAACTGGTGGAAGGCCGGGCCGTGACGCCAGATCGTGGCGTCGCTGGTGACGTCATCCGCCAGGATTTCGGAGGCAATGATGTGCTTGGGCTGGGCGACCTTGACGCAATAGTCCAGTGCCTCGCCTTTCAGGTTAATGTTCAGCAGGGCCACGATGCCGCCAACGCGGGTGATGCCCAGCCACAGCGCCATATAGTCCGGACAGTTGGGCATCAACAGGCAGACCGTGTCGCCCTTCTCGATGCCTTGCGCCAGCGCCCAGCGTGCGATCCTGTTGGCGCGCGCCGCCAGCCCGGCATGGCTCAAGGTTTCCTGCAGGCCGATCAGCGCGGGGGCGTCGCCGAAGCGTGCGCCAAGTTCTTCCACGACAACAGGAAAGATGCGCGTGGCCACATCTTCGATGCGCGACGTCAGCTCCAGCGCGCGCAGCCACGCTTTGGAGGATGAGCTGTCTTTCCTGGCGACAGGTTGCGTCATGCGTGTCCCGAATTGAAACGGTCTTTCGGCCCGGAGTTGAGGGCAGATTACCCGGCTTTGTGTACAGCTCCCGTTAATGCACGGGGCCTGCCACTCCGGTATTGCGCCGAGAATTTGTTAATCCCCGCGCGCCTAGAATGACGTCTTGCTTCTCTAGGGCAGTCATGCGCGACGAAACGCTAGCATTGCACGCCGGCTTTGACGCCGATCCCGCGACCAAGGCGGTGGCGGTGCCGATCTATCAGACGGCGGCGTATCAGTTCGATTCCGCCGATCAGGGGGCCGCGCTCTTCAACCTGGAAGAGGAAGGCTATCGCTATAGCCGCATCTCTAATCCGACGGTCAAGATTCTGGAAGACCGCGTCGCGGCGCTGGAAGGTGCCGCCGGCGCGCTGGCGACCGCGTCGGGACAGGCGGCGCTGTACTACGCCTTCTCCAATGTGGCGCGCGCCGGGCAGAATATCGTTTCGGTGCCCCAGCTCCATGGCACCACCCACACCTTGCTGCACTCGGTTCTGCCGGGGCAGGGCGTGGAAGGCCGCTTTGCCGCCGGCGACAGTGCTGAGGCGCTCGCTGCCTGCATGGATGAAAATACCGCCGCAGTGTTCTGCGAGACCGTCGGCAATCCGGCCGGCAATATCTGTGACCTGGAGGCAATCGCGCGCATGGCGCATGCGCGCGGCGTGCCGCTGATTGTCGACAACACGGTGGCGACGCCGGTGCTCTTGAAGCCGGCGCGTCATGGCGCCGACATCATCGTGCATTCGCTGACCAAGTTCATGGGCGGCCATGGCAGCGCCATGGGTGGCATGGTGGTGGATTCAGGCAGCTTCGACTGGATGGCGCATAAAGCGCGCTTCCCCCAGTTCACCACCCCCGATCATTCCTATCATGGCCTGGTCTATGCCGAGCGTTTCGGCAAATGCGCCTTTGTGGCGCGGGCCCGCAGCGTCCATCAGCGCACCACCGGCGCCATCCTGTCGCCGATGAGCGCCTTCCTGCTGCTGCAGGGCATCGAGACCGTAGGCCTGCGCATCGAGCGCCATGTCGAGAATGCGCGCGTGGTGGCCGATTTCCTGGCCGGCGATTCCCGCGTCGCCTGGGTCAATTATGCCGGCTTCCCCGAAAGCCCCTATCACGCCCTGGCGCAGAAATATCTGGGTGGCCGCGTGCCCTCGCTGCTGACCTTTGGCGTCAAGGGCGGCTTTGAGGCGGGCAAGGATTTCTACGACGCGCTAGGCCTGATCAAGCGACTGGTCAATATCGGCGACGCCAAATCGCTGGCCTGTCATCCCGCCTCGACCACCCATCGCCAGATGCCGCCAGCCGAACAGCGCAAGGCCGGCATCACCGCCGAGACCATCCGCCTGTCGGTCGGTATCGAGCACAGGGACGACATCATCGCCGATCTGGAGCAGGCGCTGGCTGTTGCTTGCCGCGGCCAGCTTCGGGTCGCGCCATGAGCCGGGTGGAGCAGTTCCTGCTGGGCAGCGGCCACAACCGCGCCAGCCTGCAGGTCGGGCTGGTCAACAACATGCCCGACGCGGCGATGCGCGCGACCGAGTTGCAGTTCGCGCGTCTGCTCAAGGAGGCTGCCGGTTCGCTGGATGTGCGCTTGCGGCTTTTCTCCATGCGCTCGATCCCGCGCAGCGAGGAAACGCGTTCGCGCATGGCCGGCTTCTACGACGATGCCGCCTTCCTGCAGGCGGCCAATGTCGACGCCCTGATCATCACCGGCGCCCAGCCGGGGGCGGCCGACCTGCGCGACGAGCCCTATTGGGCGGAACTGGCGCATCTGATCGACTGGGCCGAGATCGGCACCATCTCCACACTGTTTTCCTGTCTTGCCGCTCATGCCGCGGCGCTGCAGCTGGACGGCATCACCCGCCGGGCGCTGCCCACAAAACTTTCCGGCCTCTAACAAAGTGTGCGGGTCGAGGACGATCCGTTGTTCTTCAGCACCGGGGCCAGCGTGCCGGTGCCGCATTCGCGCAAGAACGACATTGCGGAGAGCGAGCTGACCGCCAAGGGGTATCGCGTGCTGTCGCGGCTTCAGAACGGCCAGGTGGACATCTTCACCCGCGAGCCGCCGGGCCATAGCCGCTTTGTTCTGTTCCAGGGCCATCCCGAATATGATCCGGGCACCTTGGGGCGGGAATATCTGCGCGACATGGGCCGCTTCCTGCGCGGCGAGGCCGGTGACATGCCGCAGATCCCGGAGAATTATTTCGACCGCGCCACCGAAGACCGTTTGGCCGACCTGCTGGCGGGCAATGAGCCGGACCTGACGCGCTATAGCGAGATCGTGACCGGCGCGGTGCCGCTCAAGCTCTGGCGTGGCAACACGGTCAAACTGTTCGCCAACTGGCTGACGCTGGTTGCTGCCGCCAAGGCGCGCAAGCTTGCTTCGCGCACGGTGCACACCCGCCGCCGGGCTTCTTAGGACCTGGGCACTACGTCAAATGCGATCGTCGTGCGCGCCTGCGCGTCATGGAACGGCACCGTGCCGTGCCACATGTAAGACGGAAACAGCACCAGCCGGCCCGGCCGGGGCTGGATGGCGCGGCGGATGGGGTCTTTCAGCGCCAGTTTGAAAGCGGGTTCGCCGAACTTGATCCAGCCCTGGCGTTCGGCCACGTCTTCCACAGCCTTTGGCACCGCCACGTAATAACAGGAACTGATCCAGCCCTGCGGATGGATGTGGTTCACATGAAAGCCGCAGTCACGCAGGCGTGACGACCAGGACCCGGAATAGCGGAAATCGCGCGCCCGCCGCGCCAGGAAAGGATGGCTGTCGTCTTCCTTCAGCCCCGCGATATAGTGCGCGACGGCCTGGTCGATGCGGGTGCGGATTTTCTCCACCAGCGCATGGCCGCGGCCAAAGATCTGGTCCGGCGTCTGTGTCCCGCCGCGCAGGGACTGGTTGAGATATTCACGCGTCGTGGGATGCACGCTGTCCAGCCAGGCATTCAGCTCGGCGTTGAAATCTTCCATGCTGGAAAAGCCGTCCGGCGCCTCCAGTTCAAAGCTCTGGATCAACGTGTCATAGCCGTTGAGCTGTTCGTCGCGTTCGTCTGCCATCAGCCGCCAGGCGGTGCCCATGGTCGACAGCGCGATCTGATCGCGCGGATTGATCGCGACCGCGCGTTCGCACAGGGCCACTGCTTTGGCGGGATCACCACCCAGAAGGGCTGCCTCCGCGGCACAGCCATAGAGCTCGCCGTCCTGGTCATGTCGCGCCAGCAAGGCGTCAAACGCGCTCAGCGCTTCGTCATAGCGCTCCAGCATGGTCAGCGCGCTGGCCACACCCGCCGCCGCCAGCCTGTTGGTGGGCGCAAGCCGCGCCGCGTCCTGGTAGGTTTCCAGGGCTTCTTCGCCACGTTTCTCATGACTGAGGAAGAACGCCTTGGACAAAAGCAGCGGCGCGGTCTTTGGCGCGCTGTCATAGGATTTGAGATACTCGTCGCGCCGGTCCAGGCGATAGAGAATTTCGTTGTGGAATTTGTGCCATTCGGGATTGGCCGGATCCTGGGCAATCATCTGCCGCGAGATAGCCAGCGCTTCGTCATAGCGCTTCATCTCCTGCAGGATCTCGGCGCGCACGGCGTCGCTGTGCGGCAAGGCAGGGTTCAGCGCCTTGGCCCTGGCGAGATGCTCAAGCGCCTGTTCGCCCTGGCGCTGGCGGGCCAGCGCCAGGCCGTAATTGTGATGCAGCGCGCCTTTGACCTGGTCGGAGGCCGGCTGTTGCAGCGCGCCGGCGAAAATCGTTGCGGCCTCCTGCGGGCGGCCCTGGTCCAGCATCACACCACCCAGCTCCAGCCGCGCCTGCGCATTGGCGGGCATCACGCCCGCCCAATCGCGCAACATCGCTTCGGCGTCTTCCAGCCGGTTCAGCCGCTTCAAGGTGTTGCCGGCCTCGAAATAGGCTTCGGCGTAATCGGGCTTGAGGCGGATCGCGTCTTTCAGCGCTGCCAGCGCTTCTTGCGGCTGGCCCAGCCACTGCAGCGCGGTGGCATGGCTGAAGGCCAGTTCTGCGGCTCGCGGATCGGCGGCGCGGGCGCGGGCGAAACAGGCGGCCGCATCCTCGAAGCGCTGCTGGTGCATCCGGACCAGCCCGGCCATGTGGAGCAGGGCGGGATCGGCGGCCGAAGGGCCCAGATGGGGCGCCATGATTCGGTCGGCGCCGTCCACGTCGCCCCTCTGCAGGGCGGCGCTCGCGGCGGCCAGGACCTCCTGGACACCGTCTTTTTTCTGGATGGAGACCATGGCGGCACCCTATAGGAGCCAGTTGTCGGCTGTCAGGCCCGATAGAAAATTACAATAATGACTTTTTGTCACAACAAAATTGCGTAGTTTCACGTACTTGGCAAAGAACGCGACAAACTTTCTAATTGTCGCAAAATGTCACTGATTTGCTCTTCCCCCCTCGAAAATCGGGATTTAATAAGTATCTGCGGCGGGGCTTCCAGAACGTGACCATGCATCTGTTGTCCTTAGATATCGGCTGGATCCTGGCGGCCATCGCAATTGGCGGCGCAGGTTACACCTTGCTCGCCGCATTGCTGGTCGGCCGTTTCATGCAGGCGCCGCAAACAGGCGCCGGCCATAGCCCCGATGTCACCATCCTGAAGCCGCTGCACCAGGGCGAACCCGACCTGTCGCGCAATCTCGAAACCTTCTTCGCCCAGCGCTATGACGCCAAGGTGCAGATCGTCTTCGGCGTGCATGACGAATCCGATCCCGCCGTTGCTGTGGTACGTGCGCTGCAGGCCAAGTATCCGCATCTCGACACCGCGATCGTGGCCGATACCGCGCTCTATGGCGCCAATGCCAAAGTGTCCAACCTGATCAACATGCTGCCCCAGGCCAAGCACGACACGCTGGTGCTGTCGGACAGCGACATCGCGGTCTCGCCCAGCTGGCTTTCCCAGGTTACCGCCGCGCTGGCGCGTCCAGGCGTTGGCATTGTCACCTGTCTTTATACCGGCGAGCCCGCCAATGACGGCCACCGGCTTTGGTCGGCACTGGCCGCGATGGGCACGTCCTACACCTTCCTGCCCAATGCGGTGCTGGGCACCTCGCTCGGCCTGGCCGCGCCCTGTTTTGGTTCCACCATCGCCATGCGCCGCGAGACCCTGGATGAAGTGGGCGGCTTCACCGCTTTCGCCGATCACCTAGCCGATGACTATGAGATGGGCCGCGCGGTTCGCGCCCGCGGCTATGCCCTGGCCATTCCCGCGATGGGCGTGGGTCATACCGCGGCAGAAAGTTCGGCGATGGATCTGCTCCGCCATGAGCTGCGCTGGACGCGCACCATCCGCATGGTCAATCCGGCGGGCTATCTGGGCAGCTTTGTAACCCATGGCTTTGTCTTTGCCCTGATGGCGTCGGTATTGCTGGATTTTAACACTGTCAGCCTGGCCCTGCTGGCGCTGACCCTGGCGTCGCGGCTGTTCCTAAAGTACCGGATCGATGGACTTTTCGGCACCGATGGCGGTCCCTACGGCCTGCTTCCACTGCGCGACCTGTTAAGCTTTGGCGTCTTTGTGGTCTCGCTGTTCGGCGAAACCGTGCATTGGCGCGGAACGCACTTTGCGGTAGAGCCTTCGGGCGCGATGTCCCAGGTCTGACAGAACTGAAAAGTTCCTGACTGTTCCAGGCCCGCCCGGGCCATGAGGTATGACGATGATGAAGTCCCTTTTCCTGCAGGCACCGTCTTTTGACGGCTATGACGGCGGCGCCGGCGCGCGTTACCAGATGAAGCGGGAAGTGAAGAGCTTCTGGTTCCCCACCTGGCTGGCGCAAGCCGCCGCGATGGTGCCGGGCTCGCGGCTGATCGATGCGCCGCCGCACAATCTTTCCTTCAAGGACATTGAGGAAGATGTGAAGGCGCACGAACTGATCGTGATCCATACCTCAACGCCCAGCTTCAAGTCCGACTGCAAGACCGCGCGTCTTGTGCGCGCCATCAATCCCACCGCCAAGATCGGCTTCATCGGCGCCAAGGTCGCGGTCGAACCGAACGAGAGCATGGCGGCCTGTCCCGAGCTCGATTTTGTCGCCCGCAACGAATACGACTTCACCATCAAGGAACTGGCGGAAGGCGCGGACTGGTCCACCATCAAGGGCCTGACCTATCGCGACGCCTCAGGTCAGATCGTCACCAATCCTGAGCGCGAAATCCTGGTGGACATGGACAAGCTGCCGTCGGTGCTGCCGTTCTACAAGCAGCTCGATGTGAAGAAGTATTTCGGCGGCTATCTGCTGCACCCCTACATGTCCTGGTATACGGGACGTGGCTGCAAGTCGCGCTGCACTTTCTGCCTGTGGCCGCAGACCATCGGCGGACACAAATACCGCTTCATGTCGATCGACCGGGTGGTGCAGGACGTGAAGAATGTGAAAGAGAATTTCCCCGAAGTGAAGGAAATCTTCTTCGACGACGACACCCTGACCGACAATCACGACCGCGTGGAAGAACTGGCCAAGGCGCTGGGTCCGCTGAATGTAGTGTGGTCGTGCAACGCCAAGGCCAATGTGCCGCGCAAGACCCTGGAAGTGATGAAGGCCAACGGCCTTCGCCTGCTCTTGGTCGGCTATGAATCCGGCAACCAGCAGATCCTGCACAACATCAAGAAGGGCCTTTTGGTCGATGTCGCCAGGCGCTTCTCGCGCGATTGCCGTGAGTTGGGCATCGTGGTGCACGGCACTTTCATTCTGGGCCTGCCGGGCGAAACCCGCGAAACCATCCAGGAAACCCTGAAATTCGCCAAGGAAGTGAACCCGCACACCATCCAGGTGTCGCTGGCCGCGCCCTATCCCGGCACCTTCCTCTACAAGCAGGCCAAGGAGAATGGCTGGTTCGCCTCCGACGTGGACCTGTTGACGGAAGACGGCACCCAGATCGCGCCGCTCAACTATCCGCATCTGGGCCACACCGAAATCTTCGAGTCGGTCGAGGACTTCTACAAGAAGTTCTATTTCCGCCCCTCCAAGATCGCGGAGATCTTGAAGGAAATGCTGACCTCGCGCGACATGCTGATGCGGCGCTTGCGCGAAGGCGTGGAGTTCTTCCAGTTCCTCAAGAACCGCGAAGACATGATCGTTTCCTGATTTGAAGAAGCTGATCGTCACGGCGGACGATTTCGGTGCTGCCGTCGAAGTCAACCAAGCGGTGGAACGTGCCCATCGCGACGGTATCCTGTCCGCCGCCAGCCTGATGGTGGCAGCACCCGCAGCCAATGACGCCGTCCAGCGGGCGCGGTCCATGCTATCCCTGCGCGTCGGTCTGCATCTGGTGCTGGTGGACGGAAAGCCGATGCTCCCGGCTGCCGCGGTGCCCGACCTGGTCGACAAAAGCGGCAACTTCCGCACCGATATGACGCGCGCCGGCGCGGCCATGTTCTTCCTGCCGAGAGTGCGTGCCCAGCTCGCGGCCGAGATGGAAGCCCAGTTCGCGGCCTTCGAAGCAACCGGGCTGAAGCTCGATCACGTCAACGCCCACAAGCATTTCCATCTCCATCCCACCATCGCCGCGCTTATTGTGAAGCTCGGTAAGAAGCATGGCGTGCGGGGCGCGCGGGTGCCATTGGAGCCGCAGGCCGTGTTGGCAAGAATCGAAAAACACAAGCCGTCCAACGTGGTGGCGCTGACCACGCCGTTCGCACGGCTTCTGCGCAACCGCTTCCGGCGCGCTGGAATCGCCGCGCCCGATCATGTCTTCGGCTTGGCCTGGTCGGGCGCGATGACCCCGGCACGGCTGGCTGGCCTGATCGAGCACCTGCCCGATGGTTTGAGCGAGATCTATATGCACCCGGCGACCGGCCCCTATCCTGGTTCCGCGCCCGGTTACCTATATGGGGAGGAGCTCAAGGCGCTGACCGATCCGGGACTGCCGGGCCTGATTGCTGCCAAGGGCATCCGGATGGGCGGCTTCAGCGACTTTCCCGCCCAATAAAATCAATGGCTTAGCAGAAGAATTTTTGGTTCAATTGCCCGCGCCAAAGGGGTATTGCAATAGCGAAACAGGAGCCCTTCTTGAGTAGCCACGCTTTTGCCATCCCGCCCGACCTGACGCGCGACACCGGCGTGTGGCCCGGTGACGGCCCGATCCGCTTCGGCTCGGATGAGCACAGGCGGCTGTTCTGCAAGACGCTGCTCGATACCCACGATCCCTACAAGCCTGCGGTGCTGGACTGGCCCAAGCTGGGCGAGGAAGCTGAGAAGCGCATCACCGCCCTGCCGATCTGGGACATCGCCGTCCAGACCGAGAACCGCGCCGGCCTCAATGTCTGCACCTATGCCGAAAGCGTGCGCGATCCCTTGCTGCGCAAGGCGATCGAGCTGAACGGCTTTGAGGAACGCCGCCACCGCCATGTGCTGGCCAACCTGGTCGAAGCCTATGGCATCAAGCTGGCGCCCGAACCGGTCTATGAGCGTCCCAAAAATCCGGAATGGGCCTTCATGGTCACCGGCTACAGCGAATGCATCGACAGCTTCTTCGCTTTCGGCCTGTTCAAGGCCGCGGCCGACACCGGCTATTTTCCCCCGGAACTGATCCAGACCTTCGATCCGGTGGTGAATGAGGAAGCCCGCCACATTCTGTTCTTTGTGAACTGGGTGGCCTGGCATCGCCGCAACATGGCGTGGTGGTGCCGGCCTTATTTTGAAGTGAAGGTGCTCGCGGTCTGGCTGTTCCTGATCTATGAGCGCCTGGGCATCGCCTCGGATGTCTCCAACGGCCAGCAGGACAACAACTTCACCGTCAGCGGCGCCGAACAGCTGGGGTCGGACATCAATGTCGGCGAGTTGATTGCCATCTGCGTTGCCGAGAATGACCGGCGGCTGGCGCCTTTCGACAATCGTCTCAAGCGGCCGCGCTTTGTGCCGGCCATGGCGCGGATCGCGCTGAAGTTTATTGGTCCCAAAAAGAAAGCGGCCTGACCATGAAGATCGGCTCGCCGGAGCATCGCGACACCTTCTGCAAGCATTTCATGCAGACCTATACGGAGTTCGATCCGGACACCTTGCCCTGGCCGGATCTGGACGAGGCCGCGCTGACGCGGCTGAAATCGGTGCCTTTCTGGGAAGAGGTTTTCTATACCGAGCGCCGCGCGGGCGCGATCGTGGCGGAATTCGTCAAGACCGTGAAAGACCCGGTGATGAAGGAAGCCGTAGCGATGCAGGGTTTCGAGGAAGCCCGCCACGCCAAGCTGATCCGGGTGATGATCGAGAAATACGGCATCGACGCTGCCGAGCGCCCGCTGGAAGATGTCAGCGACAATGTCGAAACCCGCTTCAAGGATTTCGGTTTTGGCGAATGCATGGACAGCTTTTTGGGCTTTGGCGTCTTCAAGATCGCCATGCAGTCGGAATTTCTCCCTGCGGAAATGTTCAATATCTTCGAAACCCTGATGTACGAAGAAACCCGCCACATCGTCTTCTTCGTCAACTGGATGGCTTACAACCAGGCGCAAAAGGGCTTTCTGTCGCGCCTGCTGCTGCCCTTGACCGACTTTCGTTACTACATGCGCGCGCTTGGCCGCATGATCGGCACGGCCCAGCGCGGCAAGGAACTGAACGACGGCAAGGAATTCTCCGCCACGCAGGCCTCCGTGTTCCTGGACGGCTTCACCTTCCGCCGCTTTCTGGAAGACTGCTATTCCGAAAACCGCCGCCGCATGGGCGTGTTCGACAAGGAATTGCTGCGTCCCAGCTTCCTGCCCCAGCTGGCGGAGACCGCGCTGGGCGCCATGCGGTTGTGGAGCTTTCGCGCCAAGCCTTTGCCGGCCTGATGAGGTGGGCGCCCAAGATAGGCGTGAGCGTGGCGCTGCTGGCCGGTCTCATTGCGGCCGTCTATCTGGTGTGGTCCATCGGATTTGACCCGGTGTTCGCGGCAATCGCGCGCGCCGGTTTTGGCGGCCTGGCGCTGTTGTGTCTTTACGCGCTGGTGGTGTTCGTCAGCCTGGGCTTGGCCTGGTATTTCCTGTTGCCGCCGCAGCAGCGCCGCCCGCTGAAGGATTTCTACATCGCCCGTCTGGTGCGCGATTCCATTGCCGAGATTTCGCCTTTCTCGCCGGTGGGCGGCATGGTCGCGGCCGCGCGGCTGATGATCCTCAAGGGCATGAACGGCGCCTATGCGACGGCTTCCGTGGCGGCCGACGCCACCACCGAAGCCATGGCGCAGGTCGCGTTCCTGGCTTTGGGCCTTGGTGTCGGCTTCACCCAGTTCCGTCATCTGCAGGGTTCGGGTCCGGTGACCGAAGGCATGCTGGCCGTGCTGTTGCTGGCGGTGCCGGGCATCGCGCTGCTGATCTTCCTGCAGAGAAAGGGCGCAAGTTTCGCCGAAAGGCTTGCGTTGCGCTTCTTTCCGCAGATGAAAGAAGGCGTGTCGCTGCACGCCGCGATGGAAGAACTGTATGAATCCAAGACCCGGCTGGCGGCATCTTCGGCCTTCCACCTGCTGGCCTGGATCGGCGGCGGTGTGGGCACCTGGATTTCCTTCCGCCTGGTTGGCGGCCATATCGGGCTGCTGAATGCCGTGGCGCTGGAAGCCCTGCTGTCGACCCTGCGCAGCATCGCCGCCCCCGTGCCCGCCGCCATTGGTGTGCAGGAATGGGGCTATGCCATGCTGGCGCCTTTGTTCGGCCTGCCGGCGGAAATGGGTGTCGCGGTGTCGTTGCTCAAGCGGGCGCGCGAGATCGTGCTGGGCGTGCCGGCGCTGATCTACTGGCAGTCGGTCGAAGGGCGAGCCGCGTTTCGCGGAGCGAACGAGCAGGTCCAGTGGACCTGCGAGAGTGGCGAGCGCCGCGAGCTTGGGCGAGCGGCGGGCGCGGATATTTCTCATGAGTGATATCGCCCTGGTGACCGGAGCGTCTGGCTTTGTGGGATCTGCGGTGGCGCGTGCCCTGATCGCACGCGGCTTTAACGTCCGGGTGCTGATGCGCGCGTCCGCCTCACGGCTGAATATAGCCAAGCTGCATTGTGAGCCTGTGGTCGGGGACATGCGCGACAAGGACTCGATGACCGCGGCGCTGAAAGGCGCGCGCTATCTGTTCCATGTCGCCGCCGACTATCGTCTGTGGGCGCGTGATCCGGGCGAGATCGAGCGCAACAATTTCAGGGGCGCCGAGGCCACCATGGGGGCGGCGCTGAAGGCCGGCGTCGAGCGCGTGGTTTACACCTCGTCGGTTGCAGCGCTGAAGCCGGGCGCCCGGGCCGTGGATGAAACCTCGCGTCACACCCCCCAGACGGTCATCGGCAGCTACAAGCGCAGTAAGCTGATCGCCGAACGTGAGGTCGAGCGGCTGATCCGCGACGAAGGCCTGCCCGCGGTGATCGTGGCGCCGTCCACGCCCATTGGTCCGCGCGATATCAAGCCGACGCCGACCGGCCGCATCATCGTGGAGGCCGCGACCGGACGCATGCCGGCCTTTGTCGATACCGGCCTCAACCTGGTGCATGTCGATGACGTCGCCCATGGCCATCTTCTGGCGCTGGACCATGGCAAGATCGGTGAGAATTATATCCTGGGTGGCGCCGACGTGGCGCTTCAGACCATGCTGGGCGACATTGCCTTCCTGTCGGGCCGGCGCGCGCCCACCATCAAGCTGCCGCGCGCACCGCTCTATCCGCTCGCCTGGGGCGCGGAAGCCTTCGCGCGCGTCACCGGCAAGGAGCCTTTCCTGACCATCGATGCGCTCAAGATGTCGCGTTACCGCATGTTCTTCTCCTCCGAGAAGGCCACGCGTGAGCTGGGCTATACGGCGCGGCCCTATAAAGAGGGCTTGAAAGACGCGCTGAGTTGGTTCCGCGAGAACGGGTATCTGCGATGATCGCAGGGATCGTGTTCGGCTTTGTGCCGCTGGCCATCTGGCTTTACATGCTTTTACTGCGCCGTGGTTTCTGGCTGCTGCGGGAGCGGGACACCATGCCGGTCGCCGTGCCGGCCGAATGGCCGTCCGTGGTGGCGGTCGTGCCGGCGCGCAACGAAGCCGATGTGATCGGGCAAAGTATCGGCAGCCTGTTGGCGCAGGATTATTCCGGCTCCTTTCATATCGTGCTGGTGGACGATCTCAGCGATGACGGCACGGCCGATCTGGCGCGTGGGCTGGGCAGTGACCGGCTGACCGTGCTGACCGGCAGCGCGCGTCCGCCGGGCTGGACCGGCAAGCTCTGGGCGATGAGCCAGGGCAGCGATCATGCGGCAACCTTCGCGCCGGAATTCATCTGGTTCACTGACGCCGACATCGCCCACGCAAGCGACAATCTGCGCCAGCTGGTGTCGCGTGCGCAAAGCGGCAGCCGCGTCCTGGTTTCGCTGATGGCCCGTCTGCATTGCAGGAGTGCTGCCGAGCATTTCCTGATCCCTGCGTTCGTCTTTTTCTTCGACATGCTGTTTCCCTTCGGCGCGGTCAACGATCCGCGTTCCGCCGTAGCTGCTGCGGCCGGCGGTTGCATGCTGGCGCGGCGCCGAGCGCTGGAGAAGGCCGGCGGTATCGACGCTATCCGTCACAACATTATCGACGATTGTGCGCTGGGCCGGGCGATGAAGGCGCAAGGGGCGGTCTGGCTGGGGTTAACCGACCGCGCGGTGTCCTTGCGGCCCTATCCGCATATCTCCGACATCCGGCAGATGGTGACGCGCACGGCCTATGCCCAGCTGGGCTATTCGTCCCTGGTGCTGGCGGGTACCTTGCTAGGGTTGGTGTTGGTCTATCTGGCGCCGGTGATGACGGCCCTGTTCGCCTGGGGGATATCGCAACTTGCCGGGTGGCTCGCCTGGATCATCATGGCGGTGATGTTCCAGCCCATCCTTCGTTTCTATCGTCTTTCGCCCCTGTGGGGGCTGGCGTTGCCGCTGATCGGCGTCTTTTATGCCGCCTTCACCTTGGAATCGGCTTTCATGCATTGGGCGGGCAAGGGCGGCATGTGGAAGGGCCGCGCCCAAGCGAATGTCGAAAAGGCTGGGGGACAAACATGAGCAGCGTCGCCGAACTTCAGTCCGGCAAGGGGCACGGCGACGAGAATTTTCCCGTCGCCTCGTTCCTGATCGCGCCGAAAAACCGCGCGCCGGTGATGGCTTTCTACAGGTTCGTGCGTGCCGCCGACGATGTCGCCGACAGCGCCACCGCTGCAGCGGAGGAAAAGCTGCGGCTGCTGGAACAGATGCGCCAGAGCCTGACCGGCGAAGGCAATGCCGTGCCCGAAGGCGTGGCCCTGCGCGCCATTCTGGCGGAACGCGGGCTCTCGCCGGTGCATGCGCTGGATTTGCTGGAAGCCTTCCGCCGCGACTGCACCAAATTGCGTTATCGCGACTGGGACGATTTGATCGACTACTGCCGCTACAGCGCCATGCCCGTGGGCCGCTTTGTGCTGGATGTGCATGGCGAGACCGAGAATTTGTGGCCGGCCAATGATGCGCTTTGCGCGGCGCTGCAGGTGATCAATCATCTGCAGGATTGCGCCAAGGATTATCGCGAGCTGAACCGGGTCTATATCCCCGAGCCGCTTTTGGCCGGGGCCGGGATCGGGGTGGGCGCCCTGGGCCAGGACAAGGCCAATCCCGCGCTGGCCGGCGTGATATCAAGCCTGGCGCGCAAAAATGCCGAACTGCTGGAGATTTCGCGCCCCTTTGCCGCCGCCATCAAGGACGGGCGGCTTTCGCTGGAGGTCGATCTGATCCAGACCCTGGCCGATGACCTCAACACCATGCTGATCGAGCGCGATCCGCTGTCCCAGCCCGTACACCATTCCAAGATGGACGTGGCGGCCCTGTTTGTGAAACGTTTCCCCGCCTTCGCCCTGATGCGCCTTAAGCGCCCGAGACAGAGATGACCAACGCAGAGAATATCGGCGCCCCCGCCGCCCGCGCCGTGCAGAAGAAAGCCAGCGGCAGCTCTTTCTATATGGCCATGCGGCTGATGCCGGCGGAGGAGCGCGACGCCATGTTCGCGATCTATGCCTTCTGCCGCAAGGTGGATGACATTGCCGACGACGGTGTGGGTACCCGGGCCGAGCGCCATGAAAGGCTGGATGGCTGGCGCCATGACCTGCGCGCGCTTTATGACGGCACGACAGCGGGCCAGGTGCGGTTTCTCGCGCCCGCCGTAAAGCATTATGGCCTGCGGCTCGAGGATTTCCTGACCGTGCTGGACGGCATGGACATGGATGTGGCCGAAGACATTGTCGCGCCCGATCTGGCCACGCTCGATCTTTACTGTGACCGGGTGGCGAGCGCGGTGGGCCGGCTTTCCATCAAGGTGTTCGGCATGGAGGAGGGGCCCGGTTTCGAGCTGGCGCATCATCTGGGCCGCGCCCTGCAACTGACCAATATCCTGCGCGACATCGACGAAGATGCCGCCATCGGCCGGCTTTATCTGCCGCGCGAATATCTGGAAGAGATGGATTGCTGCCGCCAGATGGACCCGGCCGCGATTGTCGCCAAGCCCGAGATCGATGCGGTCTGCCGCAAGGTGGCCACTTTGGCCCATCAACACTACGACCAGGCCAACCGCATTCTGGCGTCGCGGCCCAAGGGGCGCATCAAGACCCCGCGCCTGATGGGCGCGGTCTATTCCGAAATCTTGCGTCTCAGCGAGGCGCAAGGTTTCGCCCCGCCGCGCCACCGCGTCTCGCTGCCCAGGGGTAAGCTGCTGTCGCTGGTGTTGCGCCAAGGCCTGTTCGGATGACCGGCAAGACTTATGTCATTGGCGCAGGCCTTGCCGGCCTGTCGGCTGCGACTGCCTTGGCGGAACGTGGCGCGCAGGTCACGGTGCTGGAAAGCGCCGGCCAGGCGGGCGGACGCTGCCGCTCCTATTTCGACGCCACGTTCGACGGCGTGATCGATAACGGCAATCACCTCGTCCTATCCGGCAATCGCGCGGTGAATGACTATATGGCGTGTGTTGGCGCCAAGGATGGCCTGACCGGGCCATCGCGCGCCGAATTCGCCTTTGTCGATCTTGCGAACAATGAGCGCTGGTGGCTCAGGCCCAATGAGGGGGCGCTGCCCTTGTGGGTGGGGCGCGCGGGACGCCGCGTGCCCGGTACCAAAGCCAGTGACTATGCCCAATATGCCCCGCTGCTATGGGCCGACAGGAAGGCGCGCATCGGCGATATCGTGAAAGATCGCGGGCCGCTGTGGCGGCGGCTGATGCATCCCTTCCTGCTGGCGGCGCTCAACACCGAACCGGAGGAGTCGTCCGCCGCACTCGCGGGTGCGGTGCTGCGCGAGACCCTGGCCAAAGGTGGCCGCTACTATCGCCCCCGCATCGCCCATCCCACCTTGGCGGCGGCTTTCGTTGATCCGGCGCTCAAATTTCTGGAAGGCAAGGACGCGGCGGTGCGCCTGGGTGCGCGGGTGCGCGGCCTGGCCCGTGGCGACCGCGCGGTTCTGGCGGTTGAAACGGGCGAGGGCACGTTGCCTGTTTCGTCCGGTGATGTGGTTGTCCTGGCGGTGCCGCCCTGGAGCGCCGCCGATCTGGTCCCCGGCCTCACCGTGCCCGATGATTTCCGCGCCATCGTCAACGCCCATTTCCGCATCGACGCGCCTGAAGGCGCGCCCGCCATGCTGGGGGTGATTGGCGGCACGGCCGAGTGGATATTCACGTTCCCCGGCCGCGTCTCGGTGACGGTGTCGGGCGCCGACGCCATTGTCGACAAGGACCGCGACGAGCTTGCCCGCATCATCTGGGCCGATGTCGCCAAGGCGCTTCAGATCCATGCGCCCATGCCGGCATGGCAGATCGTCAAGGAAAAGCGCGCCACCTTCGCCGCCACCCCGGAACAAGATGCCAAGCGCCCTGGGGCCAAGACCCAGTGGCGCAACCTGTTTTTGGCCGGCGACTGGACCCAGACCGGCCTGCCCGGCACCATCGAGGGCGCCATACAATCCGGCGAAACCGCGGCGGCTTTGGCCTTGAAGCATCTGTCTTTATAGTGGCGTCATCATGAACCAGCTTAACCCCGGGGAGTTTGCAGATGTGGAAGGCGCGATTCGCGCCGCCACCGCCGCCATCCTGCGCGACCAGAAGCCCGATGGGCACTGGGTCTATGAGCTGGAAGCCGACGCCACCATTCCGGCGGAATATGTTCTGCTGGTCCATTATCTGGCCGAGACGCCCAATCTGGAGCTGGAGCGCAAGATCGGCGTTTACCTGCGCCGCATCCAGGGCGCCCATGGCGGCTGGCCGCTGTATCACGAAGGCGCCTTCGACATTTCCGCGACCGTGAAAGCCTATTTTGCGCTGAAGATGATCGGCGACGACATCCATGCGCCGCATATGGCGCGTGCCCGCGAGGAAATCAAAAAACGCGGCGGCGCAATCAAATCCAACGTCTTCACCCGCATCCTGCTGGCGCTATATGGCCAGACCAGCTGGTCGAACATTCCGACCGTGCCGCCGGAGCTGATCCTGCTGCCGCGCTGGTTCCCAGTGCATCTCTCCAAGATGAGCTATTGGGCGCGCACCGTGATCGTGCCGCTGCTGGTGTTGTGCGCCCGCCAGCCGCTGGCGAAGAATCCGCGCGGCATTCACATTGAAGAGCTGTTCGTGCCGGGCATACCGGTCGCATCGCCGCGCGCGCCGCATCAAAGCGCCGGCTGGTCGGCCTTCTTCGCCGCGCTGGACCGGGTGCTGAAAGTCATGCCCTGGCCCAAGGGCGCGCGTGAACGGGCCATCGAACTGTGCCGCAGCTGGACCACCGAACGTTTGAATGGTGAAGACGGGTTGGGCGCGATCTATCCCGCCATGGCCAACAGCGTGATGATGTACGATACCCTCGGCTATCCACCCGAGCATCCCGACCGCGCCATCGCCCGCAAGTCGGTCGAGAAGCTGCTGATCGTCAAGGATGATGAAGCCTATTGCCAGCCCTGCGTCTCGCCGGTGTGGGATACCGCGCTGGTGGCCCATGCCCTGCTGGAGGCGCGCGATGACCGCGCCGATGCCGCGGTGGCGCGCGGGCTCGAATGGCTGAGGCCGCTGCAGGTGCTGGACGTGAAGGGTGACTGGGCCGGGGCAAAGCCCGATGTGCGCCCCGGCGGCTGGGCCTTCCAATATCGCAATGACTATTACCCCGATCTGGACGACACCGCCGTGGTGGTGATGGCGATGGACCGGGCTGCGAACTCTGATTGGGGCGCGCCTGCGGCGCGACGCGATCAGTACAAACAGGCCATCGCGCGCGGCGCCGAATGGGTGGAAGGGTTGCAGAGCCGTGACGGCGGCTGGGGCGCCTTCGATGCCGACAACAGCTATTATTACCTGAACAACATTCCCTTCGCCGATCATGGCGCGCTGCTCGATCCGCCCACCGAGGACGTGTCGGGGCGCTGCGTCGGCATGATGGCGCAGCTGGGTGCCAAGCCTGACGATCCGCGGCTGAAGGCGGGTATGGACTATCTGATCCGCACCCAGCGCGATGACGGTTCCTGGTGGGGCCGCTGGGGCGTCAATTACATCTATGGTACCTGGTCGGCGCTGGCGGGGCTCAATGGCGCCGGTCTCAAATCTGATCATCCCACCATGGCCAAGGGCGCAGACTGGCTGGTGGCGATCCAGAATCCGGATGGCGGCTGGGGCGAGAATTGCGACAGCTACAGGCTGGATTACAAAGGCTATGAACCGGCGCCCTCGACCGCGTCACAGACCGCCTGGGCGATCCTGGGCCTGATGGCGGCAGGGCAGGTGGATCATCCTGCGGTGGCGCGCGGCATCAATTATCTGAAGGCCACGCAGGAATCCGATGGCCTCTGGAGCCAGCCGCATTATACCGGCGGCGGCTTTCCGCGCGTGTTCTATCTGAACTATCGCGGCTATCCGAAATTCTTCCCGCTCTGGGCCCTGGCGCGCTACCGCAATCTCAAGAGCAGCAATTCGCGCCGGGTGGAATTCGGCCTGTGACAGTCATTGCCGTTACCGGATTGGCGAAAGAGGCCGAAATTGTCGGCGTCGCCGGTGTGGTGGCGGTGGCGGGCGGCGGTGACGCCGATAGCCTGGCCGCAAAGCTCAATGCCCTGCATGGCGACATCCGCGGTGTGATCTCCATCGGTCTGGCGGGCGCGCTATCGCCGCACCTGAAAGTCGGCGATGTCGTGATCGCCGATCAGATCCTGACCGGCATGGAGACCTGGGACTGTCATGAGACCTGGCGGGTGCGGCTGATGTCGCGCCTGACTTCAAAAGTTTCTGGCGCCCATCAGGGCCAGCTTTTTGGCAGTGACGTGATCATCGAAAATCCTCAGACCAAGGCTGGGCTTTACGCCGCGACCGGTGCGCTGGCGGTGGACATGGAAAGCCAGGTCGCCGCCCGTTTCGCCCGCGCCCGCAACCTGCCGCTGGCGGGCCTACGCGTGATTTCTGACGACGCCTCCCACGTCCTGCCGCCGGCGGCGCTGGTGGCGATGAAGCCGGACGGCGGCATCGCGCTCAGCCGGGTGCTGGGCTCGCTTGTGAAAAAGCCGACGCAAATCCCGGCGCTGATCCGCACCGCACGCGCGTCGAACAAGGCGTTCGCGGAACTACTCCGCTGCCTCGATCTCTGTGGTGTTGGAATTGCCGGCGCGGATATCTAACAGCTTCTTCTCGACATGACGCGAGAAGGTGAATTCCGCCGGCCGCTGTTTTGAGAGATCGATTTCCGGCGCGAAAGCACCCTCGGTCTTCACCCCGCGCATCAGGATCGGCAGCATCTTGAGCGGATGCCGAATCGCATCGGTGGCGGCGGTGCCTTCAAAGCCGCAATGCACCATGCAGTTGGCGCATTTCTCATACTTGCCGACGCCGTATTTCTCCCACTCGGTGCCTTCCATCAGCTCGGTGAAGGTCTTGGCATAGCCTTCGCCCAGCAGATAGCAGGGCTTCTGCCAGCCGAACACGGTCAAGAGCGGCATGGACCAGGGCGTGCATTCATAGGTCTGGTTGCCCGCCAAAAAGTCCATGAACAGGCCGGAATTGGTGAACTCCCAATCCTTGCCACCATGACCGCGCTTCAGGATCTCGCGGAACATGGTCTTGGTGCGCTCGCGGTTCAGGAAATGCTGCTGGTCGGGCGCGCGCTCATAGGCATAGCCAGGCGATACGGTGATGCCGTCCACACCCATCGCCATCATCTCGTCGAAAAATGCGGCAGTGCGCTCCGGATTGGCGCCGTCGAACAGGGTGCAGTTGATCTGGGTGCGGAAGCCGCGCTCCTTGGCCAGCTTGATCGCGGCCACGGCCTTTTCATAGGTGCCGTCCAGGCACACCGACTTGTCGTGCATCACCTTGTCGCCATCCAGATGGATCGACCAGGTGAAGTTCGGGTGCGGCTTGTACTGGTTGATCTTCTTGGTCAGCAAGAGCGCGTTGGTGCACAGGATCACGAACTTGTCGCGCTCGATATAGCCTTCGACGATCCTGGCCATGTCGCGGTGGAGCAGGGGCTCGCCGCCGGCGATGGAGACGGCCGGCGCGCCGCATTCATCGATCGCGTCCATGCACTGCTGATAGGACAGGCGCTGGTTCAGGATCTCGTCGGGATAATCGATCTTGCCGCAGCCGGCGCAGGCCAGGTTGCAGCGGAACAACGGCTCCAGCATCAGCACCAGCGGATACTTGCCGCCGGAGAGATGCTTCTTGATCACATAGGCGCCAATCTTGGCGGCCTGACGCAGCGGCAAACCCATGGCTTAAGCCCTCAATTCGGCGGGAAGACGGAACTCGATATGTTCCTTCTTGCCGTCCATCTGTTCCACTTCCACGTCTTCGATCTCGCCCAGGGCTTCGATCACATGCTTGACCAGCTCTTCGGGGGCGCTGGCGCCGGCGGTCAGCCCGACCACCTTCTTGCCGCGCACCCATTCGGCGCGAAGCTCGCTGCCGTCATTGATCAGATAGGACGGCACGCCTTCCTCCAGCCCGATCTCGCGCAGCCGGTTGGAATTGGAGCTGTTGGCCGCGCCCACCACCAAAATCACGTCGGCGATCTTGGCCAGTTCGCGCACCGAGGTCTGGCGGTTCTGCGTGGCGTAGCAGATGTCTGACGTCTCAGGCCCCACGATGTCGGAGAAGCGCTTCTTCAGCGCCACGATGATGCCCTTGGTGTCATCGATGGATAGCGTGGTCTGGGTGATATAGGCGACCGGCGTGTTGGACGGGATTTCCAGCACGGCCACATCGGCCTCGTTCTGCACCAGGGTCACCGGCGCGCCGACCTGGCCCATGGTGCCTTCGACTTCGGGATGGCCGGCATGGCCGATCAGGATCAGGGTGCGGCCGTGGGCGACATAACGCTTGCCTTGGTTGTGCACCTTGGAAACCAGCGGGCAGGTCGCGTCCAGCACCGGCAGGCCGCGCGCCGCGGCGGTCTTCACCACCGACTGGGGCACGCCATGGGCGCTGAACACGGTGACGGCGCCTTCGGGCACTTCGTCCAGCTCTTCGACAAAGCGGGCGCCCTTGTTCTTCAGCGTGTCCACGACATGCTTGTTGTGCACGATCTCGTGGCGCACATAGACGGGCTCGCCATATTTATCGAGCGCCTTCTCCACGATATCGATGGCGCGCACGACCCCGGCACAGAAGCCGCGTGGCTGGGCAAGTATCACTCGCATGTCGGTCCCTAGATTCCGGGTTGGCAGGATCAGGCCGCCCCCGGCCCAACCCTGTTACGGCGCTGCAACATAGTCATTTTCCCCTTTCGGGATAGGGGGTGCAACCCCTTATCCCGCATGGGGCACAGGCGCTGGCCCGGGGGCTGCGGAGAGGCTACAGAAATGTAACGGGGAACCGGGGAAACGGGTGGCAAGTGGGCCGGTTTCAGGGCTAAAAGCGCCTTCCATGAAAGGTTTGGACCCGGGGAAACGCCCCGGCTTCGGGCCAGCCAAATCGGGGCGCCATGTCCAGTAATCCTCATCAGGCTGCCCCTGCCGGGCTGGCCGCCGGCATCAGCCAGTTACCTGCGGCCATATCGGCCTCGGCGAAGCTGGTGGACGCCACTCTGGACGCGGTCCTGCCCCGCCCGGAAGGCCGCCAGGCCCGGGTCCAGGAGGCCATGCGCTATGCCATCACGGCGGGCGGCAAACGGCTTCGCCCCTTCCTGGTGCTGCATTCCGCGCGCCTGTTCGGGGTGGATGATTCGCGCAGCCTTCGGGTGGGGGCGGCGATTGAGTCGCTGCACACCTATTCGCTGGTCCATGACGATCTGCCCTGCATGGACGATGACGACCTGCGCCGCGGCCGGCCCACCACCCATATCGCCTTTGATGAAATGACGGCTGTGCTGGCGGGCGACGGGCTTTTGACCATCGCGTTTGAGATCCTGGCCGATGCCCGCACCCATCCGTCCGCGGATGTGCGTTGCGCCCTGATTTCCAGGCTGGCGCAAGCATCGGGCCATAGCGGCATGATCGGCGGCCAGATCATCGACATGCTGGCGGATGCGAGCTTCGGCGTCGAAGACGTGATCGACCTGCAGCGCCGCAAGACCGGCCAGCTGTTCGAGTTCTCCTGCGAGGCGGGCCCCATCCTGGGCCAGGCATCGGCAGACGACCGCGCCCGGCTGAAAGCCTATGCCGAAGACATGGGCGTGGTGTTTCAGATCACCGACGATCTGCTGGATGTGACGTCCACGGCCGAAAAGACTGGCAAGGCGGTGGGCAAAGATGCCGACATGGGCAAGCAAACCCTGGTGACCCTTTTGGGGGTGGAAGGCGCGCACGCCGAGGCCGAAAAGCGCGCCCGCCGCGCGGTCGAAGCGTTGGGCCCTTATGCGGCCAAGGCGCCCGAACTTTGCGCCCTGCCGTTCTTTTTGCTGGATAGAGACACCTGAAGGGCGGATTTTTGCCGTCTTCTGCGGGCCATATTTTGATTTTATGCGTTAGAGGGGCAAAGGAGATTTTGATGAACCGGATTTTGAAAAACCTGTCCTTGGCTCTGATGCTGGCCGGCGCGCCTGGCCTCCTGATGCTTGATGCCGTTCCCGTCCAGGCCCAGGCCGCCGACCCGGCGGTGGACCAGATTCAGGGCTTCTATGACGCCCTGGTGGCCTCGATGAAATCCGGCGGCACCACCAAGTCGCGCTACGACAGGCTCAAGCCCGCGATCGACAAGGCGTTCGACTTGCAGGCGATGACCGCAACCGCCATCGGCCCCAGCTGGGCGACCGCGTCCGACGCCGACAAGAAGGCGCTCACCGATGCCTTCACCCGCATGACCATCGCCAATTACGCCAAGAATTTCGATTCCTATGGCGGCGAGAAGTTCACCGTCGAGCCCGCTTCGATCGCGCGCGGGCCGGATCATTTCGTCAAAAGCACGATGAAGACCTCTACCGACAACATCGCCTTCAACTACCGCATGCATCAGGTGGGATCGGACTGGAAGATCACCGATGTGCTCCTGGCCGGCAGTATCAGCCAGATGGCGCAGAAGCGATCCGACTTTGCCGCCACCCTGGCCGGCAGCGGCCCGCAGGGGCTGGCGAAACGGATGAATGCACTTACTGACCAGATGTTAGGGTGAGTTGCGGCGCGCGGAACGCGCGTGAGCAGGTCCAGTGGACCTGCGAAAGCAACGAACGCCGCGAGCTTGGGCGAGCGGCCGGGAGGCCGTCCCGCTCAGTGCACTGCCGCGCGGCTACGCCGCTTGGCGTTCGCCGGGCAAAACCTCCACTGGAGGTTTTGCTGATCCGGCTCACACCTCCGGATCGTGCATCCGCAAGGTGTGCATCGGCGGGCCCAGCAGCGCCGGCGACAGGAACAAGGTCGTCACCAGCACCCAGCCCAGCGAGATCATCAGCAGTTCGCCCATGCTGGCGGTGCCCGGATGCACACTAAGCCACAGGGTGCCGAAGCCCGAAGCGGTGGTGGCGGCGCTGAAGATCACGGCGCGCGTCAGGCTTGAGGCCAGGAAACAGCGCTGGCCGTGCCGCCACGCGACCACGAAATAGATGTTGAAAGCCACGCCGATGCCCAACAGCAATGGCAGGGCGATCACATTGGCGAAGTTGAGCCGCAAGCCCAGCAACACGCAGGTCGCCAAGGTGAGAAGGCCCGCCAGCACCAGCGGCGCCAAGGTCATCAGCACGTCGTGTACGCTTTTGAGCACGAGCGCGAGCAGGATGATGATGACGATGAAGGACAGGATGCCGGCTTCCGCGAAGGCGCCGACAATGGTCTTGCCGGATTCGCGGATGGAGATGGGCGCGCCGGTCGCCTGCGGCGCCACACTCAGCACCTGATCGGAAAAGGCCGAAAGGGCTTCTGGGTCATTGCTGGTGTTCTTGGGAAAAACCTGGATACGGGCGGTGCCGTCGGCTGCCACCCAGTCCGACCTGAGATCGGCGGGCATGTTGGCCACCGTGACCGGCCGGGCCTTCAGCGAATCCGACACCTGCCCCAGCATGGTTTTGAGGCCGGGCACCAGCGCCTCGCTCGCCCTGGCGCGGGCCTGCGGTCCAGCCTTTATCAGTGCATCCAGTGCATCGGCCAGGGCCCGCGCGTCACGGGCCGGCTTGTCCTGGGCATTGCCCGCCGCCGCGCGCAGCTTGGCGGCGGTGTCCTGAAAGCTCGCCACCAGCGCCGCATCGCTGGGTGGTGGCGCGATGTCCAGCGGATTGATGGCGGAATCCAGCAGACCGGCGGCATCGGAGATCAGCGCCAGTTTTTCCGTCTGCTGGTCGGGCACAAGGCTCGACAGGGTCAGGGCCTGCCCCACCAGCGGTTCCTGGGCGATGCGGGCCGCCACCGAATCCGCGTCGGTCAGCGACAGCGCCGGCACATCGATGGTGTTGGGCGAGGTGATGGGATTCTTCATCAGGTCGAACAGGGTCGACACCGATTCCACCTTGGGGCTGCGCAGGTCCAGCGGGTTGGAATCAAATTGCAGGAAGGCCATCGTTATCAGCGACAGCGTGCCGGCGATTGCCGCGGCGCGCACCACATTGCGGCGTTGCCGGGTCATGAAATCGTCCAGCCGTCCCAGGCTCTGGAAACCCACATCCTCGGCTTCGCCTGGCGGATTGAGCAGCATGATCATGGCCGGCAGCATGGTGATGGACAGCAGGAAGGCCACGATCATGCCAAGGCCTGCGACCTTTCCCAGCTCGGCCACGCCGTTATAGGTGGTCGGCAGGAACGAGAAGAAGGCCGCCGCCGTCGCTGCCGCCGCCAGCGCCAGCGGCACGCCCACGCCACGCCCGGTCGAAGCCAGCGCCTGCATCAGATCGTCATTGCGGTGACGTTCGCTGCGATAGCGCACCGCGAACTGGATACCGAAGTCCACGCCCAGCCCGACAAACAGCGCGATGAAGGCGATGGAGATGATGTTGAACACGCCCACCGCTTTCAGGCCCACGCCCATGGTGATGGCAAGGCCCACGAACAAAGTGACCAGAATGGCGAAGATGATGCGGAAGCTTTTCAGCGCGAACCACAAGGTCAGCAGAACCCCGCCCATCATGGCGCCCACCATCAGCCCGGCGCGGTCGGTCAGGGTGGCGAATTCCTCATCCGACAGCGGCACCGGCCCCGTCAGCCTGACCGTCACGCCATTGGCGGGGGTGAGGCCGAGCTGGACGGCGTCGGCACGGATGACGTCATTGGCTTCCTTGCCCGGCTCCAGCGCGTCGAAGTTCAGCCGCGGCTTGACCTCGATGAAGCGGCGGATCTCCTCGGGCTTGGGTGCGGTGCCCGTGATCAACGAGCGCCAGGACAGAAATTCGGTCCTGCCATGGGCGGCGGCGTTGAAGGCGTCGGCGAACCGCACCAGGGCATTGTCGAAATCGGCCAGCTTGGCCTGGCCCGATTGAACACCCAGAAGGGCGTTGGAGAGGTTGGCCGTGATCCCCTTGAGCGAAGGATCTGCGGCCAGCCCGGCCAGGAAGGGCTGCGCCCGGATCAGCTGCTGGGTGGTGTCCTTCACCTCAGGCAGCGGCAGGAACAGCAAGCCGTTCTGGTTGAAGAAGGGCCCGCCATCGGGCCGCAGCACATGGAGGAAAAGGGTCGGATTGGTGGCCAGCTTTGCCGTCAGGCGCGCGGCGGCGGATTCGGCCAGTTCGGGCGTGGCGCCGTCAATGACCACCAGGGTCAGATTGGTCTGCTGGGGGAAGGCCGCGTCGAAACTGGCCTGGCGCATCCGCCAGCCCACCTTGGCATCGATCAGCTGTTCGCTGTCGGTGTTCATGGCGAAATTCTGGGTGGTGTACCACCCCGCCCCGCCAGCCAGCAGCAGGCAGGCGGCGATCACGGCCCAGGGCCAACGGCAGCAAAATGCCACAATGCGCTCAACGACCGTCATGGCCGGACTTAGAGCATTTTTGGCCTGACCTTGAAAGCCAAACCGGCGGCCAGACTAGAAGTCGGGCAGCGAGGCAGTGCGGACCGTGCGGTCTTCCACCAGCCGGGCCCGCCGCTCGGTATAGAGGGTGCGCATGGTGGCATAATAATCCACGCTGGCCCGCTCGATATCCTCATAGGTGACCAGGTTGGCGGAGCGGTTGTCCATCGAGCCCAGGGTGGACTTCATCAGCCCTACATAATTGCTGCCGTCATAGCGCACGAAATGCAGCGGCGTGACAAAGCCATCCAGATAGTTGCCGGCGAAATCGCGCACATCGGTCGAGCCGCGCAGCGGCAGGACCAGATAAGGCCCCGGCGGCACGCCATAGGTGCCCATCGTCTCGCCAAAGTCGCGGTTGCGCTCGGGCAGGCCCCAGTCGGTGGCGACGTCGAAGATGCCGGCGAGCCCGATGGTGGTGTTGACCAGGAAGCGGCCGGCCGCGACGCCGGCATTCGTGAACTGGACCTCGAGCAGATCGTTGGCGACATTGACCGGCCCGCCCAGATTGTCGAGCAGATTGTGCAGGCTGCCGCGAACCCGCTGCGGCACGTCCTGCTTATAAGCGGTGGCGACCGGCTTGCCGGCATCGCGGTCCAGCCGCTGGTTCAAGTCGAAGAAGACGCGGTTCATGCCTTCCAGCGGATCGCTGACTTGTGTCGCGTCGGCGTCCTGCACGGCCTGTGTCCCGGCACAGCCGCTCGCCAGCAGTGCCAGGGCCAATATCGCGATCGCTTGGATTTTTTGCATAGCCCCATCCCGGCGCCGCTGCTTTGCGTGTCACCGGACCCCCACCCGTTACGGCAGAAAGCTAATCACCTTGCGGGTGCGGCGTGGAAGGGGGTTTGACGCTGGCGTTCACCCTGTTGGAAGATAAATCCGCCTAGTGGCGCCAGCCCGGGCTTTCGCTTAAACAGGTTTTGCCCGCAATTTGTGCAGAGACGTACCATGAGCCATCCCGAACTGCTGCGCCTGCGAGATAGCATCGACAATATCGATGCCGCGCTGATCCATATGCTGGCGGAGCGGTTTCGCTGCACCCAGGCGGTGGGTGAGTACAAGGCGACCCACAGTCTGCCGCCGGCCGACCCTGCGCGCGAGGCCGCCCAGATCGCGCGCCTGCGCAAGCTGGCGGAAGACGCCAAGCTCGATCCGGACTTCGCGGAGAAATTCCTGAACTTCATCGTGAAAGAAGTGATCCGGCACCACGAGGCTATTGCGAAAAAAAAGGGCGCCTGAGGCACCCTTTTCCTTCAACTCCGGCAGCGAGCCTAGAAGGCAAGCGGTTTCGCGTGCTTCACCTGCGGCAGCTTCGCCACAGCATCCGCCACGGCTTCGGGTACAGGACCGTCTACCTCGATCAAGGCAATCGCATCCTGGCCCGGCGCGCTGCGGCCCAAGGTGAAGTTGGCGATATTGACCTTGGCGTCGCCCAGAATGGTGCCCAGCTTGCCGATGAAGCCCGGCTTGTCCTCATTGACGATGTAGAACATGTGCGGCGCGAACTCCGCATCCAGGCCGATGTCCTTGATCTGGATGAGGCGCGGGCGGCCGTCGGAGAAGACGGTGCCGGAGACACGCCGGGTCGAGCCGTCGCTCAGGGCAACCACCAGCTTGATATAGCCTTCATAAACGCCCTGCGCGTCCCGGCGGGTCTCGCTCACCTTGACGCCGCGGTCCTTGGCGATCACCGGGGCGTTGACCATGTTGACGTCGGCCAGCATGGGCTTGAGCAGGCCGGTCAGCGCGGCTTGCGTCAGGGCGCGGGTGTTCAGCAGGGACGGCGTGCCTTCATAGACGATTTCCACGCCCGTCAGGCTGGTGCCGGTGAGCTGGCCCGCGAACGAGCCCAGCTTCTCGGCGAGGCTGATCCAGGGCCGCACTTTCTGGGCTTCCGAGGCCGAGATAGAGGGCATGTTCAGCGCATTGGTGATGGCGCCGGTGAGCAGATAGTCGGAAATCTGCTCGGCCACCTGCAGCGCCACATTTTCCTGCGCTTCGGTGGTGGAGGCGCCCAGATGTGGCGTCGCCACGATCTTTTCATTGCCGAACAGGATGTTCTCCTTGGCCGGTTCGACCTCGAACACGTCCAGCGCCGCGCCGGCGACATGGCCATTGTCGATCGCGGCTTTCAACGCATGTTCATCAATGAGCCCGCCACGGGCGCAGTTGATGATGCGCACACCCTTCTTGGTCTTTGCCAGGGCGTCGGCGGAAAGAATATTCTTGGTCTCCGCCGTCATCGGCACATGCAGGGTGATGAAATCGGCGCGTGCCAAGAGGTCGTTCAGCTCCACCTTCTCGATGCCCAGATCGTTGGCGCGTTCCTGCGAGAGGTAAGGATCGAATGCGATGACGCGCATTTTGAGTCCCTTGGCGCGGTCGGCAACGATGGAACCGATATTGCCGGCGCCGATCAGGCCCAAAACCTTGCCCGTGATTTCCACGCCCATGAAGCGGTTCTTTTCCCACTTGCCGGCCTGGGTGGAGGCATTGGCGGCGGGAAGCTCGCGCGCCAGGGCCAGCATCAGCGAGATGGCGTGCTCGGCGGTGGTAATGGAGTTGCCGAAAGGCGTATTCATCACAATCACGCCGGCGGCGGTGGCGGCGGGAATGTCGACATTGTCGACGCCGATGCCGGCGCGGCCGATCACCTTCAGGTTCTTGGCCGCCTTCAGCACATCGGCGGTGAGCTTGGTCGCCGAGCGGATGGCGATGGCGTCATACTGATCGACGATCTTGATCAGTTCTTCCTTCGAAAGACCGGTCTTCACATCGGCTTCCACGCCGCGTTCCCGGAAAATGGCGACGGCGGCGGGCGAAAGCTTGTCGGCGATGAGGACCTTGGGCATGGGGAGTTTTCCTTCGAGGGTTCAGTTGAGGGCGGGGCCGTTTTTGCGGCGCTGATAAAAGGGCGGGACCTGGAGCAGGGTGCTGGCCAGGCCGACGGGGTTGGCCCGGTCGATGCGCTGGATATCGAAGGCCTGATCCAGTGTTTCGGCCGCTGCCTGAACCGCCTGCATCAGGGAAGGCCAGTCGCCTGCCGTTTCCACGCCGACCACTGGGTGCGGCTGCTCCTGGCCGGGAGGGTGGAACTGGATCCCCCAGGCCGCTTCGATATCGGGGCGGCTGGTGAAGACCCGGGTCAGGGTCTCGATCAGGATCGGGGGACATTCCCCCTGGCCAATGACGGGAAGCACCTGGCTTTGTTCCGCCGACGGATTGAGCAAATGGCTGATCTGCTGCGGCGTCAGTTCCTTGCCATATTCCGAAGCGGGATTGAGGATCACCGGCGCGCCGCGGGTCAAATCGAACAGGGCACGGCCATTGACCTGCAGAAATTTGCATTCCTTCTTGGCATATTCCTGCATGCGCAGCAGCGACGAAAAGACCGGCAGGAAGGTGCCGCCGCCCTCGCGTACACCGGTCACCAGATTGACCCGGCCGCCGGGCGCCAGCGTGAACTTCTCGGTCGCGTCCTCCTGGCCTTCGACCGTGCCCATCACCAGCAGGTTGGCTTCCAGCAGCTGGCGGTAGAAGTCCGCCGCGCCAGCCGGATTCTTCGCGGCCTTGACCAGCGCCCTTTCCAGTTCGTTTTCGGAAATGAACGGCATGGTTTTCCTCTCTGGTTTGAAGTTCAGCCCTTCACCTGGGCAAAGGCCCAGTCCAGCCAGGGCGTCAGCGCTTCGATATCGCTCCTGTCGACGGTGGCGCCGCACCAGATGCGAAGCCCGGGAGGAGCGGCGCGATAGCCGGCGATGTCCAGCGCCACACCTTCCTTCTCCAGAACTGAGGCGATTTTCTTGGCGGCCTCGGCCTTGGCCTCGTCGCTCAGGCCCGCAAACCAGGGATCGATGATCTTGATGCACACACTGGTGTTGGAGCGGATGGCGGCGTCTTCCGCCAGGAAACCGGCCCAGCCGCAGGATGCGACCCATTTCTCCAGCGCGTGCAGATTGTCGTTGGAGCGCTGGATCAGGCCCTTCAGCCCGCCCACGCTTTCCGCCCAGCTCAGCGCATCGAGATAGTCTTCGACCGCGACCATGGAAGGCGTGTTGATGGTTTCGCCTTCGAAGATGCCGTCCACGATCTTGCCGCCCTTGGTCATGCGGAAGATTTTCGGCATCGGCCACGGCGGGGTATAGGATTCCAGCCGCGCCACGGCGGGGGGGGAGAGGATCAGCATGCCGTGCGCGGCTTCGCCGCCCAGTACCTTCTGCCAGGAGAAGGTGGTGACATCGAGCTTGTCCCAGGGCAGCGCCATCGCGAACGCGGCCGAGGTTGCGTCGCAGATGGTCAGCCCCTCGCGGTCGGCCGGGATCCAGTCGCCGTTCGGAACTTTCACGCCCGAGGTTGTGCCGTTCCACAAAAAGACGGTGTCGCGATCCTTGGCGGCGTTCATCGCGGGCAGTTGGCCGTAAGGCGCCTGGTGCACATGGGCTTTCAGTTTCAGCTGCTTGACCGTGTCGGTGACCCAGTCTTCGCCAAAGCTTTCCCAGGCATAAATATCGATCTCGCGCGGGCCGAGCAGCGACCACATCGCCATTTCCACCGCGCCGGTGTCCGACGCCGGCACGATGCCGATGCGGTAATCGGCGGGAATGCCCAGTAGCGTGCGGGTGCGCTCGATGGCGTCCTTCAGCTTGGCCTTGCCGGGTTTGGAGCGGTGGGAGCGGCCCACCAGCGCGCCTTTGAGGGCTTCAGGGGTCCAGCCGGGGCGCTTGGCGCAAGGTCCGGACGAAAAAAAAGGCCGCGCGGGACGCACAGCCGGACGAACAACTTCAGTCATCGCGGTTCATTCCTTCCAGAATGATAGCACCTCGTTGGGGAGGTGTGGCCCGCCGCCGATATAGGGGTGCCGGCGCGCCCCGTCAACGCAAGAATTCGTGTCGTGCGCAAATGGAACAGCGCGGCTGTGGATGCGTTTCACAAAAGTCATAAAAAGCAAGGAACCTCCATGGCTTCCGTCAACATGCCCGCTCCGGGCCGTCCGCGACGCGCGCGCGAGCCCGCCCTCAACCTGCCGCTGGACAAGGTCGGATTCATCATCCTGAAGGCGCGGGAATATGACGTGAAGGAAGGCGACAGCGATCCGCAAGAGGGCTCCAACGCCATTGATGACGGCCAGACCGATATCCTGACCGACAAGGCCGACGATCCGGTGCGCGAGGAATTGGTGGGCGCGATTCGCGGGCTGAATGACGAGGAACGCATCCGGCTGGTGGCGCTGGCGTGGCTGGGGCGCGGCACCTTCGCGCTGGATGAATGGAAGGAGGCGCTGGCGACCGCGCGCTCGGAACATTCCCGCCGCGCGGCGGAATATCTGCTGGGCCTGCCGCTGTTGGGCGATTATCTGGAAGACGGGCTGGCCATGTTCGACGAGGGTATCGTGGATGACACCGACACCCGCGAAGGACTGGATGCCGAGGACGAACCGCTCGGCAACACGAAGGACACGCCTTCGCGGCAGTGATTATGCCGGCGCGGGCAGGGCCGCGTGGTTCATCGCCGATTTCATGCCGCGCTGAAGCTTCTCGAATGCGCGGACCTCGATCTGGCGCACGCGCTCGCGGGAGACGCCGTATTTCTGCGACAGGTTTTCCAGGGTGACCGGTTCGTCGCGCAGACGCCGCGCCTCAAGGATGTCGCGTTCGCGATCGGTCAGGTCCTTCATGGCATTGACCAGAAGTTCGTGGCGATCGCCCATCTCCTCGCGTTCGGCCAGGCGGGTTTCCTGGTCGGCGGTGTCGTCGGCCAGCCAGTCCTGCCATTCGCTTTCCGATTCCGAACGCAACGGCGCGTTGAGCGAGGCGTCGCCGCCCGACAGGCGGCGGTTCATCTCGGTCACTTCGGTTTCGGTCACGCCCAGCTGGTCGGCCAGGGTCGCGGTGTGGTCGGGGGTCAGATCGCCTTCCTCGATGGCGCCGATATGGTTCTTGGCCTTGCGCAGATTGAAGAACAGCTTTTTCTGCGCCGCGGTGGTGCCCATTTTCACCATCGACCAGGAACGCAGCACATATTCCTGGATCGAGGCGCGGATCCACCACATCGCATAGGTGGCGAGCCGGAAGCCGCGATCGGGATCGAAGCGCTTGACCGCCTGCATCAATCCGACATTGCCTTCTGACACGATTTCGGAAACCGGCAGGCCATAGCCGCGATAGCCCATGGCGATCTTGGCGACCAGGCGCAAATGGCTGGTGACCAGGCGGCGCGCGGCCTCCGGGTCTTCATGTTCCTTCCAGCGCTTGGCGAACATGTATTCGTCTTCCGGCGACAACAGCGGAAATTTGCGGATCTCGGTCAGATACCGCGAAAGCCCTGCTTCGCCCGACAGGACGGGAAGTCCACGACTGCTCATAAATCCCCCTCATCCGGGCGTGGAGAATAACGCCTGCGCGCCCTGATAGTTGAGGGGAAATAAGCAGGCTTACGATTTATTCAATCCCCGCAGAGCTGAAACAAGGCCAGCGAAATCCGCAGGCCAGGGGGCCTCGAAACGCAGGGTCTTGTGCAGGCTAGGGTGCTGAAATCCCAAGACAAAAGCATGCAGCGCCTGGCGGGGGAATTGGGCGGCTGCCGAAAAAGCGTGCAGCTCGGCATCCGACTTGCCGCGCGGCGCGGTGCGGCTGCGCCCGTACTGCGGATCACCGATCAGGGGATGGCCCAGATGGGTCAGATGCACACGGATCTGGTGGGTGCGGCCGGTCTCCAGCCGGCATTCGATCAGCGACGCGAAGGGACGGTCGACGGGTCCGAATTTCTCGATCACCTTGTAGCGTGTGCGGGCAAGCTTGCCGCCGCCGCGCAGCACCGCCATGCGCTTGCGGTCAAACGGGCTTCGGCCGATCTGGCTTTCGATCAAGCCGGTTAAATCGCGAGGGATCCCCCATACCACGGCGTTATAGGCGCGCTCGATGGTGTGATTGGCGAACTGCTTGGCCAGCGAGGCCATCGCGCGCTCTGTCTTTGCGGCAACCAGAAGTCCCGACGTGTCCTTGTCCAGCCGGTGCACGATGCCGGGCCTGGCCTCGCCACCAATGGCCAGCGCATCGGCGCCGCAATGGGCGATCAGGGCGTTGACCAGCGTGCCGTCAAGATTGCCGGCCGCGGGATGCACCACCAGCCCCGCCGGCTTGTTGATGACGATCAGGTCCTTGTCTTCGTAGACCACCTCCAGGGGAATATCCTGGCCCTGAGGCGTCGCAGGTGCGGTCGGCGGAACCGTCACCACATAATCCTCGCCCGGTTTGACCCGGTGATTGGCGTCTTTTATCGTCCGCGCGCCGATGGCGACCGCGCCCGTTTCCAGCAATTGCTGGAGCCGGGAGCGGGAGAAATCGGGCAGGGCGGCGGCCAGGAAACGGTCCAGCCGCCAGCCGGCGTGATCGTCACCGGCACGCGCGGTGCGCCGATCGCCTGAGGAGTTTTCTGTGTCCGACATGCCCATTCAGCAAAAGGCCCCGCCGCCGGCGAACAGCCGCCGGACCGCGTGGGTCATCGTCATTATCATGAGCACGCTTCTTGTGCTGGCTCTTTTGGCCACGATCTGGGGCTTCGTTCGCCAGGCGCATATCTTCATGTCGGCCCGGGCCGCAAGGGTTCAGCCCATCGCCGCCGCCCCGGCCGATGCCGCCGCCGTCATCACGCTGGCGCCCGGTGCGCGCATCGTCTCGGCCGGCACAGACGCCGGCAAGCTGGTGCTGCATCTGGCGACGCCCACGGGCGGGGAGGTGGAGATCATTGATCTGGCCACCGGCAAGCGCACAGGACAGATCAAGACCACCCCACCATGACCGCGGTGTGGCTGTCCGAGAGCCTGCGCGCGCGGATCCTGCGTGCGGCGGCAACCGCTCACCCTTGCGAATGCTGCGGACTGATCGCGGGCGTGCGGACGGCTGCGGATTTTCGCGTCCTGGCGCTTCATCCCGCCCGCAACCTGGCTGTGGATGCCGACCGCTTCGACATCGATCCGCGCGATCATCTGGCGGCGAGCAAGGCGGCGCGTGCCGCGGGTCACCAGATTATCGGCTGCTATCATTCCCATCCGGACGGCCGCGCGGAGCCGTCGGCGCGCGATCTTACAGGGGCGGGTGAAGAAAATTTTCTCTGGCTGATCGCGGCCGGCGGGCGCCTGGCGGCCTTCGTTTATTTGTGTGGCGGCTTTGTGGCGTCGGATTGCAGGATATCGTCGGAATAGCTGCGGAACTGGCTGCCCTTCATCAAAACGTCGCGGGCTGTGATCACATCGACCACATGGCCGGTCTGGTCGGCGATCTCGATGCTGCGCTGGTTCAGCACCCCGCCATGCAGCAGCTTCTCGCCTAGGATCTCGCGCACGGAATTGATCGCTTCCCGGCGCGCCGCCTCGACATCGGCGAATTCCTGGCCTTCGCGGTCACGGTTAAGGTCACTGCCTTCGCGGACATGGAAGAAATAACGGGGCACGGCGTTGGGATTGCTGCGCGTGTTCAATCCCCTAACACCCCAACCGGGGTGTCGTTCCGGTCCACCTGTCGCGGAACTTGCGGGTCTGGGGGCCGTCCCGCTATAAGCGCGGTCCCGCTTGCTCCCATCGTCTAGCGGTCAGGACGCGGCCCTCTCAAGGCTGAAACACGAGTTCGATTCTCGTTGGGAGCGCCAATTTTCATTAGCGAGCATAGCGAGCTTAGGAAAATTGAGCGCCTCTTCGAGCCCGCGAAGCGGGCGAGGGAGGCGCCAAACCTGCCTCCACCATCTCCGGCCCGCCGCGCTAGCGTCAGTGTAGCGCGCGGCCGTCATCGGCCCGCGGCGCGCCCTAAAAGTGATCGCAGCGAGAACTTACGAAAACTGAACGCCTGTGCGAGCGGCGCAGCCGCGAGGGAGGCGCCGAAGTCCCGTCCCAAATTGAGCAATGGTTCCCGCCGTTCCCTGCCCATTAGCGCAATCTTAGTTGTAAAAATCGGAATCGGTTTGCTGCCCCGCCCCTCCGTGATACCCCGCATGGATGGGCCAGACCATCACGTCCGTCACCGACATGGTGTCCTATGCCGGCGATCTGCGCCGTGCCGCCAAACAGGCGCCCACGCCCGAAGAAAGCGCCAAGCTTCAGCAGTCCGCGGTCGCGCTGGAAAAGAAGGGCCTGGCCCAAGTCGGCCAGACTGGACCGGGAATCGGCAAATTGCTGGATACGCTGGTCTGATCCCGGCCTGCCCCGCCGCTTAATGCAACTGCGCGGCTTCCAGCCAGCTGATCGCCGTGTCCTTGTCGGTGAAGGCCTTGTGTGCGCTTTGCGGAAACAGCGCGCTCACCGCCTTCACCATCATCACCGCACTGCTTTCGCGCAACAGATAGGCGGTGCGCGACGGCTGGCCGGGCTCGGTGCCCCAGGGCGCCAGCGCCCGCAGTTTGGACAGTGCGCTCCAGTCCACCACGCCGACGAAACGCGTCAGATCGACCAGCGTGCGCATATTGGGGTACAGCACCCTTTGCGCCAGGCCCTCGCGGAAATGCTCCAGCAGCAGCGTGCTGGGCGGTTCGCCCACCACGACCACCATCAGCCGGTGACCGCAGACCTTGAGCTTGATGTCGTTCGTGATCTTGCCTTCGGGGCCCATATGGATGATCGCCGGGCCCGTCGTGTCGATGCTGGAATAGAAATTCTCAAAACTGGTCATGAAAAGCCCAGGCTGTTTGACAGGCATCGATGAATGAAACGGCAGGCTCGGATGGCGCCGTATGTTGAACTGCGCTGCCGCGCCGCCCTCAAGTCGCTGACGCGCGGGCGGCTTGGCAATAATCGTCTTCGCTCCTTCGAGCGAAGACGATTATTTTTTTGCCGGATCCACGATCACGGCCTGGAACACGACCTTGCCGCCACGCACCACAAACACGTCATGGCCCGAAACTTCCTTGGCCGTGCCCTTGAACTGCACCCAGTACATCAGCGTGGTGTCGGGGCCCGCGCTTTCATAGCGGCTCTGCATGGTCTTGTTGCCCGGCACATGATCCTTGTCGGTCAGGACCGAAAACAGCTTGCGCGTCTCGGCGCCGACAAAGACGCCGCTGGCGTTGGCCAGGCCCGGCGGCGTCACCACCACGGCATCGGGCGCATAGTCGGACAACACGCCTTCCAGATTGCCCGCCTTCATGTTGGCGACGTGATGATCCAGAATTTTGGTATCGGCGGCGGCAGCGCTACCAACGCCCAGAATCGAAGCCAGGACAACGGCAGTGGCGGTTCTCGGCATGGCTGGCCCCCTTTGTGTGGGGGCAGGCTAGCCTCGCCCCGCCATGACCTCAATGGGGCAGGTGGGCAATGCTGTCCGGCGGCGGTTCGCCAAAGGAGCGGAAAACCACCACGGGACGCGCGGCGCCTGCGATGGCCATGCCCAGCAAAGGTGCGGCCTTCAATCCCTGTTCGCCACAGGCGCCGCCTTTCAGGGCCGCCCGCATCGCCCGAAGCCAGACCAGATCGGCATGTTCGCGCCGCCCTTGACCAAGCCGGTCGGCGACTTCATGGAAATGGGTGCAATAGCGCGACAGCGAGAAGGGCAGGCGTTGCGCCGCCAGCCTTACCATTTCGCCGGCGCCCATCGCGCTGGTGGGCCTGGTCTCGGCGATGTCGCGATAAAGGCTTTTGAGCGCGGCGAGCAGGGTGTTCACTGTTTCGCCATTCTCCCGGACATGATCCAGTTCATAGCGCCTCACAGCCGTGCGCAGTGCTTGTTCGGTCGCACGCAATTCTTCCGCCAATGCCACAACGGGGTCGATGTCCATGTTTGCGCTCCATCCTTTCGTTAACGCAACATGCCCATGACGATAGGAAAACCTGCGGGCCACGCAATTCGTAAACCATGGGAATGCGGGGTTACACACACCTAAAAGCCGCTGATTGCGAAAATTTGAATCAAATTTTGGGACGCGATTCATGCGAGCAGAGGGGTGAAGCGCGGGCCTGCACTCATGCTATGGTTGGTACACTGTTAACCAAAATCGGATTCGTACGTCCGCTGGTTGCCGAGGCCGCGATGCTGCACGCGAGATTTTTTGGGGGACATAAAAAGTGATTACGTCTTCATCGCCGCTGGCATTGGCCAAGTCCGGCGAAAGCCTGCGACGCCGCTGGACCGTGCTGTTGCCGGTGATCTTCATCAGCTACAGCCTGTCCTATCTGGACCGCGCCAATTTCAGCTTCGGCGCCGCGGCCGGCATGGCGTCCGACCTGCACATCTCGGCCGCGCAGAACTCGCTGCTGGGTTCGCTGTTCTTTGTCGGCTATTTCCTTTTCCAGATTCCGGGCGCGGCCTATGCCCAGAAATACAGCGCCAAGCGGCTGATCTTTTTCGGGCTGATCGGCTGGGGCGTGCTCGCCAGCGCCACCGGCGTGATCACCAACATCACCCTGCTGTACTGCGACCGCTTCCTTCTGGGGATGGTGGAAAGCGCGGTCCTGCCCGCCATGTTGATCCTGCAGTCGCGCTGGTATTTGCGCGCCGAGCGCGCCCGCGCCAACACCTTTCTGGTGCTGGGCAATCCGGTGACCCTGCTATGGATGTCGCTGCTGTCCGGTTATCTCAGCCAGCACCTGGGCTGGCGGATGATGTTCATCCTCGAAGGCCTACCGCCGGTGATCTGGGCGTTCATCTGGTGGTGGCAGGTCGCCGATTACCCGCATGACGCCAAATGGCTTGCGCCGGCCGACCGCGAAGAACTGGAAACGCGCCTGGCCGACGAGCAGCGCGGCATCCCGCCGGTGAAGAACTATGCCGCGGCTTTCAAAAGCCCACGCGTGATCGCGCTGTCGGCGCAATATTTCCTCTGGAGCATCGGTGTCTATGGCTTTGTGATCTGGCTGCCGTCGATCCTGAAAACCCGCGACATGGGGATGACGGAGGTGGGGTTCCTGGCGGCCGTGCCTTATCTGGCGGCGGTGATCGGCGAGATCACCTTCGCCACCTGGTCAGACCTGTCGCGCAAGCGCCTGCCGCTGGTCTGGCCCTGCCTGCTTGTGGCGGCGGCGGCCTTTTATGGCTCGTATCTTTTGGGGGCGACGCATTTCTGGGCGAGCTTTGCGCTTCTCACCATCGCCGGCGCGATGATGTATGCGCCCTATGGACCGTTCTTTGCCCATATCGCCGAGGCTGTGCCGCGCAATGTGGTGGGCGGCGCGATTGCGCTGATCAACAGCATGGGGGCGCTGGGGTCATTCGTGGGCGCTTATGGCGTGGGTATGCTGAATGGCATCACCGGATCGCCCGGCGCATCCTATCTGATGATGGCGGCGGCGCTGATCGCCTCCGCCGCCATTACCTTCGGTCTGCAGAAGGCGATAAGCGCTACTTCTTGACTTCCGCCTGAACCGCGGTCAGCGGGCAGTCCATGAAGATCGCGACGGTGCCGTCGCCGGTTTCCGGCTTGGCGCCGTCATAGTGGATGCCATTGACCAGATCGGTCAGCACCGAACCCTTGGGATAGGGCACCGTATTGTGGTCGGGGTCATAGACATTGCTGGTCGAAACCCACCAGGTGCCATCGATCACCACGGCATAGCGGGCATGCTGGTGATAGTGCGGATGGCTGAAATGGCCGGGATGCCATTTGATCAATTCCAGGCAGGGGCCGGGCTTGTCCGGATCGCCGATCGGCCAGGCCGTGTCGCTGGCTTCGCCCTTCTTCCACTGGATCTGATCGGGGTTCAGAGCAGTGGCGTGGGTGGGATCGATGGTGGCCTGGGCGAAGGCGGGCGCGGCCGACGCCAGAAACATCGACGCCAGAACGAGATGCTTGATCATGAACGTCTCCCCATTGGGTTGGCGCGGACAATAGCGGGGCGCGAGCCCCCTTTCCATCTTGCGACTGCGTAAAGCTATTTCAGCTCCAGCATCACGCCCGACATCTCGCCCTGGGTCAGCTCCTCGGAATGGCTGCGATTGGCCAGGTTGAAGACGATGTCACCGGGATTGTGATGGGTGATCGCCTTCTTGCCGTCGGGCGTGGTGGCGGTGATGTCGCCATTGCCCAGATAGACCACCACGATTTCGGTATTGTGGAAGTGCATCGGCGTGGGCTTGCCCGGCAGCCAGGTGTAGTTCCAGACGTTGACCTTGTCGTTCTCGAACACTTTTTTGGAGCCCTCGCGCGGGAAGCCGGGCGGTAGGCCGGTGGTATTGGGCACGGTATTGGAGGGGCTGTTCTTCAGCTCCACCACCACTTCACGCGCGTCGCCGTCCAGTGCAGTGTCGCTGGTCGTGCCGCCATGACCGGCCATGGCGCTGCCGGCGGCATGGTCCAGGGTCTTGCCGTCGGCGCCGCGGATGCGCCCACCGTTGATATAAAGAACGACATAGTCGCCCGCATGGGTGATGGCCGAACCGGGCTCACCCTTGCTCAGCATCACATTGCGCACCGTGACACGGCCGTTGTCGATGACGGGCGCGGGGGCATCCGCAAGGGCGCCAGGCGCCAGCGCCAGCACAGCAAGGGCGGCGAGGGCCAAGGTCTTGTTCATGGGTATTTCCTTCTATGCGGGCTGAGACTCTAGCAGAAACAGGGCGTTGGGCCAGAGCCCGGGCCGCTTGTCTGCGCCCCCCACCCCCTGTAGGTTCGCCCCGATTTTTCGAGAAGCACCGCCCATGCCGCTGCTGCGGTTTATACCCGAAACCACCAACGTCGATTTCGTCAAATACCGCTTTGTGGCGTTCGCCATCGACGGTCTTTTGGTGGTGGTTTCGATCATCTCCATTTTTTGGCACGGCTTCAATCTGGGCATTGATTTCACCGGCGGCGAGCTGATCGCGGTCAAGTCGGCCCAGGTGATCGATGTCGGCAAGATGCGCAGCGACATCATCTCGCTGGGCTTCAATGATCCGGTGGTGCAGACCTATGGCGGCGGGGTGTGCGACCAGCCTGCCGGCAGTTGCGCCATGATCCGCGTCCAGCCCAAGGCAGCGGCGCCCGGCGTCAATGTCGACGTGGCCGAGCAGGCCTCCGCGCAGACCATCAAGAACAAGCTGGGGCCGTCCTACCAGTATCTCAATACCGAAGTGGTGGGCCCGAAGGTGTCGGGCGAGCTGCTGAATGACGGCATTATTGCCACCATCCTGGCGGTGATCTTCATCTCTCTTTATGTCGCGGTACGCTTTGAATGGCAGTATGGCATTGGCGCGCTGCTCGCCACCGGCCATGACGTCTTCGTCACCGCGGGCTTCTTCTCGGTGCTGCAGCTGGAATTCAACCTCTACACTGTGGCCTCGCTGCTGTTGCTGGCGGGCTATTCGATCAACGACACGGTGGTGGTGTTCGACCGCATCCGCGAGAATCGCCGCAAGTACAAGCGCATGTCACTGCCCGACATGATCAACCTGTCCACCAACCAGATCGCCACCCGTACCACTCTGGTGTCGGCGGCGACGGCGCTGTCGGTGGTCCCGCTGCTGTTCGGCGGGCCCGTCCTGCTGAATTTCAGCGTCGCCATCCTGTTCGGCATTGTGGTGGGTACCTTCTCGTCCACCTATGTCGCGGCCGCGCTGCTGCTCTATCTGCCGGCTGTCGGCGGCAAGGGTAGCGGCGACGTAAAAGCCGAGGGAGTGACGGCTTAGCCGCGTTCTTTTGCGTCCTGAGTGCGTCGCTCGTCGCTCATGGGCTTGTTGCCCGTCCATAGCGGCAGCGTATGGACCGCTCCTTGCTCCTGCTCAGGCCGCAAAATCTTCGCGGCCAGGTCACCGGGATGTTCTAGGTGCGGCTGATCCGGCGCACGACCAGTTCGTCTATTTCCAGCCGTTTGATCGCGGCGCGTTTCACCGCCAGCCGGCCGATGGCGACATAGCCGATCGCCAAGGCCCCCACCGCCAGTGCGCCAAGCGCGAATGCGCCCAGCGCGATGGCGGCCGCGGAGCCTGCTGAAGGCCGCGTCATGTTAGAGCGGGAACCAGTCGCGCTTGTCGGAATAAACCTGGTACTGCGCATTCACGCCGGCGCGCAGGCCCACGCCGGTGCGCATCGGGGCCAATGTCACTCCGCCGCTGCGCTCATAATTGATGCCCAGGCCCGCCACGAAATAGATCGTGCCTTCCACGCCGGGGTAGCGCTGGAACAGGCGGCGGTCTTCGCGCAGGTTGTAGATCAGCGTGAAGCATTTGGAGGCATTGCCGCCAAAGTCGAAGCCCACCGACGGTCCCTTCCAATAGACCTGTATCGGTTCGCGCTGCTTCCTGACCAGCCAGCCTGAGCCGTAACGCAGGCCCACCACGAAAGCGCCCGAGCCTTCATCGCCCTTGATGTAGGCGTCGGGTTCGCCCAGGTCGCCGAACACATGCTGTACACCCTTGGCCATCGCCTCGGTGGTGATGCCGAAGAAATTGGCGCCGGCGTCGGTGATTTCGTTGGCGGTGTATTTAAGATCCTTGTTGTCGCCGCCCTGATCGTCGGCGGCGTGCGCCGGCAGGACACCCAATAGCGAGCCCATGGCCGCGGGGGCTGTACCGAACGCCACCAGACCGGTGATGAATTTCTTGCGGTTCATGTCGCTTTTTCCCTTCCTGGATGATGCCGGCCCGCTTGGGGTATGGTCGCAGGCGAATCATCTGTCCAGCGGCTGCGAATATTCACCGAGATTGGGGCAATTTTACAGGCGACCGCGTTTATAATTGAGGCAGGAACATGGAAACACCGCCCGAAAACAACGGAAAATCCGGGCTCTCGCCTGCGGGCTGGGTCGCGATCCTGGTCCTTGTAGGCCTGCTCGGGGTCTCTCTCTGGTATGCCATCCGGGTCTGGACCGCGATGGCCGGCGTTCATATGAGCGGCTGGGGCTGGCTGTTCCTGGTGCTTGGTGTGGTGGTCACCACGGGTCTGGGCGCGGGCCTGATGGCTTTGGTGTTCTACTCCAGCCGCCACGACTACGATCGATAGTCACTTGCCTCTGGCGATGAACGGCCCGTTGCGGAATTCGGGCTTGCCATAGGTGAACGGTGCACCGTCCCAGGTCGTGACCGTGCCGCCCGCGGCTTTCAACACCGCATGGCCGGCGCCGGTATCCCATTCCATGGTCTGGCCTGCACGGGGATAGATGTCGGCCTCGCCTGCCGCCACCAGGCAGAATTTCAGCGAAGACCCGGCATTGGTGTGGCCCTTGATGGTCAGGGTCTTGAGCAGCTCGTCGGTCTTGGGATCGGGATGGGAGCGGCTGGACACCGCGACCAGACCGTCGCTTGCGGGCGCGCGCGCTGAAATCGCGCGCGTCACACCATTCGATATTTCAAACGCGCCTTCGCCAGCCCTTCCTACGAACAGCCGGCCGATGGCCGGCGCGAGCACCACGCCGGCGACAGGTTCGCCATTGATGATCTCGCCGATATTGACGGTGAACTCGCCGCCGCGCTTGACGAATTCCTTGGTGCCGTCGACGGGATCGACCAGGAAGAAGTGCGCACCCGCTTCCACGATCTTGCCCGCAGCCGCCGCTTCTTCCGCCACCACCGGCACGTCCGGGAAATGGCGTGCCAACTCGGCCAGGATCAGCGTCTCGGCTTCTTCGTCGGCGTCGGTCACCGGCGAGCGGTCGGCCTTGATGCGCGCATCGCAGCCGGCCTCATAGTGGCGCATGACCACCGTCCCGGCGGCCTGGGCGATTTGGACGAGGGTCTGAAGATGCTGGGAGGGCGTTGCACTCATGTTAAGAATTCCTTAAGACGCGCGAGCCGATTAACCAATTGCTAACCAGCGGGGCCGCATTGAGTTCTTCCATGACCGAGATCGAATTCGCCGCCCTGCTTGTCAGCCGTGTGTGCCATGACCTTGTCGGGCCTTTGGGCGCGGTGGTCAACGGCATGGAAGTGCTTGAAGACGAACGCGATCCTGCCATGCGTGCCGATGCCATCAAGCTGGTCACCATGAGCGCCGACCAGGCCCTGGCCCGCATCCAGTTCATGCGCATCGCCTTCGGCGCCGCCGGTTCCGCAGGCGCGGAGCTGGACCTGAGCGAGATCGGCCGGCTGGTTACGGGCCTTTTGGAAGGCGGCAAGGTCCAGCTGGTCTGGAACGTGCCCCGGCACTATTGGGGCAAGGACTGGGCCAAATTGCTGATGAACGCCACGCTTCTGGCGGCGGATTGCCTGCCGCGCGGCGGTCTGGTGACGGTGGAAACCGGCGCCGATCCGCAGGCGCCGTCTTTCCATATCCGCGCCCAGGGCCTGAACGCCCGGGTCACCGAGGACGTGGACCGCTCGCTCAAGGGCGAGGCGCTGAATGTGGATGCCCGTCATGTCCAGCCTTTCCTGACCCACAAGCTGTCGCGCACCGTCAATGCGGCGCTCAGCATCTCGCCCGGCGAGGGCTTTGTGGAAATCATCGGCGGCTGACGGCGCCGTACCGTACCCAAGTAATCTAATATTTACCCTGTCGGCCTAGATTTTCCGGCACGCAAGCCGTGGCGTCTTCAAGGCTTCGCTCGGGAAATTTTCACCCATGAAAAATTGCCTTGTCGTGGATGACAGCCGCGTGATCCGCACCGTCGCACGCCGCATCCTGGAAGAACTCCGCTACGCGGTCGCCGAAGCCGAAGACGGCATGGAAGCGCTGCGCGCCTGCCGCGAAAAGATGCCCGACCTGATCTTCCTGGACTGGAATCTGCCCAGCATGAAGGGCGTTGATTTCGTCAAGAGCGTGCGCGGCCAGGCCGATGGCGGCCATCCCGTGATCCTGTTCTGCACCACGGAAAGCGATCCCGTCGACATCGCCGCTGCCATGGCAGCAGGCGCCAACGACTATGTGATGAAGCCATTCGACGGCTCCGCCGTGCGCGCCAAGCTGGCCGATATCGGCGTGACGGCCTGAGGGTCCCGCGATGGCGCCCGAGGATTTCCAGTTTCTCGCCCGCCTGCTGCGCCGCCGCTCCGGTCTGCTGTTGACGCTCGACAAGCGTGCGCTGCTCGCGCGCCGGCTGGAACCGGTGATGCGCCGGTTTGACTTCAAGGACGTCGGGTCGCTGATCGTGGAATTGCGCGCCGGCCGTGAGGCGCTGGCTGAGGCCGTCACGGAAGCTATGACGGTCAATGAAAGCAGTTTCTTCCGCGATCCCGTCCTGTTTCAGGCACTGCGCGACAGTGTGCTGCCGCGGCTGATTGCGGCGCGTGGCGGCGACAAGCGGCTGCGCATCTGGTCGGCGGCGGCCGCGGCCGGACAGGAAGCCTATTCCATCGCCATCCTGTTGACCGAGATGGGGCTTGCGCGCGATGGCTGGAGCATCGAGCTGATCGCCACCGATCTGTCCGGCGAAGCCATCCTGCGGGCGGAAGCCGGCTGCTACGCGGCCTATGAGATCGAACGCGGGCTGGACGCCCATGCCATGCGCTATTTCCGCCGCGACCGCGATGAATGGCTGGTGGATGCGAGCCTGCGCCGCATGATCACCTTCCGCCGCTTCAATCTGCTCGACAGCTTTGGCTGGCTGGATGAGCTGGACATCGTCCTGTGCCGCAACGTGCTGATGTATTTCGACCGCGCCACCCGGCTGGATGTGCTGGCGCGCATCGCCGAAACCATGGCGCCGGATGGGCTGTTGGTGCTGGGCGAGAATGAAGCGCCCGAAGGAAAGCTGTTCAGCGCCTGCGCCGACGGGCCGTGGCTGTATGCCAAGGGCGGCTCTTTGCTCGCCCGAGCGGGCTAGGCGAGAGAGCGGCCGCTCAGCCGTTCCAGCACCCGGATGGGCGCGCGCTGCGGCTCGGCCAGTTCTTCCACATCCAGATGGAAGGTCTGCTCCAGGGCGAATTCTCCGCCAAGTGCTGCATGCAACACCATGTCGGTATAGACCAGCCAGGAGGAGCCGGGCGGGAAGCTGATCGCCTGATGCGGGCTGTTCTGCTGGAAGTTTTCATCCAGCTTGGCCGCATCATGCAGCGACAGCATCAGCTCGTCATACAGGCTGCGCCGCCCATGGGTGATGCCAAGCTTGTCATAGAGCCAGGATTTCCCCGGCCAATGCGGGCCCACGCGCGGCAGGAAGCGGCGCGCGAAATCCTCGAACGGCTCGCCCACATGCCAATGACGCTCGGAATCTGGCGCGACGTTGGCGAAGAAACGCAGGATGCGCCGGCCGCGCATCGGGCGCGATGGAAAAGCGTCGATGTGCAAAAGCCGGTCGTCGCTGATCCTGGAATAGCTGCGGCCCTTCACCTGGACCGGGCGATACGAGGTGCGGGCGCGCTCCACATGGCGATAGGGAAAAAGCCCCTGCACCAGTTCACCCGCCTGGCGGCCGAAGCGTTCGATCATCGCCGCAAGCTGATCGGCGCTTCCGCCGGTGAGCGATGAGGCCTGCATTTTCCCGCTGGTGTGATCCAGCGAGATATTCTTGGCGTTGCCGTCAGACACGCCCGCGTCCAGAAACTGCTTTTCTGAATCCTGGAGCGTGAAAGCGAGGTTGGGGAAGAACAGCACCGCGCCGCTTTCCAGCGCCGACAGCGCACGTGCCTTGACCTGCGTATCGAACGGGCCCGTCCAATCGGTCAGCGGCAGGCTCTCAAGCATGACTTTCCGCCATCGCGCTATAGACCAGGGTGCGCAAGGTCCGGCGCAGCCGCACGCGGCGCGCCGTGTCGGTGATCACCTGGGTCATGAACAGGAAGATCAAGTCTTCGGCCGGATCGACGAAGAAGGTGGTTGACGCCATGCCGCCCCAGGAAAATTCTCCCGCCGTGCCCGGAATGCCGGCCCGTACGGGATCAAGCGTCACCGCCACGCCCAGACCAAAACCGACGCCGCGATAGCCGGTCTCGTTGAAGGCATCGGCGGCGGGCGACAATTCTGCAATCTCCGCACCCCCAGGCAGGTGATTGGCGGTCATCAAGGTCACCGTCTTGGGCGACAGAAGCCTCACGCCGTCCAGCGTGCCCCGCGCGAGCAACATGCGGCAGAAGCGCAGGTAATCGCTCGCCGTACCCGCCAGTCCGCCGCCACCCGATTGCAGCCGCGGGGCTGCGAAGTAATTCGATTTTTGCGAGTCGTCGAACAGTTCCAGCCGGCCGTCCTTGAACATGTAGCAGGCGGCGAACCGGTCGCGCCTGGTTTCCGGAATCCAGAAGCCGGTGTCCGCCATGCCCAGCGGCTTGAGAATCTTTTCCCGCACGAAGCCGGCATAACTCTGGCCGGATACCAGCTCGACTAGATAACCCACCACATCGGTCGCCACCGAATAGATCCAGCGATCGCCCGGCGAATATTCCAGCGGCAGTTTTGCAAGCTGCGCGATCATCGCGGGCAAGCCGCCTTCGGTGTCCATCTCCGCGATTCTTTGCGCGCGATAGGCGGCATCGATCGCCGTGCGGTTGTGGAAGCCGTAGGTGAAGCCGGCGGTATGGCGCAAAAGATCCAGTACCGTCATGGCGCGGGCGGGTGCGTGGCCATCGGCCAGTTTCAGGTTGGCGAAATCCGGAATGAACCGCGCCACGGAATCGTCCAGCGCAATGCGGCCTTCTTCCATCAGCATCAGCAGTGCCACGGTGGTGATGGGCTTGGTCATGGAATAAAGCCGGAAGATCGCATCCTCGCGCATCGGCGTGCCGCGCGCCAGATCGATCGAACCCAGCCGGCTCTTGTACGCGAGCTCGCCGTGACGCCAGATCAGGGTGAGCGCGCCCGGCAGGCTGCCATCCGCGATATGCGTCTCCAGCAGGCGGGGAATGCGCGCCAGCCGGTCTTCGGAAAAACCCGCTCTATTGCCCATGCCCGGGTTATACTCATGCCGTGATGAATCACAAATCCTGGCCCGCTCTGTCCCTGGCCGAGGCGCATGCGCGCCTGACCGCGCCGGGCGAGGCGTTTGAGACCGTTGAAACGGTCGTGCGCGGTGTGCCCATGCGTGTGTGGAAGCATGCGCCTGCGACAGCGGCTGAGGCCTTTGCGCGCGCCCGGGCCTTCGGCACCTGCGAATTCCTGGTCCATGGCGACGAACGCGTCAGCTATGAGGGCTTTGTTCGCGCCACGTTGCGGGTTGCGGCCCTTCTTGCCGAAAGTGGCGTGAAGAAAGGCGACAGGGTGGCGCTGGTGATGCGCAATCTGCCGGAATGGCCGGTGGTCTTCATGGGTGCAGCTCTGGCCGGCGCCATCGCGGTGCCGCTCAATGCCTGGTGGACAGGCACCGAGCTCGCCTATGCCATTCTGGATTGTGGCGCGCGTTTTGTCTTTGCCGATGCCGAAAGGCTGGCGCGGCTCAAAGACCTGCCGCCTTCGGTCGCCCGCGTCTTTGTCACCCGCGCCGCCAATCCACCGGCCGGTGTTACGGTGCTGGAAGATGTGATCGGCGCGCCCGCCCACTGGGGCGATCTGCCCCAAGGCCCCATGCCCGATGTCGCGCTGTCGCCGGAAGATGACGCCACCATTTTCTACACCTCCGGCACCACGGGCGCGCCCAAGGGGGCGTTGGGCACGCACCGGGCGCTGACGACCAATATTTTCGCCATGCCCTTTTCCAATGCGCGAAACATGCTGCGGCGTGGAGACATGCCCTCCGCGCCGGCAAAGCAGCGCATCACACTCCTTGCAGTTCCATTCTTCCACGTCATCGGAAGCCTGTCGGTTCTGCTGCCCAACATGGCGTCGGGCGGCAAGCTGGTCTTGATGCGCAAATTCGACGCCGGCGAGGCCTGCGCCCTGATCGAGCGGGAAAAGGTGACGGTGACCGGTGGCGTTCCGGCAGTGCCCTTGTCGCTGCTGGACAAGGCACAGGATTACGATCTGTCGTCACTGGAGCTGATCACCTTTGGCGGCGCGCCGTCGCCGCTGTCGCTGCCCGGGCGCATCCGCGCCGAACTGGGCGCGTGGCCCGGGCAGGGCTGGGGCATGACCGAAACCTCGGCGACCTGCACCAGCCATTCGGGCGAGGATTATCTCAACCGTCCGTCCAGCTGCGGGCCGGCTTTGCCGGTATGCCGCCTCAAGATCATGGACGGCGAAAAACAATTGCCGCCGGGCCAGGCGGGCGAACTGTGGGCGTTTGGCCCCAATATCGTGAAAGGCTACTGGAACAGGCCTTCCGCCACGGCCGAAGTCTTCCGCGACGGCTGGCTGAAGACCGGCGATCTCGCCATGCTGGACGAAGAGGGCTTCTGCACCCTCATGGACCGCGAGGCCGACATGCTGATCCGTGGCGGCGAAAACATCTATTGCATCGAAGTGGAGAATGTTCTGCTCCAGCATCCGGCGGTCGCCGACGCGGCCCTGATCAGCCTGCCACATCCTCTTTTGGGCGAAGTGCCCGCGGCGCTGGTGCAGACACGCCCCGGCGCCGGTGTCAGCGAGGGCGAAATTCAGCTGTTCGTCCGCGCGCGGCTGGCTGCCTTCAAGGTACCGGTGCGGGTTCAGGTCTCTGAAGCGGCGCTGCCGCGCAATGAAGGTGGCAAGCTCAGCAAGCAGGATCTGCGCAAGGTGTTCGAGACGTGACAGACCTGATCGTCAATCGCTTCATCACGCTTTTGAGCGATGAGTTGGAAGAGCGCTTCATCCGCAGTTCGGGTCCCGGCGGGCAGAATGTCAACAAGGTGGCGAGCGCCGTGCAGCTGCGCTTTGACGTGCGCGGTTCCAAAAGCCTGAACGAAACGGTACGCGCCGCACTTCTGGATCTTTCATCCATCACCCGCGATGGCGTGCTGGTGATCACGGCCCAGCGTTTCCGCGAACAGGAAAGGAATCGCGCCGATGCGCGCGCCCGGCTGGCCGACATCATCCGCCGCGCGGCCACGCCGAAGAAAGCGCGCCGGCCCACCAAAATTCCCAAGGCCAGCAAGCGCGAAAGGCTGGAAGGCAAGAAACACCGCGCCGAGATCAAACGCGGCCGTGCCCGGCTGGATTGATCTGCGCCGTCAGGGCCGCGCCAGCATGTCGATCACCAGATCGCACATTCGGTCGGGATCGAAGGGCTTGATCAGAGTGCGGATCTCGCGCGCCTTCAGTGCGGCTGGCGGCGGCCGGTCGGTGGGATAGGCCGTCATCATCAGGACTTTCAGCTCGGGGCGCATCTTCAGCGACGCCTCCACCAGCTCATAGCCGTTCATGTTGGGCATCATGATGTCGGACAGAAGCAGCGAAACGGCAGGCATAGGCTGGAGCAATTTCAGCGCTTCCAGCCCGTCGGAGGCTTCGCAGACCTGGACGCCCTTGCTGGACAGCATTTCGGCGATCAGTCCACGCAGTTGGGCTTCGTCTTCGGCCAGGATGACCTGTGTCATGACAAGGATCTCAAATCTGTTCTTTCGCGGCAGGTTCGCCGCGTTTGCTGCGTCAACTCCAGTCCCCCCTGAAGTGTCTCAGGGGTTCTTTCGACAGGGATAAAAACTGGTAAATTGCACGTCCCAGTTGTATAAGCGTGGTACCTAGCGTTCGAACGCCGGCGGTCATGACAAGATCGGTGTACTGACAAATCAGCGTCACGGTAAGTCACTCATCGCGTTATCGAATCGTCGCAATCGGGGCTATGATGTGACGATGGTGGAATCGGTTCTTCGCCTGCGTCCCGCGGCTTGGCCGCTTGTGATCGGCGTGATTGCGGGCGGAGCGGTGGTGCTGTTTGCTGGTCCCGGCCTGTTCTGGGCCCTGGTGGCGCTGGCCCTGGCAGCCCTTCTGATCGCCCAGTTTGTCACCTTTCAGGAACCGATTCGGCCCGCGGAAGAAAAGGCCGACGATACGGTTGCGGCGCTGCCGCCCATGACCAGGGTTCTGCTGGACCAGCTTCCCATCCCGGTGATGCTTCTGGACGATGAGGAGCGGGTGCTGTTCGTCAATTATTCCATGCGCGATGTGCTGGGACCGGGCCTGGACAGGAAGCGCGCCTCTTCGGTGCTGCGCAATCCCGATGTGCTGGCGGCGATCATCGAGGCGGGGCGCGGTTTTCCGACCAATGTTCCGTTCAGCCTGCCGGTCCCGATCGAACGGCATTTCCAGGCTTATGCCGCGCGCATCAGCGTCTCACCGCCGGTGACCGCGCTCCTGCTCCATGATCTGACGGTGGTGCGCCGCAGTGAGCAGATGCGCGCCGATTTCATCGCCAATGCCAGCCACGAACTGCGCACGCCGCTGGCGGCGGTGTCGGGCTTCATCGAGACCCTGCGCGGCCATGCCAAGCACGACGAGGTGGCGCGCGATCAGTTCCTCGACATCATGGGCGTGGAAGCCGCGCGCATGCGCCGGCTGATCGACGATCTTCTGTCGCTGACCCGCATCGAGATGAACGAGCATGTGAAGCCGGAAGGCCGCATCGGTCTGGAAGGCGTGGTGCGCCAGGCGGCCGCCGCACTCAAGCCGCTGGCGGCCCAGGACGGCATCACCGTCTCGGTGGAAAGCCAGCCCGGCCTGCCACCGGTGATCGGCGAGCATGACGAACTGGTGCAGCTGTTCCAGAACCTGGTCCATAACGCCATCAAATACGGACGGGACAACGGAAAGGTTCAGGTCGTCCTCAGCCAGCAGGACGCCCAGGTCGTGGTTGCGGTCCGTGACGACGGGGAGGGCATCGCCCCCAACGCCATCCCCCGCCTGACCGAGCGATTCTACCGGGTGGACGTGAAACGGTCCCGCGAACGGGGCGGCACCGGCCTGGGGCTGGCTATCGTCAAGCACATTGTCAGCCGCCATCAGGGCCGGCTCAGTATCGAGAGCAAGCTGGGCGTCGGCAGCACCTTCACCGTGTTTTTGCCTGCGGCGCCGGCGGAAATTCCCGCCAAAATAGTGCAGCCGGAGCCTGTCACGGAAATGTTATAAAATAGTCGCATAGGAGTGGCGGGAACGCCCTAGTCAGGGTCCGTACCAGATGGAAAGCCGCAGGCGATGACCGACCATACCGTGAAGTCCTTCGGGGAACAGCTGGAAGCCTTGTCGGCGCTGGTTGCGCAGATGGGTGGTCTGGCTGAGGCCCAGTTCGCGGCGGCGATCGAAGCCATCGCCCGGCGTGACAGCGTGGCGGCGGAGCGCGCCGTGGCCGGCGACGCCCGCATCGACGAGATCCAGCAGGAAATCGAGGACCGCGCGCTCAAGTTGCTGGCGCTGCGCCAGCCCATGGCGGTGGACCTGCGCGAGACCCTGGCCGCGATCAAGACTGCGGCGGAACTGGAACGCATCGGCGATCTGGCCAAGAACATCGCCAAGCGCGCGCTGGTGCTCAACCGCGAGCCGCCCATCCGCCTGACACAGAGCCTCGCCCGCATGGGCAAGGCGGCGCAGAATCAGCTGAAGGAAGTTCTGGACTCCTTCACCAGCAGGAATGCCGAGGAAGCCGAAGCGGTGTGGAACCGCGATGGCGAGATCGACGAGATCTACAACAGCCTGTTTCGCGAACTGTTGACCTACATGATGGAAGACCCGCGCACCATCGGGCTGTGCACCCATCTTCTGTTCGTCGCCAAGAACATCGAGCGCAGCGGCGACCATTGCACCAACATCGCCGAGGTCGTGTACCACATGGTGCGCGCCGGCCATCTCGCCAACGCCCGCCCCAAGGCGGACACCACCAGCGAAACCTCCGTTCCTTACGAGACCCACGCATGAGCAAGCCCTCAGTCCTGGTTGCGGAAGACGAAAGCGCCTTGGTCACCTTGCTGCGCTACAATCTGGAGCGCGAAGGCTACCGGGTTCTGGAAGCGCGCGACGGCGAGGAAGCCCTTCTGGTCGCGGCCGAGGAACAGCCCGATCTGGTGGTGCTGGACTGGATGCTGCCGCAGCTTTCGGGCATCGAGGTCTGCCGCCGCCTGCGCGGCCGCCAGGAAACCCGCAATGTGCCGATCATCATGCTGACGGCGCGCGGCGAGGAGAGCGACCGCATCCGTGGCCTGGACACCGGCGCCGACGATTACCTGACCAAGCCTTTTTCGATGACCGAGCTCTTGGCGCGGCTGCGCGCCGTGCTGCGCCGCATCCGCCCCAGTCTGGCGGAAGACGTGGTCGCGGTCGGCGACATCGAGATGGACCGCGCCGCCCACCGGGTGCGCCGCGGCGGGGTGGAAGTGCATCTGGGCCCCACAGAATACCGCCTGCTCGATCACCTGATCCAGCATCCGGGCCGGGTGTTCAGTCGCGAGCAGCTGCTGGATGCGGTGTGGGGCAGCGATGTCTATGTCGAGGCGCGCACCGTCGACGTCCATGTCGGCCGCCTGCGGAAGGCGCTGAATATCGAGGGCGCCTCCGACCCGATCCGCACTGTCCGCTCGGCCGGCTATTCGCTGGATTCGGCCAGTTTCGGCAGCATCACCGCCGCCTGACCCCTTCCCGGTTTGACCCGCCGCGGCTTCTGCCCTAATGGGCCGGGGCCAAACGGGGGAATTCATGCAGGCGCCGCGTTCGCTCGGCATCGTCGGCCATGGCGATTTTGGCCGCTTCCTGGAAATGCTGGCGCGCCGCTTTGCGCCGGGCGTGGCCGTTCGCGTCTATGCCCGCAAAGAAAAACCGGATGGCGTGCGCTTCTTCTCGCTTGAAGAGACCTGCGCCTGCGATGTGGTGATCATCTCCGTCTCCATCCGCGCCTTTGGCGAAATGCTGGACAAGGTGCTGCCGTGGCTTAAGCCCGGCGCGATCCTGGTGGATGTGAATACGGTGAAGGAACATCCGGCACGGCTGCTGCGCGAAAAGGCGACAGGTGTGCGCTATGTCACGACCCATCCCATGTTCGGGCCCTACAGCTTCGAGAAGCAGGGCTCAAGCCTGAAGGACTTGCGCTTGGTCATTGCCGATCACACCCTGGGCGCTGACGAGATCGCGGCGGCGACGTCCTGGCTGAAGGGTCTGGGTCTCAATGTAATGACGATGATGCCTGAGGCGCATGACCGCATGCTGGCCGAGACGCTGTTTCTCACCCATTATGTGTCCCAGGCCATCGCGCGCGGCGGCTTTGTGCGCACCGACATCGACACGCTGTCGTTTGGGTTCCTGATGGATGCGGTGGAAAGCGTGAAAAGCGACACCGAGCTGTTTCGCGATGTCTTCGCCTTCAATCCCTATTGCGAAGAGATCATTGGCCGCTTTGAGAAGGCGGAAGCCGACGTCCACGCGCTTTTGGAGAAGCGTTAGAGCAGCTTTTTGATCGGTTCTTCCAGCTCTTCCGGCTTGGTCTGGGGCGCATAGCGTGCCACCGGTTCGCCGTCGCGGCCGATCAGGAACTTCGTGAAATTCCATTTGATCGCCTCGGTGCCCAGGAAGCCTTTCTTGGCTTGCGTCAGATACTGAAACAGCTGATGGGCGCCCGGTCCCTTCACGTCCACCTTGGCGAACATCGGAAAGCTGACGCCATAATTCTTCTGACAGAAGGCGCCGATCTCGATTTCGCTGCCCGGTTCCTGGCCGCCGAACTGGTTGCAGGGAAACCCCAGGATGGTCAGGCCCTGTGGCTCGAGCTTTTTGTACAGCGCCTCCAACCCGGCATATTGCGGAGTGAAGCCGCATTCACTCGCCGTGTTGACGATCAGAAGCACGCGGCCGCGCCGGCTTTCCAGCCCAACCTCTTCGCCTGCAAGCGTGGCGGCGGTGTATTTGTAGATGGTCATGGCAGGGATGCTGCCACGACTTTTGCTTCAGACGCTAGCGTCACTCGCTTGGTTCGGCGCAAGATTTCGACAGCTCTCCGGCCGCTCGCTCTGGCTCGCGGCGTTCGCTGCTCGAAATGGTCGTCGCGCTACGCTGTCGCTAGCGACGGACCACTTCGTTCGCCTGGGGCGAACCGCAGCTCACCCAGTCATCCGGCCCTTGGCGTCCTTCTCGCTGCGGCGCGCCTGCTGCGGCTGATAGGCCTTGCGGGCATGGGCTTCGCAATAGGGCGAACCCGACTTGGGACTGCGGCCGCAGAAGTGGAATTCCGATGCCGCGGGATCGCCGATCGGCCAGCGGCACATGCGGTCGCTGATGGTCAGCACGGTGGCGTGGCTGCCGTCTTCCAGGGTCAGCGGATCTTCCTCGACCACCGGCGCGCTCGGCAGGTGGCTGCGAATGCTGGGCGCCTTGGGCGCCATGGGCAGGCGCGGGCGCTCGCTGCGCGATGGGCTGGCGCGGCCCGCCAGGCCCAGCCGGTGGACCTTGCCGATCACCGCATTGCGGGTCACTCCGCCCAGGGCGCGGGCGATCTGGCTGGCCGAAAGGCCCTCAGTCCACAAGGTCTTGAGCTGTTCCACCCGGTCATCCGACCAATTTGCCTGTGTCATGGCTGTCGCTCCTGGCTGGCGGGGCGGGTTCATCCTTAACCCCCCGGTCACTAAATACAGTAGCCTCGCCTTCGTGTCGCACAAGCTTTGCGGGACTGTAACCAGCCCTTGTCCACATGAATCAGCACCGGCACCATGCCGGACAAATCCAAGGATAAGGCCAGCAAGCCCAAATCAGCGATAGCGAAGACCCGCAAGCTGAAGGGAAGACGGGACAAAGATTCCTGATCTGATTGGGAA
>Ga0182024_10001795_pt1 | contig 54382 bp, 46 predicted proteins | sample P32metaG_FD_120480 | JGI IMG/M metagenome (GOLD analysis project Ga0182024, IMG submission 120480) | Permafrost microbial communities from Stordalen Mire, Sweden - P3-2 metaG (Illumina Assembly) | ecosystem: Environmental > Terrestrial > Soil > Wetlands > Permafrost | place: Sweden: Stordalen...
AATCAGCCTCCCAGAACATCTCCGGTTTCAACGCATATGTAGTGCAGACTTCGCAGTAGCCTGAACTGATTCTGAATCACTTAGGCCATTCCTGACCTCACTGGTGACGAACTTCGGTTAGCGCCATGACTCTACTCGACACAGGTAAACGACAGATGGTTGGTTGTCGAGTTCGATGACCATAGCCTCATCTACCAGTGGAAGCTCTTGAAGTTTTCGTTGGGCACATTGGACCGAAGGGACACCGGACAGATATGTTTTGACGCCAGTATGGGAATTGCAGGGGCCGGCGATGTCAAATACTACGGAGACGAGTTTTATTACCGCGATTACGACAGCGGTGGCGAACTCGAGAGTTTCAGCCCGGTGGATTCCCGTCTTTATTGACCCATTAATTCGCCAGCTTTAATCGAGTCAATCCATTCGGCTGGCAAAACAAAGGCCGGAGAAATTGCTCTGGCCTTTCTGCTGTCTCGCCGGTTTGCTGCCTTCACGCCTGGATATCGAATTGCTCTGGGTGCAGCGTGGCATCGCTCTTGACCAGAATGTTCTTGCCGGTGAGCTCTTCAAAATCCGTGAGCCAGCGGGCGTTATTTGCCTTGAGAACCTTGACGGTTTCCGGGTTGACACGCAGCAGAATATCCCCACTCTCAAAGTGCTTTCGCATTTTGCGAAGTTCAGTAAAGATTTCGTTGCACACTGTTGCCGAGCTCTTGACCATGCCTGTCGCCTGACAAATGGGACAGGGAACGCTGAGAGTGCGCTCGAGCGATTGCTTGACGCGCTTGCGGGTGATGGCGACCAGGCCAAAATCGTTAAACTGCAGAACCTTGGTTGGCGCGCGATCGTTCTTCAATGCTTCTTCGAGTGCGGCCATCACTTTGAAGCGATTCTTGCGCTCGTCCATATCGATGAAGTCGATGATAATGATGCCGCCAAGGTCGCGTAGGCGAATCTGGCGCACAATCTCGGGAATCGCGTCGAGGTTCGTTTTGACGATGGTGTCTTCGAGGCGTGCGGTCTTGCCGACGTACTTGCCGGTGTTGATGTCGATCGCGACCAATGCTTCAGTTTGATTGATGACGATGGAGCCGCCGGACTTGAGCCAGACCTTGGAGCGCAGCGCCTTCGAGATTTCGTCCTGAATGCCGAAGTGTTCGAAGAGGGGCGTCTCTTTGGTGTAGAGCTTTACGCGGCGGACGAGTGTTGGCGAAAAGCGATTGAGGAAGCGGACAATGCGCTCGTAGTCTGCTTCTGAGTCGACCCAGATGGATGAAAAGTTCGCGCTCACCTGATCGCGCAGGATGCGCTCGATGAGCGACAGATCGTGATAGATCAATGCCGGCGATTTCGAGTTATCCGAGCGCTGCTTGATCTCGTCCCACAGGTGAATGAGGAAGCGCAGATCGGCGCGTAGCTCCTCTTCCGAGGCGCCTTCGGCGGCAGTGCGCACGATGAATCCGCCGGACGCTTCGCCACGTTCGTGGGTGAGGATGCGCTTCAGGCGCTGGCGTTCTTCATCCGAGGCGATCTTGCGGCTGACGCCAACGTGCGAAACCGTGGGCATGAAGACGAGAAAGCGGCCGGGCAACGCAATGTGACTCGTGATGCGCGCGCCTTTTTTTGCGATTGGTTCTTTTGCAATCTGGACAAGGATCTCCTGGCCGGGCTTCAGTAGATCGGAGATGATCGGCAGGTCGGAGGTCTGCGCCGAGCGACGCGAAGGACCGCGCCGATCGCCAGGCTTGTGTCCGCCCGGTAGTCCCCCACGACCGCGACGACCGCGGCCACCACGATCACGACGCGGCTGGGCCTGGCCATCGCCGGCCGGCGCGCCTTCGGCGGCAACAGGTTCTTCGTCTTCGTCCTCGGAATCCAGGCCTTCCTCTTCCTCTTCGGCAACGGCCTTGTCGTCGAAATTCATTTGGATGCGATGCTCGAGGTGGGCTTCCTGCAGCATTTCTCCGAGTTCGCCTGAACGAATCTGGGTCTGCAGAGTTTCCTCTTCGTACTCATCCAAATCGTGCTCGTCGTGCTTGTGGGCGTGGCGATGCAGCGGTGCGTCAAACTCTTCGCCTTCGATCACTTCTTCTTCGACTAACCCGCTTCCCGGCGCGAAGGTCGACGCAACCGAGACCGCTGAGGGCTTGGGCTCCTTGGCGTGAGTTGGTTCCGGAGATGGTGGTGCGGGAGCCTCTTCGTCTTTCTTGTTCTTTCCGCCAAAACCAAATAGGCGAAAGCCGCTCGGAGGCAGTGGATCGACGTGATGCGAAGCGCTCGCATTGCCTTCTGGTTCGTCGCCGTTCGAGTCGGATTCATGAATCTGGGTGGAATGCTCCGTTTCGTGTTGCGTCGAGGACTCATCGACAACATAACCCGATGCGGCAAGGGTTGCATCCGGTGTCGTATGCGGGACCAAATCGTTCGACCCCGGCGTTTCGGCGATCACACCTTGGTCGACCAGAATCTCCTCGACATATTCTTCATCGACGGAAGCCCCTTCGCCGGCTTGCGGATCGAGCTCCTGGGATCGTGCTTCGATCGACAACGTGGTTGCGCGGCCCGATGAGTCAGTTCCTGTCTCGTCGGCGAAGACACCCTGCGGCTCTCCATTGACCCTTTGCTCCGATTCGGGTTGGCCTGTGCGATGCCGTGCGAGCGATTCCCCGGGAAGCAGACCGCTACCATCCCATGCGATGGGTGCATCAATGAGGGTAGAAGGCTTGGAGGTGACGGCAGGCCTTACCAATTCCGTAGAGGGCTTCTTTTCCGTCTCAACTGACGCGGCGCCGTATTTCGAGAGTGCCTCGCCCGGAAGTACGAAAGGAGTTGGTGCGCGATCGGCACGGGGTGCGCTCGCGGCTGCTGCGCGAATCTCATGCGATTCCTGAGTTGTGCGCTCCAGAGGGGCCGAGACTTCGCTCTCCGTGGTCTCTTCGTTTTCCGCGTGAGTGCCGGGAGCGCCGGAACCGCTGCGGCCGCCACGGCGGCGACGCCGTCCCCGCCAGCGCTTCGCACCGGGTTCGCCAGTTGCGTCTTGCGAGTCGTCCTTCGGTTCTGAAGGGGCGTGCGTTGGAGGTGCGTAGAATTCAGCTTCGGCGGGGGCCGGTTCGACTTCCACGCCGGGACGCGGCTCGCGCGCCGGCCGGTCATTCCGCTGGCCATTGCGGGCTCCGCCATGCCTCACTTCGCGAGGGGGCTGGTTTGGGCTGCTGGCTGTGGCTCGTTCGAGTTCGTCGGTCTCTTCCTGATCTTCGAGTTCCAGGAAGTCCGTTACATAAAGGAACGCGTCACGCTCGAGGCCGATGTCGACAAATGCCGACTGCATGCCGGGCAGGACGCGTGTGACTCGGCCGTTGTAAATGGAACCAGCCAGCGTATATTCGTTTTCGCGTTCGTAATAAATCTCCGCGAGTTGATCGTCTTCAAGAATTGCAAGCCGCGTCTCATGCGGCGTGCTTGAAATGCAAATTTCCTTGGCCATCGTACCTTTCCGCCCAGCGGCAATTGCCTTCTGGGGCCTGCGGCGAGGCCAGATGGAAACGCATGGAACCGGAAAGGATGGAGATGGGCGAAAGAGAATACCTGTATGCCTGTCTGCGGCGACGAGTCCAAAGGGGAGGACTGTCGTGACAGACGTGCCGTATAAAACCGGGATCCTTTTGCAGAGATATTGTGGCCAAGACTGCCGTAGGGAACGGCCGGGCCGTTATCGCACTGGCGTATGCAAGGTTGTTCCGCGTGACCGGGGCAAGGCTGACAAGCCCATCCGCTCCCTCGCGATCCGTGCAATCGGTACGCTGCCAGTAGTGTCGGGATCCACGGCAACGAGTCTTCGTCGCCAGGGTGGAACTGCTTTCCCGTCTCTGCGTGCTCATGTGCTCAATCCTGCCGGGCCTGCGGTCCACCGGGACCTGGCCGGCGCAACTATTTCAAAAATACATTTCTTGTGATTCGGCTATCCAAGCGTCTCACAAGAGTTAAATCCGTTCGATCGTTTCCGACACTTACTGACACTTCCCGCAATCTCAGAACTTCGAGAGCATCTGAGAAAGTCTCAGTTTACAAACCGGCGCATGCGCACGTTCATCGCAACGCCCAGCGCGAGGAAGGTAAACAACACCGAAGACCCACCGTAACTCATAAGGGGTAAAGGGATTCCGGTGACCGGCATAAACCCAATGACCATACCTACGTTGACCGCGATCTGGAAGGTCAACACAGCCACGACACCCATGATAATGAGGGAGCCGGGCAGGTCGGCGGCTGTCTGAGCGTTTTGAATCAAACGCATCAATATAAAAAAGTATAGCAGCAGCACGAATAACGCACCGATGAAGCCATGCTCTTCGCTGAAGGCGGCGAAGATGAAATCTGTATAGGGAATGGGGAGAAAGTAGCCCTGGGTCTGGGTGCCTTTGGCGGCACCTTTGCCCCAGATTCCGCCCGAGCCGACGGCGATCAGCGACTGGCGGATCTGGTAGCCCGAGCCCTTCGGATCGGTGTCAGGGTTGATAAAGCTGGTGAGCCGCGCCTTCTGATAGGTTTTGAGGCCTTTTCCGCTGGTCCAGGCGCCTGCGCCGAGCGCAAGGACAACGGCGATGAGAATCAGTGCTTGCTTCAGGTTGATTCCACCCAGGAACAGACCGGCGACAAGGATGGGAGCGTAAATCAATGTTGTTCCCAGGTCCGGCTGGATGAGGACCAGAAGCATTGGCACGCCGACCATCGCGAGGGCCTTGAATATGTCTCGCCAGGTGAGGTTGCGGCCGCCCAGGTTCGCGAAATACCGCGCGACCATCAGGATCATAACCAACTTTACCCATTCCGACGGTTGAAACTGGATGGGACCAACCTGGATCCAACGCCGGGCACCGAGTGCTTTATGTCCCACCAACTTCACGGCGATGAGAGCGACCAGGCAAACCCCGTAGGCCCAGGGAGCCCAATCGATGAGGCGATGGTAGTCGATGTTGGCGAGGATGAACATGACGATCAGGCCCGCGATGATGAAGAAAACCTGCCTGGTGTGGAATCCGGAGAACCGGGTGTGCAGGGTCGCGGAATAGATCTCGAAAACGGAGATTGTGCAGAGCGCCAACACCATGCCGAGCAAGCCCCAATCGAAATCGCGGAAGCTTAAGAAGCGACGCATTTGGCTCATGGCTGGTTGATCCGTCGCGTCGGCAGCGCCAAGCCAACTTGGGAGGGAGCAGGGAGGAGCCCCTTCGACTCTTCGGTCCCAGCTTTGGCTGGATCGACGAAGAATCGGCCGGTGTGAATGCGTCCGGTCTCTCCGTTGGTTTTGTTCTTGTCCGCTGGCTCGGGAGTTGTCCAGACGGCGCCAACCTCAACCGGAGGGGCCGGAGCCTTCGGTGGCATGAGGTTTTTCGCCAGCCGGCGTTGCTTTTCGACGTAAGCTGCAACCACCCGGGCGCCGAGACGCGCGGGATAATAGCTGAACTCACCGTTCTGCCACAGGACTGCGACGACAAGCTCAGGATTGCGCCGCGGGACGAGGCCCACAAACCAGACGTTGGGACGGGTGACCTTGCCCTTTCCGGTTTTGTCGAGGGCCTGGTGGCTCATCAACTGGGCGGTGCCGGTCTTGCCGGCGAGGTCGATCCCTTCCAAATGTGCAGAGCCCGCGGTGTGGTAGAGGGCGGGCACTGTGACCTGCGCCATGCCGTCGGTGATGATTTCCCAATTCTCCGGATCGATAGGAATGTCGACATTGCCGGAACCTGGATAGGTGTCCTGCATTGCGCGACGAAAATCTTCCGGCAGCTCATCGGGGAAGACCGTGTGCGGACGAACAAGATGACCGCCGGAGGCGATGCCGCCGATGATTCGTGCGAGCTGGATTGGCGTGGCCTCTACTGCGCCCTGGCCGATGGCGACATCGAGCGTCTCATCGGGATACCACCGGTGGTGATACGTCTTCATCAGCCACTGCGCAGAAGGCATCAGGCCGGCCTGTTCGCCCGGCAAGTCGATGCCGGTCTTTTGTCCATACCCGAATTCCTTCGCGTACTTGGCAATGCGGTCGATGCCGAGCTTGTCACCCAGCTGGTAGTAGTACGTGTCGCAGGAATACGGAATTGCGTTGTAGATATTGACCGCGCCGTGTTTCTCATCGCAGTGATGGTAGAACCCGTACGGTCCCCATCCGCCTGCGCAATTGACTTTGAGGTTTTGCGCAATACCTTCCTGCAATCCGGCCACGGACATGAGGATCTTGAATGTAGATCCTGGAGCCAATTGCGCCTGGATGGCCTTGTTCATCAGCGGATGTTCGGGATCGGTGATGAGCTTATTCCACTCGGTGCGATCGATTTTGACGGCGAAGGCGTTGGGATCGAAGCTCGGTCGCGAGACGAGTGCAAGGATTTCGCCGTTGCGCGGATCCATGGCTACGATTGCGCCTTCTCGATCACCCAGTGCAAGTTCGGCGGCGCGCTGCAGGTCGTTGTCGATGGTGAGGCGCAAATCCGTACCAGGAATGGAATGCTGGGTGCCTAGAATGCCCACTTCGCGGCCGTGGCTATCGACGATCACATCCCGCGAGCCGTCCTGGCCGCGGAGCAACTGGTCGTAGGTCTGCTCGACGCCGGCTTTGCCCACCACGTCGCCGGGCTCATAAGCGGCGTAGCGCGGATCGTTCAGCATGTCTTCGCTGACTTCACCGACGTACCCGATCAGGTGCGACGCGAAGCCGTCGCGCGGATAGAGGCGGCGCTCCTCATCGATGGTTTCGAGTTCAGGTAGCTCGTTCCGGTGCGCTTCAATGAATGCTTCTTCGTCCGGAGTGACTTCTTGCTTGATGGGGATGGGCTGATATCCCGGCGCAGCACGGAAGCGCTTGATCGTGGCGCGCAGCTGATCGAGGTCCAGGTCCAGGCCGCGGGCGATCGCGGGCAGGTCGGCGTCCACATTGCGATTTTGTTCGCGTACCAGAAAACAAGAGACCGAGGGGTAGTTGTCGACAATCAGGCGGTTTTCACGATCGAAGAGCTTCCCACGCGGCGCAAGCATGGGCACCTTGCGGATGCGGTTTTGCTCGGCAAGTACGCGGAAGTTGGCAGCGCCGAGCACCTGCAGGCGCCACAGTCCCGCGGCAAGCGCCAGCATCATCAGCAATATGGCGTATTGCACCGACGCCAGCTTAATGCCGGAGATTTTTTCGCCTCGTGCTGCTTTATCGAAATACATGAGTCTGCGTTTTCAGAATACAGCGAATTCGGTTCCGGCTACAGCCTATGCGGAACAGGGAGTTCGTACTTTGGTGCGTCATTGTTGATGCGAGCACCAATCTTCTCTGTGCAGGACGTAGATTGGTTCGACTACGCCCGATGGTGCATAAAACTCGTCGCCGACATATTCGAAACCCAGCTTTCCCAGAACGCGGCGCGAGGCTTCATTGGACGGATGATGACCGGCGAAAATTGTTTCGACGCTTGACGTACTGAATGCATGTGCAAGGACGGCGAACGCTGCTTCGGTGGCCAGGCCCTGACCCCAGAGGCCGGGATGCAAGTGGTACCCGAGCTCCCATGCGTTCTTCTTGGCAAGGTAGGGACGAAGGCCAGCACAGCCGACATGCTGATGATCCTCCAGTAGGAAAATTGGCCAGTATTGAATGCCGCACTCATCGCGCATCCGGATTTCGTTCGCCAGCCGGGTGCGCACCATCTCTGGAGAAAACGGCCCGCCGAAGAGGCCGGTCACTTTGGAATCGCTCCACAACGCCTGGGCCAAAGGGAAGTCCTGGTTCGTCCAGTACCGAAATCCCAGACGTCTGGATTTGAGAAAGTACTCCATTTGGCAGTCACTTTGAAATTTAGGGCTCGTCAATCCCGAAGCTGGAACCGGTCGAGGAATGGAAATGCAATCAAGGCGATCACCGAGTTTCCGAGGGCTATGTAGAATTCGGCGCCCCAGTTTGTTTCGAGCGCCAGACCCAGCAGGAACCGGTTCACGAAGATGCAGATGGCGCTGGACAGCAGCGAAAGAAGGAAGATGAGTCCAACGCGGATAATGCGGTTTTCGACGTCGATGCGTATGCCGACCGATGCCGCCATGAACCCGGCAACCGTTTTCGCAAGTCCGTTGATACCGATGGCATGGTGGGTAAGCGCATCTTCAAACAGGCCAACGGCGCAGCCCATGAGCGTGCCCTGAATCGGGCTACGGCGGCCAAGCGCAAAATAGACCGTGACCACGAGCGGCAGGTCGAACCATGCGTACTGACCAAGGAGGCGCGGCAGCCATGCTTGGAGCACGAGCGCTACGAGGGGTACCAGCCCGTAGATCAGGACAGGATATCGATGGATTTCAAGGTCACGGCGAGAGTCCGCTGTCAGGACCGACATGGCTAAGGATTCCTCCGCGGGCTAGTGTCCTTGTCGGGTTTGGCGGTCGCGGTCGCCGCAGGACTTTTTGGAGCGCCTGATGAGTTCTTTGGAGTGCCCGAAGGACTCTTTGGAATACTTGTCGTCGGCTTTGCAGGGGCGCCTGCCTCTGGCGCAGGTTGAGCCTGGGTGGAATCGACGCCTGGAAGCGGCGCGCCAGTGTTCGGGTCCGTTCCCGGAGTGAAGCGATCGGGATGCACCGCCAGCGGAGGGCGAGACACGGGATTCGGATTCGAGGTGTCATTCAATGGCTGCTGGTCAGGAGGCAGGCCGGGATCGATCAGACCGGGCAGCCTTTCGGCCATGATCTCCGAAGCCTTTTTCTGCGCCTTTTCCTCTTCAACCTCAGCACCCTTGAGGCTTTCGCTTGTCGCCATATCCTGTGTCTGGTCGGGCGGGAAGCGCGGTTGAACGGAGGTGATCACGAGGACTTCATCGAGACGGTCGAGGTGCGCAGCGGGCTTGATGATGACCCGGATAAATCCATCCTGATCGGGATCTTTCACCACTTTGTCCACTGTGCCGACGGGTAACCCTCGCGGAAAGATCTCATCGCCGCCCGCGGTCAGAACCTTTTCGCCCGGCAGGATGCGGCTATCGGCCATGAGGCCCACGATCTGGGTCTGCCCGATTGCATTGCCACGGAGAATGCCCCGAATGCGGGTGGTCTCAAGAATCACACCCGCGCCGCTGCTTTGGTCGTTAATCACGAGCACCTGCGCCGAACGTGGATACACTTCCCGCACTTTGCCGACGATGCCATCCGCTGTGACAACTGCCATATCGCGCTCGATTTTTGCGTCGGCGCCTTTGTCGATATAGAAGAGTCGCGACTGGTCGCTACCGCTGCTGCCGACGATCTGCGCGGCCTGCGTTTTGTAGATGTACTTTTCCTGAAAATTCAACAATGCCTGGAGGCGCTGTCCCTGACGAGCGTCTTCAAGAAGCGCGGCCTGTTCCAGACGCAGCCGGTCGAGGGTCGTCTGCAGGTCCTTGTTTTGTTCGCGGACATGACGGAGATCGAAATAATTCTCCCAGAGCCAGGAGGTGCTCTCTCCTATCGAATGAAAGAGGCGCTCCGGCGGAGAAACCACCGCGTTGGCCCAAAGACGGATGAGACGCACACCCTTGCTGTCGTGGGGATCCAGGGTCATGTGTCCCGATTCCCCACGATGAACCTGCACGGCCAAGCCGACTATCTGCAGCAACAGCATGGCCAACAGCACGACGAGGTTTCGGTAGCGTTCGAACAGTGTTTCCATGAGAGACAGTAGTCAGTTATCAGTTGTCAGTGCACAATTGTGGGTCTCGATGCCGTGCGCCTGGAAAGCCTGAAGTCGTGTTCCATTATTCATGGCCAGCTTGTCCAGGGGGTCGCTGTTTTCTGTTCATTCATCGCTGACAACTGATAACTGACTACTGACAACTGCTTCAATCGATCTTGATCTTTCGCAGCAAGCGAAAATCAGAGAGCATTTTGCCGGTGCCGAGCACGACGGACGCCAGCGGATCGTCGGCTACGGAGACGGGCAGGCCGGTTTCTTCGCGGATGCGCTTGTCGAGGTTCTTGATCAGAGCGCCACCCCCCGTGAGGACGATGCCGCGATCTGAAATGTCGGCTGACAGCTCAGGTGGCGTGCGCTCGAGGGCCACGCGGATAGCGTTCATGATTACGGCAATGCACTCGCCTAACGATTCGCGGATTTCGCTATCGTCAATGGATATTGTCTTTGGCACACCTTCAATCAAGTTGCGACCCTTGATCTCCATTGTGAGTGGTTTGTCGAGTGGATAGGCCGAGCCGATTTCAATCTTGATTTGCTCAGCAGTGCGCTCGCCGATCAACAGGTTGTACTTGCGTTTGAGGTAGTTGGTGATGGCCTCGTCCATCTGATTGCCGGCCATGCGGACGGAACGCGAATAGACGATGCCGGAGAGAGAGATCACTGCTATATCTGTTGTCCCGCCGCCGATGTCGACGACCATGTTGCCCGAAGGCTCGGTAATGGGAAGGCCGGCGCCGATGGCTGCCACCATAGCCTGTTCGACGAGGTAGACTTCGCTGGCCTTGGCGCGATAGGCGGAGTCCTCGACCGCGCGCTTTTCAACCTGGGTAATCTCAGACGGCACACCGATCACGATGCGCGGATGCACCAGCATCTTGCGGTTGTGCGCCTTCTGGATGAAGTAGTTCAGCATCTTCTCGGTGACTTTAAAGTCCGCGATGACGCCGTCCTTCATGGGTTTGATGGCGACGATGTTTCCGGGCGTCCGGCCCAGCATGTCCTTGGCCTCTTTGCCGACGGCTTCCACTTCGCCGGTGTTTTTATTGATCGCCACGATGGAGGGCTCGTTGACGACGATGCCCTTTCCGGCTGCAAAGACCAGCGTGTTGGCGGTGCCGAGATCGATGGCCAAATCGCTCGAAAACATGCTGAAGAGCGAGCGCAAGCCGTGCGTTCGCGAATTGCGGGATGGAAAACCGTTCAAAGACATTGGAAAATGGATCTACCTCAAGCAGTATTGTACGGCCATCTGCAAGCACCCGTATGAAAAGCGCACCGTTGGTAACTGGTACTTATTTCTATTCAAAGTGGTGCGAGACGAAAAGCAGTTCCCAGTGTGCCGCGGTCAGTGAAAAGTGGATTCTGCGGGCGCTCACCGAATCAGGATGGCCTAGCGCGAACTCTTAAGCGGTGAGAGAATCCCGCGTCTTCGCCCCGGCACACCCCAAGATGCTATAACCTCACTGTCCACTATCCACTGTCCATTACGAACTGAGAACTGAGTTATGACTTATCCCACATACCATAACCTAATCGGCGGCGCATGGGTTCCCGCTGCAAGCGGCAAGACGCTCCTGAACCTGAACCCGGCCGACCATGCGGACGCGGTGGGGGCTTTCCCTGCATCGCATGGCGAAGATGTGGCCGCTGCGGTCGCGGCGGCGAAGGCGGCATTTGCGAGCTGGCGGCTCGTTCCGGCGCCCAAACGGGCTGAGATCCTGGTTCGCGCTGGAATCCTTCTCCAAGAGAGAAAAGAGCAGTACGCCCGCGAGATGACGCGCGAAATGGGCAAGGTACTGGCCGAAACCCGTGGCGATGTGCAGGAAGCCATCGACGAAGCTTTCTATGTTGCCGGCGAGGGGCGGCGGTTGTTTGGAGTCACCGCGCCCTCGGAACTGCAGAACAAGTTCTCCATGAGCGTCCGCATGCCGGTGGGTGTCGTGGGCCTGATTACGCCCTGGAATTTCCCCATGGCGATTCCGAGCTGGAAGCTGTTTCCGGCACTCGTCTCCGGCAACAGCTGCGTCATCAAGCCCGCTGAGGATACGCCACTCTCGACGTATAACCTTGTCCAGACTCTGATCGATGCCGGGCTGCCGCCGGGCGTTGTCAATATTGTTGCCGGTCTTGGACCCAGCGCGGGTGCACCACTTGTCGAGCATCCTGATGTGCGTGCTATCAGTTTCACCGGTTCCAGTGAGATTGGTTCGCTGGTCGGGCAGCGCGCGGCGGCCAACTTTAAGCCTGTCTCCCTCGAGATGGGCGGAAAGAATGCGCAGATCGTACTGGCTGATGCGAACCTCGAGCTGGCGTTGAACGGTGCTCTTTGGGGCGCGTTCGGCACGACTGGCCAGCGCTGCACGGCCACGAGCCGCATTCTGCTGCAAGCGAGCATCGCCGCAGAGTTCACCAAGGAGTTTGTTGCCCGCGCCAAAGCCCTCAGGGTTGGAAATGGTCTCGATGAGACGGTCGAAGTGGGCCCGCAGGTGAACGAGGCGCAAATTGAGACATCGACGAGGTATGTTGAGATCGCGATCAGGGAAGGTGCGGAACTGCTGACCGGCGGACGCGCTCTGACTGACGGCATCCACGCGGGCGGCCATTTCTTTGAACCAACTGTGTTCAGCCGAGTGACCCCCACGATGCGAATCGCGCGGGAAGAAGTTTTTGGGCCGGTGGTAAGCCTGATCGAATTCGATACTTTCGAGGAGGCTATCGAGATTGCCAACTCGATCGAGTACGGGCTATCGACCGCGCTCTACACGAAAGACGTTAACCGCGCGTTTACTGCCATTCGCGATTTGGAGGCGGGCATCACCTATATCAATGCCCCGACCATAGGCGCGGAGGTTCATCTTCCGTTTGGCGGAGTTAAGCAGACGGGCAACGGGCATCGGGAGGGTTTGGGCGCGATTGACTTCTTCACTACGTGGAAGTCGGTGTACGTGGATTATTCCGACAAGCTGCAGAGGGCTCAGATCGATAACGCTGAGTAATCCGGCGACGGAACAGGCTTAGTAGGAGTCAAGGATGCTCTTGAGTCGAAAGGCAAGCTTGTGGTTATTACCGCCGGGCACAAAACTCTTAACTTTTGAGCAGTACCGGCGGAAACTGGCCAGCGAGTCTCTAAAGTGATGAAGATGCCGAAACTGAGCATCGTCGAAACCCCTCTTGATGAGTGCGTCGATAGTCTGGATCGTTTCTCTGAGATACGGTCTGCTATCTTTGCTGTCCACTCGCGCATAGTAGCTCAATCAGAATCGCGCTACAATCTCCGCATGGCTCGCACCGCTGCCCAACTCCTCGAAGAGGTCCGCCAGCTGCCCCCCTGGGGAGTTCGACTGGCTCATGGGGGAACTGTTGCAGGTGGGAGACGGTTCGAGCGAGGCGCAGGTTGAAGCTTCCTGGAAGGCAGAAGCTGAGCGGCGTGTCGCCGACGCCGAGGCGGGAAGCGGCGTGGATCTCTCCGTGGAGGAAGTGGTCGAGCCGTTGCGCGCTCGGCTGGCACGGTGAAAAGCAAGCGTTTGCGCATCCGCTCCGAAGCACAGCAGGAGATCAACGAGGCTTTTGACTGGTATTTCTCCCGCAGTCCGGAAATAGCTCGTGCCTTTATCGACGAGATTGAAAACTCTCTTCGCTTTACCGCCTCTCATGCGCAGCTCTCCCCGCATACACCGCAAACACGCGCCGACGGGTTCTGGAGCGGTTTCCCTATTCCGTGATTTACCGCGAGAAAGAGGAGGTCCTGCTGGTCGTCGCGGTTGCCCACGCCAAGCGCCGCGCGGGCTACTGGAAAGGGCGAGTCTGAACCTGGAATGAAGGGAGCGATTTCCTCTGATTCCGCGCTACAATTTCCCCATGGCCCGCACTGCCGCCCAACTCCTCGAAGACGCCCGCAAACTGCCTCCCGGCGATCGGGACTGGCTTGTTCGGCGTCTTGTTCATGAGAGTGACGACGCGCCGTTAGACGAAATCGAAGCGGTCTGGGAATCGGAGATCGAGCAGCGTCTGGATGAAATCGATTCCGGAGCGGTCAAGACAGTACCCCTCAAACACGTTCTAGCCCGAATGGATGAGCGCGTTCTTGCCAAACGGCGCGAATGAAGCTGGTCTATGTCCATCCTGCTGCGGAGGCCGAGGCGGATAGGGCATTCGAATGGTATTGGTCACGGAGCGAATCAGTCGCGTTGCGGTTTGACGCGGAGCTACGGCAGGCCTTTAGTGCTCTGAGCAGTTCGCCGGGGATGTGCGCGCCTTATCTGCGTGGGACACGCCGGGTGATGCTCCACCGCTTTCCATTTTTTGTTGTATTCCGAGAACGCCCGCGCAAGATCGAGATCATTGCCGTCGCCCACGCCAAGCGACGCCCCGGCTATTGGGCTAAACGTTCTTGAGGTTGCCCACATAGAAATGGCTTTTGCGCCCTGACTGTATTTTGCTACTCGCTCATTCGCGCCGGCACCACGGACGCCGAACCGGCGCGCCTCAGCGAGCAAATGGCGTGCGGATCGCACGTGAAATGAATGAGCGAATCGTCGTCGGCCCAGCTTGCAACCATCTGCTCGTCACTTTTTCGATCGATCAGGAACCGGGTACTTGCCCCCACGACCAATAGCCCGCGCGCAGCATCGAAGTCCGTAGCCCGATCATCGCCCTGCATCAAATAGGCAGGCGGAGGCTTCTTTACAACTCGGCGCTTTGCCACTCCACGAGCGCCGCGATCCGTTTGCTGTTCGTCGTTACTTCCGTCGTCCTCATGCGCTGAAACAGCGTGTGCCGCTTCGGCCGGCTTGCGACCAAGGACAAGATCCTGCTCGGCCAACGTCGGAAAATTGGTCGACAGGTCCCAATAGTCGAAGCGCTGGTACTGGTCTGGTGAGCAGGGAAGATCGCCCTGCGCCCACAACGCTTCGACGGAACCATCCGACGCCTGGATGTTTTGAAATAGATCCTTGCCGCTTTCCCGTTCCTTCTCTTGCATGGATACGCGCTGCACGTATTCCTGTTGCTGAGCGAGCAGTTTCTCCGCATCGGATTGCTTTTTGGGGAGCTGCATATTCGAGTGCCTGACGCGCGCCGGGTCGAACCGAAGGACGATTTCCTTGCCACAGAGTGCGAATCCTGCCGAATCAAGCAAACGAATGTTGATTGAGATTGGCCCGGAAGGATTTGCAGCGACGGCGGAGAATCCGTCCGCATCGCGTGGATCGAGAGGTTCGATCTTCAGCATGTACTGTGCCTTGCCCTGCCAGCGCGTCACAAGATGACCGCGCAAACCGGATGCTTGGGATATCCCCGCTCCCAGGTCGTCGGCTTCGGAGATTTTCGGAGAGTTCAGGCCTTTCTTTGAGAACACCAGGAATGCGCCTGCGGCCACCACGATGAGCCCGAGCAGGAGCATGAGGAATCCAGACGAATTCTTACTTTGACGGATCCCTGATTCTGAATCTAAAGCCAACTGGTTTGGATCAACTGGAGCCTGAAACAACTCCTGATTGCCCACCTTGACAGGCTTGTTATTTGAACTCTGTTGATCCGGTTCGCTCATCGCGCGGCGTTCCTTCCAAATTCCGCCATGCCTTGCCAGTAGGTACCACCGCCGCCATCACGTAGCAGCCGGCGACAACATCATCGCCACAACGTCGTGCATTTGCGATTGCGCAAGTCGACGCATCACCCGAAAGGCATCCGTCCAGTCACTTGCCTCTCAGGTTCCCCAAAGCATGGCACCTGCTTACACGGCGTGCGATTGTATGAGTAAGGCTACCCCTCTAGGTGTCGGTCGACAAGTTATTCAGGTAACGTGTCTTCCGGCTTGCGATCTTTAGGCGCGGTGTCCCCAGTCACAGAGTTTTCTGCCTTCGCCGGAGCGGCGGCTGGCTCGGATGGCAACGCCGGATGATCGTATGCATACAGTTCGTTGAATAGATACTTATAGGTAGCGTGCGATTGACCGCGGAACTGCGGCTTGAAGCCGAAGAGCACGATATGGCCTCTGCCGTAGGCTAGTTCCATCGCGGCCGCTTTGCCTTCGATCGCTTCAGGATGCAACAGCAAGCCACTTTCGAGCGGATCGGTTTCTTTCGGATAACGGGCGAGCACGGCGCCGTGGAAGCCGGGAAGCGGTTGGAAAGCGGGGCCGTTCTGGAACATCACCACGGGTGCTGCGGAGACGCCAAAGTTAATCGGCAGATCGGCATGTTCGGTTTCCACGCGCAATAGGGCACCCGAGCAAAAGAACTTGTCGCTCTTCGTGCCTTCGATTACGTTCTGAACCGGCAACGACATGAGAGGGATCAAGCTGCCCGCTGTTTTGTTCAGCGCGATCAACGTTCCGCCTTCGCGTACGAATTCGCGCAGGTTTTCCAAACCATCGTCGCCGATGCCACCTGCATACTGGCCAGGAACCACGCCGATGCCAAAGCCGTCCGTGAGCTGTTTGGACGAAAGGTCCGGCAGGACGATCACGTCGTAACGGCTGCGCAGATCGGCTGAGCGCATATCGCCGTTGTAAATGCTCTTCGGTTCGAAGCCGTAGTTCTCCAGAATCCAGCGCGTCCATCCTTCGTCGATTGAAGGGGCCCATGGGCGGTAGAGTCCGATGCGCGCTTTCTTGATTGGCAGCGTGTGGGCCGGGGCGCTGACGGCGGTCGCGGAGACCGCATACTTCTTTGCCAGGTCCGCGATCGATGCGCGGTTCGCGCCGCCGATCAAAAACGCGCCGGATTCCGTGCCTTCGGCGGTTTTGACTGGATCCTGCGCCAATGAGACAGTGGCTCCGGCCTGCAATGCCGCATTTACGAGTTGGAAAGAGGCATTGGTCTTGTGGCTGATCGCGAAGATAGCGCCTGCGCCGTCCACCGTCGCTTCGGGAACTTCGACTTTGTCGATCTTCGCCATCAGCGTGTGTTGGTCCGCGCCGAGCGGATCGGTGACCGCATCGACGTTGACTCCCATTTGTAGAGGCAACGTCCATCCAGTCACGTCATAGGGCAGGTCAATAGCTTTTGACGTCCCATTCTCAAGCGCGTCCGGGTAGCGTTGCCGTTCGAACAATTCCTTGGCCAGCGCAGAGAAGGGCTGATCCATGGGGATCACCCATGAACCCGCCGGATAGCTCACGCCGTTCGCCTTGAAGCCAGACTTGGTTGCGTAGACGTCGAGGCCGTTATCGATCATCTTTTGGGCCAGCAAACCGGCTTCGGGCGTGTCCGATTGCTTGTCGCTGATCACGTAGGCGAACGGGGGCTCCTTGCTGAAGTGCTGGATGTTGTCGCGCGCTGCCTGGTAGCGGTTGTAGAGCAGGGTCTCGCGATTCTTTGCAGCGAGGTCGAGCACCGACATCGAGCCACCGACCATGTAGTCGACGGCGTCTTTCAGATGCCACCAACCTCCTTCCCACGGTATTGAATACATGCTTAATGCGCGCAGATCCTGATAGTTCTTGGGGAAGTCGCGCACTGTGTAAAAGTGCGGCGTTGCGTATTCGTAGAGAGCGGTTTCAGTGAAGAACGAAATCTCGTTGCGGAAGACGTGCGCCCAGTCTGTGAACCCGGCGTACCAGTTGTCGAAGCGCGATTCGGAGATGGAACCCGGCATATTGTGCGCGTTCAAGTAGGCCGTCATATTTGCGCCGATGAGGTTGAGCCAGCTGCGCACCAGCGGGCTGATGTTGCTCGAAATGGGATCGGAGAACGGCGGAATCCAGATGCGGGCGGGGAAGGGCGCCGTCTGATGCTGGCAGTAGAAGATCTCCGGGCTGTACTCTAGCTGAGTCTTCACCACCACCTGCTCTTCTTTCATGTTCATCATGTAGCCGTCGCGATTGTTGTCATGGCCCACGTAGTCCTGGTAGAGCCACGGCATCGGGCTGACTTCATACTTTGTCCCAAGGTTCTGCCGGTACCAATGCACCACCATGTCCTGTCCGTCAGGATTAAGCGTAGGCCACAGGACGAGAATGACCTGATCGAGAATGGCGTCGACTTGCGGGTCGTTTTGCGCCGAGAGCAGCTTGTAGGCCAAAACCATGGTGTGCTGCGGCCCGGCGACTTCGTCGGCATGCAAGCCGCCATCAATGTGCACGATGACCTTGGATGTGCGCGCCAACTCCTTCGCCTGGTCGTCATTCAGGTCTGTTGCGTGTGCGAGGCGGCCGGCGATTTGCTTGTAGTCGTCAAGTTTGACGAGGTTTTGCGGCGATGAGATCACCGCAATCTCAATGTCTTTGCCGCGCGTGGTTTTGCCGACGGTGAAGAGCTTGATGCGATCGGAGGCCGCAGCCAGAGCGTGGAAGTAGCGCACGGTGTCTTCGTAGTCGGCGAGGTAGAAATCGTCGCCGGGATTGTGGCCGAGCACCGAGATCGGCGTGGGGACCTCTGCGCGCGAGCTGGAAGGCACGAAAGCGAGACTACAAACAGCGACGCATACCAGACGGAACCGCAGGCTCAGCTTGAACGAAGGCATCGGATCTCCTAATGCAGCCGAAAAATCAGATCGAGACGGAAGGGGACGGATTGCAACGCGTACCCCGCTTGAGGGTGCGCCGGCATGAACTGTCTTGCGTGTTTCCAAGGGTAACGCAATGGTATTGCACTGCAAAGTGCGATTCCGAACCGAGTTGCGGAAGGTGCGCCGCATTCCTTTATGGATCGCCTGGCTCAGCGCGGAATCGGTGGCGAAATTGCGTGCTTGCGGTCTACGATCTGGCGCCAGCCAGCACGTCACGCAATGCAAAGCTCGTCTCGAGGCGCGTAACGCCCGGCAGCCGCGACAACTCATTCTGGTGCAGGCGGCCATAGTCATCGATGCCTGCCACGCGCGCGACGAGCATGTAATCGTACTGGCCTGCCATCAGGTGACAACTTACGATCTCGCGGCATCGACGCAATGCGGTCTCGAATGCGCTGAGGACTGAGGCCGACTGCCGCTCCAACGTTACGCGGATGTAGACCGTCATCCGTTTTCCGAAGAGCCGATCATCTACGAGTGCCTGGTAGCCGCGGATTGCACCTTCATTCTCGAGAGCCATGATGCGGCGCGATGCCGCGGAAGCTGACAGGCCGACAGCCTCGCCCACTTCGTAGTTCGTCGCGCGCCCGTTGCGCTCGAGGTAGCGCAGGATTGAAGCGTCCATGTCATCAAGGCCGGCCGTCGCACTGGGTGGAGTTGTTTCTTGCACTGCGACCGCATTTTTATCACGTTTCGTGCTCATAGGCCGTTTGTATCACGAATTTTGCACACATTGGAAGGGACTTGCGCAGTACGATTTGTCCTGTTGGGAGCCCAGTGCACCGGCGCGCCGGAACAACGCTCTCCCCGACGATTCCATTTCCGGCGCGCTAGCTTCCGATCAGACTTTACCGCTGGCCCTCCCCGCTGCGGCATCCGACTTGAGGGTCGTTCACCTTATATAGAGGAGTACGAGCAATGATCATCGGCGTTCCGAAAGAGATCAAGGACAATGAAGCGCGCGTCGGCATCACTCCTGCCGGCGTGAAAGCTTTGACGGAGTCTGGCCATAAAGTCCTGGTCGAAACGCAGGCTGGAGCGCAGTCCGGCTTCGACGACGCCGAGTATCAGAACGCCGGCGGAGAAATTGTCGGTGATCCCGGCTATGTGTGGGGCAAGTCGGAGATGGTGGTCAAGGTCAAGGAGCCAATCGAAAAGGAGTATGTCTTCTTTCGCGAGGGGCTGGTGTTGTTCACTTACCTGCATCTTGCTCCTGTACCAGTGCTGACCGAAAAGCTTCTCGAGTCCAAAGTAATCGGGATTGCCTATGAAACTGTGCGCGATCGGCAGGGGACACTGCCGCTACTGACGCCGATGAGTGAGGTTGCCGGCCGCATGAGCGTGCAGGTGGGCGCAACTTATCTCGAAAAAGAGCGCGGCGGGCGCGGCATTCTGCTCGGCGGCGTTCCGGGCGTGCCTCCGGCGCATGTCACCATCATCGGCGGCGGCATTGTGGGCACCAATGCGGCGCGCATTGCGCTGGGCTTCGGCGCTAAAGTGACTCTTGTCGACGTGAATCTCGGCCGGCTCCGCGAGCTTGACGACATCTTTGGCGGACGCCTTTATACGCTCGCCTCGAACAGCTACAACATCGCACAGGCCACACGCGAAGCAGACCTCGTGATCGGTGGCGTGCTGATTCCCGGCGCAACTGCTCCCAGGCTCGTGACGCGCGAAATGGTCTCGCAGATGAAGAAGGGCGCTGTGATTGTCGATGTGGCTATCGACCAGGGCGGCTGTGTCGAGACGGCGAGGCCCACTTCGCATTCGAATCCCAGCTATGTTGTCGATGGCGTGGTGCACTATTGCGTCACCAACATGCCCGGGGCTGTGCCGCACACATCGACGCTTGCGCTGACCAACTCGACCTTTCCATATCTCATGCGCCTGGCGAATCTCGGTGCGCGCGAGGCCTTAAAGCAAGATGCGGGACTGGCCGAAGGGTTGAACACTTGGCTTGGCGTGCTCACCTATCGAGGCGTTGCAGAGAGCCAGCATAAGCCCTGGACCGCGGCCGCAAGCGTGATCGCTTAGACAGTTTCGAATTGATCTACACCGCATTTTGATGTTTTGCTTGACATTTATATCTAATAGGCATATATCTAGATGAACTATGGCGAAGCGCACCAGTTCAAGCATGGAAGTGCTGCTTGGGCTGCTCACGATCGAACCGATGTCGGGCTACGACCTTGGCCAGACGATCCGGACCTCGGTCGGTCATTTTTGGAATGAAAGCTATGGGCAGATCTACCCCAATCTGAAGCAGCTGGCCGCCGGAGGTTTCATCACCGGCAAGATCGAAAAGCAGAAGGGCAAACCGGACCGCCAGATCTACTCCATTACCAAGAAGGGCCACGAGCGCCTGATGCGCTGGCTGGAAGTGGAACCGCAGCCTGAGATCCCGCGCAATGAGCTGCTGCTGAAAATCTTTTTTGGGGCCCAGGCCGGCCCTGAAACCCTGTGCAACTACGTGGAACGGATGCTTGAGAGCGAGCGCGCTGCACTCCAACGGTTCAGCTTCATCGAGCGCGAAATCGCCAAAAATACGCAATACCCCGACGCTCCTTATTGGCAGATCGCTTTGCGTTTTGGACAGATTGAAGTCGAGTCGCACGTGCGCTGGGCCGAAGAAACACTGGCCGTATTGCATAAGCTCGGCGGAAAGCAGCAGAGTTCATCGTCATCCCGAAAGGAGAAGCACCATGCAGCCAAGTGAAAGAACCGCAAACATAGAGCTGAGTGAGCGGAAGGCGCCCGCAAAAATCGCCTCGTGGGGGCGGCTAGTCGGCTTCTTCCTGATCGGCGCCGGCGTGGTGGCGCTGGGATTTCTTGCCCAGCATGCACCCAGGGGGAGCCAAGGTGCAGCGACGGCGGGCCAACTCGCAAGCCACAGCCAGGCAATTCCTATCTACTTAGGCGCAATCTTCATGGACTGGGCGCTGCTCTTTTACTGCTGGGCCGCGGTGCATCACTACGGCGGCAATCTAAGGACGCTTTCGGGCGAGCGCTGGGCTTCATGGAAGGATGTCGCTGTGGACGCGGCAATCGCTGTCCCGTTCTGGGTTCTTTGGGAGGGTGCTGCCTACGGAGTTTCGAGGATGCTGACTGTGACGGCCGGTTCAGGCTCCGCAAAAACTGTGGACAGCCTGTTGCCCCACAGCTTGCTTGAGGTTGCGATCTGGATTGCAGCATCGGTTACGGCCGGGGTGTGCGAAGAGATGGCTTTTCGCGGATTCCTGCAGCGGCAACTCCATGCGCTGAGCGGAAATATCGCCATAGCCGTGGTTGGGCAAGGGATGGTGTTTGGGCTGTTTCACAGCTACCAGGGTTGGAGGAACGTCGTCGTGATCAGCGCGCTTGGCATCCTCTACGGAGCCCTTGCCGCGTGGCGCCGCAATTTGCGCGTGAACATTGTGACCCACGCCTTCACTGACATCTGGGAGGGATGGCTGAAGTTCGTCGTTTGGCACCCAATCTGGTTATAGTCGATGATTGAAACTGCCCGCGTTTCACGGCCCGCACTATAATCGCGGCATGCCTTTTCCAGGCAAAACACGACGGCGGTCTGTGGTCCTGTTGGGCGCAGGCGTGCTTTTGTTTTTCGCGGTGCTGGGCGGCCTGCAGGCATTTAACACTTCCCGTTTCCTGAATCCCGAAACCGCGGGCGAAACGCTGGCGTTTACAGGGCTCACGGTTGTTGTTTTCCTGTTGCTGATGGTGCTTCTGATGCTTCTGCTCAGAAACATCCTGAAGCTCTACGCGGACCAAAGCAGCAGCGCGCTGGGCGCACGCCTTCGTACGCGGATGGTCCTGGGAGCGGTGCTCATTGCTCTGGCTCCCGCTGTATTCATGTTTTTGTTCAGCTTTCAGCTGATGAACCGCTCCATCGATCGTTGGTTTTCACCGAACACTTCGGAATTGCGCGAAGACTCGACACGCGTGGTGTTGGAGCTGGCCCAGTATGTCACCAGCAATGCGCGGGGCGAGGCGGAATCGATCGCAGCTACGGGCGCTCCAGACGGAGATTTGGCGATGCTGCAAAACGTGCTGGGATCGCATCGCATTACGCTGCAGGGCGGCTTTGCGCTGGTCTATGACAAGAACCGGCGTGTGATTGCCAGTTATCAAGCGCCGCCGGAGACCAGTGCGGCGAGCCTCATCCCCTGGCTCCCCGAAAGGACCGATGACGGCGCCAGTGACACCGCCATTCAGCTGCATGGGCCGTTGTCGGCGAACCTGCTCACCTCCGCGCAGCGCAATGATGAACCCGTAGTTCGCATTGGGGGCCAGGACTATGCGCTCGGGATGTCTGTCACCGCTTCGGGCAAGATTGTTGTCGCGGCACTTCCGATGCCGCAAGGGCTGAGTCAAACCATCTCCCGCATCCGCGATGGCGCGGCAGCCTACTGGGATCTCTTTCGATCGCGCAACCGCATCCGGTCCACATTCTTCCTGATGCTCTTGCTTATTACGGCTGTGGTCTTCTTTTCGAGTGTGTGGCTGGCGTTGTTTCTTTCCAAGCAGATCACGCGGCCGGTGGAGGCCCTTGCCGATGCAATGGACAAGATTGCCACAGGCAAATACGACCATCGCGTAGCGCTGGTGACCACTGGTGAAATGGCTGAGTTGGTGCAGTCGTTCAATCACATGGCGGCCGATCTTGAGGCCAGCCGGCAGTTGGCTGAGAGTTCATCCGCGGAAGTGATCGCCGCCAATCTCGCCCTTGAAGAGCGTCGCCGTGAACTCGAAACCATTGTGGAGACGATTCCTGGCGGGGTGGTGACTCTCGACGGCGCCGGCATTGTTCTTCAGGCCAATCGCGCCTTCGCTGTGCTCATGGGCCAGCCGGAGGGCCCTGACCTTCGAGGGAAAAAACTGGACACGCTGCTACCGGCGGAGAGTGTTGACGATCTGGCTGCCGTGATTCGCCGCGGCCAACGCATGGGAGCAGCGTCAACCGAAATCGAATTTCACGCCAGGGGCCGCAGTTTGCATTTGGCAGTGACCAGTGCACGGCTTGAACTGGCGCGCGAAAAGACCGGGACCGTGCTGGTGATTGAAGACATGACGGAGTTGCTTCGCGCCCAACGCCAGCTTGCGTGGAAGGAAGTGGCACAGCGCGTCGCCCACGAAATCAAGAACCCGCTCACCCCCATTGCGCTCTCGGCGGAGCGGATTGGACGGCATCTCGATCGCAGCCAGCCGGATTCGCCCAACGTGATTCGTAAGTGCAGCGAAGTGATTCTGAGTTGTGTAGGCACGATGCGCACCCTGGTCGACCAGTTCTCGGCGCTCGCGCAGTTTCCCGCTCCGCAGCCTCGCGCTTGCGACATGAACCGAGTAGCCGAGGAAGCATTGGCCTTGTTTTCCGATCGCCTTGACGGCATCACGGTGCGGCGCGAATTCGAACCTGAATTGCCATTGGTTCTTGCAGACCCCGAAGCCATTCGTCGTGCGCTTGCCAACCTGATTGACAACGCAGCCGAAGCGATGCAGGGCAGTCTCCTACGTGTGCTCGTCATCAGCGGCGCTCCTAGCGAAGATGGCGCGGCTGTTGAGGTCTCGGTCTCCGACACGGGACACGGACTCACCGATGAGATTCGCGAACGGTTGTTCCTGCCCTTTTATTCCACGAAACATCGGGGCACCGGGCTCGGTCTTTCCATCGCGGCCAAGATTGTTCAGGAGCACGGCGGCTCCATTCGCGCCGAGAGCAATAGCCCCAAGGGTGCGCGCTTTCTGGTGCGTCTGCCATTGATGGAGACTGGGACGACGCCCGTCGTTGAGACGCCTGCGGCTGAACCTCTGACGAAAGCGCATTCATGAACCACATTCTGGTCGTCGACGACGAAACCGAGATTCGCACTTCGCTCGAGGAGATTCTGCGCGAAGAGGGATACGGCGTTGCCACGGCGGCCACGGCGGCCGAGGCGCTCGTGCTGGTCCAGGATGCGCCCTATGAAGTCGTTCTGCTCGACATCTGGCTCCCGGACCGGGACGGGCTCGAAGTATTGGCCGAGATACATGCACTCGATCCCCAGGCCCGGCCGGAAGTGGTGATCATCTCCGGCCACGGCACGATTGAAACCGCGGTGAAAGCTACCAAGCTGGGCGCGTTCGATTTTCTAGAGAAGCCGCTTTCACTCGATCGCACGCTGATCGTGCTGAAGAACGCCGTTGAAGCGCGCCGGCTGCGTAATGAGAATCTTGAATTTCGTCGCCAGTTTGGCGTGGGGTCAGTGCTGACAGGCGAAAGCGTGCCGCTCAAAGCGCTGCGTCAACAGATTCGTCTTATGGCGCCGTCTAATGGGCGCGTTCTTATTTATGGCGAATCGGGTACGGGCAAGGAGTTGATCGCGCGCGCAATTCATGCGGAAAGCCTGCGCCGCGACCGAGTTTTTGTGGAACTGAACTGCGCGGCCATTCCCGAGGATCACATCGAGGCTGAACTTTTTGGCTATCGCCATGGTGCGCAGCCAGGTGGCCCATCGGAGCAGCGCGGCACACTGGAGCGCGCCGACGGTGGGTCGCTTTTTTTGGATGAAGTCGGCGATATGAGTCTCAAGACGCAGGCAAAAGTGCTCAGCGCTCTTGACGATCAGCTCTTCACCCCCGTGGGTGGCGCACAGCCGCTGCGCGTGGATGTCCGCGTGATCGCCGCGACCAATAAGGATCTGGAAGAAGAGATTGCGAAAGGGAATTTTCGCGAAGATCTTTTTTACCGGCTGAATGTCGTTCCATTTTTTGTGCCGCCCTTGCGGGAACGCAAACAGGACATTCCGCTGCTGGCGCGCGAATTTCTGACAGAATTTGGCCGTCAATATGGCCGTCCGCGGATCGAGATCAGTGAGGAAGCGCTCGAATCGCTTTCCAAATATCATTGGCCCGGCAATGTACGCGAGCTGAAAAATGTTATCGAGCGGGTGCTGATTCTCAATCCGCGCACGCTGCGCATCGAGCGCAAGCATCTGCCTCCGCTTACGCACAAGTCCGGATCACAGTCGACTGAGGAATTTTCCACTTTGCAGCAGGCGCGCGATGCGTACGAGCGCGAATACATCCTTAAAAAGATTGAAGAGGCACGCAACAATATGAGTCGGGCGGCGGAGATGCTCGGTCTTGAGCGGAGCCACTTTTACCGCAAGATGAAAGCGCTCGGTATTGGCGTGCGCGAGTAGTTTTGTGGCCATCTTCGATGCCGCCGAGAAGGAGACTTCGCAATTGCCTGATCTTCTTGTCGACTTGCGACTTCGCGATTTGTTAAAGCTAGACGAATCTCATCAAGAGCCCTTGAACCGGTTACCCTCGTTCTCGCACCCAGGCAACCGAAAATGAGTCCCATCCGTCGAACCTTCGAAAGATGACTTGCTGCCGACGAAGGGTGCCGTCTCGGTATCGCCTTCGTCGAATGATTGACGCACTCGCCGAATCTTCACGGCTCTCCCCCTGAGCAGAAGCCCAATCCGGATACCAGGATCAGGGGAAGACCAGGAGATTTCACGCCATGGGAGGGCCCCCTGCAGCACCAATCCTTCATCCCGGCTTCGCTCCTATCCGTCTTCATGACCTTCGTCTTCCTTCTTTGTGCCATGCCGGTTCACGCACAGTCGCTCGATGCTCTCTCCGGTACTTCGCGCGCGAACAATCGCCGCGATGCCTTCGCCAGCTCCAGCTCCTTCGGGCCGGACGCTGCTGGGTTGCTCTCGCCCAACGCATCGCTTCCCGCCGCGCCGGAGCCAGCAAGCAACGACGAGCCCGCCAACATGCCCTGGGCGGCTAAAGCGCATCAGCAGCCGTTTTCTCGCATTGGGATCGGTGCGGATGTGTCGCCGCTCGGAATCGGGATCAAATCCGCAACTGTCCTGACCCAGTACTTCGATGCACGGCTGATGGGGAATTTCTTCAACTACAACAGCGGCCAATTCGAACTCGAAGGTTTCAGGGTGAAGGCCAACTTGCACTTGGCCTCGGCCGCGGCGTCTCTCGACTGGTATCCACTGGACAGCATCTGGCGGCTGAGCGTGGGCACGTTGTTCTACAACGGCAACCAGCTTTCGGCAACGAGCGAGATTGTGCCTGGCACCAGTTTTTCGCTCAACGGCGAGAACTTCTACTCGGCAACTCCGAATCCTCTTACAAGGGCGACACCGGTCACTGGTTCGGGTGTATTGGGACTGCATCGATACCGGCCGGCATTCACCCTCGCTGGCGGTTTTGGCAAATTCATTCCCCGCTCCGACCGTCATTGGTCCTTCCCGTCGGAATTTGGCGTTGCCTTCACAGGGGCGCCGACGGTCAACGTGAACCTGGGCGGCTGGGTTTGCCTGGACCAGGCACAGACCCAATGCAGCGACCTGAGTGACCCGGCGAACCCTGTCACTGTGCAGTTCAACAACGCATTGCAGGCGAGCCTTACCAAATGGAGAAAGGGCCTGAGTGCGGTGCAGGTTTATCCACTGTTCTCCTACAGCGTGGTTTATAGCTTCAACATTCGATAGCCTGCGCCCGACATTTGAAGTCCGCTGTCGCCGCATCTGATGTTCGGGATCGAACACTTTCTTGCGAAATTGGTCAGCGGAGGCACACAAGATAGATCTGGTGCGCAATCTAACCCATGATTATCGAAGGTTTTGAATTGAGGCGGGGCCGGCGCAAAGTTGGAGCCTAAATTGCTTGCAATGCGCCATCTGCATCCAGTGCGGAGGTAGGCCATGGCGTATTTCGAACGGATTCGCGATGTAATCGCAGAGCCTTTCAGCCCCGAAATTATCCGGCAACGATCGGCAGCGGGTTGGCAAATGGTGTCCATCGAGTGGCGGCGCGAACTGCCTGACACCGAGGCTCCCCCGGACCGTGGGTTTAACGAGGACCTCCCCTATGGGCTGCGCATCTCCGACGATTGTAAGCGGCTCGAAGTCGATGCCCACGAGAACCAGGTACTTCTCCTCATGATGGACCTGCTCGCCCAGGATTTCTCCTATTCCAGCATTGTCAGCGATTTGAATGAGAAGGGTTTCCGGACACGGGAAGGGAAGCCGTGGAGCCGCGTGGCTGTCTTCAACATGATGCCGCGCCTGATTGAAGTGGGACCGCGCATTTTCTCGAGCGCGGAATGGGAAAAGCGGCGCGTAAGGATCGCTCGCCGCGAAGCGCCATAAGGACTCCCAACCGAGCTAGTTCATGCGGCTGCCGAAAGCGGTTTCACCTTTGCGCGTCTCTTCTTTGAAGCGACCCAAATGTCTCGCTGTACTTGCAAACGGAGCCAAAGCTCCGGGTCTGTGTTGAAGGCTTCGGAAAGCCGTAACGCCATATCCGCGGAGATCCCGGCCTTCCCATTCAGGACGCGGGAAAGGGAAGGTCGCGTAACGCCGAGGTGCCGGGCTACTTCGGTCACCGAGCGACCTTGAAGATAATTTGCCAGGATTTTTCCGGGATGTGCCGGATTGTGCATCCGCATAATCTGTCCTTCCTCAGTGATAGTCCTGATAATCCACCAGGATTGCATCTTTCTCTTCGAATGCAAACGTCAGCCGCCAATTACCGCTTACGCTCACTGCCCAGTGGCGCATAAGATCTCCGCGCAGCGCATGGAGCTTCCACCCCGGGACGTTCATATGTTCAGGCTTCGTTGCGGCATTCAGGACAGTCAGTTGCTCATTCAACTTATTAGCGTGTGTCGGTTGAATTCCAGCTTTGGAACCGGAGATAAAGAATCGTTCGATTCCTTTGTGCCGAAATGTACGTATCATCCCGGCAATATTGTACCGCGTAACGTCACGCTATACGCACAATCCGGCAAATCAAACACCGTTATCTTCTATTATTTTTGGATCGGCCCTATCGAGCCCAGGTTATCGCCCAGCTGTGGATCGACGCGGAAATCCCAGACCGACTGGTTGATGTCGGAGGGTGACAGGATCTCCACCAGCGCGTATTCACCGATGGTGAGGGGCTTATCGGGCGTGAGCTTGAGCCAATGTTTGCCGGCGACGACCTCGGACTTGGCCGGTATGACATCTTCACTTTGCGTCACCGTTCCTGTCGGGCTGATATGAATACCCCCGACGATGCGAACGGCTCTGCGCTCATCCACGTGCACAATCGCAAAACCGGAAGAAGGCGAATGCGCACCACGCTTGCGATTGGCGGCATCTTTGTTGCCGCCGGTCGGCACTGTGAATGCATGGGTCGTCAAAGGCGGCGGTTCTTTTCCGGGGTCGAGAGAAAGATAGATTGCCGGGTCATTGACATGAAGATGCACCTTGGCATGCGCTCCATCCAGCTCAATGCTTGCCTTTTGTCCGGCCAGTGGATTGAGCGTGCTAAGGCCATGCTTGTTTTTCTGATTCATGCTTAGTTCGGAGGGCACCAGCTCCACCAGCTCCGGCGTGCCCTGATACGTGTCGAGGACGAACACCCCATCTTGATCCGGAAGCTCCAATCCTTTGGCTACCTCCGGCATGCGGGCCCGCTGATCCTCACGTACTGCAGCCTCTTCCTTATCGATCTCTTCGGCTTCCTTCATGGCAGGCGATGCGTCGTCCGGCTGCGGAGTGGCGTGGTCACGCTCCCATTTGCGTGTGGCTTCCCAATCCACAAGGTCGGCGGGCATTTCTTCCCAATCGCCCCGGTCCTGCGAGAGATACCGCACCCTGTCGCCGACGAGTTCGTATTGACGCACCATCTGGTAGCTGCCGTCTTTGAGGATCAGGCGGTGGTTGGAGCCCACGCCCGGCACGCCCGGCTGCATAGGAATCGGCTTATGTTCCTGCGCCCCCGCGCACGCCGGCAACAGCAGAAATGCCGCCAGTCCCAAACCGAGCAGGTGATGCAAAGAAAGAGGATGTGCCATGGCCCCTGGAGCCTAACAGGCTCTAGTTTAGACGAAGCTCGAAGACAGGGGTTTTGGGGAAGAACGCACGATTGCACTCCCGACTCGATAACGTCCACATCCTTGGCGCATCTAATTCCCTGTATTCTTAAGAGCAGGGTCTTTGTTTACGGAATCTCACACACGCTCCCAAAGGAACGGCCGCCCAAGGTCCCGTACTTTTGCGGCTGTTGCAATTGTGTGCCTGGTTCTGCTCGCCCTTCTGGCCGTCGCGCAGGTTGCGCATACACACCAGGGAATCAGCGACGCGGATCATTGCCCTCTGTGCATCGTGATGCACACGGCAGCCCCTGTCGTGGCCACGCCCGCGCTCATCGCGCTGGTGCAGGTCGCGAGGTCCGTTCCGGTCCTCGAGATCAGACGCGCCACGCGGAACTGGCATCCGCAACACTTCACCCGTCCACCTCCTGTGGGCTGCTAGACATCCTTCCGTTTTCAATTTTTATTGTTTTGGACCAGCGCCGACCCTCCACGAGCGAGCGAGGGATAGGCGTATATGCCAAAAGCACGATCCGACGGAAAGATGTCCACGATTGCATCGATGACGCTGCGGCAGAACGCCGCGGTCCCACATCTGCATCACAGCCATCCCTCGGAGGCACATTATGCCGGTCAATCGCGGCACGATCTTTGGAACATTTTCAATATTCGCTCTTCTTTTTGCGACCCTTGTTGCTTCGGCGCAAAGCGGCAATACGGGCGCGGTGCGCGGCACGGTCACCGACCCTAGCGGCGCCGTCATTCCGGGCGCTACCGTGCACATGACCAACTCCGTCAGCGGGCTCGACCGCACGGTGACCACCGACGCCACGGGCCAGTTCCAGCTGTCCAACATCCCGTTCAATCCCTACCAAATTTCCGTGTCGGCCGCAGGTTTTAGTCCGATGAGCCGGAAGATTGAGATTCATTCCTCGATTGGGACTACGCTGACCCTCGTTCTACAGATTGCCGGTGCTTCCCAAACCGTGACGGTCGAGTCGACCGGTGACCTGGTTGAAGACGATCCAACCTTCCACACAGACGTGGACCGCGATGCCTTCATCAAGGTTCCGATGGAGAGCCAGTCGTCCTCGCTCAGTTCGCTCGTCACGGCAACCACTCCAGGCGTCTCCGCCGACTCCAATGGTCTCTTCCACGGGCTGGGCGATCACGCCTCCAACTCGTTCTCGGTCGATGGCCAGTCGATCACAGACCAGCAGAGCAAGGTGTTTTCCAATCAGCTTCCATCCAATTCCATCCAGTCCATTGAGGTCATCTCCGGCGCACCTCCGGCCGAATACGGCGACAAGACGAGCCTGGTCATCGTCGCGACCACCCGTTCAGGCCAGGGCGCGACGAAGCCGACCGGCAGCGTCACCAGTTCGTACGGATCGTTTGGATCAGCGACCGCTGGATTCGATTTGTCGTATGGCGGCAAGAACTGGGGCAATTTTCTCGAGGCCGATGGCCTGAATTCAGGCCGCTTTCTCGATCCGCCGGAGTTCGCCGTCTTTCACGACAAAGGCAACGAAGAGAACTTTTTCGATCGCATGGACTACACATTCACCTCGGCCGACTCGCTGCATCTGGACATGAACTACAGCCGCTCGTGGTTCCAAACGCCCAATTCGTTTGAGAACCTCAACGTGTCGAACGTGGTGAGCGGAGGCGCGACGGATGCGCCGGTATTTGGCAATCTTGGGGACACCGATCAACATTCCAAGATCGGTACGTTCAATGTCTCGCCGACCTACACGCGGGTGATCGGCAACAATGCGGTCGTCAACCTGGGCGCCTTTGTCCGCAAGGATCTTTATCTCTACTTTCCAAGCGAAGATCATTTGGCAGATCTTGGTCCTGCAAACTTGCAAACATCTTCGATCTATCAAAACCGCACGCTCATGAACGCGGCGATTCATTCCGATCTGACCTATTCGCGCGGCATCCAGACCATCAAGGCCGGCGTGCAATACGGACAGACTTTTGTCCGCGAGAATGACAGCCTCGGCATTGTCGATCCCACATACAGCTTTAGCGCGCCCTGCGTCGATGCGAGTGGCAATCCAGTGGCGGGCTACGCCAATCCGTCGTCCTGCGCAAGCGGCGGCCAGAGTCCGAATCCGAGTTATCTTTCGATTCTCGCGCCGTATGACTTCACGCGCGGCGGGAGCTACTACACCTACTTCGGTCATGCCGATGTGAAGGAACTCGCGATGTTCGTCGAGGACCAGATCAAGGCGGGGAACTGGAACCTGAACCTGGGCATACGCGGCGACATGTATAACGGGCTCACGGTGGCGCGGCAGGCGGAGCCACGTCTCGGGGTTACCTATAACGTAAAGCCGACCGCCACTGTGCTTGGCATTTCCTACGCGCGTACGCTGGAGACACCGTTCAACGAGAATCTAGTGCTCTCGAGTGAGGGATGCCAGAACGCCGTGCTCTCGCCGTTGCTGAATTGCAGCTCCGGCGTTTCGAACACAATGGCTCCTGGATTTCGCAACGAGTTTCACGTGAGCATCCAGCAGGCATTCGCGAAGAAGGTTGTGGTCAGCGGTGAGTACATCTGGAAGTACACCCACAACGCCTTCGACTTCAGCGTGCTCGGCAATACGCCGATCACATTCCCCATCGATTGGCATAATTCGAAGATTCCCGGCTACGCGCTGCATGCGGATGTGCCGCAGCTCCACAACTTCAGCGCTTATGTCGTGATGTCTTCGGTGGCTGCGCGCTTCTTCCCGCCGCAGGTTGCCGGCGCCGGCGCCACGGTGGGCCAGACGGGCCTGCCGTTCCGCATCGACCACGACGAAAAATTCAACCAGACGACGCATCTGCAGTACACTTTGCCCGGCCACAAGGGCATTGGCGGTCTCTGGGGAGGCTTCAACTGGCGGTCCGATTCAGGACAGGTGGCGGGCTCGGTACCTTGCTACAACCCGCTTTCGAACGATCCCAACAGCGCCTGTGCGGCCACATCGACAATGCTCAACGGCCAGCCTGCAGTTGACCTGAGCGCCCTGACGGCGGACGAAGAGTTTCAATCCGGGCTGATTTGCGACGGAGTGAAGGCAACTCCGAGCAGCCCGCTGCCTGCCATTTGCCCTGCATCGGAATACAGCTCGAGCCTGGTAAGTATTCCCGCGCCGGGAACCGGCGACAATGACAAGAGCCCGCCGCGCATTCAATCGCGCAATCTCTTTGACGCGTCGCTGGGGAAGGAAAATGTCTTTCACGCGGACCACTACAAGGTTGACTTCGATCTGACGGCGATCAACGTGACCAACAAGGATTCGCTGTATAACTTTCTTTCGACGTTCAGCGGGACGCACTATGTGACACCGCGGGCGTTGACAGCAAAGGTGACGTTCAACTTCTAAGACAGTTCACAGTTCGGAGTCTCAAGTCCGCCGAATTGCGATTTCAGGATCGGTCAGTTTCAGGAGTTCTTGTCAGAGAGGCAAGCAGGTTGGCTTTCTTTGACAAGGGCTTTTTCGTTCATGGCTGACGGTGTGAAATACGCCGTAGGGCAATTCTCGCCTGGCATGGATGATTCGCGGGATCGACTCTCTCGTCCGTGGGCTCCCTGGCCGCGATGTTTTTGTCGTTTGCGAAGCCGGGGTATACTGGCGGCATCGACGAGAATCCTGCAATCTCCTTTCATTCCGGCCTCGTTTGAAATGAAGTGCATCGGAGGAAAAGCGTGTTTGGAAGAGCTCTGTTCGCCTTTGTTGGTGCAGTTTGCCTTGGATTGACGTGCCACGTTGCTATGGCACAGGAAGTGGTTCATGCGCTCACAGGGACGGTGAGTTCGATCGATCCTGTAGGCAAGACGATTACGGTTTTTCTTGACGGCGGTTCCCAGGGTGTATTTAAGGGCATGGCGAACTCGAAAACATCCTTGTCTGTTGACAAGAAGCTTCTCGCCGCTGCGACGACCGCGGACGCATTCAACAAGAACGGAGCCTATGTAATCGTTTTCTATTTTGGAGGAACAGATGCGCGCACGGCCGTTGCGTTGCGGAGCCTTGGGACGGGACCGTTTACGGCGATGGAGGGTACTGTTGCGAGATCCGAGAGCCATGAACATGTAATTTCGGTTCAAGATAAGTCCGGCGCTGTGCAAACCTTCAAGTTGAACGCAGACACCGTTGCGGAAGGCTACTCCGGTGCGGTGGATGGCCTGAAGTTTCAGGCCCAGAAGGACGGTCATGTGCGCGTTGTCGGCACGTCGCAGAATGGAAATCTGGTCGCCCTTTTCGTGAGCCAAAGGTAGACCCGGGACAGGGCGTGAATGTACGAGCGACGGCTGGGCTTACTTCTCGCTGTCCAGCACCTTCATTTGATGCTCGTCGTAGCGCGTGCCGGCGACAGCTTCCGGAGGGATCGCGGCTTCGATGTCGGCGATTTCAGTTGGTGACAGTTTGACTTCGAGGGCGGCGAGGCTCTCAGCTAGCTGCGCGCGGGTGCGAGCTCCCATGACAGGGATGATGAAGTCGCCTTTGGCGCGCACCCATGCGATGGCAAGTTGCGACGGAGTGATTCCCCAGGCCTCAGCGATCTGTTTGAGGCGGGTGACGAGCTGCTGATTGCGGCCATGGTTGTCGGCGGCGAAACGTGGGAAGCGGTTGCGGATGTCGCCAGAGCCCGCGATGGAAGAGCCGGACAATAATCCACGCGAGAGGACACCGTAGGCCGTGACGGCGATGCCGAGTTCGCGGAGTAGAGGAAAGATTTTGGCTTCGGGGCTGCGGCTAATGAGGGAGTACTCAATCTGCAGGTCGACGATGGGGTGGACGGCGGCGGCGCGGCGGATGGTTTCGGGACCAACTTCACTCAGGCCGACGTAGCGGACATACCCGGCCTTGATCATGTCGGCGATGGCGCCGACTGTGTCTTCGATGGGGACGTTGGGGTCGAGCCGGGCGGGGCGGTAGATGTCGATGTGGTCCACGCCGAGGCGCTTCAGAGTGTAGGCGAGTGCGGTTTTGACGGCTGCAGGGCGGGCGTCGTAACCGATCCACGCGCCGTCGGGTGAGCGCTGTGCACCGAATTTGACGGAGATCAGCACCTTCTCGCGGATAAAACGGAGGGCTCGGCCGACGAGCATCTCATTGTGGCCCATACCGTAGAAGTCGCCGGTGTCGATGAGGTTGACGCCGGCGTCGACAGCTGCGTGAATGGTGGCGACGCTTTCACCTTCGTCGGCGGCGCCGTAGACACCGCTCATGCCCATGCAGCCAAGGGCGATGGGGAAGACGCTGGGGCCTGTTGCGCCAAGTTTGCGTGGTTGGATTGCGGATGCGATGGTCATGGAGTGTTCTCCCCGTGAGGCATGGTAAGCCTGGCGATGAGATGCGACAAGAGCGAAGACGGACGAATTTTCTGAACAACCGGGTGGGCAGGCTTCAGAACCTATTTCTGTATAATTCCCCCGACTTACCAAAAAGAGTTGCGGCTTTGCCATTGAAGGGTACGGAACTGCCGAGAAAAGGAACACGGCGAAACCGGCGCGAGAGCTTTGGCTTATCGCCGGAGAATCTGCGTGCGTTGCGTGCGCTGAGGACGCCGGCACAAATCCAGAGATTCATTGACGCTTTGCCGTACCAGTACGCGAACACGGCGTTGTCTCCGCAGCGCGCGCTTCAGGAGCGCAAGGGGCACTGCCTGGAGGGCGCGCTGCTGGCCGCTGCCGCTCTGCGTGTCAATGGCCATCCGCCGCTGCTGATGGATCTGGAGGCCGTGCAGGACGACGACCATGTTGTCGCCCTCTACCGCGAAAATCGCTTGTGGGGAGGCATCGCGAAGTCGAACTTCGCAGGGTTGCGCTTCCGCGCACCCATCTACCGGACACTGCGTGAACTGGCGCTGAGCTACTTTGAGCACTATTACAACCTGCGCGGCCAGCGCACATTGCGTTCCTACTCGGGACAAGTGAACCTGGCGCGGCTGGACGGCCGGCACTGGATGACCGCAGAGGAAGATGTTTGGTGCGTGCCAGAGCTCCTTATCGCGGCGCGACATTATCCGCTGTTTCCCGACAAGGTGGGGCGCGCCCTCTCACGGCTCGATCGCCGCAGCTTCGAAGCAGGAATGCATGGCTGGACAAAACACTGACGAGAATCGCGTGTAACTCGGATCGGCGCGCTCGGATTGCGGCCATGAACGAGCAGAATGTAGATGTTGTCAAACAAACGACGCGACTCATCGGCAACCTCGCACCGATGGTGGATCGCGTGAAACAGTCTGTCGAGCAGCATCGCGCCTTAGATGGTCGGCCTTTGCGACATCCCTCCTTTACATCGTCAAGGACGGCTTGCCGGTGGCACGACACCGTTCACACGGAGGTATTCCACCATCTGCCCGTAATGGTCAAAGTCATGCACCAGAGCTTCGACGGTAAGAGCTAATCGCGTTACGGAATTAGCCGACAACGGCGAAATGGGAGAAGGCTTAACGGGCACGCTTGTATCTCCGATTGCGGCAACCGCCCGAGCCAGATGCGCGAACGAGCTGTCCAGGTAATCGAGAATCTCGGCTTTCGTCCGTACTGATTCCGGTCCCATTTCGTCGCCTGCGTCCGCGGGCGTCTCTTCTCCAAGGGCAGCGGCGGCCAGGATGTGGTTGGTGGCGGCAAGGTGTTTCACCTGCTGGCCAAACGTGCGCACGCCCCTGAACTCGCCATCCGTTGGAGCAAATCCATACTTGTCTGCGGGCATCGCATCGGCGGCGGATACGACATGGCTTTCGAGGGACTTCAGAAGAATCTGCAACGCGCGCCGTTCCTGCACGGCGGAGAGTGTGCCGTCAACGGCTGCACTGTGGGCTTGAATGGCATTTAGCACCGCCGGAATACCTTTTTCTATTTGATCGGTTTGCGCGGGCGCATTGCAGACGATTGCCGGCCAAAACAGACCCAGCAGTATCCAGTTTATTTGCTTCATGAACGTTTTTCTCCCAGGGCGGCGAGCTTGGTCCTCTGCCCTCTGCGGAAACGCTACAACTTAAAGTTGACTTGAAGGCAAGAAGTATTTCTGGAAGAAGAGTTTCTCTTCGAGTACTTGGACGGGAGTCTCCCACTCTAGAATGTAGCGGTGACACGACTCACGATATCCGATGTTACACGCCAAGTTGGCCTTCAGCCGTCCGCAATCCGCTACTACGAAGAGATTGGACTGCTTCCTGCGGCACAGCGAATCAGCGGACAAAGGCGCTACGATTCCACTGTGCTTTATCGTCTCGCTGTGATTCAGCGTGCGCGGCAAAGCGGATTTACACTCGACGAAATCCGGAGACTGTTCTTCGGCTTTCGGAACTGTACTCGGCCTTCGGAACGCTGGGAGCAACTGTCGCGGACAAAGCTCTGCGAACTAGACGCGTTGGCCGATGGGATAAAGACCATGCGAGATTTGCTGAGCAGGATGATACAAAGCTGTCGCTGCGACACCTTGGATGAATGTGGCGAGAGGATTTTTCGACGCGGCGGTGCCGATTTCGCGATGCAATCTCTGCCAGTGAATCGTCGACATCGCTTGTAAGCTGGTGCGATTCGGCTCGGTTCGAGATGCGGTGATTCGTGCCAAATCGAAGCGAGATAGCGGGACCTGATTTTCGGCGCTGATCAGGCTGAATGCGGCAGAGCAGTCTACCCAAAAATTGGAATAACTATTTGAAAATAATATACTTGCTGGAAGTGTGTGCCGGGTTTTGCACGTGCCGCAAAGATTTTTCGCTTTTTTCGGAATTGCAACTCTGCCATACTTGATTGTGCCCACCTGGTACGTCCAATTCCAAAACCAAATAGTGAGGTCGCAGCGATGACGGCGAAATACGTCTTTGTGACGGGCGGAGTTGTGTCCAGTTTAGGCAAGGGCCTTGCGGCGGCTTCAATCGGTTGTCTGCTGGAGAGCCGCGGCTTGCGCGTGAACATGATGAAGTTCGATCCGTATCTCAACGTGGATCCCGGAACCATGTCGCCGTTTCAGCATGGCGAGGTATTTGTGACGGATGACGGCGCGGAGACCGATCTCGACCTGGGCCACTACGAGCGCTTCACACATGCGCCGCTTTCGCGGGATAACAACCTGACGACCGGCCGTATTTATGAACAGATCATTCTAAAGGAGCGGCGCGGTGACTATCTGGGTAAGACCGTCCAGGTGATTCCCCATGTGACCAACGAGATCAAAAACGCCATGCGCAAGGTTTCAGCCAATGGCGCGGATGTGACGATTGTGGAGATCGGCGGTACGGTGGGCGATATCGAATCGCTGCCTTTTCTTGAAGCGATCCGCCAGATGCGCCAGGAACTGGGGCGCGAGAATACCGTCTTTGTCCATCTCACGCTGGTGCCCTGGATCGCGGCGGCGCAGGAGCTGAAGACCAAGCCCACACAGCACTCGGTGAAGGAACTGCTTTCGATTGGCATTCAGGCCGACATTCTGTTGTGCCGCAGCGACCGGACACTCAGCCGTGAGATGAAACAGAAGATCGCTGCATTCTGCAATGTGGAGGAGCGCGCTGTCATCGGTGCAAAGACAGTTTCAACCATTTATGAAGTACCGCTCGGATTCGCACTGGAAGGGGTCGACTCGCTCATCTTGAAGTATCTGCACAGGGAAGCGCCGGAAGGTGATTTAAGCAGGTGGAAGGACCTTGTCGATCGCTGCCACAATCCCCAGGACGAAGTTTCGATCGCGATTGTCGGCAAGTATGTGGAGTACGAGGACAGCTATAAGTCGCTCAAGGAAGCGCTGACGCATGGTGCTTTGCTGAAGAGCCTGAAGCTGAACGTGACGTGGATTGAGGCGGAAGGGCTGGAGTCGAAGTCGCCAGAGGACACGAGCTACGAATCGCAGCTGGAGGGGTTCGACGGGATCCTTGTGCCGGGCGGATTTGGCAAGCGCGGGATCGAAGGCATGCTGAACGCGATCAAATATGCGCGCGAGAAACAGGTGCCTTACTTTGGAATTTGTCTTGGCATGCAGACCGCATGCATTGAATTCGCCCGGAATGTCTGCGGGCTTAGGGATGCGAATTCCAGCGAGTTCGATCCGGCAAGCCAACACCGCATTATTTACAAGCTGCGGGAGCTGCTCGGCGTGGAAGAGATGGGCGGAACGATGCGTCTGGGTGCGTGGACGTGTGTTCTGCAACCGGATTCGATCGCGGCCAAGGCCTATGGCACAACCGAGATTAGCGAGCGTCACCGTCACCGCTACGAGTTCAACCGCGAGTATGAAGCACTGCTGACCGGAGGCGGCCTGCAGATTACCGGTACCACGCCCGATGCCACTTATGTGGAAATCGTCGAGATTCCTGGGCACCCTTACTTCCTGGGCTGCCAGTTCCATCCGGAGTTCAAGTCGAAACCGCTCGAGCCGCACCCACTATTCCGCGAGTTTATTGCGGCGAGTTATAAGAACCGCGTTGGGCGCAAGCAATCGAAAGCGAGCGAAGAAGTCGTTCACACTTAAGTTACAGCGATCGGTAACTAAGGCTGTACTTGGCGTGTTGCGATACGCCCGGTAACCCGTGCGCAACCCCGAACTAAGTAGGCTGCATCTCATTCAGAGTTCCGGTGACGGCTTATCGGGTCGGCATTCCGTGCCCCCTTTAGTGAGGCCCAATCGGTCCCGTCCATTCGATTGAAATCCTTGTAGTAACGGTCTGCCGCCAGTCGGGTATTGACAACGGAATTTTGCGGGGCCTATTGTGACTTGGTTTTTATAGAGAGAAGGAGCCTCACGATGGCGCACTTTGAACTACAACCTGAAGAGTCAGAATTACAGCAATATGCAGAGCAATGCTGGCAAAAGGCGGGCGATCGGGAGAAGCAGCTCGAGACCGAAGCCTATGCAGCGGGTGCGGCGATTCGAGCCGGGGAATACTCGCTGGCGAACCTGGAAGCCATTGTTCGCTGGAAATCGGAACGTGTAGTCCACTACTTGATTGGAAACAGCGAAGCGAAGATCAAGAAGGTCCTTGCAGTTGCCGCTTCGCCCGAAAGCTCGACCCGCAAGGCGGTCGAAGCCCTGATGGAACTGCGCGGCATCGATCTGGCGATTGCCTCAGCGATTCTGGCAGCAATTGATCCGGAACGCTACAACGTACTCGACTTTCGCACGCTTGAGGCATTGGGGCATGCGCGCCACGACGTGGAGTTCTATGCCGAGTACGTCGCTTTTTGCCGTCGGCTGGCTGACCGTGGACTGGTTAAGCCTCAGCCAGGTTTACCGGGCGACACGCCACTCCACGCGCTGGAGAGGGCGCTGTGGGAATGGTCGCGGAGCCGGGCAGAGCATCGCGTCCTGGCATAGAGTCAGTCGATGTTCCTTGTCGGTGGCTGAAGAAGGATCGGCCACCGCGCGCGCCCGGACGCTGTCCGGGGTGTGGCGCGAATGCCGTAGAATCGCCCCGTGAGCTCATCGTTCGAAATAGGCCCCGTGCATGTTGGTGCGGGGCATCTGTTCCTGATCGCCGGACCCTGCGTCATCGAATCGGAAGCGCATGTTCGACGCATGGCTGAGACTATTCAGCGCATTACAAATGATCTGCAAATCCCCTACATTTTCAAGGCCAGTTACGACAAGGCCAACCGCACCAGCGTGAAGAGCTTTCGCGGGCCGGGGCTCGTGGAAGGTGTGCGGATTCTTGGGCGGCTGGCGAAGGATACCGGACTGCCGGTGCTGACGGACGTGCATGAGCCCGCGCACTGCGCGGTCGCAGCCGAAGCGGTTGACGTGCTCCAGATTCCAGCATTTCTCTGCCGTCAGACTGACCTATTGGTGGCTGCCGGCAAGACCGGCCGTGCGGTGAACATCAAAAAGGGCCAGTTTGTGGCGCCATGGGACATGACGCATCCGGTCGAAAAGGTGCGCTCCACAGGCAACGAACGCGTGTTTTTGACAGAGCGAGGGGCGAGTTTCGGCTACAACACGCTGGTGGTGGATTTTCGGTCGCTGGCGGTGATGCGCGAGCTGGCGCCGGTAGTGTTTGACGGCACGCACTCGGTGCAGCAGCCTTCGGCGGCGCATGGGGTGAGCGGCGGCCAGCCGGAGTTTATTCCTTTGCTGGCGCGGGCGGCGGTGGCGGCGGGGGTGGACGGGATTTTCCTCGAAGTCCACGACGATCCCGCAAATGCGAAGTCCGACGGAGCGAATGCGCTGGATCTGAAGTTGCTCAAGCCGTTGTTGGAGAGGCTGCTGGCGATACAGAAGGCGGCAAATATCGATTGAAACGGGGTACGTGAAATGGGTGCGGTGAGCAGGTTCGGACGCCCCGGAACCAGATATACGCTCTACGGAAGCTATGCCTCTCTTTTCGCAAGCGTGACTGGGAACTATCCGATTACCCGGTTCAAATCCGCACGCAGGAACCGAGACCCGCGCGCGAAGGCTCCCGATTCAAGCTGAAGCCCTATGTGGTTTCTATCGTGAATTGGCACCTGAGCGGTGTTGGGGATTCGCGTGAAGAGGCTTTTCAGAACCTGAGAACCACTTTTGCCCAAGTGAAGTCAGAAAGAAGGACGACTGGCGAGCTTCTTCCCCGTCCTGGCACATGGGCCCCGATAGAATTCGCATCTCAAGAGCGGATCAACATGTACCCGGAACTGGCCGAGGATTTCATTCGTCGAGTTCTGGAGCTTGAGTGCGCATGGATATCCGACGAGTCAAGTTTGTGGGACTTTAGCGGCGACGAAACAAACGACGCCCTTTGCGCCAGGATCAAGGAGATTTATGGCGTGGACGTTTCGGATATTCAATCTGCCAAGCTAGCGGAGATTCTGGAGCGGATCGCGGCAATTCAGAAAACTGCACGCGGTTAAGCGGCGCGTATTTCCAATGTTTTTCCCAACGCCTTCAGTGCGCCGGCGATGCCGTCGATTTTGGAAGTGTGGCGGAGGTCGATGAGGCGAGTTACTTCCTGCGGTTTCACTTGCAGCCGTCGAGCCAGTTCAGCTGGACGGACCTTCTGCGCAATCATCTCGTTCAGAAGGAGAACCTTCGCTGCAACGCTGGCCGGGAGTTCGACCACGGACTGGCCGCGGCGCGGTTTGGAAGGCGCGGGAACCGTGCGCCGCGCGTCAAAATAAAACTCGAGTGCGGATTCGAGAGCATCGGCGGCATGATGCAACGCATCGGCTCTATCTTCGCCTTGCGTGATGGCTTCGGGAATATCGGGGAAGGTCACCACAAACCCGCCTTCCTCTGCCGCTTCGAGATTTACCGGATAGCGCAAATTGTCCCCTCCTATTTCAGCCCTAGTTGCTTCTTAATGCCCTCAACCAAACCCTTCTTGAGTTCCTTTGCATGCATCGGCAAGATTGAAATCTTGCCGTTCAGGTCACTCTCAAGTGAGAGCCCTTGGCGGGAGTGAATGTGGCCCCCTTCGCCGCAAGCCACCGCTTGAACTCGCTGCTCTTCACCTATCGACTATAAGCATTTTTGTTTATATTGTCATCTGGAAACGATTGGGAAGAATGCGGCGGTTGGTGGTGCGATGCCTTTGCTTTTCCGCGCTGGAGAATCGGGCGAGGTTAGCAGAATCTCGTTTGCCTTGTTTTTGTTTCGTAGGGCGCTCCCTATTAGTCTTGCCTATTAAGGAATGGACACGAAATGAACAGACGAAAGTTTCTTGCGGGCGGTAGTGCGATTGCTGGATCGATTGCGGTGAGTGGAAATGGAATGGCGAGCGCTTTGGCCAACGGGGCTGAGTCTGCACTGCCCCACGTGGATTTGAACCGGCATCGCTTTGGCGTGAACTACACGCCTTCGCACAACTGGTGGTTCTGCTGGAACGATTGGAATCCCGATCCGATCCGGCGCGATCTGGACGCGATCGCTGCGCTGGGCGCGGATCATCTGCGCGTGATGCTGATATGGCCATTCTTCCAGCCCAATCCGAAGTGGGTGAGTTCGGCGCATCTGGAGCGGCTCGATCAACTGATTGGGTTGATGGGCGAGCGACAGCTCGATGCGTTGGTGACTGTGTTTACGGGGCAGTTGAGTGGCTGGTATTTTCTGCCTCCGTTTAATCGACTGTCGGACGGGTTTTACACCGAAAAGCTGATGTGGGATGCACAAGATCTCTTCGTTCGCGAACTGGCGCGTGTGATGAAGCCCCACGCGAACGTTATTGGCTTCGATTTCGGCAACGAACTCAACACTTGCTGGAACGCGCCGACGAGCGCCGGCGACGCATGGATGGCACGCATGTTTGCCGTGATGCAATCGGCTCTGCCGGAGCGTCTGCACGTCAATGGCGTCGACCATCATCCATGGTTCGAGGACGACACGTTCTCGCCGCATGCGCTCGCGGCCGCACGCTTTCCCGTAATGCATTGCTATCCCTTCTGGACCGGAGCGGTGAAGTATGGCGGCGCGATGGACCCGCCAAGTGTGAAGCTGCTTGCCGGGATGGCAACACTGATTCGCTCGTACGCGGGCTCGCAACAAAAGCCAGTGTGGGCAGGTGAGTTCAACACGTGCATCAAGGAACTTCCCGAAGTTGAGCAGGCGCGGTGGCTGGAGAAAGCGGTCACGGCGGCGATCGAAGAGGGCGTGAGCTGGTTTACTTACTGGGACAGCCATGATGTGGATCGCAAACTCGACTTCAATCCGCTGGAGTATAGCCTTGGTCTGCTGACCAATGATGGACGCGTGAAGGAACAGGGACGCGTCTTCAAGCAGCTTGCGGAGACTTATCGCGGCAAGCCAGTGGCCTTTCCGAAGGGCAACGCGATGCACCCGCCAAGCGAACGGACGGTCGATGGAACCTGGCGCTGGCTGCTGGACTGGATGGGATGGAAGCCGGTCGCATCTTGAATTTGCGGTGAGTCCAAACTGTTGGCACGAGAGGCGCATTCAGACGAGACCATTTCGCCTGATACCATTTCCGCATGTTCGGAGTTAGTGCTCCCAAGATAGCCTTCCCAAAATTGTTGACGGGCTTTGTTCTTTTTTTCGCGGCATTCAGCCTTTCATTGAACTCACGCGCACAAGGTGGATCGTCCGAGTCGTCGCCCGATAGAGCCCACATCGCGGATGTGCTTCAGCGCCTGAATCGCGGCCTCAATGTGAGCCAAGTGGCTGTTTCGCCGGACGGCAAGCGTTTGGCGTGGATTGAGGGCGCGCGCGAGGGCGGAGATATTCGCGTAGCTCCTGTAGACGACCTGAAAAAGAGCGAGCGCATCACGGCAGCTTTGAAATCAGATCAGCACTGCCGTGAAAGTGACATCACGTGGGAGCCGGATTCGAAGGCCCTGGCATTCTTCTCCGATTGCGCCGAGCCCGGAGGCCAAGCCGATCTCTATCTGTCACGCCTCGATGGCAGCGTAGCGCGTCGTCTGACGGAGCTGCGAGGCTACGAGGGTTCACCGGCCTTTGCACCGGACGGGACGAAGGTCGCTTTCCTTTATGTCGAGGGCGCGACGCGACCGGCGGGGGCGCTTGCGGCCATGAAGCCGCCGGCCGGAGTGATTGGCGAAGACGGCGTCGAGATCCAACGAGTGGCCATGGTCGCAGTGAATGGGACTGCGCCCGTTTCTCCCACAATTGTGACTCCTGCAAATCTGCACGTCTACGAATTCGATTGGGCGCCCGGTTCAACGAGCCTGGCGTACATTGCTGCCGACCCGCCGGGGGAGAACAACTGGTGGGTTGCGAAGCTCTATACGCAGGCGCTTGGTGGCGAGGCAAAGGCTGTGCTGGCACCCGCAGAAGTGAGTGGTCCGCTGCACGGCATGCAGATTGCGGTGCCCAGATGGTCCCCCGACGGAAAGGCGATTGCCTTTATCGGCGGACTGATGAGCGACCAAGGAGCGACGGGCGGCGACGTGTGGATTATCCCTGCAGGGGGCGGGGCTCCTCACGACATCACCCAGGGTAGGCCGACTTCGCCCGCATGGATCGAGTGGGGCGACGATGAGCATCTCTTTGTGAGCGAACTCGCGGGCGGCAATTCGCAACTAATGCGTTTTCGTCTGCAAGGGGACCGGACGAGCGAAAGCGTGACGACGAGTTTCGGTGCACCCATCTTCAGCATTCCCGGTACTGTAACCGACGGACGTATGGAACTGAGCCTTTCGTCGACTGCCGACCACGCGCTGTTCGTTTTTTCTGCGAGCACATTTGATCACCCGGTGGAGATCTACGCGGCTAAGCCGGACACAGTGATGTCGTCGGGGCTGGAAGGCGTGATGCAGCTTTCGCATCTGAACGACGGCGTCGAGCCGAGCTGGGGCAAGTCCGTATCACTTTCGTGGAAGAACGAATCGTTTCGCGTACAAGGCTGGCTCATGCTCCCCAAGGACTACGATCCGGCGAAGAAGTATCCGCTGATCGTGGAGGTGCACGGCGGTCCTGCTGCGGCGGTGGAGGCGCAGTGGGGGCCACGAGGAGGGATCAGCGCGCAGGCATTTTCCGCGCTGGGATATTTTGTGCTGGAGCCGAACCCGCGCGGCAGTTTCGGGCAAGGCGAAGAGTTTACCCAGGCGAACCGCAAGGATTTTGGCTACGGCGATTTGCGCGACATTCTCGCTGGCGTCGACGCTGTGATCGCGAAGTATCCTCTCGATCCGAATCGTGTCGGACTCACCGGCTGGAGCTATGGCGGATTCATGACCATGTTTGCGGTGACCCAGACGGGACGGTTCAAAGCTGCGGTCGCGGGCGCCGGTATCTCGGACTGGCTGAGCTACTACGGCGAAAACTCCATCGATCAATGGATGATTCCGTATTTCGGGGCGTCGGTTTACGACGATCCCGCGGTTTATGCGAAGAGTTCGGCAATCGACTTCATCAAGCAAGCGCACACGCCTGCCCTGGTGATCGTCGGCGATCGCGACGGCGAGTGTCCAGCGCCGCAGTCCTATGAGTTCTGGCATGCCCTGCGGGATGAGCACGTGCCTACGCAATTGGTGGTTTATCCCAATGAGGGGCATGGTTTCGTCGACCCCGGGCACCGGCGCGACGTGATGGAGCGAACCATGGAGTGGTTTGCCCGGTATATGCCGCCGTCGTAGGTCGTGGGTTCTGCTCGCCATCCGAAGTGTCCGGAGTCTATCCATTATCAGAAAAGCTTTGGGCAAAGTTGCGATCGTCCGGACCCGGCAAGCTGGCCACTTCGCCCTGATACACTTTTCTTTGGAGAACAACAGGGTATGTTGCGTCGACCGGCCTCACGAAAGCCTATTGCCCGCGGTCCAATGACTGAGCGGATAATGACCAATGCAGGCGGGTCCAGAAGTTGTTGACGGGCAGCCTCCAACCCAAATTCTTGACGCATTCAGAAAGACCGTTCCGCGGTTCGCAGGGGTGGGACGGGGAGGATTCATGCGGCGGTATTTAACGCTTGTTCTTTTGTTGTGTGTAGCGATTCCGGCAGGGGTTTCGATTACAGGCTGTGTGCGCAACCCGGCCGCGAACTACTGCAACGGGCTTGGCTTTGGATTAAAGATCACGGATGTCTACTCGATCGACCTGGAGCCGAGGACGACCGGTGTCTCGATGGCATATGGGCAAACGCGCCAGGTGTCCGCTCCGACGGCCAAAACCTGCAAAGGCACCACGGCCAGTGTCGCGAATTACACCTATGGCACGACAAATAATCAGTTAGTCGATATTGCCCCCGCCGGAAACATGTGCGCCGGCCGCTGGAACCGCAATTCGGGTGGCGGCATCGCCGACTACACCATCTGCAATGCTCCCAGCCCGCTGCCAAATTCGAACGGTCTTCCATTTGGCTCAGCATTCATCACGGCGGCGGCGGATTCTATTACATCGAATCCAGTACAAGTATTTGTCCATGCACCGGTGAGCGCTATTAATCTGTCGCTTGCCGGCCAGCAGGCGTGCTATTCCCAGGGAGCGATCGCCCAGCTTGATTCCGAGGCCTGTTTCGCCAACAACGGCATTCAATACGAATTCTGTGCGCCGTCCACAGTCACGCATTACTCCTGCCAGGGCGGATTGCCGCCGGGCGTGACCTCGGTGCCCGATTGCACCTCAGCGATTGGCGTGGCGGCATACTCCGTAGGCACAGCTTCGATTGCCTCGATCGATCCCGAGACCAACCAGATCACCGCGGAATTGCCGGGAACCACGGCGATTACGGCATCGATAGCCGGGTCGGGTTCTTCGGCTGGCTACTTCTCGACTTGTTCGCCACAATCTATCTCGGTCACTTTGGCGAATGGAAGCAAAACTGGAATTGTGACACAAGGCGTCCAGCAGAATCTGACGACTACCGTCATCGATACACTGGGCAATCCGATCACCGGTCTCTCGCTCGATTACCAGTCCACGAATCCGCTGGATATCACCGCCGGCGCGGGAGGTGCGATTAATGCTGCATTCCCGGGTGGGGCGTCGGTATACGCTATCTGCCAGCCGGCAACTTGCAATCCAGCGCCGATCAATGAAATCGGCGCGGGCAACGGTACCGGTCTCTCCATTTCCAGCAACCCCGTCAACATTACGACGCCGGGCACGGCCAGTTCGTACATGTGGTTTTCCGCACCTGGCCAATCGCAGTACTTTGTTCCAATCGAATTGCTGAGCGGCGCTGTGGGTTCGACTGTTCGGCTGCCCTATGTGCCGAACTCGATGGTGATGGACCAGACCGGCGCCAATCTTTACTTTGGTTCATCGCATGAGTTGATGGTCTATACGACGAGCTCGAACGCGTTGTCGAAACAGGACCCCAATGTGCCTGGTGTAGTCTTGGCAGTTGCGCCGAACAACCAGACGCTGTTGATCAACGATCCGGTGCGGCAGGTCTTCTACATCTACGGCACCACCGGTACGATCAGTGCGACCTTCGGAGGCATGGGTACTTCGGCGCAGTGGACTCCGGATTCGAAAACCCTCTATATCACGGACAGTGCGGCAACGAATAACCCGAGCGCAGGCATTACCGGCCATACTGACACGTTGTACGTGTACAACGCCAACACCGGATGGACAACCTATGAACTGCCGTGCTCGACGAGCAGCACCACGAATTGCATTCCATCGGGCAACTTGTCGAATGGTCCTCAACACCTGGCGTTGACGATTCCCGGCGTTGGCGTATATCTCAGCGGCAATCCAACGGTGGCTCACACTTGGTGCCCGTCGGGGACAGTCGGGAGCTACGCGAGCATGGTCTTCTATCCTCAGGGCGATTCGATTGCGGAGCAGAGCGATGTTCTGGCAGCAACGACAGACGGCCAGCACATTCTGGGTGCGGCGTATGTGGGCGGCGGCGTTACGCTGAACGATACTTCGATAGCAATTCCGACCAATACAACTTCGGTGGGCGGCGGCGCGACTATTCCCACTCCGGCTCCATGCCCGGTCTCCACTGCGGGTGCGCTGACGCCTTTGACGATCAGCCACACAGTCAATCCGACGCAAACTCTCAGCGTGAGTGCGACTGCGGTGAACCAGATCGTCACGTCCCCTGCGGCCGTTACGCAGGGTTCGTCTGCATCGCCGACCAATCTGAGCTTCATCACCTACAGCGGTGCCACTCCGGGAGCAACGCTGCCGTATTACACGCTGACCAGCGGGAGCGGTGCACCGGGCACACTCGGGTACATCACGCTCACTGGCGGGTCTGCAATCACGGCTCCTGTCGCCGGCGCATTCAGTTCAGACAGCACGTTTTTCTTTGTCTCAACGGCTGGCGATAACCTAATTCATTACATCGACACGTCCAAGCTGACGGACACGCAGCAGATCAATCCCAATCTGCCCGCGTGCACGCCTGGATCGGACCCCGACTGCACCATCACTACACCCACCACAAGCACTGTTCCGGCGACAGCAATTGCTGTGAAGCCACGCTCTACAACCTAGAGCGGCTCGACAATAAACGTGCCCTTTCTAGGAGTATGGAAGGTGCCATTTTCTTAAGGAAAATGCCACTCGGCGGCACTACTTCGGAGTGCAGCAATTGTGGAACCGCTATAACCGCGCGAGAGGATTCTGAATGATTCGCCGGGTTTCTCCAGAGACCCGGCAGCCTCGCGGGTCGCTGCTTCCCTTCCATCCAGCACGGTAGAATCGAGACATGATTAAGGGGATTTCGTTCCTCCGCCCTGCCGCAAATGCAACGGTCTACGATCGCCTTGCGAGCTTTCTTACGGCGCTGGGCTTCGCAGGCGGCAGAGGCTGGAACGAACCTGCCAGTCGAGGCGCCTCTTTTCTGGCGCCACTGGGAAATCTGGAGATTGTGGCAGGCCAATTTCCTGCGACGGCCGATGTGCTTGTCGAGGTGACGCAAATCGATGCGGTGCACCAGGCGGCGGAAGCGTGGCTGCGGGCGCAAGATGGGGAAGCTGGAACGAAATCCATTTCGCCGGTCACGGAAACACATTGGAAGTCGCGTATTTTTACGGTCGAGCCGGAGCGGGGATTCGCCTTGAGCTTCTGGGCATGGACTGATCCCCTCCAAGGTAAGCCGATTGCGATCGAGGGCGATCTCTCGGCTGCGGGAATGAAGTTCGCGATCGTTGTGGCACGCTGGAACGCTGTGATTACCGACCGGCTTCTCGATGGCGCGCTTGACGCATTGTTGCGCAGCGGCGCTGCGCGAGGCGACATTGCTGTTGTGCGTGTGCCGGGAGCCTGGGAAATTCCGGCTGCGGCGCGCACCATTGCCGAGCTGCGGAATGTGGATGCTGTTGTGACGCTGGGCTGCTTATTGCGTGGCGAGACGGCGCACTACGAAGCAATTTACAACGAGGTGTCGCGTGGCATCGGCGAGTCGCAACAGGAGACCGGCATCCCGCACAGCTTTGGCGTTCTGACCTGCGAGACGCTGGAGCAGGCGCTGAACCGCGCCGGGATTAAAGCTGGGAACAAAGGATTCGAGGCAGCCTGTGCGGCGATTGAGATGGTCAGCTTGAAACGCAAACTTGTCGCGCGGGGCCGATTTTGACTGCCGGTACGCGGCGCAAGTCGCGCGAGCTTGCAATGCAAATGCTGTTTCAGGCCGATGTCGGGAAGCAGACGCCGGAACAGGTGAGAGCCACGTTCTGGAAAGCGGGTGACGATGTGGAACCGGACGTTCGCGGCTTTGCCGAGGACCTGTTCCGCGTAGCAACAGCGAACCAGGAGCAGATCGACGAGCTGATTGTGACCAACTCAAAAAACTGGCGACTTGAGCGTATGCCGGCAGTGGATCGCAACCTGTTGCGCATGGCCGTGGGTGAGATGCTCGGCTTCAAAGGGACTCCCTTTCCCATCGTGATCAATGAAGCTCTCGAGATCGGGCGCCGTTACTCCGCGCCTGAGTCCATCAACTTTCTCAACGGTCTGCTTGACGCCGTCGCGCACAGCCTTTTGCCGAAGTAGAAGAAATACGTCAACGTTCGGCCCCGAAGTTCCCCTGGAAGAGCGCGCTTACAACACATTCTCCGGCGCAGGCGTCCAATGCCAAAGGGCTTGCGCAATCAGGGCTTTGCCTCCATCGAGTATTCCACTGCGTTGTCAACAATTTGCAGTGCAGCTTGAAATTTGAGGCGTACGATGGAATTTGATATAAACAGGCTTTCTTGTTGAAAGGAGAGGTTTGAGTATGGCAGAGGATAACAGGGCACAAGGACTCGCTTGGTTTCTGGCGGGAATCGGCATCGGCGCGTTGGTAGGGATTCTGTATGCACCCAAGAGCGGGCGTGAAACCAGGGAAGACATCGCGCAGGGCGCGCGCGAGGGGACGGAGTATTTGCGTACGAAGAGCAAGCAAGCTGCTCGTCAAGTCGGCACCCTGGTGGACAAGAGCAAAGAACAGCTCGGTGACTATGTCGATCGCGGTCGTGAAGTAGTGGATCGCGGCCGAGCTCAATGGGAAGAGTTTGTTGAGCGCGGCAAGAGCCTGGTCGGTGACCAGACTACACGCGTTGCGGCAGCAGTGGATGCAGGCCGGGAAGCGTATCGGTCGACCGCGACCGAATCGACGGAGTAGTTGCCGCCTTGGATTGACCGGTCGGGGCGCTCCGATTGACCGATTGCCAATGGATGCGGTGCCGGAAACACCGCGTGATTGATGGCCCCGTTTGGACGCCAGTTGGCCGTTGCGCTGTGTGAGCGCTCGACGATTTCGCAGCGCTCGGCCAGTGACGGTTTGAGCATCTCGGTGACGAACGTGAATAACGAAACACTTTTGCTCATTTTTGTTGCCTGCACCGGAGCTGCAGTGCTGATGCAGGCGCTTGTCTTGCTGGCGATGCTGATCACCGCGCGTAAGGCATTGAAGCTGGCCCAAGAGCAGATCGAGGAATTGCGCACGAACGTGTTGCCGGTCGTGAAAGACACGAAGCAACTGCTTTCGACCGTAGGCCCGAAGATCGAATCGGTTGCTTCGGACTTTGCGGCACTGACACACGGCTTGCGCGCGCACGGGATAAAGTTGGACGAAACAACCACCGATATCCTGGAGCGTGTGAATCGCCAGTCGAGTCGCGTGGATATGATGTTGACCAGCGCGCTCGATACGATCGATCGAGCCGGCGCGGTCGTTGCCGATGTCATCAGCGTCCCGATTCGTCAGCTCGCGGGAGTTGCCGCTTTCGCGCGTGCCGCATTCGGCACACTGCGTAGCGGTCCCCCACGCACGCAGTCCGAGCCCCAGCCTACCCATTCGCCCGCTGACAAAGATTTGTTCGTTTGATCCCGCGGGTCTCCTCGAACGTGCTGAAGGCCGAGACAACCATGTCTCGGCCCATTTAGGGGCGGTTCTCCAATTTTCGTGGAGTCTCTAACATCACGCAGGGTGGCATTTTCTTGAGGAAAATGCCACTTGGCAGCATCGATTTCGCTCTACAACAATTGGAGAACCGCCGTAGTTTGTCCAACGCGACGTTTTACTGTTCGTCGAATTCGATCACCTGAATTGCATAGCCGGGTATCGTGTGGTGAAGGTGACTGGTCACGTTGTGAAGCGCTGTCTCTACCGGCACGATGCGTCCCGGCGAGTCGATGGAATTGGTTTCCTGCGTGTCGTGCGCCTGCAGGCCTACCAGCTTCGCTGTCGCTGCGACCTTCGTGCCTTTCAGGTCGATGTCCACCGGCTGCGTATCTGAGGAGGCATTCACCAGCTTCAAATAGAGTTTCTTTTTTGCCGCGCTGCCGGTGATCGAGTAGAACAGCTTTGGACCGGCGCCTTCCAGCTTCGATCCAAGAGTGTGATCGCCGAGATAAGACGCGAACAGGACTTGCGCGTAATATGCGGGCGAGCCGTAGCTCTTCATGGCGTTGTAGCCGATGAGGTCGGTCTCCCACTGCATGCCGCCGGAATCGACGTTGACAAGCAGAGGCGCATAACTCGCCATTACGATCATGTCGCTATTGCGTTCGAGGCCCGTCATCCACGCGGCATCGCCCAGGGCCGCACCGAAGTCTGGTGTCGGGAAGCCTTCACGGGTGGCCCATTCGCCAACAAAAATCTTCGGCCCGTTGCGGTCCGTCTTGTCGTAGTGGGTCGCATCCTGGAAGTTCTGCTTGGCGCGTACATAGAAGTGCTCGTCGAGCACGTCGGGCTTCATGTTCTTGATGGGAGCGGTCGCGATGAGCAGCAGGTCAGGATACTTCGCCTTGATGGCTTTGTAGAACTGCGCGTAGCGCTCATCGTAGCTCCCCGACTTGTCGAACCAATCTTCGTTGCCGATTTCGACATAGGTCAGATTGAAGGGCGCGGGGTGTCCGTCTTTGACACGTTCTGCACCCCATTTGGTATCAGGACCACCGGTCACGTATTCGATCTCATCCAGTGCATCCTGGACATAGGGGTCGAGGTCCGCGCCGGGATTCACGTGTTCGCCTTGCAACGAATAACCCGCATAGACCGCGAGCACCGGATTCATCTTCAGGTCTTCACACCATCCGAGGAACTCGAGCAGTCCCATCCCGTCGGATGAGTGGTACATCCAGGGACTCGGATGCGTGGGGCGGTCGACGAGCGGGCCGATAGTTTTCTTCCATTGGAAGCGGTCGGCGATGTGGTCGCCTTCAAGATAGTTGCCGCCGGGGAAGCGCAGGAACTGTGGATGCATTGCGGCCAGTTTTTCCATCAAGTCGATGCGGTTGCCATTCACGCGATCGTGATAGGTCGGCGGGAAGAGCGAGACAAGGTTCAGCCAGAGAGTTCCTGTGTGGCTGACGGAGACGACGAGGTGATTGTTCGACGAAGGCGGCAGCGCGCCGGTCTTCAGCGCGAATTCGTGCTGCTTCCAATCCGTGCCAACGGCGGGAACAGTGGCGGTGGCGACGGCCTTGCCTGTGTCGTCACTCACCAGGCTCACTGTCACCGGGCCTAAGTCGCTGGAACCTGCTTTCGCGTAGAACGAGCCTTTGTAGGTGTTCTCGGGCTGCAGAGCGAATCCCCACCAGCCCACGTTCAGTACGCCTGCCTGGTTGCGCGCATCGGCATGCTCCACGTCGAGGCGCAAGCTCGAAGGCAGAGCTTCGCTGGGACCGGCGGTCTTGTCGACCTCCATCTTTGCCGAGGCGTTGCCGTCCTCGAGGAGATACCAATAAAGCACGCCGCTCCAGTCGCTGCGGAAGGTACGGTTGCGCACCATTTCCGCATAAAGGCCGCCGTCATAGGAGTAGTTGATCTCCTCGGTCATGAGGCCATAAAGCGTGGGGCTTACGGAGGAGACCGGCTGATCGGCGTGAATGGTGAGAGTGGCTGGCGGTTGCGCTTGGACCAAATGGACCAAGGGGGCGAAGCCGAGGCAGGCGAGGATTAAGGCGGCCACGGGGACCACGCGGGCAAACGTTTTCTCAGGCATTGAAATTTCTCCCGGATTGTAGTGCCGGGACAGTATAACGCGCTGTGGCACCTTGTGTTGGCGGGCGTCGAGCGCTAGAGAATTCGGCCGCCGCCGACGACTTCGTCGCCGTCGTAGAAGACGGCGGATTGGCCGGGAGTGACGGCGCGCTGCGGCTCGTCAAATACTGCGAGGACTTCTCTTTCGAGCACTTGGCCATCAACTTCTGCGGAGCTCTTGCCTGCTCCTGATGTATCGCCCGACGAGCCGGAACTTAAGCGTGGCGCGGGTTCGATTGTGGCCCAGGCGGGCTCGTGACGGTGGCGAATCTTGATCTTTACGCGCATGGGAGCGGTTAGCGCTGGAATGCTGATCCAATTCAATCGCCCTGTCCGCAGGCTGTGGTTGGCCAATTCGGCATCGGCTCCGACGGTGACGCGGTGGCTTGCCGGATCAATTTGCAGCACGTAAAGCGGTGAGGGGGAAGCGATGCCCAGGCCCTTTCGCTGGCCGACGGTGAAGTTGGAGATCCCCGCGTGTCGTCCCAGAACTTCGCCATTGGAGGCGACCAACTCGCCCGCCGTCTCCGGGACTGCCTCACCCTGCTCTTCAAGATAGGCGGTGATGAACTGCTTGTAGTCGCCGCCGGGGATGAAGCAGATCTCCTGCGAGTCAGGCTTTTGGGCGAGCGCAAGGCCGCGCTGCGCCGCCACTTCGCGCACCTCAGGCTTCATCATCCGGCCGAGAGGAAAGAGCGTATGCGCCAGCTGTTCTTGCGTCAGTCCGAAAAGGAAGTAGGTCTGGTCCTTTGCCAGGTCCGCTGGCCGCTTGAGGATCCAGCGGCCGCGGGCTGGATCGAACTCGTTGACGGCGTAATGGCCGGTGGCGATGCGATCGGCGCCGATGCTGCGGGCGGTCTTGAGGAGCTGATCGAACTTGATGTGGTCGTTGCACAGCGAGCAGGGAATCGGCGTGCGGCCGGCGAGATACTCGTCGACGAAGGGGCGGACAACGTCCTTTTCGAAACGCTCCTGCTGGTTGACGACGTAATACGGGATACCCAGGTGCTCAGCGACACGGCGTGCGTCGTATACATCGTCGAGAGAGCAGCAGCGGCCCGCCTTCGGCGCCTCCGGGATCCCGTCCTTGCCTGCCAGGCGGGTTTGGTCCCAGAGCTGCAGTGTGAGGCCGACGATGGTTTGGCCCGCATGCGCGAGGATCGCCGCTACCGTGGAGGAGTCGACTCCTCCAGACATGGCTACGGCGATGGTGTCGGTGTGCTGCGGCATGGGGAATAAAAGCGACTCCCTTCTATTCTCCCATCATTGTGTCTGTGCGGCGAATGAGAGCCGGCTTGATCTGCCGCTTCTCCGACATCGGTACCCCCCCCGGTCTCTGGACCCAAATTCCTCTGCTGCAAGAGGTTAGCCAGCGGCACTAGCGGCAAAGTCCTCTTGTGATTGGGCTTAGCCGCAGATTCCTCTCAGGAAACGACTTACGGGCCTCGGAAAGCCACAAAGCCCGGCAGAGGCATAGCAGTGCCAAT
>Ga0182024_10001796_pt1 | contig 54378 bp, 79 predicted proteins | sample P32metaG_FD_120480 | JGI IMG/M metagenome (GOLD analysis project Ga0182024, IMG submission 120480) | Permafrost microbial communities from Stordalen Mire, Sweden - P3-2 metaG (Illumina Assembly) | ecosystem: Environmental > Terrestrial > Soil > Wetlands > Permafrost | place: Sweden: Stordalen...
GCCGCCGCGACCGCGCGCGGGTTGTCGGAGGCGCTCACAGGTGCCCCTCGCGCTCCGCGAACAACTCCCACGTCCGCGGGAACTGCTCCTTGACGCAAGCGCCGACGGCCTTGGCGTACTGGCGGATCTCCCACTGGGCGTTCGGATCCATGCGCAGCGTGAGGAACGCGAGCCAGTTGCGCAGGTTCGCCGAGGCTCGCATGCGCGAGTAGTGTCCGACCGGCATCACGGCGCGCGCCAGCTCCTTCGGGATCCCGCTGGCTAACGCTGCCTGGTATATCTCCTCGCACAGTTCGTACGCCTGCTTCAAGTGGCGCGATACGAAGAATCCCGCGGTGTCGTGCGTCAGCGGCGCGACGCCCTGCGCTTGTTTGTTCTTTCCGGTGTCCATCATCACGCGCTCGACCGTGGGCGTGTAGTACAAATCCGGAAGCGGCGCGTACCTGGCGCTCATCTCGTTGTAACTCTGCGTGCGGTGCCGGTGCCACTCGCGGAAGACGAAGATCGGCGCCTGGACCTCGAGCACCATGCCGGCGAACTCGAACGGCGTGGCGTGCCTGTGGTCGTGCAGGTATTTGAGCAGCCTGGCATCGTAGTCCCAACCGCGGAACCCGCCCTGCGTGGACTGTCGCGCGGCTTCGACGATGCCGACCTCGTTGTCCTGCTCCTGGAATCCGGTCGATGGGTTAGGGGCACCGGCACGCCCGGTTCCCCAGGTCTCGATCAACTCCACGTACCCATGATCCAGTACGTTAAGTTTTTGCATTTATTTTCTCCCTGCGCGCGATCTCACGGTCCAAATACCAGCGCGCTTTCTTCAAGTCCTCGACCGCGTCGCCCTTCAAGCCGGCACGCCAAATGTATTTGATGGCGTTGCCGATGCTGAAGCCATAGTGCTCCGCAATGTCAATACACTCCACACCGGAGGGGTGCGCGGTGTAGTGCGGCGGGCGGTTCACGGCGTCGATCTTCTGCTGTTCCTTCTTCATGGTCCCTCCAGCGCCGGCAGCGACAAACCCTCGAGCTCCCCGGCGTCAGCACCGGCGATGCCCTGCAGGTCGCCGTACATGCCGGCCGTCGCATCGACCGCCCGCCCGAGCTGAGCCTCGCGCTTGGCCCATATCCGGGTCATAGCCGTGCGTTCGGCGTCGAGGTCACGGCGCATGGTCGCGAACGCCTCGACGATCGCCTCCACGCGCGCCCGGAACCGCGGACCGGTCAGATTACCGTAGACTGCAACGGCTTTAGTTTCAGCGCCGTCGGCCGCCCGTCTGGCAGCGCGCACCCGCAGCAAACCTTCGCGCAGTGCCGAGGCCACCGGCATGGCCACAGTGGGGTGGCAGACCCACACGCCGTCCACGCAATCGAACCCCGTACCGGCCCATCCGGGCGGCAGCACCTGGGTGACCAGCACCAGGACGTCGGCCTTCGCCGCCCGGCCGTCCGCGCGCAGCTTCGGCAGCCAGCCGTCCGACCAGTTCTTCGTGCGCTTGAACTCGTACAGGATCGCGCCCGCTCCTCCGGTCACGTGGTGCACGACGTCGCCGCCGGACTGCCCCTTGGCCACCGGCTCGATCGCGTCCAGCGGGAAGCGGTGGCGCAGCGCGGCCTCGAGCTGCAGCTCCTGGGCCTCCCCCTGCATCTGCTGCGAACCCTGTTCGGCCTTGCGCTTCAGCTCCTCGATCACGCGGCCCATCGACGCGATCTGCTCGTCCCGTTCCGCCACGCGCAGCCCTACGGACGCCTCGGCCTCCTGGCGCGCCGTCGCGCGCGCTTCTGCCACGCCGGTCGCTACCTGTCGTTCCACATTCAGCGCCAGTTCGCGGCGCTCCTCGTCCAGCAGCCGCTGCGTGCGCAGCGCTTCGGCCTGCGCGGCTTGGGCTTCGGCGAGCTTGGCCTCGTTCTTCTGCAGTGCCCGCTCGGCCGCTGCCGCTGCCGCCTGCGCTCGCTGGATAGCTGCGTTGGCCTCAGTCGCCACTGCCTGGGTCTCCTCGGCGCGTATGCGCGTGCGCTCGGTGCCGAGCTGCCGCTCGAACTCCGCGCGCGCGTTGGCCACCAGCGGCCCGGCCATGGCCTCGGTGAGCTTGATTTCGGCCCGGCACTTCGGGCAGACGACGGTGGGCTCAGCGGCCATGCGCGCCGCCCGCGGATACCGACCGCTCCCTGAGTTTGATTATAACCGCCCTGGACACGTCGCGCGCGGCCGCCGTCACCGCGGCGGCGAACGCCGCGCTGCCGAACTCCCTGCCGTTCATCGCCTCGCAGCAAGCGAGCATCGTCACCCAGTCCCCGGCGTGCGCGAAGTACTCGTGCAGCACCGCGATCGCGACCTCCTGGGCGCCGGTGAAGTCCTCGCGGCTGCTGGCCGCCTCCTCCGCCTTGAGCCACATACCGCGCAGGCCGCGCTGCGCGAGCGGCGGGTTCGTGGCCGTGAGTTCCTGCAGCGTGAGCACGTGCATGACTACGCGCAGCGCTAGCAGGACGGTCTGCAGCGAAGCCTCGGTCCTGGTCTCGCCGCGCGCGTTGAACAGCCGGTCCGCGGCCGCCGTGAGGAGCGCGTCCTCGGTCTCGGTCGCCGCGCTCACGTCTGCTCCTCGAACGCGCTCGCCTGCTCCTCGCCCATGACGGCGACGTCGAACGTCTCGTCGCAGGCGAGGCACTTGATGGTAGGCGACAGTTCGAAACCGTAGTACCGCTTCATGTACCTGGCGTTCGTGATGGTCCTGCCCTTCGCGTCCTTGGTCTCCGTGCGGTCGGTGCCGGTGGCGTCGCCGTCGGACTCGATCTCGTACCGCTCATCGCCCTCGGCTATCTCGTTCTTCACGCCTTCGCCGCACGCGTGCTCGATCGTCGCCTCGGCGTTGATCGACGCCTGCTTGAGGAGCGCGCCGCACTCGCCGCAGTTGAGACTCACGGTGGCGTCGACCGTCACCGCGTCGCCGCTCACCGACACCTCGCCGACCTCGACCTCGGGCTCGTCGTACGCGACGAACTTGCTGCAGTCCGGGCACCTCATGTCGAATCCTCCTTTGTTAAACTCTGTACGCCCTCAATTCGGAATCCTTCGGCATCATCAGCGGGTGGCGCGGTTCGCCATCCTTCGTCAACCCCAGCACCCGCACGCGTTCGTCCCAGTGGTACCTGAATTCGTCCAGGCCGCAGACCGCGTCAGCGCGACCGCGCACCGGACCGTTGCGGCCCCACGCCAGTACGATGACCTGGGCCGCCGCCGCCATCTCGTTGAGGTGCATGTTGTTCCGCGGCCCCACCGGATCGCGCACCGATTTCAGTTCGCGCGGGTCGGTCGCGCGCCACGCGTACAAGTTACCGACGCAGAACGCGCCGCCGTAGCCCCACGCCTCGCTGAACCCACGGCAGCGCCTGATCGTCGCGTCGTCCTCGGTCGCGTCGGCCGTGGACGGGTTGAGCATGACCCACATCAACCGGCAGGTCACGAACTTCAGCGCCCCGACCGGCCGGCGCAGTTCGTAACGATAACGACCGCAGCGACTGATCACGGCGCTCACTCGAGCGCCCTCTGCAGCAGCGTCGCGCTCGACTTGATGACACCGCCCGCACGGTTGGCCATGACCTCCTCGAGCGCGACCGTGCGCTCGCGCCCGTCCGCGCGGTTGAGCGCGCGCCGCAGCCGCACCAGCACGTCGCGGCGCGGCTCGGGACGGCCAAAGTACTCCAGCCTGAGCAGCCTCCTGATCCCGGTCGCCGACGGCCTGGTCATCAGCACATCGTTTAGTTTGGCCAAGTTTCCTAAAATCAACGCTCGCACCTGGTCGTCGTCGAGCGCGTCGATCTCGGTGAGTCCCTTCGGCTGCGCGCGGGCCATCAGAACTTCGCCCTCGTCGCTCCGCCCTTCGCCGCCGGCGCGCCGCCCTTCTTCGCCGCCTTCGCCGGCGTCTTGCCGTTGCCCCTGGCAGGCTTGGCCTTCTTCGCCGGAGTCTCCTGCACGGTGACCGGCATCGGCCGCTGCAGGACCTTCGATGACAGGATCTCCTCGCGCAGCGCGAGCACCTTCCGCGCCATGCCCACGTCGCTGATCGCCAGGTAACTGATCGGCACCACGGCCTTGCGCTTCTGCTCGACGCGGTCGTTCTTGTTGAACGAGAAGCTGGTGATCACGCCCTCCGGGGGCCGGTGGACGATCTTGTTCAGGTTCGCGATGTACTTCCCCCACAGCGTGAGCGCGGTGGGCGGGAGCGCGAGTATGGCCCAGCGCAGGTCCTGCCCGTCATTGAAGGCGGGATCGTCGGCCATGACGACCGCCAGCACCCGGCGGTTCGCGCACGCCTTGCCCCGCCCGACCTCGGCCGAGCCGAACGCGTTCATCTCGCACGTCCTGCAGTCGTGGTTGTCCGTGCCGCCCTGGATGTCCGGGCTCGTCGGGTGGGCGTGCATCGCATCCTCGCCCGTGTCTGGCAGGATCTTGCCGTCCTCGCCGAACTCGGCGATGGGCCCGACGGCGAAGCACGCCGGCGGGGAGGACGAGTGCGGGTCGTAGCCTTCCGTGTAGTACACGTTGAGCAGGGCCTCGGCCACCACGATCACGTTGAGCGGATCGGGCAGCACCTGGTCCCCGATCCTGAAGACCTGATCGTTCGCGGAAATCCTCGGCGCGCCCTCCGGAGCCGGTGCCGCCCTGGCCGCGATCGCGCCGCGCGCCGCGTACAGGTTCTCGAGGTCCTTCATAGTGGAAAGTGCCTTTCCGGGTTTCTTAGCCATGTGCCTTCGTCTCCTTGGTTGGTGTCGTCGCTCTGCGTGCGATCTCGGCGAACGTTTCGCCGGTATACTGGTCGGTCGTGTGGAATCCCGGGCAGCGTGCCATCGCGGACAGCGCCGTCGTCAGCGGCTCGATCGCTTCGGCGATCGCCTGCAGGAAATTATCCTCCGCCATCCAGTCCTTGTAACCGTGCTTGTCCGCGTGGGCGTGCTTGTCCCACAGCCGGTCGGCGAGCTTCCTGATCTGCAGCGGCGTCATCACGTTAATTCTCGCTGCATACGCTCTATGTGCGCATTGAGTTTCGCCAGCGCCAGCGCGAGGTTCGCCTCGACCACCGGCGCGTCCGCCGGGTCGCCGCCGCCCTTCCACGAATCGGCCACCTCGGCTTCGACGTACTCATTGATGAGTGCGCGCAGCGCGTTCCAGTCGGTCTCGGCGCGGCGCTGGGCTAACGATTTGCCGCGAGGCGCCGCGATCTTCGCACGAGCGTTCATCGGCGCGACGCCTTCGCCAGCTCGCCGAGCAGCCTGCGCGAGCTCTTCTGCACGCTCAGCGACACGCGCTGGAACGGCTCGACCCCGGGAACTGCGCGCTTCTTATCGTTGCGCTCGCGCCACGCCGCCGTGTTGACCTGGCGCATGAGCAAGTCGTCATTACCCTTGAGCGAGGCGAACTTGAAGAACCGCTTCCAGTCCTTGAGCGACGGCACGGTCGACTTCTTGATCGCGAGCGTGAGACCCGAGCCTTTCGCGCCGTCGAGCTTTGACTTCGCCACGGTGCGCAGCAGGTGCTCGCGCAGCGCGTCCCACTCGTCCTCGGCCGGCCTGCCCTTCGCCGCGGCCGCCTCGATCGCGGCCTTGAGCTCCGCGAGTCGCGCGATGCAATGCCCCAAGTCCGCGGGGAACCGGTACTTCTTGCCTTTGATCTTATCGACCACGGTACTCTCCTGTCTTCGTTCGGCCCCGCCGCCCGGCGAGGCACAGATCGTTAATATAAACTAAAGTTGTATAGAAAGGAATTTGGTTCAGCCTAATCGCCCGTATGCCAGCTCCGCGTCCGCCGCGAGCCGTCCGGCGCGAACGCCTGCCACGACTGCGAGCGCACGAGTGCCTCGCGCGCCTCGAGCGCTCGCAGGTGGGCCTCCGAGTCGCGCGGGTCCTCGCCGCGGTGCGTCCGCAGATGGTACGGCGCGCGACCCGGCGCGAGCGCCTCGTCGATCGCGCTCACTTCCGATTCCTCTTCCTCGCCGCTTTCGCCGCATCCCGCGCCCGCCGCCGCTTGTCGCGGCGCTTAGCGAATGCGACGTCCTCAAACTCCCCGCCGCTCATAGCCACCACCCGCTCGCTCTCCCGCGACGGCCGTTGCTTGCCTTTCATATTTAACCCTCCCTCCTCGTGCGCCTGTGCTCCGCCACCATCTCCTGCAGCCCGCGCAGCAGGTCGTTGTCCCACGCCGGCTGGTTTGCGACGAACGTCGCGATGGCGTCGTCGAGTGCCGACTGGCCGAGGCGCACGGACTCGAGCGCCTTGAAGACCGTGCCGCTGTCCACGCGCGCGGCCTCCAGCGCGGTGCGCACCGCGTCGAGCCGGTCGCCCAGGATCTTCTGCCCGACGTAAACCATATCGATATCCGTGCGCTGCCGAACGAGCGAGTCGTTCATATTATTGACGGCCGCCAGCACGTTGGACAGGACGGCCTTGAGCGAGGCCAGCTCGTGCACCACTCCGTACAGCGCCGTGGCCTTGGGCTTCGGCGCCGCCGTTGCGCGCTTCGCCTTCTTCGCTTTCTTACTCATCGCCGCCCCTCCTACTGGTTCCTGTAACTGATGACCAACAACAGGCCGACGCACACGATCAGGCCCCCGACGAGGAACAGCAGCGCGCCCACATCGCCCCTGTTCATTCAGCTACTTCCCCCGTATAACAAGAACGCGAGGAACCGAGCCGTGGCGATGGCGGACATCAATAGCACCAGGCGCAGCATGAAGCGGTCACCGCTGTCCATCGTCGCGCCCACAGTCGCAGCCCATCGGCACCGGCTCGTGCCCGAAGTCCCACGCCGAATGCGTGATGCTGTCGCCGCAGCCGCAGACGTCGGGGTCTATCTCGTTGCCGCAACCGGCGCAGCGCGGTCGCCTCAGCTCGACCCTCACGCCGACCGCGAAACCAAACCAGTAGACCAAATACACCTTCCCGCCGTACAGCGGGCCGGCGTAGGTGCCGAAGTTAGGCGGCCAAGGACTTAAGGCGGTTCGGTATGCGAGGAGCTTCATGGCCCGGCGCCCACCACGAAGCACCCGCCCCCGTCGGCCTCGGCCCTGCAGACGATGTCGTCGCGTCGCTTGCTCGGTCGCGGCGGCTGGGGCGGAGGCGGTGTTGGTACCGCCTGCTCCTGCAGCTCGCTGATCAGCTCGGCGCGCTGCTGCGTGAGGTCTGCGATCTGCGCCCTGAGCCCGGCCTCGTTTTCCACGCACGGCGCGACCGCGGCGAGCTTCGGGTCTGCGGGCTGCGGCCCACAGCCGGCGAGGAGCGCAGCGAGGACGAACAGCTTGTGACGATTCACGGCGTGTCCAACTCATTCAGTTTCATCGCGCTTCGACTCCTGGTTTTTTCTCCACGTCGCACCACAGGCCGAGCAGCTCGTGCGAGTCGCTCGCGACTGTGTACTTGTAGTCGCAGATTCGGCCGTCGCGCAGCCGCAGCGAGTCGACGTCAGTGATCTTCGGCCCGCAGCCGCTCCCGGCCGGTATCCACTCGCGCACCCAGCCGCGACCGTTCACGTCTTTGATCACCTTGCCGCACTCGGTCGCCACGGCCGGTGCGACCCATTTGCTCGTGTCCGGTGGTGCCGGATCTCTGACCGCCGCTATCCACGCAACCACCGCCACGCCTGCGACGGCGAGCGCGCACGCAGCGAGCAGCATCCCGCGCGGTATCCCTTCGTCGTCCTGCGCCCTCATCCCCCTCACTCCTTGTAGACCAGGCCGCGCCGCCACTCGAGCGCGTACATGTAGGGCTCGCCCGCCGTGTTCACCTTCACCACGAGCCGCATGCCGTAGAGGTACGGCGCGGCGCGGCGGAGCAGGTTCGGTTCAAGCGGCGCTGGCCTCCAGTCGTGGCCGCGCGAGAACAGCGGCTCTGGCCCGCTGACCATATTGTTGCGCCAGGAGAGCCACGCGTCCCTGAACGCCCGGGTGTGGGTGACGCTCACAGCCGCGCCTCCAACGCGCGCAGCCGGTCGATGACCCAGAGGAACCAGCGCATCGAAGTGTCGCCGAACGGGAGCAGCAGGCCGATCAGCACGATGACGAACAGCACGATGACCGTGGCGATCCCGGCGAGCGTCGCGGCGACGGGGTTGAGCGGGCGGTTCATTTGGAAATGGTGGAGAGTCTACGAATTGCACGTAGGCATCCTGTTAGGGAACCGGGCCTACAACCCGGTGCGGCGTCTATAACCACTTACCTCTCCAGCTAATGCCCATAATTACAACCAACTTTCGCCCGTCGTCCGGCGATAATTACATGCGCGTCAAAAAATCCGCAACACCCGTGCCGCTTTGCGCGTCGATACCGCTTCAGTGAAGCTCGGTCACTCTTATAAGCCAGCCGTTCATTGTCGGTGCAGTGATCATTTACCTGTTTGTACATCCAACATAGAGCTTGCGCTTCTGTCAGAAACACGGGAAACCCGAGCACGTTCACGGCTTCTGCTCCTTGTCGCTTTGTTTCTCGACGTAACCACGTCGTTCCATTTCTTTTATCTCTTCATCAGTGAAAAGCGAACGCGGAACGCTCATCGTCCCACGAATTATCCTTGAGCGACGGTCCTCTTCGGTAACAGGTAGCGGCACGAAATTCGCTCCGGGCAAGTCCCGCTCCAAATACACCCAGCCCATGCGCGTGTTCGTGTCCTCCTCCGGCGCGATGCGCCAGCCGGCCTGCATCAACAGCATCAGGTTGGCGTCGCGCCGGTTGACCAGCATCAGCTCGCGCGGCCGCGACGGCGGAGCGGCGCGGAACAGCAGGCGACGCAGCCAGGCGATCATTCGATGAGCCTAACGTACTCACCCATCCGATGCCGCAGCGAAGCGTCCGATTCGCCGAGCGCGCGGACGAGACGCGGTACGCCGAAGAACGCCACGGCAGCGTCCAGCGAGTTGATCTCGAACAACACCTCCGACTTGTAATCCCACCCCAGCCACCCACCGGCCGGCGGCAGGAACACCGTGCGCCGGCCCGGCACCCACAGCTCGCCCGGCGCGAGCGCGGCGGCCGCGAGTATCGAGAACAGTTCGCGGCGGTTCATTAGTCCTCTGTCGGTTTCCAAGGTGCCATCGCGGCAAACCGCTCTTGTAATTCTCGGCGAAGTTGCGCAGCGACTTCCGTTTGACCAATTGGCCACACCCCACCATAAGCGTGACGGACTACGGCGTCGATGTAATCGAGCAGGGCGCTGTTGACCGGGTGCGCAGATTGCGTCCACTCGATAAGAGGCTTATTCACAGGAACACCGCCCAGACCAGCGCCGCCACCGCGCCGACCAGCAGCACCGCGCGCAGCGTCGCCCCGGCGGCGAACACGAGCCACAGGAAGATGCCGAGGCAGGCGAGGTCGATCTCGTGGGCGTGCGTCACGGCCCGCACCCGCTCGCCTTCGCGCCGCCGTCCTGCGGAGCGCAGGCGCTGGGGATCGTCAGGCTCAGCGTGCCGCCGCGGTGCAGGTAGACGGCGACGGCGGCGAGCAGCAGCACGAACAGCGTCGTGATGACGATGGCGGTGCGCTCGCTCACGTCGGCCCCCAGCCGCAGCAGGCGAACAGCGCGAGATAAGCGCTGTAGAGGACGCCGAGGGTCAACAACGCTGCGCCAGCGAGCAGCAGGGCAGTTCGTTTTTTCATTTCGTTTTCCCATTCGTCGTGAACACGGGGCCGATGATCATTGGGGCGCCAGTTTTGAACGTCAGCGGCTCGCTCTGCACGCACGGCCCGGTGTCGGGCGGCTGCGGCAGCGACGCCGCGATCTCGCGCCCGAGCGCCAAGTTGCGGTCGATGCTGTCGGCCTCCGGCGGCACGATCCTCGAGCGACTCTCACGGACGTCGTCGGCGGACAGGCTGAGGAACTGGAGGTACTTGCCGCGCACCCGCGCATCATCTATGCGCAGCGCCCACGCCTGCAGCGCCTTGATCTTCGCGTCCGCGCAATCCAGCAGCGCGGCGGAGGCGTGGATGTCCACCTCCATCATCACGCCCGCATCGCGCAAGTTGTCGCTCACGGCGAAGTTGAGCGCCTGGTCGGGCACGCCGCCAGAGGCCGTGGTGGCGGTCACGTTCGACGGCGGCATCGGGGTCGGGGCTTCGCTGCAGGCGGCGAGCGCGAGGGCGGCGAGCAACAGCGGTAGGGTCTTCATTGCTTGATGCACCTGTAGTTGCCGGTACGGTCGTATTCGGCGGCCAGCCCCCTGGCAATCTCGCACGCCTTCTCTGATACCGACGCTACCGATGAATCCTTGCATTGTTCACCCGCGACGCAGTGCCTCAGCACGTAAGGCACGCGCTCGAAAGGGGCGACGGAAGTGGACGGCTCGGGCTCCACCGACTGCCACTGCGATGTGGGTCGCTGGTCACACTCGTACCATACATTAGAGCCACCGCTGGACCCTGTCCTGTGGAATCGACCGCCGATGAGGCGGCCGGGGCCGAGCCGCGTGGCCAGGACCTGGGCGCACTGCGCCGCTGATTGGAACAGCCAGGGCGCGCCTACCAGACTGCAATAGGCGCGTCCGTCTGCCATGCCGACGCACATCATGATCGCGTAGATCATGGCGTTCACTTGCGCCGCTCCGGCGACGACTCGCCCAGCCACTTCCTGAGCCGCGCCTTCAGCGGCGCACCCCGCTTGTGCCCGGGGCGGCGCCTCACCTCGAACCGCCTGTGCAGCGGCGGCAGCACGAGCGCGGCGGCAAGCGCCAGGATCACGTACCAGTACCAGTTCTTCATCTCACACACTCCTTTCTGTAACAGCCGCCATCCGTTCCCAATCTGGCGTCTGCGCCGGCCACTTGCGCGCGACGAACGCCTCGATGTACAGCGCCGCCGCCTCCGGCGTCTTCGCGTACCCGCAACCCACGCCGGAAAACAGCTCTACGGCCTCAGCCTCGCTGATGCCGAAGTGCCGCTGTACCAGGCCTTCGCTGAAAGAGACCAGGCTGTTGTCCGCGACCGAGCGAAGGAAGAGCCTTGTGCCATCCTCCGGGAGCTTACCAAGGTAGAACACGCGTTGCAGGTCGCGCCGCACGGCGTAGTTGCCGAGCGCGCAGGCTGGGGAGCCGCAGTCGCCGAAGTACCGCATCGTGAAGTCGCCGGGCGCTGCGGTCTCGCGCGTGGCGCGGGCCACGTTTAACAATCGCTGTGCGTGTATGTTCACGACTGCTCCTGCGACTCGCCGTACGGCGGGTCACGCGGTTGGCCGCGCCAGGCCGCCAGGCTCGCCGAGTCCGCCCAGGCCTCGCCGTCGTCGTAGATCTCACCCTCGATTTCTTCGGCGTGCACCGCCGCGATCTCGTGCTCGTCCGTGACGAGCACCCTCTCATTTTCCATGTGTGGTCCTCCTTCGGTTGTTCGATGAAGATGCACCGGAGCCGCCCGGCGCCGATCGGTCCTATAATATAGAAGAAACTTCTAAAGGTACATTTGACGCGCCTCCCTCAGAACTTCTCCTTCTTCTTCGCGTCCGCGCCCATGTAGTGCGCCGCCCTCGCCGAGTGGTCCGCCGCCTCCCACCTCGCGCGGTTCCGTACCGGCCACAGATGCGTGCGCCCGCGCGCCGTGCGCGTCATGGACGGGGCGGCGAGTCCCGCGCGGCGCAAGGCCATCGCGACCGACCGCTCGGTGAGCCGCGCGCGCTTGTCGGGGTCGAGCATCGCCACGAGCTCCGCGGACGTGAAGAGATCGCGCGCGACCTCGGAATCGCCCACGCGCAGGTACGCCTCTGGCCCCTCGAGGAGGGCGCGTACCAGGTGGTCGGACTCGGTGCCGCTCGCCGCTGCCATCTGATCGCGCGCCTCCGTGACCGGCGACCGCCCGCGCGGGTCGAAGCCGACTGTGTCCACGTCGAGCAGGTACCGCATCAGCGCCCCGGGCGCCTCAGGTCCCTTGTACCACGTATCGTACTCGCGGTTGAACCAGTCGTCCGGGGGCTTCACCTCGAGCTGGCGCGGGCCTACCTCGTGGACGAAGAACCTCCGGTCCTGGTCCTCTATCACGAGCGCGTCGTGCTGGTTGGACGTGAAGACGAAGTTGACGCAGTTGCGCACGGCGTACGGGGCCTGGTACTTCTCGTTGACCGTCGCGGTCTCGCCCGATATGATGTGCTTGAGCCTGTTAGCCTCGACCCGCCTGTCCGAGCCGGTGATCTCCTCGCCCAGCACGAGCTGGCGGTTCGCCTGCCAGGAGTTGAAGGAGTTGTGGAGCTCCGCCTCGGTGATGACCGCGAAGGCCTCGCCGTACACGCGACCTACGGTATAAGGCACCAGGCTCTTGCCCGTGCCGGTGTCCCGGCCCCAGATGAGGCACGCCGTATAGAGTTTGGCGCCCGGGTTCTGCACCGGGTAGGCGAGCCACTGCAGGAACCAGCGCCGGTGTTCGCGCGGGCAGTCGTAAAAGAGATAATCCAGCAGCGTGGTGAACATCGACACGTCGCCGCGCTTAGGCTGCGCCGGCCAACCGCGCCACAGGTTCACGCAGCCGTCGGGCAGGGCGAGCGGCTCGCCGGGCTCGTACGCCACGCCGGCCGCGACGCGGTGGTGGGGCCAGCGCAGCCACTCGGACACGGCGTTGAGCTCCGTCATGCGCCCGGCCGCGTCGAGCCCGGACACCCGGCGGTGCGCGTAGTGCAGGTCTATCAGCGGCCGCGAGGCCTTGAACATCGTGCGCGTGCGGAGGTGGAGCAGCGCCGAGGGGTGTTCTATCACCACCAGCTCGTCGTTGAGCCTGATGAGCTCGGCGCCCGAGGCCAGCGTATTGACCTCGAGCTTTCTGAGCGCCGCGATCCCGCGCGCGACCAGGAAGTCGTCAAGTCCGGTCTTATCCGCCTCGTCGAGCAGCGGCATGGCGAGTGCACCCACGCTGGCGCCGCGCTGCTCGAGCGCGTGGCCCAATGCCTCGAGCGCGCCCAACACCATGGGGTTGGCGTCGGCCTCGGCGTCGAACGCGAGCACGACGCGCCGCGCGCGCCACTGGACGATGACGAGGTCCGGGATGAGCGGCTGTCTGGCTTTCGTGCTCCGCCAGCTCCACACCCCACCCAGTCCGATCGTCGGGACGCCGGCCGCGCAGGCGGCGGCCGCCTTCTTCTCGCCCTCGGTGATCCAGAGCTCGCACGACGCGTCGCCGAGCACGCGCGCCCAGTCGACGCCGGGCGCGAGGTACGCGCGCACGTCCGTGTCTGGCGGCTGCCAGTAGCGCGGCGTCTTCTTCTGCACGCCGAAGGCGCGCGGCGCGTCGAGGAATTTCAATCTGTAGAAGCCGGTGTCGCGACCGCGCGCATCGAGGTACGGAATGCGGGCTGATCGCACGCGGTACTTGCCTCCAGTGAGGACCTCGGTCTCGTCCGAGGTCAGCGCCTCGAGCTTCATTTTTCTGTAGTCGGCTTCGGTGAGTCCGCTACGCCTGAGGTCCGCGAGCGCCATGGCCCGCGGCAATTGCACTATCTTATTGTCGCTGGACACGGTGCGCGTCCGCACGAGCCTGAGACGAGCTCCCATTCATCCGCACTCCTTTTAAGTCGACCGTTCGCGCGTACGCCCAGCGCGTAAATTCAAAGGCCCGTCCCCGAACCGGCCAGGCGCGGCGGGCGGCGACGCCGGCCGTGCGAAGCGGCAGGAGGTGCCGCGGATCGCTCAGGCCGACGTCGTCCCGTTCTGCTCCGAAGAGGGTCGCGGAACCGCGCCGAGCCGGTTCGGGGGGAGCGAGGCGATAATACGACGCGTGACTGCCGAAAGGAATTTGTACAGCTAACTGCCTGTTCTAAAAAGGATTTCTTCGATTAGTCACGCGAGACGGGGGGGTCCGACCGCGCGAAAGCTATAGTAGGACGTCTATGCCATTGTAATGCGATGACGTCTCCCTAGTTTATATTTATATATATATCTGTGACATCTGTGACTAATTACCTAACTCACTGATAATTTTAGTAAAATTTAGTCACACGACGTGTCACAGATCGCCAATCTATACGTGTGACTCTGTGACAGGTGTAAGTTGGCGTATTATCGCTCCCCATCGCAGGTGAGCGGAGACGCTTGACGATGCACGCCCAGGTCAGAGTCGAAGACGACCCGCCGTTCCATACCACGCGTCACGCCGTGACGTTCGCAGTCACCCGGGCCGGCGCCCCGCTCCGCCCGCTCATGAACAGGATGGCCGACGGCGCGCCAGGCGGATCTGGATTATCAAGACTTGATGCGGCCGCCCAGGCCGGGATGATACTCGGCGCGATCGGCGGCCTCGGCGATTTGGCCCGGTCGCTCCTCATCGCGGGCGCAGCGCCGAAGACCTTGCCGTGCGACTGCAGGCGGTGGTGCTGCTCGGGTCGCGGGATCAACGAGGATTGGCGCGACGCCATCGAGTCCATCACCAGCGCGGCGGAGCGGCTCGGCGTGTTCAGCCTCGCCAACTCGGGCGGCGGCGCGGTGCGGATCGGGCGGGCCGCGCGCAGCGCGATCGTCATAAAGATATACAGCCGCTCGCCCATCACGTTTACCGACATATCGCGTAAGACGGATGTAAGCGCGGACGCGCTCGCGCGCCATCACCGCGTCGTGCTAGGCTGGCTTATGGGGAGACCTGGCTGGCGCGTAGGTGAGACACGCGACGAGGGCGCGGACCCGCTTGCGTGGCGCGCAGCTGATGAATTGTTACGTGATCGCGGAATTGTCGGATGAATGCGGCAAGTGTACATCTGATCGGACTCGGCATAGGATCGCGTTCCTATTACGGTGCCTTTCCCGTCTTCGGTTTGAACATGACGTCGGTACCGTGAACGAATCTGCGTTCGATCTCTCATCTCCCTGTCAGACGACGCGGACGCGTCCGTCAAGGACGCGCGCCTCGACCCATTGCTTCACCGCGTGGGTCTTTTATTTTGCGCGATAAACTAACATAGTTATCAAGTAGCGATGAAACCGCCACCGACTAACGGGTTCAAGCGCGGCGATCCCAATCATCCGTCTAAAACGGGACGCGCCGGGCGTCGCGCCGGATACGGTCGCAAGAAAGGCACGCCAAACAAGATAACGGTGGAGCAGCGCGAGTTCTTCGCCATACTCGCGGCGGAGAACCAAGGCGCCGCAGCCGACGCGCTCAAGCGACTGCTCAAGGGCGGCAAGTACAGCGCCGGACGCAACATCGCCGGCCTCGGGCTGTACGCCACGTTCAACGAGTTCGTGATCCCCAAACTGCAGCGCACCGAGCACACCGGCGCCGACGGCAAATACCTCCCGCCGCCCGTGTTCGCCGTGTCGTTCGCCGCCGGGGCGCCAGGGCTCGTCGCGCCTGGCAGGGACCCCATCGAAGCATCGGCCGAGCCGGAACCGGAACCGGCGCTGCTCGAGGCGCCGAAAAGTAAGAAGGCCGTCGCCTGAACGCGTCGCTGAGGCCGCAGGCGCAAGGGTTCGAGGGCGAGTTCCTGGCGCCCAAGCTCCAGGCGCTGTTCTTCCGCCCCGACCCCGCGGGCGGGCCGCCGCTGTACGTGCCCTCCCGCGACAAGGACGCGCACGGCGGCCGTGGATCGGCGAAGTCCTGGGGCATCGCCGGCATGTCGGTGGTGTTCGGCGCGATGACGCCGACGCGGTTCCTGTGCGTGCGCGAGGTGCAGACTTCGATGCGCCAGTCGATCCACAAGCTGCTGGCCAACCGTATCGAGGAACTCGGGCTGTCGCGCTACTACGACGTGCAGATCGAGCGCATCGTGGGCAAGTACAAGACGCGGGTGCACGCCAAGTACAAGAGCACCGAGTTCGATTTCACCGGCGTCAGGACCGACCCCGCTAAGATCAAGGGCGCCGAGGAGATCGACGTCTGCGTCGTCGAGGAGGCGGAGGCTATCACGCACGCGTCGTGGAGGTTCCTGCGCAACACCGTGCGCAACGCCTCGCACACTTCGGAGATCTGGTCGTCGTTCAACCCCAGGCACGCGGACGACGCCACCTCGCAGATGTTCATCGAGCGCCCGGAACCCGGCATGCGGGTGGTCGAGCTGAACTGGCCTGACAACCCGTGGTTCGGCGTGGACTTGCGTTACGAGCTGGAGATCTACCAGCGCGCTATCACCAATGCGCGTGACGTCTCCGAGCGTCTACAAGCGCAGGCCGACTACGACCACGTGTGGATGGGCGCGTACCAGCGGCTCACGAACGCCAACGTGGTCCGGCACTGGGTGGATAACGAGGTGTTCGACGACCCGCCCGAGAAGACGCACCTGCGCTTCGGCCTGGACTGGGGCTACGCGGACGACCCGCTGGCGGGCGTGCGCTTCTGGATCACCGACCATAAGGACCCGGTGAGCGGGCAGAAGTACCGTGAGATGTGGATCTCGCACGAGGCCTTCGGCACGCACATTGAATTAGATGTGGTGAGGCGCTTCCTCGAGGAGCGTCTGCCTGGCGTCGCGCGCTGGCCGGTCAAAGCGGACTGCGCGCAGCCCGCCATGATCTCGCACGTCAAGAGCGCTGGGCTCAATATCACGGGCGCCGCGAAGTGGTCGGGGTCGGTCGAGGACGGGCTCGCCGTGGTGAACGAGTTTCGCACGATCCACATCCACGCCCGCTGCCCGAACGTCGCGCGCGAAGCGCGCATGTACTCCTACAAGGTGGACCCGATGAACCCAAAGAACGTGCTGCCCATCATCATCGACAAGCACAACCACGGTTGGGACGCTGTTAGATACGGGCTCGACGGCGAGATCAAGCGCGTGCGCAGTTCGTTCGGTTGACCGTGCTGCGCCGCTTGCTCTCCTGGTTGCGTCCCAAGGTCGCCACTGGCGCCGGGCTCGACGCGGTCGTCAGTAGCCGTGCCGATAAGTACGCGTCGCCGGCGGACGGACTGATGCGGGCGCAGCAGGAGGCGGAGCGGGCGCAGGTGGAGGCGTTCACGCAGTCGGTGAAGGCGGCGTGTGACAGGATCCAGGTGTGGCAGCCGCCGGCGCCGGGCGCTGCGATGGACGCGAAGGACTCGCTGGTCTCGCTGTCGTCGGCGATGGATTCGTCGGAGAACGGGCTGCCGATGTTCAAGCAGGTGATGCTTGAGTTCGGCACGCAGATGCAGCTGCTGCCGTGGTACATGCGGCAGGGCTTCATCGGTTACCAGAACGCGGGCTTCATCGCGCAGAACTGGCTTGTGTACAAGGCGTGCGCGGTGCCGGTGGACGACGCGGTGCGCAATGGGTACGAGATAACCACCGCCACGGGCGAAGACCTGGACGAAGACGCGCTGAAGATCATCAAGGCGGCGGATCGCCGCATGGGCATCAAGGGCCAGTTGCGCCAGTTCGGCATCAAGGGTCGCATCTTCGGCATCCGCATCGCGATGTTTGAAGTGACGAGCGATGATCCGGATTACTACCAGAAGCCGTTCAACCCGGACGGCGTCAAGGCCGGCACGTACAAGGGCATCTCGCAGGTGGACCCGTACTGGTGCGCGCCGATCCTGGACAGCACCTCCGCGGCCACGCCCTCGTCGCGGCATTTCTACGAGCCCACGTGGTGGCTGATCGGGTCGCGCCGCGTGCACCGCACGCACCTCGTGATCTTCCGCTACGCCGAGCCGGCCGACGTGATCAAGCCCCTGTACCTGTTCGGCGGCATCCCGCTGCCGCAGATGATCATGGAGCGCGTGTATTGCGCCGAGCGCACGGCGAACGAAGCCCCGGCGCTGGCGCTGTCGAAGCGCAGCACGGTGTGGATGACGGACATGGACAGGGTGATGGCCGACTCCGCGAAGGCGGACCAGGTGATGCGGGAATGGATCTGGCGGCGCGACAACTTCGGCGTCAAGCTCGGCGACAAGGCCTCGGAGGAGTTCCAGCAGTTCGACACGCCGCTCGCCGACTTCGACTCGCTGGTATGGACGCAGTACGGGCTGGTGGCTTCCACCGCCGGCTGCCCCATAACGAAGCTCCTGGGTACCACGCCCGGCGGGTTCGCGGCGACGGGCGAGTACGACGAGTCCTCGTACCACGAGGCGGAGGAGTCGCTGCAGGAGCGCGACCTTACGCCGTTCCTCGAGCGCCACCACCAGCTGGTGATGCGTTCGGAGGTGGTGCCGAAGTTCCCCGATCTGGCCGACGTCGAGCTGGTGGCCAAGTGGAACGAGCTGGATGCGCTGACGCATGTGGAGCAGTCGGTGGTGAATTTGAACAAGGCGCAGACGGCCGCCGCGCTGATCGCCACGGGTGCGTTGTCGCCGCAGGATGAACGGGCGCGCATTGCGGCGGACAAGGAGAGCGGGTATCACGGTATTGGCGTGGACCTGGTCGTCGAGGATCTGCCCGAGACCGACGACCCGGAAGCCGCTGGCGAAGCGGCGGGGCCGGCGAGGCGCTCGGCGAAGGCGGCGGAGATGGAAGAGGGCAAGGTTAAGTCGAATGGGGCCGGTGCATGACGCGTTTTACATTGAGGATGGGCAGTGCGCCGTTGCGCGCAGAAGATGTGGACGCTGTAGTCAGCGTTCTTTTGCCACTACTCGATGAAGGCAACCAGAGCGTGCTGCAGGACTGGGCGTATCTCTGCAGCCATGATTTTGAACGATTGTGCAAAGACGGCTACCTCGTGGAGGTTTGCCCCGCAGCGTCCGACGCCGAGCGATGGGCGCCGGAGGTCACGATGAGTGTCCCGCGCTCTTGTTTCACTGAGGACGAAATCACGGAAATGAAACGTCGTGGTTATGCGTGACGTGAGGTACGCACTGCTCCTGCTGCTGCTGCTGCTCGCGCCGTTTGCCGCGCGCGCCGACTGCCTGCACAACTGGATGCAGTGCCCCATTGACTCATCGCTCCAAGTCAACAGTTTTACGATACAGGCGGCTGCGACCATCGAGGCGATCACCACGGCGCGCACCGCGGCCACCAGGCGGCTGCAGCGCCACGCCATCACGGTTACGCAGGCGAAGGTCGTGCTGGCCGAGACCGATCTGGGACGCGGCCTGTGGGACGCGGCCCGCGTTGCATGCCACGCGGACGTGCACGGCAACTGCGACACTGCGGCGGACTCCCGCAAGGCGTTTGCGTTACTTGATCAAGCGCGAGGGACACTCCAATGAGGATCACTGTAGCTAATGCTCGGGCGCTGGCGGCCTCGTTGACCAACGCGGCGGCGCACGCGCAAGCGGCGAGCCAACCGGACTTCGACCTGCTCGACGCGCTGGGCGCCATGGATGACGATGCCCGCGAGCAGCTCGCCGCAGCCATTGCGAACGCGGAGGATTGACTCGTGACCAAGCCAAAGCCAAAGCCAAAGCCAAAGCGTCGCAAGGCCAAAGCCGCCCTGCCGCCCGTCGTACTACCGCGCACCGCGCTAGAGCAACTCGCGGACGCCGCGCGCACGTTTTTGAAGCACGCATCGGATTACCTCAAGGGGCCGTAAGGAGCAGCGCACATGGGCCTGGTTCTTCTGATCATCGTCATCCTGCTGCTCACCTGGGGAAGTTGGCCGGCGCGCGGGCCGATCCGCTACAGCTACGGGGCGCCGTGGCTCGCGGTTATCCTCGTGTTCGGCCTCATCCTGTGGCTCGTCGTGGGCATCGCGCTCAACATGGTGTGCCTGTACATCGCGCTGCTCTTCGCGATCATGGCGATGCTGCAGGTGCCGGCCTCCATCGGACTCATCGGCGCGACGCTGACGTTCCTGATCCTCTCGCAACTGGTCGGGAGCGGCGGTGCCGATCTGAACCTTGGAGCGTTGCACATGTTCCACCGCGGGCCGCTGCGCTGAATAGGAGAATGACCGTGCCCAAGAAACCGAAACCTGCCCCATCGAAAGTTCAACCGCCTGCACCGGCACCTCCGCCACCGGAGCCGGATGACGACGAGGATGACGACGAGGCGGATGACAAGCCGCGTGATAAGCCGAGCGACAGCGACGAGGGCGACGAGTCGGATGGCGGTAACAACTACTAGTCCGAAGCGCGACCCCGCGGCCGATGCCGAGCGCCGCCGCGCGCAGGAGCTCTCGCGCCTGCGGGTGCAGAACGCGCAGCTGAAGGTCGACTCGCGCCGCTACGAGCTGCTGCGCCGTCGGATGCAGCGCGATGTGCAGGCGGGCAAGACGGTCGTCCCGCCTTCGTTCGTGCCCGTTCAGCCGGTCGACCCGCGCCGCGTGCCGACGCCTGGCAGCAAGGTGCTGCCTCCGCTGTCACCGCCGCTTTCGCTCGGTGTCCGGATGGGTGCCGTCATAGGCGCCGAGCTGCGGGCGATGGCAGTGGAGGCGCGCACGCTGATACGTGCGCTGCAGGCGCAACCGGATGTTCAGTCTGCGATGGACGCCCCGTCGGCCGACGCCTCGCACGGGTTCGAGATGCTGAAGATCAAGTGGGCCAAGCGCTTCGACGCGCTGGCGCGAACGTGGGCGCGCCGCATGGTGACCGACGTCACTCAACAGAGCACGGCGCAGATGGCGCACGGGCTCAAGGACGTGGCCACGCTGTACCAGATCCAGTCCACGCTGCAGACGCCGCGGATGCGGGCGCTGGTCGAGGCGGCGACCGAGGCCAGTGTCGGACTTATTACCCGCATCCCGCAGCGGTTCCTCGGCGACGTGCAGACGCAGGTGATGAACGCGGTGACCACGGGCTCGGGCCTGGACAAGCTCGTGCCGTACCTCACCAAACGCTACAAGGGCGACGCGCGGCACGCGCACCTCGTGGCGCTCGATCAGATCCGCAAGGTGAGCGAGTCGGTGAACGCGACGCGGCTGCAGTCGCTCGGCGTGGAGGAGTTTGTTTGGATCGCGACTAGCGGTGAAAGGTATCCGCGCAAGCTGCACCACGAGCACTTGAACGGCAGGACGTTCCGCTACGACGATCCGCCGGTGATCCAGGTTAAACCGGAAGTTCGTGGTAAACCCGGAGATCTTCCATTTTGCAGGTGCCGTGCGCGGCCGGTGCTTAATTTCACGAGGATGGTGGCGGCATGATCGAAGATCAGAAATTCAACTGCCCGGCCTGCGGCGCGCCGGGCGAGACGATCAACGGGCAGGCGCTGTACAGCTGCATGTGCCGGCATGCCTGGGTGTTCAAGGCAGCCGCGTTTCCGTTGCACGCGCAGCCGCTGTGCAGCTGCCCGCCTGGCACGGTCTGCCTCAACGTCGCCTGTCCCCACCGAGCGCAGGTGACGTGCGAGGCTGGCGTTGCACCGGTTGGTTTCGACACGATTATTGACAGCGATGGTGGCATTCACGGCGCTGTGCCGCTGACATTCCGCAGAGACTTGGGTGGGCACTACGAATGACGATCAAAGATGAACACGCGAGTGGCAACGCCAAGCCGGCGGCTGCGCCCAAGCCTGCGACGCCCGCGATGAATGCGCCGCTCAGCGTGCAGTGCTTCACGCACAGGGGCGAGCTCGTGGTCGTGTTCAGCGCACCCGTCAAGCAGTGGTTCCTCACCCCCGACGCCGCGCGCCAGACGGCCAAGGCGTTCAGCGAGATGGCCGCGGCGCTGGACGCGCAGGAGTCGGCGCAGGCCACGAAGCAATGATCGGGCCGAAGGCCGTGCGCTACATGGAAGCGGCGGACATATTCGAACAGTCCGCGCGCCACCACAGGGTCATGGACCGCGACCCGGCGCAGGTACTCAAGCTGCGCGCCGGTATCCAGGAGTTCAAGCGCATGCTCGAGACCCGCAACACGTTACTGGCCCGCCAGCGCCCCCTGCGCGTCGCATGATGCGCCATCACAAAAAGCACGCCTCGATCGCCGCGCCCACGCGCGTGGCTGTGCGCGTGCAACGCACCGTCCCTCAATGGCGCCGTCATCAGCGGCGCCGCCATCACCATCATCACAGGAGACATTCCATGCAAGCAGTCATCACTTGGGTCGACCCGACCACTCTGTCCGACGGCACCACGGCGATCCCCGCCGGCGACTTCGCCTTTGTGCAGGTCTCACGGTCGATCGACAACGGGCAGACGTACGAGGCTGCGGGGCACGCGGCGCCGGGCCAGCAGACGTTCACCGACGACCTGGATGGGTTCGCCCCGGGCGCCGTGCTGTACAAGCTGGAGTCGGTCGACACGCAGACCCCGGCCCTCGTGGGCCCCGACAGCTCGGTCGTATCGGTCACGATCCCCGTGCCCGCGCTCGCTGCCATTGGCGCCCCCTCGGGCGTAGCGGCGGTGCTGCAGGCGGACCCGACGCCGGCACCCGCTCCCGCACCGGCTGCTTCAAGGCGGCTATAAGCCACCAGCGCGATGCCGCTCCTGGCAGGCAAGGGCAAGGTCGGCCACAACATCCGCGAGATGCAGCGGGCCGGGCACCCACATGAGCAAGCGGTCGCGGCCGCTTTGCACAAGGCGAACGACGCCGGCGCGGGCGTGCTCCTCACCCACGACGACCGCGCGCTGTTCCTCAAGCGCAGCGACGACGGCGCGCACGATCATCCGGGGGAGTGGTGCTGCCCGGGCGGCTCTGTAGAGGCGGGCGAGACGCCGGAGCAGGCAGCGCGGCGCGAGTTCACGGAGGAGACGGGCTTAACGGGGCTGCTCACCGGCGACTTCACGCGCGTGGACGAGGGCGACGGGTTCGTGACTTTCAGGCAGAACATCGGGGATGAGCCGACGCCGACGTTGAACAGCGAGCACATCGAAGCGCGCTGGGCGCCGCTCGCCGACCCGCCGCAGCCGCTGCACCCGGGCGTGACGGCGACGCTGAAGAAGCTGCTGGGCGGGGAAGTGATGGACGCGGAGTGGAACGAATCCGATCACCCTCGCAGTGAGGAAGGTGAATTTGCGTCCACCCCAGGCGGGAAAACTGAGTACGTATCTTCCCCGACCAACAACCCCACGAACATGAAGCCTCATCGTGAGGCCAGGGCGAAGGCGTGGGAGCATGCTAACTTTCTCAAAGGGAAAGGGCACGAGGACGTAAGGGTAACGAAGCGCGACTCGTTGTTCACTGTGCCTGTGTCGGGGCGTGGGCAAAGCTTCAGTACGACATTCACTGTGCATCACGGGCAGCCGAAGTCCGGCGCGCAGGACCGTCGCGAGTATGACGACAACGGGTGGTTCGAGGTCTTTGACAACCCGATCTCCTCCGTCGGCGTTTACGAGTACTCCGAGGCCAGCGTGGTCGAGGGCGGCGACCCTCGCAAGATGGTCGGCGTGTTCCGGCCGCCAGAGGAGCTGGACAACCCGGAGACCATCAACAGCTTCCGGCTGATGCCTTGGACCGACGATCACCCGTCGGCGCTGCTCGGCAGCGAGTCCAAGGGGCTGGTGCCAGCCGAGAAGAAGGGCGTGCACGGGGTCATCGGCGAGAAGGTCTACTTCAAGCACCCGACGCTGTACGGCAACCTGAAGGTGTTCTCCGAGTCGCTTAAGGGCAAGATCCCGAGCAAGCGCGAATTGTCGTGCGGCTACCACTGCACGTTCGTTCCGCAGGACGGCGTGTACGAGGGCAAGCCCTACCAGTACGTGCAGAAGAACATCCGCGGCAACCACGTATCATCCGTGGACGCTGGGCGCATGGGCGCGGGCGTGCGCGTCATGGACGCGGCCGAGTATTTCACTTTCGCGTTAGATATGCGGGTGCGCGTTGATCCAAATTGGAAGGAAACAATGCGCGACGACGAGCAGAGGGACTGCCTCGACGCCGATACACTCAAGTTCATCGAGGACTCGTTCGGCTCGCTCGTTGGCGAGCTGGAGCGCAAGGGTTACAGCAAGGCTTACGCCACTAAGGTGGCCGGAAAAGTTGCCGCCGAAAAGGGTGACGCTGGCCATCATCAATCAACCGATGGAGACACTACCGTGGCTGAGAAAACCGAAGCTGAGTTGAAGAGAGAGTCCGAGGATCGAAAGGCGGCGCGCGACTCCAAGCGCAGCGGCCTGGACGCGGCGCGCGCAAAGGACGGCATGACCTCCGAGGAAGAAGAGGCTTGCGATACGGCCGAAGCGGCGTGCGACGCGGAGGAGGACGAGGACGACAAGAAGGACGAGAGCAAGGACGCGCGCGATCGCAAGAGCGCCCGCGACCGGCGCGCCGGGGCGCGCGACGCGCGCAAGGGGACGCGCGACAAGAAGGCGGCGAAGGATACCAAAGACGTTAAGGACGCCGCGGACAAAGCGGCGCGCGATGCTGCCGCGAAGGGCAAGGGCATGGACGCCGCGGAGGTCGAGACGCTGGTCGAGCGCAAGGTCAACGAGCGCGTCGAGGCGCGCGTGGCCGCGATCGGCCCGACGCTGCGCAAGGAGGAGGCGGCGAAGAACGGGCTCTACGCCCGCTTGTCGCCGATCATCGGCGCGTTCGACGCCGCGGAGATGACCCTCCCGGCGATGGCCACGTACGGGCTCAAGAAGCTCGGCGTCACCGCCGAGGCCTCCGATCCGGTGACCGCGTTGGACTTCCTGCTGGTCGGTCGCGCACAGGCGGCGCCAGCGCCCGGTGTCCGGGCCTTCGCGCAGGACGCCGCAGCGGGGACCACGTCCGTGGACGGCTTCTTCGCCTCGCTGTAATAAACCCGCACGCACCGCGCCTTAAACATCCCAAGCCGCTTCATCGCGGAGGAACCCTCTCATGACCACTTTCCAACAGACCGTCAACGTTGACCTGAACCTCGGTGTTCCGGGCGACATCATCCTGGACGAGCCCATGCGCGTCACGCCGGTGACGCTGGCCGCTGCGGGCACGCTCGGCTACTTCTTCACCATCGCCAACAACACCGGCCTCGCATCGCCCGGCGTCGCGCTCGCCGCGGGCTCCATCATCTTCGGCGGCATCGGCGTGTTGCCGAAGGACGAGCCGCTGTTCGGATCCACGGCAGCCACCCCGCTGACCCCGAACCTGATCGTGAACGCAAACTCGCAGATCGCGCTCATGAGCCTGGGCTCGTGCGTGGTCGAAATCCCGAACGCGTGGGAGATCGGGGACTACGTGCAGTACAACACCACGACCGGCGCGCTCGCCACCTACTCCCCGAGCGGTTCGCCCACCGGCGGCTTCGCGCAGGTACCGAACGCGGTCATGGTGCGCTTCGGCAACGCCGCGTCCGGCGGCGGCGTGGGCATCGCCCGCCTCACGAACTAATCGCACCCACTTTTTAGGAGCAAACGTAAATGCGAATGGAACAATCCGTCAGCCACTCACGGTTGACCCCCGCTCAGCTGATGGCGCTCGACGGCAAGGCGCCGCAGTTGCTGGCCTCGATCAAGGACGAGCGCGACTTCGCGGCCCTCGAGCGCCGCCTCGGCGTCGCCGCCGCGCCGAAGTACCTGCGCGCCACCGCCGACCGCCTCGCCTCGGCGATGGACGCCTGGTCGGGCGGACCGTTCGGCACGAGCGTCGCGGCCCCCGCGGGCATCACCACGGCCTCGATCGTGACGCCGATCCAGTTCCTGCAGAACTGGCTCCCCGGCTTCATCCACGTGCTCACCGCGGCGCGTAAGATCGACGAGTTCATCGGCATGGAGACGATCGGAAACTGGTACGACGAGTGGGTCGTGCAGGGGATCGTGGAGCCGATGGGCGCGATCGACGTCTACAAGGACTCGACCAACGTGCCGCTCTCCGACTGGAACCCGAACTGGGAGCAGCGCACGATCGTGCGCCTCGAGTCCGGCATCCAGGTCGGCCGCCTCGAGCAGGCCCGGGCCTCGGCCGCGATGCTGAACTCGGACGCCGAGAAGCGCGCGGCGAGCATCCTGCGGCTGGAGATCTGGCGCAACCTGATCGGCTTCTACGGCTTCAACGCCGGCAACAACAACACGTACGGGTTCCTGAATGACCCGGGCCTGCTGGCGTACACCACCGTGGCCGCGGGCGCTGCGGGCTACACCTGGGTCGTGAAGACGTACCTGGAGATCATCCAGGACCTGATCACCGCGTTCAACGAGCTGCGCACGCAGAGCCAGGACACCATCGACCCGTTCAAGGACCCGACCACGCTCGGCATCCCGATGGCGGTCGCGGAGCAGCTGTCCAAGCTCAACGAGCTGGGCTCGCAGTCGGTCAAGGAGTGGTTGGAGAAGACCTATCCGCGCTGCCGCCTCGTCACCGCCCCGCAGCTCGGGGCCGCGAACGGCGGGGCCAATGTGTTCTACCTCTGGGCCGATGCGGTGAACGACGGCGGCACGGACGACAAGCGCACATGGGCGCACATCGTGCCGGTGAAGTTCATGGCGCTCGGCGTCGAGCAGCGCGTCAAGAGCTACGTCGAGGACTTCACCAACGCCACGGCCGGCGCGTTCCTGAAGCGGCCGTACGCCGTCTGCAGATACACCGGCATCTGAGGCACCTACTCAACCACTCCACACAGAGTACACCCAACATGGCGAAGCAAATTTACTCGACCCTCTCATCCGACACCCGCTACACCGACACCGAGAAGCTGCCCGGAGGCCTGAACCGCGTGCGGCGCTCGGTGCTGGTGCGCGGGGGCGCCGGGATCGCGCTGCGCGGCGCGGGCCAGCAAGTCGCGACGCCCTCGGGCGTCCGCACCGAGGTCACGGACGAGGACGCCGCGTTCCTGGCCAACCACGGTATCTTCAAAGAGCAGATGGAGCGCGGCTTCCTGCGCATCGAGAACTCGGCGCGCGACCCCGAGAAAGTGTCGGAGGGGATGGAGGGCGAGGACCCGTCCAGGCCCAAGACGCAGGCGGACGTGCAGCGGGACGCGGCCGCAGCGGCCGCCAGGACCGGGCTCCAGCCAGACGAGACCCTGCAGGCCGTCACCGGCAAGCCGAAGAAATAAGCGGCTGAGATGCCGACCTTCCGCGTCACGCTGATCCGCCAGCGTAACAAACTGCACGCTGGCGGCCGCACCGCGACCGTGCCCACCCGCACCTGGACCTTCGACGCGCGCGACGAGGACGAGGTGCGCCGGCTGCTGGCCGAGGCGCGTGAGCTGGCGCTGCCGTACGTGCAGGGCTATGTGCTCGGCGGCATCGAGCAGCTCGTCAACTGCGCGCGCTGCAACGCGGGCGAGATGTGCGTGGAGCACGGGCGGGCCGCGAAGCGGGTCGGTGAATTCAACCAAACTCTGAGTTGAGGTATCCATTTATGTTGCATCGACCTATCAAACTCCTTCGCTCGCTCACGCCCGCGGAGGAGGAGTTCTTCAGGGAAGCCGAGGCCAAGAAGGTGCTGTTCAGCTTCGACGACACCGGTGCGCCTTTTGTCGAGATGCCCGCGCACACCAACGGCTGGTTCTCGCAGCCGTTGGTAGAGACTGAGATGCCGCACCTGGAGTCTGCCAAGTGGGCGCGCTACCAGCTCAAGGATCCGAAGGCCCCGGTGGCTGAGACTGAGGAGCAAGCGGCGTAGTGTTCTTCGTCTACGTGCACCGACGGCCCAACGGCTCGCCGTTCTACGTTGGGAAGGCGACGTACCAGTCTCGCGCTTTCTTGTTTAAGCACAGGAGCCTTTTCCATAAGCGGATAGTGGCGAAGTACGGCGTTGAGAACATCACTGTATCTGTGCTCGAATTTGCGACCGAGAAAGAAGCGTTCGCAGCGGAGATTGAGTACATCGCTAGGTTCCGAGCGGAAGGTCATCGCTTGGCAAATCTGACTGACGGCGGCGATGGTGCGGTCGGTTTTGTGCATAGCGAGGAAGAGCGCAAGAGAAGAGCTGCCTTCATGACCGGAAGGAAACCCTTGGAAGCCACACGCAAATTGTGGTCTGAGCAGCGTAAGGGTAGAAGGCCGACGGAAGAGACGCGGCGCAAATTATCGTTGATACGCACCGGCAAATCTATTAACCAACCGCTGCGTCCGTGGCAGGCGCCGATTATCTCTGCGCGTTTCAAAGGCGTACCGAAGTCCGAGGCGCACAAGGCGAAGATCGCCGCCGCTCACTTGGGCAAGATTCAAGGGCCGGCGAGCGAAGAAACGAAGGCCAAGATGAGCGTGGCACAAAGCGCCAGATATGCTGATCCAGCGAATCGCGCGGAACAAAGTCGGATTATGAGACAAGCGTGGAAGAAGAGGCGGTTCATCAAATGGATGAAGGCCGCGTTGTCCGTACATTTGATGTGACATCAATCTAACACGAGGTATTTGCAGCCATTGCGATCCAATATTCCACGACGCATCGCTCGAATAACGTTGCCGATATTACAACGCAACTGAGCACAACTGCGTACTTGCTCATCTACTCCGGCTCGGCGCCCGCGAATTGCGGCACGGCGGCCTCCGGCACGCTGCTCGCATCGCTCCCCTGTTCCAACCCGTTCGGCGCAGCGCCTTCCGCTGGCGTGCTCACCGCCAGCGCGATCACCTCGGAGGCCACCGGCAACGCTGGCACGGCCGGCTACTGGCGCCTTTGCATCAGCTCGGCCGGTACCACGGTGGTGGCGCAGGGCACCGTCGCGGTCTCGGGCGGCGACCTGAACTTCGCGGGCGGCGTCGCCTGGACCTCGGGCGAGACCATCAGCATCACAAGCTTCACGATCACGGCGAACGGGGCGTAAATGAGGAGGCTGCTCCTCCCGCTTCTACTCTCAGCGTGCGCCGTTTTTTCGCCGCTGAGGGCGGCCGAGGTTGGCGGCTACAATAACGCCGGGCCGGCCACTCCCACAGACCGGATACTAGAGGACCAGGCCGGCGTCACGGTAAATGCCACGCCGCTGCAGCTGGCCACCTACACTTTCGGTTACGAAGCTACGCGCGTCGTGACGGCCTCGGGCGCCGTGACCATGGCCGTGGCCGACTACAACGTCTGCGTCAACAAGGGCACGCCGGCTGCGACCACGGTCAACCTGCCGGCGAGCCCGACGACCGGGCAGGCGTACACCATAGGCGACTGCGCGGGCAATGCCGCGACCTATAACATCACGGTCACGCCAGCGGCCGGGAACATCGACGGCTCCTCGACCTTCCCGATTTCCAGCAACTGGGGCGTCTGGGACGGCTACTACGACGGCACACAGTGGAAGACCACCGCCTCGTACCCATCGAGCGGCAGCGGTCTCACCGCGCTGACCGGGGTGGTGAGCGCGAGCGGCACCGGAAGCGTCGCGACGACTCTCAACTGGACGCCGGGCTCTTATTACGACGTCGCGAACCCGTCATACGCCGGGGGCGTGTACTGCGACGACTCGCACAACGATGCCCCAGCCGTCCAGGCAGCGTACGCCGCCGCTAGTGACGCCTCCATCGGCGGCGGCTATGCCTCGCTGATCTTTCCAGCCGGGAAAGAGTGCAAATTCTCGTGGGGAGTGGTCGAGACCAATATCGGCGTGCACTCGCTCGGCGGCGGCAACTACTCGACGGTGATTGATCTTGAGCCGAGCATCAGCGTCTCCGGCGTGGCTATCGCCAGTACGGCCGGGGCGTTCACCACCAGCAGTTGCTCAGGCCTGACCGTCGGCAATCGGCTTAAGATTTCCGGCACGCTTGGTGGTTCTGGCTCAATCACTGGATACACGAATCCGAGCTATTACTATGTTTCTGCCGTGACCGGCACGGCCTCTGCCTGCACCGGCTTCACGCTAAAGACGAACGCATCGCCCACGCCTGCCGCAATCGTCACGACTACCGGCACGCCAACCGGTCTGACTTACACGGTCGTCGGCGTAGCGGCTTTCACGTTCGGCACGCTCGGCGCGGAGACCATCAACGATACCCTCGAGGGTATCGGGTTCATCAGCTTTGACAGCACCTACACCAAGATCGCGGTTGAAGCGTTGGACGTGGGTGGATTCCAACTGAAGGACATCTGCGTCGGCGTGGGCGGCGTGGCGTGGAGCGGCGGCCCAGCCATACCGCCTGATACGCAGGCGGGCTCGATAGGCATACGAGCCTACGGGCGCGAGAATACGGACGTGGGCCCGGTAATCTGCAACCTCGCTGATAATCCCGAGGTCTGGTCGCCGAACCCGAACGATCCGAACGAAAACGAGGATCAGGACCACTGGCACTGGCACGACCAGCTCTTGACGCAATCCGGTACCAACGCCACCGGCTCCTGCCTAATTCGGATCGATCCCGGCGTCGGCTTAAGCAACACGACCGTCGACGGCCAGGAGGCGTGGGTCGCTGGTGATAATGGCGTCTGTAACAACGATACGACGTCGACCGTTTCATCTTTTACGAGCACGTGGGGGCACGCGCGCTGGGAACAGGCGCCGGTGAGCACCGGGTACATGTTCTATTTCTCGTCTAACAGCGAGTTCCAGGGCGCCCATATTTACGATGCCTACAACGGCTCGACGGCGAATGGCATTTACTGCCGCAAGTGCTACAGCTTGCAAGTGGACGGCTTCACTGGTTCCGCAATGGGAGTCGCGTTTAATCTCGATAGCTCTGATTACGACGTTAATGCGCGCGGGATATGGCCGAACAGTGGCGCGACGAACACGGTCTCCGGTCAGACGCTGATAGAGGCCGACTACCTGTACGGGAATTCCAGCGTCCCGTATAACGCGACCTGGAGCAACAGCGCCCAGACGTACAACCGCACGGTCGGCGCCCAGTACTCCTTCTCCGGCAGCGCGCCCGCGGTCAGTGCTTGCGGGACGAGTCCTTCGATAGACTCCAACGCGACTAATGCGTCAGGCACCGTGACGGTCGGCAGCGGCACCGACACGTCGTGCACGGTCACGTTCGCCGGCGGCGGCTACGCGACGTGGAACCACTGCCAGGTGAGCCCTGAGGCCGTTGACGCCGGTTTCGCCTACAGCTACACGAAGACGGTATTGACAGTCACTGCGACATCATTGACTTCTGAGAAGTTCGACTACAGCTGCAACGGTTTTTGATCCGATGAAATCCGCGACAAGCGGCGCAGGTTTGAGGCAGTAAAATGGCGCTTCGCGGTACAGCAGCTTATCCGACGACGCCTTTCACTGAATCGCAGGCCTCTAGCGGAACGATAACTGTCAGCGGCATTGGCATCGCAGCCGGCGACATCATTTTGCTGTTCGCTCTCTTGGAGCTTGGCTCGTCGACTGTTACCGGGTGGCCGAGCGGATTTGCCGCAGTCACTGGGACATCGCAGATCGCGAACAGCACGGTCTTCGGCAATCACACGGTCCAGGTCGCTTGGAAACTCGCGACCGGAAGCGAGCCGAGCACCTACACGGTCACTTTCAACCAAGCCTGCTTTTACGTTCTTCAGTGCCGCGCTTATTCGGGGCGCAATCAGACATCGCCATTCACGGCGGTGGCTGACACAGGGCCGAGCGGTACCGGCACCGGTTCGGTCACTCTTGCGGCCACCGGGGTGACGGCCGCTGCTGGGGATGATGTCGTCTTTTTTGGTGGCAACTGCTGGTGGAATACAGCCGACACCTACACCTACACGCCGCCCACTGGGTTCACCACTAATCCGCTCTTGAGCCCGGCGTACAACGGCTTCAGCTCTTTCGCGATGCCAGCCTTCAGCTCTGATAAAACCAACGTCAGCGCTGGGGCGACTGGGACCATAGCCGGCACCCTTGCAGATACCGCCGGCTCGAACATGCGCTATGGCGCGTATGTGCTCTCGCTCGCGCAGGCGGCCGCGGCAGCCTCCGGCTCCGCGGCAATCACGGAAGGCGCGGATACTGTTTCGGCGAGTGGCGCGGTGAAAGTCGCGGCCACGGCGGCGATCACTGAGGGTTCCGATACCGTCGCAGGCGTAGGCACGGTTAAGGTCTCTGGTGCGTCCGCGATCACCGAAGGCGCGGACACGGTCGCGGCATCTGGCGCCGTAAAAGTCTCTGGTGTATCTGTGATCACGGAAAGCGCGGACACGGTAGCCGCCTCTGGCGCAGTCGCTGTGAGCGGTTCGACCGCGATAACCGAGGGTGCAGACACCGTATCGGCGGCCGGCGCAGCTGCGTACGTAGGCTCGGCCGCGATCACCGAAGCCGCCGACCTGTTGGGCTCGTTGTTGCTCGACAGCTCTGGAAATCCGGTAACGGACAGCTTCGGCAACAACATAAACGATGTCGACGGCGCGACCGGAACAGCCATACTCGCCGGTTCTGCTGCGATCTCCGAAAGTAATGACGCTGTGAGCGCCGTCGGGACCGTGTCGGTCTCTGGTTCCGCGACAATTGCCGAAGGCGCGGATGCAGCGAGCGCAGCTGGCGCGGTACTGGTCGCCGGCCTCGCCGGGATCACGGAAGGTGCCGACGCAGTTGCCGCGAGCGGTACGCTCCTGGTGGCCGGCCTCGCGGGGATCTCTGAAGGTCACGATACTGTTTCAGCCTCTGGCGCCGAGTCAGTTGCTGGTGCTGCCGCGATTGCGGAGACTGCTGATACTGCGGGCGCGGTCGGGTCAGTCGCTGTCAGCGGTGCCTCGAGCATCGCCGAAGGCGCCGATACCGTTGCCGCATCGGGCACGACTGTCAACGGCGGCACGGCTTCGATCACGGAGGGGGCCGATACCGTAAGCGCATCCGGCGCGGTGAGCGTCAGCGGCGTCAGCGCAATTACGGAGGGCCTTGATGCCGTAGCAGGCGCCGGGTCCGTGTCAGTAGCGGGCGCGGCTAGTATCGCCGAGGCCACCGATGTCGTGAGTGCGACCGGCGCTGTGTCTGTGTCCGGCGTGGCTGCAATCGCTGAGACTTCGGACTCGGTTGCGGCATCTGGCGCTGTTGGCGTCCCAGGTGGAACCGCTTCTATAGTTGAAGGGGCCGACACCGCGGTTGGCGTCGGCACTGTCCATGTGAGTGGCTCGGCTTCGATTGTCGAAGGTCCGGACACCAGCACTTCTAGCGGTAGCGTTGCGGTCAGCGCAAGCGCCGTCATCACCGAGGGCGTCGATGCGGTCAGCGCCGCGGGCACCGTGTCTACTGCGGGGGCTGCGGCGATTGTTGAGGGTACGGACGTTGCCGCGGGCGCCGGTACAACTGTCGCGTCGGGTGTCGGGGCGGTCGCGGAAGGTCCGGACGTCGCCAATGCTGCCGGCGCCGTCAGTGTTACCGGCGCCGCCTCGATCACCGAGAACCACGATACCGGCTCGAGCGCTGGCACCGTTACGGTTGTCGGTGCTGCGGCGATTGTAGAAAGCGTTGACTCAGCCTCCGCTCACGGTGGCGTCAGCGTCAGCGGTCTGGCCGCGATCACCGAGTCCCAGGACTTCGCTAGCGGCGCGGGGGTCATCAGAGTCAGCGGCGTCGCGTCGCTAGCCGAATCGGATGACGCAGTCGCGGCTGTCGGCATGGCAGGCGGCTACGGCTCGGCTGAGATTTCTGAAGCCGTCGACACGGTGGCGGCGAGTGGCCTTGTAGTCGATATTGGGACAGCCGCAATTGTCGAGGCCGATGACTTTGCCGCTGGTATTGGAACTGTTGTTAATCCACCTCTCGGCCCGGTGCAGCTGTGCGTCTCAGGCGCGGTCGAGGTCTGTGGGTCGATCTTTGCCCCGATCGAGGTACAGTAAAAGTGCAAGCCGACTGCCCCTTCAACGTATCGCTCGGGCTCAACAGCGCCGACCCGGTGTTTAATGAGGGTTCGACCTGCGTCGTGGCCGCGAGCTTCTTCGCCGCGTCGACCGGCGCCCCTTTCACGCCGACCTCGATCTTGTACCGGGTCGACGACATCAACTCCGGCGCCCCCATCGTGGCGTCCACGAGCGTGACGCCGGCCCCGAGCGTGAGCATCACGGTGACCGGGGCGCAGAACGCGCTGCTGTCCGCGCTGCGCTGCGTCGAGGAGCACCAGCTGACGGTCACAGTCGAGGACTCCTACGGCAACGTCGCAAACGTGCCGATCCGCTGGCTGGTCAAGCGCGTCTTCACATCAATCACATGAGCAGGCAAAAATGGCTGAGCCCAGGAGAGTCAACGTCCGCGTCCACGAGGTCGCCGACGGCAGCAAGCACCTGGTGTTCGAGATCGCGGGCACCGGGGAGTGCGTCGGCGAGGTGCGGGTCGTGGCCTCCGACCCGGGCTACCTGCCGGTGATGGCGGCGCTGTTCACGCGGTGGGCGGGCGGTTCGCGCGCGCCCGGACCGCCTGAGCTGAGCATCGTCGCATCAGTCAGGCAAGCCATCAACGGCAGTCACTGAAAGTCTTTTTTGAAGGAGCGGACAGAAACATGGCAAGCAAACGCACGGGGCGCAAATTCCTGAGCGACAACGTGGTGAACGCGCGGCGCAACGCGACGCCCAGGCCGCAGCGCGTCACGATCATCACCGGCGGCATGAAGTACCGGCCCGGACAGCCGCCCGTGCCCGTGTACCCGGCGGGGGCTGCGCGCGTGCTGGGGCGCGGCGTGGTCGCCAGGTCGTCCCCGCTGCCGCCCGTGGTCAGCAGCCCGCCGGCAGACGCCCCGCTGCAGGCGGAGTGAAGGCTCACGGCCTCAAGCCATGAGCATCGATTCGCCGGTCTACAACGACGCGAACTTCCGCAAGCAGTTCCCGGCGTTCGCCGACGCGGTGCGGTTCCCGGAGGCGGCGCTGGAGTTCGCCTGGGACATGGGCGCCAACTGGATCTCGCAGTACGCGTCCGCCTGGTGGGGCTTGGGGTCGAGCACGAAGCGCTGGCAGCAGGCTGCTGACCTCATGGGTGCGGTGGTTGCCAAGCAGCTGTCGCCCGAGGGCGGCGAGGGGAACGATGCCGTTGGGCCGGTATCGCAGGCCGCTGAGGGCAGCGTTAGCGTGTCGTTCCAGATACCCGCGTTCGGCTCCTCGGCCTTCAGCGCGCTGCTGCTGACCAACCCGCCGTACGGTCCGCTGCTGCTGTCGCTGCTGCAGATCGCTGCCAGCGTCGGCCCCTATATTCCGAGCGGCCGGTTCTCGTACGTGCCGCCGTGAAGGTGCGATCGCTCAGGGAGCTGCACGCTCGGTTCAAACTTTGCGTGGCTCTCACCAGTACCGAGCGCGACGATCGGGGCATGTACGTGTGGCGCGATGAGAACGGCGTGCCGGAGTTCTGGTCGCCGACGTCGGAGCGCTACGTCTACCAGCACACGGACGATCCAGCCAACGCGCACGGCCTGTGGTTCGACTGCCCCGCCTGTTTTGAGACCAACGGTCACGGCGTGCTGGTCGGCTTCGCCGGTCGCAACGCGCCTTCTCCGCTGAGCGTAGGCAAGGACGGCAAGCCGACGTATTGGATTGTGAGCGGCACGAGCCTTGACGACCTGGTGCTGACCCCTTCGATCCTGCTTCATGACGGATGTAACTGGCACGGGTTCGTCGGTAGTAGCGGCGTCCCGCTCGGGCACGCGGCGTGAGCGATGCCAGGGTACATTTCCACCCGCACACTGAGCATATTTATGAAACGTCGCTGGCGGAGCCTGGAAAAGAGCAGGAGTTTTCGTTTCAGTGCCCTAAGCACGACCGCCGTTGCGGCAACCAAATTATCGTAGGGCGCACAGCTTTGAAGCATGACCCGCAGAATAAGAACGGTGGTGTAGCGCAATGGGCGTGGAATGGTAATCGCGAGGCACCAACCTTTACGCCGTCAATTAATTGTGCGGGCTGCTGGCACGGATACATACGCGCCGGTCGTTGCGTCAATACAGCGGGCGTGGACGAACCGTAAATGGCCAAGAACAAGCTCGATTTCGCCAAGATCGCCAAGGCGCTCAACGACCGCGCGCAGATGTTCAAGGGCGCGGTGGCCAAGGTCGGTATCCCGGCCGGTAAGAAGTACCCCGACGGCACCTCCATCGCCTACGTCGGCACCGTCCACGAGTTCGGCGCGCCGGAGGTCGGCATCCCGCAACGCTCCTGGCTGCGCTCGACTCGCAACGCCAAGCGCGCCGCGTGGGCGCGTGACCTGGCCGATGGAGCGCAGGCGGTGGTGCGTCGGGCTATCTCGCTCGACGGCATGCTGGACGCGGTGGGCGCGGCTGCGGCGGGCGACGTGGTGCAGACGATTGCGGCGCGCATCCCCCCACCCCTCAAGCCCGCGACCATCGCCGCGCGCGTGCGCCGCGCGCGCAGGACCAACCCGGGGTTCGGCGCCAAGTCCCTCCCCGTGACGATCAGCACGCCGCTCGACGACACCGGCACGCTAGTGGCGACCATCGCTCACGGCACGGGTGCGGCGGGTGAGGAGTTCACGGGCGGAACGGCGGTGAAATAAAATGGATCTACACAGAATCGTCCGCGGCGCCATTGGAGCAGTGAACCCTGATCAGTCCATAGGGTGGCGCAAGTACCTGCTCGCCGCCGCGCCGAACAGCAGTGGGCAGTCTGCGCCCACCTACGCTCCGCTGAAGGGGCTCATGGGACAGGTGCAACCGCTGCCCACCGACCAGCTCGCGCACATGGATCAACTCAACATCCAGGGCGTGCTGCGCCAGGTGTACCTCCGGGGTGCCGCGGCCACCGCGGTGCGCGTGGATGGCACGGGCGGCGACCTGTTGCAGTTCCCGGAAGTGCGCGGTGGCCCGCTGCGAGTGTGGCTCGTGGTGCTAGTCCCTGAGCAGTGGCCCGACTGGTGCCTGGCCGTCGTAAGGCTGCAGAACGATTCGCCGGTGGTGCAGGCTTGCACGCAATGAGTCTAAACATTTTCACTCTTTGAGGACATACTGACATGAAGATACTTCGTTCATTGATGTTGGCCGGTGCGCTGGCGGCGCTCGCTTGTGCGGCGGGTGCGCAGGTGCCCGGTGGGCTGTGGCGTTTCGGTACCACGGGCGCGTTTGCCCCGCAGCCCGGGGACTGCGTCAGCATTCTGGCGATGAATTCGAGCGGGCAGACGGGCACGGACTCGGCAACGCCATGTTCGCCCGCATTCCTCACTACTGCCTACACCAACGCGGCGCTCACAACCTACACCGCGGTCCTCGCCCTGCCGACCACTCAGGCTTCGACCGTGGTGGCCGGGGAGTGCGACTTAATCTGGGAGGACAGCTCGACCTCCGGCACCGCGACCTTCGCCGCCGGTCTCTCTGCGACGCCGACCGATCTCTGGGTCAATGCTTCCTCGAGCGCTGGTGCGTACACGGCCCCCGCTTACACGACGATCGCAAACACCACGATCACCGCTGTCACTACTGCGCTGGCCGCTACCGCGGCGACCACGCCCTACAGGACGCACCTGTCGTTCGTGCTGCAGAATTCCGCCATTGCGGCCAATATCTTGACTGTTTATGCACAATCAAATTCAGCGAGCTATACATTGACGGTCGAGCCCGGAAGCTGGTGCGCTTGGGTGCCGTAAGGCACGGGCGGCTCAAGGTCCTGGCTGCACTAACCATATAAGCGGAGCAATTCAATGCCTACGATCCCGTTTTCTACCGTCGCTGACATCATCCCCGGCGTGATCTCAGCCGGCGGGGCCGCGGTGGACCTGAGCGCCGTGGTGCTGTCGGAAAGTATTTATGCGCCGCAGAACGAGGTGCTGGGGTTCCCGAACTACGTTGACGTGGCCGCTTACTTCGGCTCCGCGAGCCCAGAGGCGGCGATCGCGAGCATTTATTTCCAGGGGCCTGAGAACGCGCTGGCCTCCCCTGGCATGCTCTACTTCCTGGGGTACGCGGAGGCGGCGGTCCCTGGGTGGCTACTCGGCGCCGCCAGCACCCCCGCGACGCTGACCGCGCTGCAGGCGCTGGCCTCCGGCACGCTCATCATCACGGTGGCCGGTACGGTGTTCACCTCGTCCTCGATCAACCTGTCCGCCGCCAGCAGCTTCAGCGCCGCCGCAGCCGACATGCTGGCCGCCTTCACCGCGCCCACCTTCACCATCACCTACGACGCGCTGCACCAGGCGTTCCTCATCACCTCCACCGCCACCGGCGTCCTCGAGACCATCACCTACTGCACCGGCACACTGGCCGCGGGCGTTGGCTTGGCGGCGGCCAGCGGCGGTACGCTGAGCCAGGGCGCGGCGGCCGCGGTACCCGCGACGCAGATGAATTGGCTAGTTGCGAACTTCCAGAATTTTGCCTCGTTTTTCACCACTTGGATGAGCTCACTGAACGAGCAGGAGGCATTCGCCAATTGGTCTAACTCACTCTCCCCGCGCTATGGCTATATATCGTGGGATACGGGGGCGGCGGCCGACGTGCTCAACAACCCCAGTTCGTTCGGCGGTTGGCTCAAGGCCAATTCCATCATCGGTACGTTGCCGGTGTACGGCGCTGCTGTGCACGCGGCCGCCGCCGCCAGCTGGGCCGCCTCGTGGAACATGAACCAGCGCAACGGGCGCTCGACGCTGTGCTTCAGGGAGTTCGCGGGACTGGCGCCGAGCGTGACGGACTCGCTGACCTACAGCAACGTCACTTCCAACGGTTACAACGTCTACGGCGCCTTCGGCAGCAATAACCCCGCGAACAACGCGGACTGGATGACGCCGGGGTCAATCTCGGGCGAGTGGCTGTGGGCCGACACGTACTACGGGCAGATCGTGCTCAACTCGAACCTTCAGGTCGGGATCGTCGACGGCCTGAGGTCAGTGGGGCAGGTGCCGTACAACAGTGACGGTGACGCGCAGCTGGCCAGCTTCTGCGCACCGGCGATAAAGGCGGCGCTGAACTTCGGCACCATCCGCAAGGGCGTAAACCTCTCGGCCTCGCAGATCGCGCAGGTCATCGACCTCGTCGGCTCTGACGTCTCACCTACCATCACGGCGCAGGGCTACTACCTGTATACCGACGCCGCTGGCACGGCGGCCAATGTGCGCGCGGCGCGGCAATCGCCCCCAGCGATCCTGCTCTATCAGGATGGCGAGTCGATTCAGTCGATCACTATGCCATCTTTGGTCATTCAGTAAGGAGGCCAAGCAATGGCCGGTTCAATCACTAGCGCAAATACGTCCATCACGCTCACCATCCCCGGGGTCTTTAGCTCCGGTGTGCTGCTGCAGAACTTCGCGGTCAATGACATCTTGGAACCCGACCCGCAGACCCTCACCGAGTCGCGCGTGGGGGCGGACGGGGAAGTGGTCGGCGGGTACGTGTTCAACCTCGCCAAGTTCCGCATAATGTTTCAGGCGAACTCGGACTCAATAGCGGCGTTCTACGCCTGGAAGGCAGCACAGGATGCGGAGACTGACGTCATTGCGGCAAGCATGAAAATTATTTCCCCGAATCTAGGTCTCGACGTCAACCTCGAGGACGTGTACTGCGAGACGCTGCCGTTCATGCCGCCGCTCAAGAAGGTGGCCGAGGAGCTGACGGTCACGATGACCGCCAACCCCGGATGGCAGACCACGAGCACCTGAGGGCGTGGCGCTCAAGGAGCTAGACGTCACGATCAATGAGGGGCGGGACGCTGGCAAGACCTATCACCTCAAAGAGTGGCCCGCGATGCGCACCGAGCACTGGGTCATGCGAGCGGTATTCGGGCTGGGGCGCGCGGGGGTAGAGATCCCGCCCGAGATCCTTTCGCTCGGCGCCGGTCCCACAGCGTACGCGATCGCGAGCCAGGCGATCAAGATGCCTTCGCGCTTGGGGATAAGGCTGGCCGATGAGCTGATGGAGTGCGTGACGATCGCCGAGCCCAAGGTGACGCGCGGGCTGGTCGAGAATGACATCGAGGACTTCAGCACGCGACTGTTTCTGAAGGGGCAGGTGCTCAAGTTGATGTTCGGTTTTTTTCTGCCCGCCGCTTCCCCGAGCTCGACACCGGTGGCGAGCGGCGCCCCAAACAAGTAAGGACCGCGAGCGTCAACGCGGTGGTCGCCGCGGTGGTCGCCGCGAATGACGCCACGCTATATGAGCTGCAGACCATCTACGGGCTCGAGGACCTGTGGACGATGTTCGAGATCCGTGCGGTCGCGAATCACAACGAGTACCTGGCGGCGAAGAGCGCCAACAAAGGGCGGTGAGCCATGCCGACTATAATTGATTCGCTGTTCTTAGAACTGGGCATCGACACCAGCAGGTTCAGCGCTGACCAGGTCAAGGCGCTTGGTAAGATGCAGGAGTTCGAGACGCGCGCGAAGCGCGCGGGCAAGGGCGGCGGGGACGCCGTCAAGAGCGTGGGGGACGCGTTCCGCGACCTTGCCAAGAGCACGAGCATAGGCTCGGGTGTATCGCGAATCGAGGACTTGTCGAAGAAGGTCACTGGCCTGGGCAAAAGTCTGGGCGTCGCGGGCGGCGTCGGTGGGCCGCTCGGCGCCGTGACGCGGGGCATCGGCGCGTTGCTGTCGCCGACCGCAATACTCGGTGCGGCCGTCGGCGTGGTCGGCTATGAGATGTGGGACCTCAATAAGGTCATGACGGCAAACAACGCTGCCATAGACCGCCAGGCGCAGCTCACCGGCACCAGCGCTGCAAACATGTGGGCCTGGGCCGAAGCGGCGAAGACCGTGGGCGCCAACCCGATGGAGATTTCTGGCGGCATTGCGAGCCTGCAGACCGCGATCATGGGCATGGGCATCGGCGTCGGCAACGCCACCCCGCAGCTGGCTGCGCTGACGCGTTTGCGCGTGCCGTGGAGCTTGCAGAAGGGCGCTGATATCGAGGCGTTTTTCACGCGGGTGAACAAGCTGGCGGCGGAGAGTAAGTTTGGTATCGGCCCCGGTTCCAAGCCGCTGGGGGCGTTGGTGGCGCTTGCGCAGCAGGCGGGGATGAACGATGCTATGGTCGCTCTGGCCACCAACCCGACCACGACGCCTGCCGAAATTAAGAAGTGGATTGATAGCAAGAAGGGCGTGGAGCTCGGTACTACGCTGCAGGAGTCTCTGAAGAGCCAGACGATCCTGGGCAAGCTCGGGATCGAGAAAGACATCCTCTCCGAGACCGCCTATGGCGGCGAGCAGGGGTTGATGCAGGCGGTGGTCGAGTTGCTGACCAAGTTGCTCGACCTCACCAACACCCTGGTCATCTACGTAGGCTCGATTGTGCACGCGATTCCGGGGGCCATGGATTGGCTCGGTCACAAGGTGGTCGAAGGTATGGACGCGATCACTGGTGTGCAGCCCATCAAGCCGCTACCAGCCGACGCGGTCGCGCGCCAAGCGGCTGCACTGAAGTATCTCGTGGGCCAAGGGGTCCCAGCCATGGAGGCGGCGGCCATGGTCGGTAACTGGTCGCAAGAATCGAGCATGGATCCATTGGTGACCAATCCTAGCGGTCACAAGGGCCTCGGGCAATGGGACGCCTCGCGACAGAAAAACTTTGAACAGTTTGCCGGCTACCGTATGGGGCCGCAGAGCGGTGTGTCAAACGACAAGCAATTCTGGGATCAGATTAAGTTCTCGTTGACGGAGCCTCAGTATAAGAAGGCGCGAGAGATGATGGCTAAGGCACATAGCCTGGCGGAAGCAACGGCCATATTCCAGCGGCTCGACGAAATAGTCTACGATGCGTCCGGCCCTCGGCGACTCGCCTTTGCACAAGCCGCACTCGCCGCCGCTAGCAATGGGTCCACGCAGAGCACCAGCACCTCGACGCACGAAATCAACATTGGCGACATCCACGTCGCGAGCAACGCAACTAACGGCGTTGACATGGCGCGCGATATGCGCCGCTCGCTAGCAAGACAGCCACTGCTGGGGCCGTTGGCGACGCAGACGATGACCCTGGCCACGCGCGGTTCGCAATAATGTCCGTACCCTTCACCGCCGATAGCGACGTCACTGCTGACAGCAGCATCACTGTCGATAACCCGCCGGGCTTCAGCGCGCAATACCCGAATGTGCCGGCGATGGCAGGGGTGCCGTTGCTTGCGCGGCAGCAGACCGCGGCCGTGGTCAGCGCCGCCGCAAGCGGTCCAGGGCTGAATGCGGCGCTCGCCGCGCAGCTCGGGCTCCCGCCGGGAACCGTGTTCGGCAGTAGCTCACTGTACACGGGGCTGAACTTAGAGCCCCTAGACCCGAACTATGGTTTTTTGAATGCGAGCAACGACACCGGTGAGTTAAACTATTTTCTGATTCCAGACTCCGTAGTTGAACTCGAGGTCAGCGCTGACTCTACCATTAACTCACATCCGATCGAGCGGGGGCAGTTCGAGGCTTACAACCGCGTGCAGAACCCGGCGCGCGTGCGGCTGCTGCTGGCGTGCCAGGGCAAGAAGATGGCATACACTGACTTCCTCTCGACGCTGAAAAGTTTGCGCGAGGGGACAGAGACCATAACGCTCGCGCTTCCTAACGACTCCTATGATAACATGGCGCTGAAGGGTTATGGCTACGCCCGTAAGGCTGAGCGCGGCGCCATGACGATCTGGGCCGATACGCAGTGGGAGGAGGAGCGGTCGACCAACGTCATGGTGAGTGCCCCGCCGACCACAGAGCCGCAAGGCGAGGCTCCGGTTGATCTTGGCTCGTTATCGCCCGCATTTCCGTCTTTAGCGCAGCAAGCGGCGATTTCTAATCCGCCATTTGTACCAGCGCAGTATACCAACCCGCAACAGGTTGCCGCTGGTATCACCGCTATGGGCAACGGTGGGTCGCCGCCGTCGGGGGCAGCGCAGTGACGCAGCAAGTCATCCCTCTTCAGGCGCTGCCGGCGCAGACGTTTGAGGCGACGCTCGGTACCCAGGACTGTGAGATCTCGCTGCAACAGATGGCCACGGGGCTGTTTGCGAGCCTCAGCGTTAGTGGTGCGCCAGTTATCTCCGGCCGCTACTGCAACGACCGCGTCGGGCTCGTGCGGCAGGCGTATCTCGGGTTCGCTGGCTGGCTGTACTTCGTCGACACGCAGGGTGACTGTGACCCGTACTACGAGGGTCTTGGTACGCGCTACATCCTGGTCTACGAGTCCGCTTGAATGGCGTTCACGGAAAAGGTCCTGGCCTTTACCTTCAGCGGTGCGGCCCCGTTTCCAGGATCACCATCCGGTAGTTTCACCGTGCAGGGACTGCGGGCCATTGCGAGCATCCAGGCTTTTGACGGTCCGCTAGGTGTACACGCGCAGGTCAAAATCTGGGGCCTGTCGATGGGGCAGATGGATGCGTACTCCACCAAGATTCCGGGTGCGATAGGCGGCGCCGGGGCCGTGGGTGTTACTCCGGATACTCTTACGATTGAGGCTGGTGATCTCGGCAGCTCGCTGGTAAAGGTCATCGACGGCGCGCCGATCTTGGCATCGTTCATTGATCTAAGCGACTCGCCCGAGTCATCGTTCAATGTCACGGTCGCCGCGGTGTACTTAGCAGCCGCGCCAATTGCGGCGCAGTCGCAGCCGGGCGAGCAGGATGCCGCGCAGCGGATCGCTTCGCTGTGTGCCGCTGCGCCGCCACCCGGGTTGACCCTGAATAATCCCAGCGGCGCGACCGGCACACTGCGTAATCCTTCAACCTACGGCTCAGTGGTCGATCAGATCAGAAAGATTGCGGACGCGGCCGGTTTGCGTTGGAAGATCGAGGGCTCGAATGTTTGGCTGTGGCCGCCCAACGGGACGCCGGATGACGTGACATTAAACGTTGGCCCCGGTACTACGCCACGCATGATTGGGTATCCGGAGTATTGGCCGCTCGGCATCATTGTCCGTTCCCTATTCAATCCGCAGGCAACCGTGGGGCGGTTAGTGAACGTAGTCGGGTCGACTATCCCGAAGGCTAACGGCGTTTGGGCCAGCGTCAGCGGGCTTCAGCACGACCTGTCCACCATGCTCGATAGGGGACCGTGGTTCACGACCATGGTGCTGTCGCCGCCCGGCGTTGGAGCCGGCACGTGAGCGCGGTGTTTACGAACTTTGACCCCTCGAGCATCACGACCGAGGCGCGGCGCGTACATGCCCTGATCCTCTCGCTCATTAAAGACGTCCGCACCGCGATCCCGGTAAAGGTTGTGGCGGTGCACCCAGGCGCGGGCACTCCACCCGTGATCGGCACGGTAGACGTGCAGCCGCTGGTGCAGACGGTCGATGGTTCGGGCAAGCTCTGGGCGCTAGGCGTGACGTATGGGGCCACGTTCTGCCGCATCCAGGCCGGCGCCACCGCCATCGTTGTCGATCCGGCAGTGAATGACATTGGGCTGGCGATCGCGTGCGACCGCGATATTTCCTCTGTCCTCGCATTGGGAGCGGCGCTGGCTACCCCAAGCAACGACCAAATCCCGGGCCCCGGTTCGGCGCGCACGCACGACATTTCGGACCTGGTTTACCTGTACTCAGTCGTCAGCGCTGCGGCGATCACGCAGTACATTCTGGCGAACGCGGAGGGCATTACACTGTTGTCGCCCAACACGATCACTATACAAGGGGCGCAGATCAACATGACAGGTCCAATTAACGCCAACGGCGCTACGGTAAGTAACGCGGGTGAGATCACTGACGCTCTAGGCGTCGTGCTCGGTACGCATATTCATACCGGCGGGACGATCAGTGGCGACACCGGGCCGCCGGTTCCATGATCAACCATACAACCTGGCTGCTCGATTGGACGACCAGTGACAGCTGTCTCGACGCCGTCGGCAACATCGCGGTCGCGAGCGCCCCTTACGCGATCGCGCAGGACGTGGCCACCGCGATGAGCGCGTTCCTCGGCGAGTGCTGGTACGACAACAGCCTCGGCGTCCCGTACTGGCAAGGTATCCTGGGGCAGCGCCCACCGACCTCCTACGTCACCTCGCAGCTGGAGGCCGCAGCCCTCACGGTGCCCGACGTGGCCACCGCGCAGGCCTCGGTCGGCGGGACCAACGTCAAGCGCGGCCTGGTTGCGCAGATGCTGGTGACCGATACGGACGGGAACGAGATCACGCTGGCCAGCGTCGGTGCCTACTGCCCGGGGCCTGAGCTGCCGATGATCGCGCTCTACCTTCCTCCTGGCGGGGTTTAAGCGTGGCTGCTCCCACGACCAACGTCCCGCCGATCACGTGGGTCAACGGCATGCCGGTGGTGCCGACCGAGGCGGCGGTGCTGGCCGGGCGCGCGGCGGACTTCACCGCCGCCTACGGCAGCGCGCTCAACACCGCCCCCACCACCCCACAGGGGCAGGTGATCGCGAGCGACACGGCGATCATAGGCGACGCCAACGGGCAGATCGCCTACGCGGCCAGCATGGTGGACCCGGACCAGGCCGAAGGGGCGTGGCAGGATGCGATCGGTGCCATTTATTTCCTGACGCGCATAGCTGCCGCGGGCTCCGTGAAGACCGTGACCTGCATCGGCGGGGCCAATGTCATGATCCCGGCCGGCGCGTTGATCCAAGATCCCAGCGGCTACTCCTGGGCCGCCAACGGCCCCATTAACCTGGGTCCCACCGGGCAGACCGCTGGCACGTTCCAGTGCACGACGCCGGGGCCGATCCCGTGGCCCGGGAACACGCCTTGCACGATCTTGACGCAGGTCAATAATTGGGACCAGGTGGTCAGCGCCAGCGCGGCCGCGCTCGGGAACCTGACCGAGGGGCGCGCGGCGTTTGAGAACCGGCGGCGCAATTCCGTAGCGATCAATTCGCAGGGTCAGACCGCGGCCATTTACGGCGCCGTGTTGGCGGTGCCCAACGTTCTGTCCGCCTACGTTGTCGACAACCCCACCAGCGCGACGGTTAACGTCGGGGCGACCGGTTACGCGGTGGTTCCGCACTCGGTGCTGGTGAGCGTTTACGGCGGGGTCGCAGCGGCCGTTGCGCAGGCGATTTGGAGCAAGAAGAGCGGGGGTTGTGGCTACAACGGCAACACGACCTACACCGTTGCCGACACCTCCTACCCTGTCGGCTCGCAGCCTCAGTACCCGGTCACGTGGCTCACGCCGACGCCGACACCGATATACATAGCGGTCGCGCTGCAGAACAACGCGCTGCTGCCGCCCAATATAGCGGCGCTGATACAAGCGGCGGCGCTGGCGACCTTCACCGGCACCGATGCCGCGAGCTCTGTGCCGGCGGGCATCGGGCTCACCATCTCAGGCTCGCGCTACGCGAGCCAGATGAACCTGATCAGCCCAGCGGTCAATATCGAGAGCATCATGGTGGGCCTGCAGACCGCAGTTCCCGGCGAGGTCGTGGGGACTGGCAACGGCTCGACCGTTACTTTTGCGCACACAGCCGCTCACCTGGCGGTGGTCCCGGGGGCCGTGGTTATCGCCGCCGGCGCGGTGATGGCGACCGACGATGGCAATGGCAATCTCGTGGGGACAGGCATCGCCGCGGGCTCCACTATCAACTACGCCACCGGTGCAATCAGCATCACCTACAGCACAGCGCCCGCGAATGCCGTAGTGATAGCCATGAACTACAACTACGCCAATCCCGCCAGCGGCATCGTGACGATGGGCGTGGATCAGATGCCGACGCTGACGGCGCCGAGCGTCGTGGTGATGCTGGTGTGAAGAACTGGAGCCAAACGCTGATCAACCGGTTCGCGGGCACTCCGATCCTCGTCGCGCTGATCTCTTCATTCGATGCGGCGGTGGACCCGGTGCCGAACCTTCAGGCGTTCCTCAAGTACATCTGGAACGTCAGGAGCGCGGTCGGCTACGGGCTGAATGTGTGGGGCACGATCGTCGGGGTATCGCGCGTGATCTCGACCCCCAGCGGCCCCATCACGCTGGACGACGCTGACTACCAGACGCTGATCCTGGTCAAGGCGGCCGCCAACATCGGCAACGTATCAGTGCAGGCGCTGAACCAGTTGCTGACGGCGCTCTTTGCCGGCTTCGGGGTGGTGTACGTTCAGGATAATCTGAACATGACGCTGACCTACGTGTTCCTCTTCCAGCCGACCGCCGCGCAATTGGCGATCATCCAGTACTCCGGGGTGATGCCGCGGCCGGCCGGGGTGCTGATCACGGGGAACATATTTGAGAACGAGCTGGGGCCGCTCAACACAGTGCCGCTTAACTCCTGGCCGCTCAACCAGTTTGTCTTGAAAGGAATTTGAAACCACAATGCTGCGAAAACTGCTTCTAGGCTTGGCGCTGTGCCTCGGCGCGCTCAGCATTGATGGGCGCGCGAACGCTGCCACCGGCAGCGGCATTCAGCAATTCAGCAACAACGGCGTCACCACCCTCGTCGCTTCCGCGACCTCCTCCGCCACCACGATCACGGTGGCGTCGAACGCTACATTTCCGACGCTCAGCAGCGGTAACTGGTTCATCGCGACCTTGGAGCACCTGACCGCGGGCCTCGTGACGGCGGACGAGATCATAAAGGTCACGGCCGATTCGAGCACTACGTGGACGGTGGTGCGGGCGCAGGAGGGCACGACGGGGTTGAGTTGGTCCTCGGGCGACACCGTGACGCTGCTGCCTACGGCCGGAGGACTGGCGCAGTTCGTGCAGCCAGCGCAGGCGCAGTCGCAGAGCTACAATTACGCGGCCGCGTCGGTCGGCGGTTCGAACAATTACTCGGTCACGCTGTCGCCGGCGCTCGTCACGCACGTGATCGGCATGCCGATCACCTTCAAGGCTCCTGGCAGCGCCAACACTGGCAGCAGCACATTTAATGACGGCGCTGGGGTCGGGACCATTGTGCAGCCGTATGCCGCTGCGGCCCTTGCCGCCGGGGACATACCCGCGGGCGGCATGGTCACGGTCGTATGGGATGGGACCAACTTTCAGCTGACCAGCGTATCAGTCGCCATTGCGAACGCTGTGCTGCTCAACCCGTATGGAGGCGCGGCGCAGACGATCACCGGCCCGATCATACTGGCCTCGACATTCCCCGAGCTTTTCTTCTCGACGACCGGAGCCCCTACCAACCAGGGCCTCTGGCTAGCGGCCACCACTAGCACCCAGTGGGCGCTGCAGGCCCTGAGCGATAACGAGAGCATTGTCAACAATGCGATCTTGGTGAACCGCGTCGGCGACGTGATCACCAGCGTCGCGCTAGCCGGCACATCGCAGACAGGGGCGACGCAGACTTCGAGCGACAACAGCGCGAATTTCGCGACCACCGCGTTCGTGAAGAACGTGCTGGCCGCTTCCCCAGCGCTCGGCGGCGTGCCGACCGCGCCCACCGCCTCACCCAGCAGCACCAGCACGACGCAGGTCGCATCGACCGCGTTTGTGCAATCCGCGATAGCCGCTGCGCTCGTGACCGGCACCGTTGGCACGAGCGGCTCGATAACCATCAACGTCGCCGGCGCCCCTCACGGGGCGGTCATCATCAAGTGGGGATTCGTGACGCCTGGGAACACGTATACGGGGAGCTCGACACAGCCGATCACTTTCCTAACTCCATTCCCGAATGACATTTATTTTGCCGCCGCCTTCAGCAATCGCAACACCAAAAGCACATATGGATTCGGGAACATACCTTATGCGAATCTAGCGACTAATGGTTTTTTGGCTGTACTGGATGCCGATTCCAGCGGCAACATGAGCGGCGAGTGGATCGCGATAGGAGATTGAGACAATGTCCATACGTTCAACAGTCACCGCCGGTACCTGGCAGCAAGTCGGCACCGGGCCAGCGACCGTGCAGCTCATCTCCCCGGACGCCGACGAGGCCGAGGTCATGGTGGCGTGCGCCGCCTCGGCCCCCAGCACCAACAGCGATGGCATGGTGCTGTATTCGCAGTACCCGGCGCACCTCTTCACGCTGACCGAGCCGATCTGGGCGCAGACGGTGCAAGCGGGGCTCACGGCCGAGGTGGCCGTGCAGCCGGAGGTCGCGTGATCAGGCGACTGCTGCTAACGCTGTGCGCAGCGCTCCTTGGCGTCTACCACGTCACGGCGCGCGCGCAGGCGCCGGAGTACGTGTACTGCATCAACGCGACCAGCACCCAGTGCAATACGACCAGCAATCCAGGCAACGGCACCCAGGGGGATGATTCGTGGTTGGCCTTCGGCAAGCTCAACCTCGACCTCCTAGCGCTGCAACCGCCGACGCCGCAGTACTCGGTGGTCTATGCCAATGGTTCCAGCTATTCGGGACTTCTGCCCGGCGCGACCGGCACCTGGTGCCTGCAATGGAACAACCTCACCTCCGCCCCATCGCTGACGGCGTGCCCGGGCGCTGGGGCGTTGTCCTTCGCTTTGGTCTCCTCCGGCACCAACACCGCCACGCTGCACATCGGCACTGGCGGCTCGCTCAACGCCACCGGCAGCGGCGTGCTTGCCGCAACAACGGCCGCAGCGCTGGCCGCGACGCCGACGCAGTGCTCGGGCGGCACGCCCCTGGCGACCGGCGTCGCGGCGAACGGCAACGCTAATTGCACGGGCGCTGGCTCGAATGCTTGGAGCGCCGTCACGGCGGGCACCAATGCGCAGGCCCTTGTCATTGGCACCGGCGGCTCGCTGAGCACGTCGGGCACCGGCGCGATCGTCGCGACCTCGACCGTTGCGGGCGCGGTCACGCTGGCGATGATGGCGAACGAAACAGCCGACACGCTGCTGTGCAATAACACTGGCTCGGCTGCGGCGCCGATCGCTTGCACCGTCGCGCAAGTACTCACGCTGCTGACCTCAACATCCGGCGGCGGCACGACGAACTACCTGCGCGCCGATGGCACATGGGCCGCGCCCCCTGGCGGCGGCGGCTCGCCCGCCTTCAGCGCCGTGACCGCCGGCATCAATGCCAATGCGCTGGTCATGGGCACCGGCGGATCTCTGAGCGTCTCAGGCACCGGCTCGATCGCCGCGACCACCGCAGCGGCGCTGGCCGCGACGCCGACGCAGTGCTCGGGCGGCACGCCCCTGGCGACCGGCGTCGCGGCGAACGGCAATGCGAACTGCACCGCTGCGGGCGCTCAGACGATTGCTGCCGGGGCCACTGCGCTGCCAACCGCTGCCGTGTCAGCGAACAGTTGCAGCGCGAGCGCCACAACGGCGACCGCGACCGGGGTGGCTACCACTGATGCAATGGAGGTAGCCTACGCTTCTGATCCCACGGGGGTTACGGGTTACGGCGGCGGGACGAACGGCGGTATAACGATCAGGCCCTGGCTCACCACAAATACTTTCAACGTCAAGCTGTGCAACGAAACCGCGAGCTCCATCACCCCAGGGGCGCTAAGCGTTAATTGGAGAGTGGCGCGGTGAGACGTTGGCTATCGCCGCTGCTGCTCCTCTGGTGCGGGCTCACATGCGCGCAGAGCCTGCCGATGGGCGGTATCCCAAGCGGCAGCTGCATCCCCACGGTCGTGCAGAAGGTCACCGGCGGCGGCCTAAGCGCTGGCGCCCTGTCAGTCTCAGCGACGATTACAGGTGTTGTAGCGGGCGACGCGCTCTTCGTCCCGCTGGCACATTCGGATACCAGCGGCACTAATCCGACGATCACAGTCTCAGACGCCCAGGGCGCGTACACTGGCGACGCCGTGGTACAGCGCGGCAACCAGATCGACGTCGGCATCTACACTCTTTTCAACGCGAACGCTGGTTCGCACACGATCACGGCCACCGCGAGCAGTGGCACGGTGGGAGCCAGTTCCTACGCGATCGAGGTGCTCGAGGGTAATTGCTTAGGTAGTACCGACTCGCTCGATCAGAAGTCAACACTCAGCGCGAACACCAGCGCGACGCCCACCACCGGCACCACCGCGGCGCTGGCGCAGGGTAGCGAGTTCGTCGTGACGGCGATGTCCGGCAACATGGACAACCTGACCGGGGGCACGTTCCCGCCGACCGGCGGCAATAACTCGCCGTTCATTTCGATCTTCTCCAACGCCGCCGGCACGCCTTACCAGGCTATCGACTCCGATTACCAGATCAATACGACCGCCACCACCGGCGTCGCGGCGGCGTATGGCACGATGAGCAACAGCCAGATCTGGGGCGCGGTGATCGCTACCTACAAGGCCTCGGCCTCTGGAGGCGGAGGCGGCGGGGGCGGCGGGGGCGGCGGCACCGGAGTCAAGTGGCACCCCGGGCACTACTGCCTGAGCAATCAGGTCGTATCGTCCTCCAACTGGGGTACCTCCGAGGGGCTCGTCGAGGGCGAGATCAACTCATGCCTCTCGCAGGCCAATGTGCAGGGTTACTTGATGATCCTGTACTGGAACGCGATCGAGAATGCGACGCTGGGCTCCTACAGCTGGACCTACATCGACACGATCCGCACGTACATCCAGACCAACTACCCGGGCAAGCGCTTCGCGGTGATGATCTGGTCTGAGGCCTTCGGCGGTAGCAACCCGGCGAGCAACCTGCCGAGCTACATCACGACCGGCTCGGGGTACGGTGCCGGGAGCAATGGCACGCAGTACGGTTACTGGGCCTTCGCGGGCGCCGGCTACACGGCCGCCTGGTGGCGCTCGGTGGTGATGGCGAGGGTGGAGGCGCTGTTCGCGGCGTTCGCTGCTCATACGTCCCCTTACACCGGCGGCGTCTGCTCATCGGGGTGCACATACGACACGGACCCGTATTTCGAGGCGGTGACGTGGCAGGAGTCCACCATGTCGCTGGCCTCGACGCCGGGCGACTACAGCTTCAGTGCGGCACAGACGCAGTACCAGAACCTGATCGCTGACATGGTGAGCTACTTCCCGCACACCAACGTCATCGACCAGAACAACTTCCTCGGCTACACCGGCGGCAGCATCAACACGACCGGCAACACGACCGTGACCGATGCTGGCGTGAGCGCCGCGATCGGCGGCTCCGACACCTCTTACCCGCTCAGCAACCTGAGCTGGGGCCAGCTGGCCTTCATGGGCTACGCGAACTGCGGCGGCTGCGGCCTGACCTCTGGCTTCGTGAGTCTCTACGGCACTGCGGCCTCGCTCGCGTTCGTCGAGACGCCGGACTACACGTACACGCTCGCGCACCTCAACCAGGCTTCAATGAACACACCGACCGCCTCCCCAGGCGGCATGGGTGCCTCTGAAGTTTACTGGGGCATCGAAAGTACTGGCAGCGGTAACGCTGGCGATTGGGCGACCGAGGTGCTGCCGAACATCAACGCCACGCCGATCCCTACGGGGAACAAGACGTGTCCGAGCAAGTACACGAGCCTGCGCGGCGGCTGCAACACGACGTGACTTATGCCTCTTGACATCACCGACGACGACGTCTACGCGGGCCTCACCGGCTTCTTGCAACTGGTCGTGCCGCAGGCCCCTTGGACTTACGCTGGCACGACGTATCCGGCCGTCCCCATTTTGCGCGGGCAGCAGAATCGGGTGCCGATGCCGTCCATCCCCTTCGTGCTGATGACCACGCTCGGTGCGCCGCGCCGTGTTGGCACCAACGCGGACAGCACCGAGGCCGTGATCGTTGACAGCGTGCTGATCGGGTTCACGGCCGCAGCCAGAGCGGACTTTGAGTACGCGGTGCAGGCCGACTTCTACTCCCCGCTGGCCGAAGCGTGGTCGATGGCGGTGGAGCTGCTGTGGCGCGACACCATAGGGATCGCAGCGATGCCGCCCGGCATGAAACCATTGTACTCGGAGGACCGGCGGCAGCTGCCGCTGATCGGCGGGGAGGATCAGTGGGTGCAGCGCTGGACGATGACGCTGTACCTGGATTACCAGCCGACGTGGACACAGCCGACCGAGGCGGCCACGGCAATCACGGTCATACCGGAACCGATAGACGTGTTTTATCCCCCATGAGAGGTTTTGAAATGAAGAAGATAATCCCGGTACTCGCGCTCGCAAGCCTGCTGTGCGCATGCTCGGTATTAGCGCCAAAGCCAACCGCGCGTGCCAAGTTTGGCGCAGTCGCGGCTACTCCATCGCCTAACGGCGCGAAGCTCGTGGGACCCACGGCGGCCGGCTCGCTGATAGATGCAACCGGCAACACCTGGACGCTCACGGGCGGACAGCTCTCAGAGAACGGCGGCGCACCGACCGGCCTTAACATCATCCTGACCGAATACTGCGGTGGCCTGATCTATCAGGAGAACGCGAGCACCCTGTGGTGGGATTCGGTCAGCGGCGCGTGGGTCGCGACCACAGCGCCTGCTACGTGCGGGGCGATTATCGCCGCCGGTGGCAATGCGAACCTGAGCTGGACGCCGCCGACCACTGACGTGAAGGGGGGTCTGCTTGCGAGCACTCCTGGGGACGCGCTGACCGGTTTCAACATATACCAAGGCGTCGGCGCCGGCTCACTCGTCAAAATCGCGTCGGTGGCGGCCAACGTGCTCAACTACACCGTGAGCGGCCTGACCGTCGGCTCGTACACGTTCGCGGTCACAGCCACCAACGCGGCCGGCGAGAGCGCGGACAGCCCGAGCCAGACCGCGAGCGTCGAGCCGGTGGTGCCGGCGGCTGCGGCGCCCGGCCCCGTGCTGACTTTCACCGTAGCGTGTTCGGGGCAGAATGGCGTCACGACCTGCACGGTGACGGTCCCGTGAGAGCAATCAGGCTCGCGCTGCTCGCGCTTTTATTTGCCGGCGCTGCGCAGGCGCAGACCTACGTCGCTGGCGTCACGGTAGGCGCCGTGAGCGGCTCGAACGTAGTGCAAGTCACGCCCACGCCTTCGACGCTCGTGATGCAATGCCTGCCGGCGTGGCAGCGGGAGTGCTGGCCTGGTACTAGCGGCATCGGCCCCTCTGCCGCTCTCGGTTCACTGGCTGGTTCCGCTTATGTGTGGGCGCTGCTACCGCCATCGACGAGCGCGAAGTGGGTCACGGTGGCGGCGATCACCGCGTCTGCGCCTGGTCCGACGCCAGCGCCCACCGTCGCGCTCTCGGCGCAAACCACGTTGAATTGGTCGTCCACAGGCACTACCGGCGCGGCGCCTTGCTCGGGCGTCGGAACAGCGGCGAGCGGCTCGCTGAGCGTGTCACCTACTCTCACGACCACGTACACGCAGACGTGCAAGGGAGCGGGCGGCACGGCGAGCGCATCGGTCACGGTGGCCGGCGTGATGCCGGTAACGCCGCCGCCTCCACCACCTCCACCGCCTCCACCGCCGCCTCCACCGCCGCCTCCACCACCACCGATCACAAACAACTGCGGCATGCAGCTCGGCGGTCCGGCGGCTTTTTGCTTCACGTTCGATACGCCGATGGTGGTGGCCGGCACGCGCACTGGCGCGCTCGACCCGAACGTCTGGGGCGTGTCACGCACGATTGGCGATAGTGGGCTGAACCTTGGGCAGAGCGAGTACAACCAATGGAACGCCACGACGATACAGAACTGCACCGGCACGGCAACGGTCACGCCGCCCAACGACATTGCGATCTGCAACGGCCAGCTGCGTGAAGCGGTCAACGACAATAATAATTCTGCCTTTGAGAACGGCGATGTGACCTCGCTCGCGATGTACCCCAAGCAGCCGTTCGACTTCGCTGGACGCACTGGCACCGTGAGCTTCGACGTGTCGAACGATTCGCAGGGATCGCACTCGGTGTGGCCGGAATTCTGGATGTCTGATCAGCCCGTGCCCGATCCGTTCACCCACGAGGCGACGTGGCAGGCGATGCCGACCAATGGGTTTGGCGTGCGCATGGGCAACGCGGCGCCACCAGGGCAGCAGGGCCAATGCCAGAACGGCAACAACCTGGCGAAGTTTCGCTGGAACGTGGACTCTGCGATAGTCGTGCGCAATCACGTTGAGGAAGACACGAACGGGTACGGCACGCCAACCGGCCTGACCGTGACGAACCTCGACTGCGTGATCTCGTCCAGCGGCCCCGGAAACATGAATCATGTGGAGCTGCGCATCTCGACCAACGAGATCGACGTGTACGCGACGGACGCAGGCGTGGCGGCGGCGCTGAGCACGCTGCGTGAGATCACGAAGATCACAGGCGCGAATCTGCCTTTCACTCGCGGC
>Ga0182024_10001797_pt1 | contig 54311 bp, 75 predicted proteins | sample P32metaG_FD_120480 | JGI IMG/M metagenome (GOLD analysis project Ga0182024, IMG submission 120480) | Permafrost microbial communities from Stordalen Mire, Sweden - P3-2 metaG (Illumina Assembly) | ecosystem: Environmental > Terrestrial > Soil > Wetlands > Permafrost | place: Sweden: Stordalen...
GCTGAAAGCTGACGGCTGACAGCTTTTTCATGCGGAGAGGTGCGTGAGTGGTTGAAACGATCCGCCTCGAAAGCGGACATACCTTAACGGGTATCGTGGGTTCAAATCCCACCCTCTCCGCCAGTATATTTATTGTATTATCAACAACTTACAAATTAGTCGTTTCTTCTGTCCTTCTCCTGTACTAAAATCGGGCGATGCTCACGATTTACCGCAGACATCGCACGACTTGCCCGCACCATTCCCGGCAATACAAGAAGTGTTTTTGCCCGATCTGGGTGCAAGGGCTCCTTGAGGGGAAGCCGGTGCGCCGGTCGCTCGATCTTACGAACTGGGAAGCGGCGAACCGCAAGATCCACGAGCTTGAAGTCCACGGCGATAAGCAAGCGGTTTCGGTAAAGGAAGCCTGCGAGAAATTCAAGGCTGATTGCAAAGCTCGGAATCTGAGCGCCGCGACGATAAAAAAATATAAGTATGTTTTGGGCGAGCTGGACGAAAAGTTCGGGTCGCTTCCGGTGCGGAGCGTTAGCGTCGATGATTTGAGGAGTCTCCGGAGTCGTTGGACGTTCGCCGGTTCTACGACACGGAAACGGGTCGAATATTTGCGGGCTTTTTTTGCGTTCTGCGTGGGCGCGGGCTGGATGCCCTTGAATCCGGGAAAACCTCTGAAGCCGCCTAAGCAGGCGCAAGCACCAACACTTCCCTTCTCCGACGCCGAGTGGAAAGATATCGTGACGGCGCTCGGCCTTTACGGCGACATCCATAAACAAAGTCCGCCGGCGATTTGTAAGCAGTTGCGGGCGCTCGTTTTTGTCATGCGCTATTCCGGGCTGCGGATATCGGACGCGGTTTCCCTGAAGCGAGATCGCGTCACGAAAACGAAAGACGGCGGCCGGTTATTTCTTTACCAGGCAAAGACCGGGCAGCCGGTATGGATTCCGATCGGAAAAGAAGTCATGGACGCGCTCGCGGATTGCGCTGAGGATGGTGCCAATTATTTCTGGTGCGGCACGGGCACGTTACAGACGACGCAAACGAAGTGGCAGGCGCGGCTCAAGAAAGTGTTTACGATCGCCGGAATTCCGGACGGGCATTCGCATCGGTTCCGCGACACGTTCGCGGTTGGCCTGCTTTCAAAGGGTGTGAGTTTGGAGACAGTTTCGACATTACTCGGGCATCAAAATCTCGGGGTCACACAAAAACATTATTCGCCGTGGGTAAAAAGTCGCCAGGAAGCGCTTGAAGAGGCGGTCAGGAAGACGTGGAAGTAGGCGAGGGTTAGCTTTTCTTAGTCTTCTTGTCTCCGGAGTCATCCTCACAAATGATCGATCCGGTAGTGGGTGGCGCATCGGCTATTTGTATCGCCTTTTTTTTCGCTGCTTCCAGGGCGCGGTCCTTACCTTTAAATTTTCCGACCCGATGAGGCTGCCCGACGTAAACAATCGTTGTGTCCCATGCATCGTCGCCGAGATCGTTCAAACGAACCTTAAATTTGTGTTTACCTGGAGTGATAAGGAAAATTTCCTCGGATGCCATAGGCCGGCATTTTAGCAGCGTTTCGATAAGCTGTGCTACACTGCCGCGCTATGCGGCGCTACCTATTCCTCGCACCGTTAATACTTCTCTTGAGCGCCTGCGATATTCCGGATCGGGTTAGCAAACTAGAAAAAGAAACCAAGGAGATGCAAACGGAGCGGGATCGCGTAAGCGATTATGATTTGCAGGCAAAATGCTCGAAGGATGCCCGAGCTTGGTTTAATGAGAACTGGTCACGGGATAAAGACACGGTTTTACTGGACTTCACTAACCACTACAACAAAAAAGGCAATAAATGTTTCATCCTAGTTGAGTTTCACTACAACAATAATTTTGTAGGGCCGGGCGGGACGGGCTGGACGAATCACATGAGCCTGTGGGACATTTACGAAAACAGTAAATACGGCGAGCTTGTCGAAAACCACTATACATACTTCAAGCCGACAGTGACCACATCGAACGAACTAGTGACTTGCGATATGTTGGGTCAGAAATGCAAATCAATGGACGAATTTAATGGTTTTATACGGCCTTATTTGAATGGTTGAATGAACGCCGAAAATTCTAAGAACCCTTCTCTCTTCTTTAAGCTCATAAACAGAGAGTGGGTGAATTCAGGTCTGGATTTTTCCTGCTTCGGTTTCCAGTTTCAGTCCCTCTTGATGGTTGTAGATCGGCACGCGCCGAATCGGTGAGAAGCTTTCCGTTGATAATTTCAGGGATAGAGATTTTGGACGGGGCGAAGCATTATTGATAATTCTCTAGAAGTGGGGTGCGAGTAAGCCAACTCGCCCTGGCCGAAGCCTGAGGATTTGAACCTCTGATTTGTCGGGCGTATATATCCACCCGTCTACGACTGCCATCGTAGATTATTTACCCCGTTTCTAAAGAACTATTTCACCTCGCGGCGGCCCGATTCCAAAATGTCGGCAATTCTCTGAGAACTTGGGTCGTATGGTATGAGATACGAGATGCGCTTATTCCATATTTGCTTTATGCATCAGACGCAGGTAATGAATGGATGCTCCCGCGATTACTGGCTTGTACTTTGCCTATCACGCCAACCCAAGTTTTCAAAGAACTGCCTGACTATCCTTCCCCGTACTCCCGTTCCTGCAATTCTCTGAAAGCTGAGAGAAACCCGTGCTCGTTTGGGCGCGCCACCAGTTACCAGCAGAAGTCATAAAACTTCTACACCGAGCCTACGCTTTACTTTGCAGCATCACACCGCATACCCGCGTCAGGAGGAACGGGAGGTTTCTTTTAGAGTGATTAGCTCTATTCTCAGCTTTCAAAGAACTGCATACGGCCTAGCGGCGGCGGAAAGAGAAGCACCATACCTCCCATCTCCCTACGACAAACTGATAAAAACTAGGCAGGATTTTAAAAGCAAAGCTCCCGACCCGTAAAAGAACTCATTTCGGAGGTGCCCGTTCGGGCCAGGTCGAGAGCTTTGCTCTCCACCTTCTTTTCTTTTAACAAGAGGTGAAGTCCTTACTTCAAATTAAACGTACCATATTGTCATTTTGTTTCAATGTGGATAACTTTTCTACGGATTATGCGGGCTTTTTAGTTTGAAAAGGCTAGAGGCTTGTATGAGGGCGCGGACATCCCTGAAGGCTTCGCGATGCACTTCGATCTGTTGCAAGATGGCAATTTTCTGATCGCAGAGTTTTATGGCCTTGCGAAAGAGCCGCGCGCCGACCTTTAGCCCAAGGTCTTCAAGGATGGCAGCCCGGATAGCATAGTCTTGGGCTTCTTGCCGTTCTTCTTCGATTACGCGCACGGGAACCTCCTGACGTTGGGAGGAAATTATACCCCTATTCTTCCCAGCAATTTTCGCTCGCCGTCCATGGCGCGGTTCCATACTTGTTAAACAGATATTCTCCAAAAGCGATATTTCCCGAAGCGGTTGCTAGGTCATCGCCCATTTTCGCCGCAAGCGAACCCCATACATAGGTGTTGATCTGCAAGATTCCTTCATCCCTTTTTATCCGTTCCTTGGTAACAGGGTTTTCTCCCCACAGAATCGAGCCATCGGGCATAAATTGGGTGGGAGTGCCGGAAACTGATCCGGTTGTTTCGCAGGCAGCGATACGCTCCAAAATGGGGTGTTCGGCAAAGATGTGGTCGGCAACAGAGCTGGATGCCTGTTTCTCGGGCGATTCTTGCGTTATAGGCGTACTTTGCGCCTGAGCTGTACCAATGACGTTATAGACCGCCGGACGGGCTAAAATCGGGGTAAAAACGAGGAGAAAGAGAAAGATGAGAAAGAAAACATAAAATCTTTTAATAATGTTCGCTGGACAGCCAGCCGCCGATTTTTCGGCATCTATCTCGATTTAACGGATAGAAATTGGTTTGCGACGTTTATGATTCCACTTGCCCACGGCTCCTGCCTCTAGACGACAGGGTTGAACATGGGCGGGGGTATAAGCCCCTCCAACGCCTCTGGCCGAAGCATTGGGCGAGGAGAACCACGATTTAAGCGTAACAATCCGGCATGGGAAGTCCAGATGTAATAATCCACAGGGCAAAAGCGTAATACTTCCCCGTAGGCGGGGTGCCGAGGTCGCAGGTATGGGCTGCTAGACCTAATTACAGAACAAGACCCAATTCTTTTCTCCGCACACTATCCACGAAGGAGAAGTGCGGTCTTTTTTTTCGCAAAAAAATGCGCCGTTTTGAGAGCCACGGCGCGGGCTGGATGGAAGGAGAGAAGCTGGTTCACTTCTCATGGGCAGGGTTCGTGCAGGCGAATCGGGGGCTGCGTGATCGGGACATGGACATTTTTTCCGTAGTCGGAAAGCGCCCAGCAGCTAAAGTTCAGAGCCACTTTCGTCCCCTGCGGATTTTCGCAGGCGTGATAGATGCGTGACGTTCGCGCCGTCCGAAGCATGTTCGGGATGACGCGCAAGCACCAGGCGCACGTAACAGGTTCGTTCATGCGGCACCTCCTCGGCGGTACAGTTCAGCGAAGGAAAAGATCTTTACCAAACGGGTTGCGCAGTCCGAACAGACGGCGACGACCACGACGGCCAAATCATTGAAAGCGACGGAGCGGACCAAGAGGTCGTCCCCGTCACACTTTTTACAGTTGAGCGTGAACGCCTTTTGCATGTCAGTCTCCTTTGCTATCTAGCCAATTCGCACATTCCGTGAGACCTTTTCGGCGCTGTTTTTGCATCTCTTTTTTCGTGCGGAACGCGCCGCGATACAGCGTATGAACCGCTTCATAACCGTCATTGAAGACGGTGATGCCTTTGGTTTGCCAATAGCGTTCGCCGGTTTGGGCGTTCTCATAAAGGCCGGAGGTGCATTTGCTCTGCAGGGGAACATGGTTCAGCGTTCCGACAGACGGAGCAGCGTCAGAAACTCGTCGCGCCGTTTCCTGCGATAGTCCTCGTAAAGGACCAAAAGCAAGAACGGCCAGGGCAACAAGGCATAGAGCAGATAGCGCTTTTTGCACATGATCCTCCTCAGTTGAGCGAAGCGAAGAATTCTCCTAGCTTCGCGGTCGCTTTGAATTGCGGCACGGGGTCGAGTTCTTTGAGCGCCGACGTGAACGCGTTCGTGAGGCTCCAGAGCGTGCGCGGGGCAAACTCCGGATACTGCGGGTTGAAATAGAGATTGTGGACGGGACGGAGCAGATGCCGGGGCATCGCAAGGTCGTCGTCCAGGAACGCGTCGTAGATGATGTTTTTCGCGCTACCGTCCGTGAGCTGGTGGCCGCGCCATCCTTCCACTTGCTTCTGCATGGGGGCGAAGTTACGTTGCATCCGGCCGAGGCCGATGTCGATCGCATCCATGAGGTTGAAGTGTTTGGAGTGCTTGGCGAGGACTGGCGTGAAGTCGCCGTGAAACGCCATGTTGTCGCAGACGAACACGCGGTAGCCGACGGTCAACGCTATGCGCATCGACTTGTCGTTTGAGTTGCGGAGCCCGAGCGAGAAGCGGCATCCCTCAAAGGTTGTTTCGAGGTCGAGGACTCCGAAGAGTTTCATGCCGTCTTCTGACACGGCATATTCATCGCGGACAACGTTGATGTGGCGAAAGGAAAGTCCTTCAACCACACTATTGACAAGTTCCCGGTGAGCTATGGGCTTATGAGTGTCCGTAGCTTCGGGGGGCAAGATTTCTACGAGCTGGTCGCGGGTAAGCTTGGAAGCGCCCGCGTGTGCCATTAAACCTTCCATATTTTTTTCTCCTTTTGTGAAAGAACAGGTTGGGCGTTCACGGATCGCTCTCCGTTTTTTGTGGGGAGGGCTCCGAAACGGTGCGAAGGGTAAACGCCCAGTTCCGGAGGTTTTGCGCCGGGTCGAAATCAGCGCGCCGCCTCCAGAACTGGACGTTCATCGAGCACCCAGCGTTGAGAAGATTGCGGCGGCCTGGCCTCCGTCCCTACTTAGGGCAATCCGTTCCTCTCAACGCTGGGAGTTCGTTTCGTCGTGTAAATATGCGAGAAGCAAGATGGAATAGTTCACGAGGTCGAGAATGGTGTCGTCGATCTTTTCAGTTTCGACGGCCGCCTCCTTGGAAAGAAGATTGCCGATGCGGGAGATCTTGTTCACCATGTTTGCGAGCAAGATATGTTTCGGGTCGAGATTCACCAATCGTGCAGTCTTGAAGTTGCGGAGTGCGTCACTATCGCCGGCGGAATAGTCGGCATTTTTTGCCCGCATGATAGCGAGGCACTTTTTGAAATTGTCCTCGGTGAATTTGAGGAGCTCGGATTGGGTCATGAAAAACGTTTACTTAATGAGCCGAGACGGGAATTTTCAGAATGCGTGATCCATTCGAGATTGAAGTTCTCGTATCCGATGGAGCTATCAATGCGATTAATCGACGGCGTGAATTTCTGATCGTATTTATGGTCTTTCCATTGGATATAGAGACGGAGAAAATCGGGGTCTGACTTGGATATGACGTAAAACTCTTTACGCGAGAGGATGGGGAGCCCTTTGTAGAGATGGGCTTTTCTCCACTGTACGCCGGTGACGCGCGAAAGCATATTGCGATACGTCCGCATGAGGAATCCGCTGATCGTCTTCTCGTAGCGGCGTGTTTCAATGTTTCCGTTTTTGCGGCGATGTTCTTTTTGCCAAGCTAATTTTTGTTCGTGTGTCCAGGACATCGAAGAATCAATAGTTGAGGAGCTTTGCGCCGTCGTAGGTTTTCCCGTAGGCGTGAAAGCGGTGTTTGAAGATTCTGATCGTGTGCTCCGTGAAATATCCGTCCGGGAAGATGTAGAAGATGGCGAAGGCTTGCTGCCAATTGGTGGGGTGACCCTTTAAGTATGCTTGGTCATATCGACAGAGGCAACCGAGAGATTTCCCCACAATGGTTCGGTCATGGCCCCGCTGTATCACCGGCATTTCCATTACGTCGTGCGTATGGCCGTAGTAAATGGGATCTCCCCAGTTCTGAACCATTTTTCTTGCGTGGTACTGATTCGTATAGAGACCGTGGGTGAAATGGGCTTTGCCGAGCTTGAATTCTTCGCCGTCTTTCCATGAACGAACCCATTTGATCTTCCGCTCCTCAAGCCTGAGCATCTTCTTGTAGTTAAGGTAGCCGCGAAATTTCTTATATTCGTCTTTGAGCGCCGATTGGTACGCGCGAAAATCGTGGTTGCCTTCTAAGAGCACGAAGCGGGCGTTTCTATAGCCCGCTCGCATGATCTTTTGATGCCTATCGAGAAATGTATTCCCGGCCTCGTAACTGTCGTGCAGTTCCGAAGCGACCGAACCTTCTTCACCGAGGTGATATTTGGAAAGTTCGTCGAAGTCGAGCAAATCGCCAATTTGCAGCCATCCGGTGAAAGGCTCATCGGATGCTTGGGTGTCCATCATGAATTGTTCGACGGCGGCTAAGCTTCGGTGATCCTCGAAAGGAATTTGTAGATCAGGAATGATTAGCCATTTCTCGATGGCTTTCTTCATCGAGTTCTATTGCTGAGGGGGCTGCGGAGGGACGGGAACGTTTAACGTTTGCGCTTCTTCCGTGAGCCACTTTTCGGCATCGGGAAGGAAGTAACCGAGGATGAGGATGACAAACTGCGCGCCGTTGAATGTCCAGTGGGTATAAATCTGCTGGACGAAATAGACCGCGCCGATTGCTGCTGCGACGGAGAGGCGTAAGAGCGCTGATTCGACAGCCGCCCACACTTTTGTCCAATTTATCTTCATAGAATTTGTTCTACGTCTTCAATAATTTCTTCGACCTTTTCTTCGAGAGATTCTTTTTGCGGGACGGTCGCGTCGCTTTGCGGGATTTGTTCCGCGACCTGGCTTGCTTGGCTCACAATGGCTTGCAGTTGCGCGAGAGGAACATCGAGCGCCGTGCCGGATTCGTAAAAGAATTCTGGCGTGATGTATTGCTTGTTAATCATCTTTATTGCGAATGCGGGGTTTGGATCGGCAGAGTCTATGACGCGAATTGAATCGGCAGAGTATCCGTCGGCGACCACAAAATGTCCGTCCGTTGGCGTCGTGAAGGTCGGCGTCGCCGTGCCCCAAAATCCGTCGTCGCATTTGATGAGGATCAAGACAGCTTTGTTCTGATAGATGGCTTGCTGCAAATCTTCGAACGTGAGGGCGTCGAACGCATAAGAGATTATTTTGTGGTTGGTGGCATCGAGTCCCATGTCTTCGCTCACGACGCTCGGGTCGCAATAGGTGGGCAGTGAAAGCGTCACGTCGTTTTCAAGTGGCTCATAACTATCTGCGCCGATCATCTTCAACCATGTGAAGATGGCCGTCATCGTCGTTCCGGCATCAATCGGGAATCCATCATAGACGGATGATTTGGGGTCCTTTATTTTGATCGCGCCGAAACGGGGCGTGAAGCGAGGCGTGGAGCCATTGTCCTGATGTTCGAGGATCGCTTTCAAATGGGTTCCGGCATGTTCGCCGCAAAAAGGAGTTTCTCCCTGGAAATTCCTTTGGAGCCAAGAGTTGTCGGGCAAAAATGTTGCCGGAATGGAAACGGGCGCTTGAACCTTGCCGAGAAGAATGTCGCGTTCATCTTTCGGCCGTGGAAGTGCCCCCAGTTTCGTGCGGTCTTGCATTACTTCTAATTGTGATGAGTTTTGGAAGTTTGTCCAGGTGAGTTATGCACTCCCCTCCCCTGCCGTGGGTGTCTTAAATGGCGATTTTGCTTAGGAAAATGCGATACCCGCTCCGGAGTAGGGGATTATCTTACGAACTTTAAGATGAGCGCGGTAATGGCCACGATTGCGGTCAAGATGTTGAAGACGATAAGCCAGAGGGATGAGAATCCTTTACTACGTCCTTCCTGCGACGCGCGCCACTTTTCGAGTGATTCCACGCGCGCGACGACGTTATCCGCGAGTGAATCGAACTTGTCGCTTAAATTGTCGAATTTCGTGTCAAGCCTGATAAGCAAGTCGTGATCGGCGGAAGCGACGGAGTTTTGGGTGGTTTCTTCGGGCATGGTGTTATGAGGCGTCCCACACAAAATCAACAGCGTACGCGGTATTATTGGTTGCCCAAGTGAGATAGATATTGGTGGCATCTACCGTGATCGATGCATAGAACTGGCCATTGGCGGTTGCGCTATAAAACAGAAGAATATAGCCTGTATTTTGCAATTGGGAAGTACCACTTCCGCTGCTGAACATTTGATAAACGGCTTGGGTGCCGTTGTACTCGCCGGAGCAAAAACTCCACACGGTGCCTGTGCTAAAGCCTCCGTACATTTTTATATTGGCTGGTGTTCGTCCTAGACCGTGGGCGATGGTTTGTGATCCGGTCGTACTACGGGTGCCGATTCCATTCGTATGCGTCACAGTGAGTGGCTGGTAGGAGGGATTCGCTCCTGCGCCACCTGTCGTGAGTGCGTAACCTGCGGTTCCTGGTGTTAGGAGTACCCATGCGGAGCCGTTGTAATACAGGATGTCGCCTTGCGCGTCGCTGCCGGGATCGAAGATGACAACGCCCGATGCGATTTGGGAAGCGGTTGAAATATACGTCCCGCCGAGGAGTGGACGAACATCGTTGTAGATATAGCCCTGGCTCGTCTGTTGATTTTCGTTTTCGTAGAGTGCGGTTTCACCGACTACGTTATAGAGTTCGCAAATTACTACTTTGCCGGTTGGATAGGTCGGCGCGACGGGTGAAGCGTTTTCGGTTCCCGTCGTCCACGCAAGCGTGCCGGAAGAATCGGCTGCGAGCACATCGATGCGGGGATGCGAGCTTGGGGCTGTCACGGTGGGCGTTGAACCTCCTGTGAAAAGAACGCGCGTCGTGCCCACGAAATAGGTGCCATCTTCGACGTAGAGCTGCATCGTTTGCGCGGTCCAAGTGGCACTTGTCACGGTAATGCCCGTGATATTGAAGCTCGTGAGTGGGCCAGTCAGACCGTTCACGTTTTTATTCAGCGAAAATGGGACGATATTTGTCGAAGATCCGGGCCATGCCCAGCCGACGTATTCGAGCAACAATTGGTTGCCGGCGGAAGCGGCGACTTGGGTCGAGGTTGTGAGATCCGGGCGGCGAAGGAAATTGATGAGATTAGTGGTGAAAGCAAGAGCCGAACCGCCGATGAGTACGTTATTCGCGGTTGAGCCGATCGAAGTCACGGCAGTCACGGTGATGGTGGTGCCGTTGATCACGATGGGAACTACCTGGCCGTTCGTAGGCTCGGTGCCGAGTGCCAAAGTTCCAAGCTGCTGGTGCGCCAAAAGGAAACTGCCGCCGCGAGCGTCATCGCGCCGATCATTGTGATGGGAGGCGAGAACATTCTGATTATTTTCAATCGGACGAGATTTCATTCCTAGGAATTGGCGATAGCGATATCCACCTCCACGGTTGTGTCTGAACCGGCCGATTTTGAATAGGCGCTCGCGAAGAGCGCATGATTGAACATATTGCCAGAGCCGATTACTGAGCTCGCGGTTGAGCCGCCGAATGTCCCGAACTCGTAATAATTTTCATTCGCAAGGACGGAATCAGGGAAAAAGAACTGCAAGACGGCCGTATTGAACGCGCTGTCATAGGCGTAGCTCACGGATGCTCGGTTCGTCGGCGTCGTGAGCGCCGTATCGGAGAGGGCGGGTGTCGTCATTCCCGTTCCGATCTCGCCCCACGAAGGGCCGAGGGAGAAATTGAGGGAGCCGGTGTAGCCGCTGATGAGATATTGAATAAGGATATCGATGCCGTAGTTCGATGAGTCAACGATAAGGTTCTTTTGCTCGATCTCGATTTTCCCGCCTTCGATAAGCTCGCGGGCGAGATCGTTGCGACCGAGCTGGACCAGCGAATCGTAGAGATGCAACGTGCCGGCCGGATGTGAGCGGACGATTATCTTTCCTGAAATGGTGAGGCCTTCGGGTGACTGCATTGGAGGGATTACTTTAAGAATACACCGCAAACCCATAACGGGGCTGTGGAGAAGTCGGGCCGTACTTGTAGGGTTTACTGCCGGACGTAGCCGTGACGGTATCGGTAAGTTCAAGATCTTCGGCGGTGTAGGTGAGATTTTCGGTGATCGTCGTATCGTCAACGGTCGTTTGGGTCTGTTCGTTTTGAAGAATGGTCGTCATGAGGTCGGTGAACGTGACCGTATCCGAGCCGATACATTCGATCTGATATTGCAACATGCTGTTGATGCCGAGGGTGTCGTCGCCGGGGGTGTAGCCGACGGCCTCGATGCGTTTGATGACGAGGTTGTAATTGGTTATGCCCATGGCGGGGATATTGGCATTAATGGTCTGCCCGATGCGACACCCTGGAACGAGCGTATTGAATTTCACGTCGTATACCGGATGGCCGAACTGGAGGATTTGGGCCTCGGCGCGCAACTGCGCTTCCGGGACGGACGTGATTGTCGCATCGGTCACGACACCCTGGCGTTCGCCATAGAGGGCAATGCTTTCCGCGTTGAAAGCGTGGGCGACAATCGGAACCTGCGCCGTGCCAAAAATCTTGACGACGCCTCCGGATGTCGGCGCTCCTGCGGTGAACTGGATGAACCGGCCGGCATCGCTGTAAAGCACCTGGACGCTCGATGGGTCGGTTACCTGGTTCAAAATGCCGACGCTTTGGGGCGTGCCGTTTAATTCGACAACGATCGTGCTTGAGCTGTAGGCATAGGCGACGGGGAAGGTGTTCGCGGTGCCGTTCGTGGGATATACGTCGTTGGTCGTTGATGAGGTGAACATGACGGGTAACGTACCGCCGATCACATAAACGCTGTTCTGCATGTTCGTGATCTGCAGGTCGATGTCGAGCGAGTTCCATTGGATATCGGAGCCGGTGTTCCCGCCGGCCGCGTTGATAACGATTGGCGCAACACCGCCGTCTCCGATAGCGCCCCCACCTGCACCGTCATCAACGTCCCCAAGGAAGAAATAAATGGTTTTGTCCGGGCCGATGAACCAATCCCATCCGATGAGTTTTGCGAGCGACTGGAGTGCCTTCGATGGCTGCTGATAATTGAACTTGATCGTTTCGACGAGAAAATTGCCCCGCTGGACGCCGTTCAGGTTGAAACCCTTCCCTGAGCAGAAGGTATTCACGATGTCCGCGACGATGTCGGCAGGGTCCATGCCGGCGTAATTCTTTTTGACCAACGTTCCGTCGAGAAGATAGCCCCAATCGGTTGCGGTGTATTGATAGAGGACGCGCAGCCCTTCGATGATGGGTTCCTGCTCGGTGAGCGTTCCGCCCCACGTGAGGCCGCTTGAATCGTAGAGCTCGATCGTGTCGCCGATCGCAGGAAGCGACGGCATGTTGGCGTAGTTTGCCTTGAGTGAAAAGGTTAATGTGCCGGTTTCTTTTGTGAGAACAGAGATGGCGTCGATGGATTTCCATTCCACCATTTTGGAAATGTCTGTCCCGTTGTCGAGAATTTTGACGGGATTCGCCATGCTACGTGCGGTAGTTCGTGACTCTTATTTGCTGAATAATTTGCCGGGCAAGGGCATTGCCGATCATCGTCGCGCCCTGCGAATCGAGATAATTTCCTCCTTGGATGAAAACTTGAATGGTTTGACCTCCGGCTCCCGCTCCCGCGCCAGAGAGCGGTATCACGGCTTCCGGTCCGGCCTCACCAATCATCGCGAGGGTAGGTCCCAAGACGATGCCTCCGTCTGCAAGCATCGGGATATCCGGAATATTGAAGCCAAGGTTGACTGCCGGTGTGCCGAGCTTCGTGCCGGGAATTTGAATGGCGGGTATCGAAATGTGGATGGCGTCGAGCGCATTGATAAAACCATTAATAGCTGAGATCACGTCGTTAACGCCCGTCTTCACGGTGTTCTCGATAGTCGTCCAGATATTGGTTATGAAATTACTGATATCGGTCCACACTTCTTCCGTTTCTGTCCGTATAAGATTCCAATTGAAAAAGACTGCGGCGGCGAGCGCAACAATAGCGAGAGTGACTATCCCAATGGGTGATGTAAGTGCGGCGATGGCGATTCCTGCGGCTGCCATAATGGGCGTGACGGTGATCCAAGCAAAAGCCAGAACCCCTATCACGAGTGCAAGGGCTGCGATCGCTGCCGAACCGAGAATGATGGCGTCAGTCAGTTTTGGATGCGCTTCCGCCCACGCCGCGACATCTTGGATGATGGGCTCGAAGTCCTTTGCGAGCGCATCCATGAGTGGCAAAAGATCGTTCCCTATGACCGTTCCCAATGCTGTGAGCTGATTACTAAGTTGCGTAAGAGCCGCGCCCGGTGCTCCTGCTGCTGCGGTTGCAACGCCTCCGATTGAATTCTGCAGCGTTTGAAGGATGACTGCGTCTGCCCCGGCCGTGTCGCCAGCCTTCGCCAGGTTCTCAATCATCGTCACAGTGGCCGCCGGAAAATCAATGTTGCCCTGGCGAATAAGTTGGTTTAATCCGGCGACGGGATCGGTAAGAGCGTTCGTGAGCATCCGGGTCGCATTCGGGAGGTCGGTACCCATCTTCGTAGCAAGATCGGCGGCCATGAGCGTCGTCTCCTGATATGACCCTTGTAACTGGGTGTGGCTTACGATCAGGGCTTCCGATGAGAGCACGTCCTGCTGCGAGAAAAGTGTCGTGGACTGCAATTGCTGCGCATAGGCCTGAATTTGGGATAACGGGATTGCCGAGCCAGTGTCTTTGAGTATTTGGACGATCTGCGCCGAGGTCTCATCCCATGCCTGTGCCGAGGTGATCGCATCGCCAATGACGTTTTTGAGGGCAAGGAAGCCTATCCCTGCGACGGCTGTGAGACCTGCATATGCGCCGGCAGAAGTCGTGGCTGCTTCTTCGCTCGACGATGCAATCGTGGCGTTTGCTTCGGCGATGGTGGCGGCCGCCTCTTGCGAGGAAACGCCTTCTGATGTCATCACGTCGATGATCTCATCGGAAGTTTGTTGGGCAATGTCGGCGGCCAATGCAAAAGACTGCTCTTGGGTGAGCAGTGCATTTTCTATTTCGCCTGTCGTTTCGTTTACTTGGAGTCCGAAGTCTTCAAAACTTGCGCTGGCTGCTGATGTCGATTCGGCGACCTCATCGCCTAAAGCGCTGGCGGCCTCGCCCACTTCAGCCATCGTTTCCGACGCTTCATCAACGGCTGAGATTAGGATTTCGAGTTCGGACTCCATGAACGGCTAGGATTGCGGATGTTTGTTTTTGTTCTTACACGACAGCGTGTGCCAACTCACCTTTCCAGTGGCAATTTTTGCAACGCGATGTTCCGCGCCGTAATTTTGGGACTACCCAGGAAATGAGCATGATCGGCACAAAAAAGATATCAAGAATGAGCGTAGGGATAATGAGAAGAAAACCTACGAGAAATACGCACAGGACGATGGTGAGTGCGTTTGTCATTACAAAAGCCAATGTTGCCGCGAGTGCGAAACTAACGGTGGTTACTTTGAATTGCCCGCAATTCGGACACTTCTTAGGTTCAAACATTTGATTTTAAGGATTGGTTTTCGACCTTTCGACCCCCTAACTATGCCCCGTTATTTAAATACTGGCAAGGTTATGCCTTGTTACGACGATTCGTTTCTTCAGCTTCGTTTTGAAGCATGGAGAGAAGCATCACAATGAACCATTGCGGCTGCTCTCGGTATTCCTGGAACTTCCACTTCATTTCCCGACAAAGAAGAACCATCTTCATCTCAGCCGGGAGATTTTCGCGGCCTTTGGCGAAGAACGAATGCCAGAGGTGGTCTACTGACTCGTCTTCGCCTCCGTAAAATCCGCGTTCGTGAGTTTCGCTACTTCCTTACTGAGGAAGAGATAATCTGCGAGAGGAAGTTCCCGAAGGGCATTTGGGATGTTCTCTTTCGAGCCGTTCAGCGACACAACGGCGATTGCGACGAGCCGTTTGGCAAGCTCGCTTTTCGGAACCTCGGCGTCGTCTTTGGATTCTGTTGCATCGAGGAATTCCCCGGCGGAGATATATTCCTTGAGTTCTGCCACTACACCTGACGGCGTGGTGAGCGTTTTGGTTTTGCGTTCTGACATGGTGAGGATTTTTGTTTTGTTTTTCGACTAGGCGTAGGTGCCTGAAATGGTGTTTTGCAAAACGATCTTGATCATTTCGCTGTTCGCGAGCGAATACGTGGCCCTGAACTTGACTGTTTGGTATACGAGGTCTTTAACCTTGATGGGACGGGAATATTCCGTGAACGCGACCTGGTCAAGCGTAATGGCAAGTGTGGGATTCGACGAGCTGCCGATCGTTACATCGGTGTTCGTAAGCGTGATGCCCATTGCCTGAAGAACGTTCGGCGTTGCAAGGGCGACGGTCTTGAAGTCGGTGAGGTTCTGGTAGATTGCCTCAAACTGGCCTTCCACTTTGAATTCCTTGTTAAGGAAATCTGCGGGGGCGACGCTTCCCAATACTTCCTGGTCTTCGATGTTCTCGTCGATAGAAAGCTTGATGGACTTCAAGGCAATAGCGGTCGCGCCCGACAGTCCGGATACCGAGGTCGCGTACTTGAATGACATGTACTGCGGGATAAAGCGGTTCTCGGAGAGAAGGGATGGGGTAAATGATGACTGCGACACGCCTTTTTGCGCCCGCGCGGACACTGAAAGCTGGACGAATTTCTTCAGCTCAGCGTCGATGTCCATTTTGTGGATAACGCCGTTTGCGTGGGAGTAGTCCGTGCCGGAAAGCGGATCGTGGATGAAGAGCGTGAGCGACTGATGCTGCGCGGTTTCGCCGACCGTGAAGGTATGGGCGTAGACACCCGTTTGAACGGTTGATACGGACTGCGCTCCGAGCATTCCGAGAAAGAGAAGGCCGGTGCTCTGGTCCGTCATCGGGACCTTGAACGAGCCATCGGCATAGTTCTTTACGCGATACTCGTTGATTGCGTTTTCGATGACGCCAACGGCCTGATCGGCGACTACGTTTTCATATTTCTCATCGATGCTTAAATCATCGAAGGGAAGCCAATAGGTGGCGGTGGAAATCGCGGTACCACGGGTGGATTCCTTTGCCAACCCGAGGGCGAAGAGTCGCCCGATTCCTTTTGCTGACATGGTTATTCGTTATTGGTTTCTTTTTCTGATTCGACCTTTCCGGGTTCGGCCGGGGTGAGCGGCTCGCGTTTCGCTTTATGGATTTCTTCCGCCTGTTCGCGGTTCGGCGCTCTTACAGTCATCGGTTTCCAGATGCCGCCGCCGGGGAAGAAATATTCATTGATAAGAACGGACACGGCTCGGAGCGTGGTTGGCGAATCAGCCGCTTTATTTATCGCGTCTGAACTGTCAATTGCTTTGTTTGTTTTTTCGGGAATATCCAGGATAGTGGTGGGTTAGTTTTGTTGGACGCCGGACGGGACGATTGCCCTTGCTTTTAATGATACATAGAAAAGGACGTAAGTTGTAGTGCCTGAATTCACAGGTCCTGGGGATTCAATAATCGTCGGGAAAACCGCGCCGTTTGCGGTTCCTTGAAGGGTGGCATCCATATTAAAGACTTGGATTATGTTGTCTTCAAGCCCTGCAAGGTAGGTCGGATCGTTTTTGGGTATATTGTCTGGCGTCGTGACTACCATGATGTACCACGTGTATTCCATGAGGTTTGTCACTGAATCCTCAAAAGTATTGCCAGATACTATGGGAGGAATGACAACTGCTGAGGGAAAACCGGACCACGTGCGGTCGAGCGGATTAACTTTTGTTAGTGAATCTGCGGTCGCGGAGTTCAGTACGCCTGACGTTACGAGCGTCTGCAAGTCCGTGAGGATGGCGTTCATCTGCTGTTGTGCTGGGGTAAGGTTAGCCATTGGTTTGTGAGGCGATTGCACCCGTTATCTGCTGGAGGGCTTGTCCGAACATTTCAGTGATCTCTGGCTGCGCCGCTGAGACAATTCTCTCCATGAAAGGATTACTTTTTGTTCCAGGATGATGAACGAGCGGCCCGAAAATTTGGCCCGTCTGTTGATTAGCCAATACTCGTTTATTCACGGCCCGGATAATATGCGGTGCGGTTCCGAATTCGACAAAGGGGGCATAGCTCGCTTTCGGATACCAGCGCGCCTGAAGATTGCCGACTTCGAACGCCCAATTTTGCACGAGGTAGCCGGTGCGCACCGGAACAATGCCTGCGGTGGTGAATTTGGCGAGGATCGCCTGTGCCGCGACAACTGCTTTCTGGACGATGGGAGCGGAGATAGCGGGATAGTTCGAAAGCGCTTCTTGGAGAGCGGGCAAGTTGGGTATTTCGACAGCGAAGGTTGAGGTAGGCATTGAAGCTAGAAGGTCATGCCCACGCGGCGATAGTTTTCGATGGTGCGAAGATCGATGGCGTCAAATTCGTTCCGCCACGCGGTCGTTGCGCCTTGCAAAGATTCGCTACTCTTCCCTGCGAGTCCCTGCCGCCTGAAGATCCGCTCCACGAGGTCTTCGCAGAGGTTCGTAAGGTCGGCGGGAAGCTGATGCGTAGATCCGTTGCCGGCGTTTTGCCAATCGACCGGGAAGCCGGCGACATATGTTGCGCGGAGCATATTGCTGTATATGCGGGGCATGGGGCCGTAGACGCGCACGATGCCGGAATAGCCCTGCGATTCAAGTTCATATTGCGGCGCGAAGAAACTGGTCCAGCTTGGGTTATCCGGAGTACCGGCGCGCCACTGGAAGCTGATGAGGCCGGAAATTTCGAATATTGCGCCGGTCTGCGTGACCTGCGCGGGCTGGCTCATCGTCACCGTGCTGCCGCTCACAGATAGAACGGTGGTACCGGACGGAAAAAGCCCTTGGATGGCATAGAGGGGCATATTCGGCACAATGCCGACGCTCGGTGTCACACCCGTGACTACAGCGGAACCGAGCGTGAGGCTCCCGGTTACGATGAGGTACGTCACGGGCGCATTGCGGAGCACGAGATAAACCTGTTTCGTGCCGTGGATGCTATAGACCTCGTTCGTATAGGTCTTCTGGACGAAGTGCCCGTCGTTCGGGAAACGTTCCATGCCGCTCTTGCCGCATTCGCGTTCAATAAGATCGGTTGCGCCGTTAATGACGCGGGTAAGAACCGCATCGTTATCGCTAATCGCAATCGAAAGCCGGTCCTTTACACGTTGCAAGGTTGTGAGGGCATAGGAAGAAACTTGTTCCTGCTGGGTGGACATTGATTTGTTGCGGTGAATTCTTTGAGGTAGGGGAGCCGAGATGATTAGTTTATTTTGACTTCTTACCGGACAACTTTTCCGTTGTCTCGCTGCCTTGCGACCGTGCTTCTCTCAACTTTTCTAGGAACTCCCAAGTTTCCCGATATTCTGATTCCCAGATAAGCGGTGTAGAGGGATCGTTGAATGGTTCCCATAGGAATTGGCGAACTAAACTCTTGACCGCCACTTCCTGCTTTTCGGAGAATCCTAACGACTCGACTAGGGCTAACATTTTTCCTTCAACCTGTTTGATGTCGTGATTCTGCACGACGTACTGACAACTCATTTCGTTGCTCATTTTTGACTTGACTCGACATCCCCTATTTCAAAGAACTACCGCATCGAGGTTTTCCCTCGCTTCTTGGCTCTTACCTCACCGGAAGAGCCAAGGGACGAAGGTTCGAACTAGGTGTTCGAAGTTGCCGAATCGACGGGTTTCTGCTGTGCAGGTCCGCCAAGGATGATTTCGGCAAAGCCGAGAATCGCAGGCGAGCTGCCGCCGGTGAATGACGGGGTAATGACCGCCCGAAGGTACTGGTGCCTATTAAGGTTGAGGCCTTCGATGCGGGCGACGTTCTCCGCTGCTGCAGACTCGCAGTTCAACGTGAACCCGATCACCGTGCCGGTGTTATCGAGTGCGTTCGTCCAACCGCTGGTACCCGTGGTGCTCTCTTGGAGCGTGACGACGAGCGTTGCGGCCGACGGGCTGCCGGATGTGGCCGCTCCGTAGGCATGGATCGCAGCGTCGGTGTAACCCGACGTATTGATCGAGGAGCCGTCCACAGCGGTTGAGCCGCTGAACGACTGCGGGGCGAGGCTTACGCCTCCGACGATGAGGACATCATCATAAATACTTCCGCGCATTTGTTTGGTGTTGGCCCCTGCCTTCCTTCGACTTTAATCGGAAGGGAAGAACTTCGAAAAAGGATTTTGTCCCCTTTCGAAGTTCAGCGGGCGGTTTATGTTCATCCGTCCCGGCTCACGTTAGGAATTCACGTAAGCCGGGCGCGAATGAGAAACAAGACTACGAAGCTGAGGTCGAAACGACGCAGAACGCCTTGGGAAGGACGACTACGAGGGCATGACGATGCTTGTAGACGATTCCGCTCTGATCCGAGAGGGACAATTCCTTGCCTCCCCAGGTACCAGATTGGAAGTTGCCTACGCGCATATCGCCCTTGTCGCCGAACGCCATAGCTTTCATGTTGCCGAAGATCATGAACGCGGTGCTCGCGTTCGTGGTGCCGACCGTGTATGACGGGAGCCAGCGGTTCGTATAAACCGGGAAGCCCATCATATTGCCTGCAGCGCGGATCGGGCCGCCAAGCGGGTCTTTTTCAAGCCCCGACTGGTTGGCTGCGAATGCGCCGAAGAACAAGAACGGAAGGCCGGAGGTCGAAGCTTCCTTCTGAGCGATTGCCGCCCAGACGGTACGATGCATGTACCACGCGCAGCCGTCGAGGACTGATTCCTCGATTTGGGCCACAACGTTCGAAGCATCGACAACGGGGTCGAACTTACTGTAGTTCGTGCCGCCGGTTGCGAGCGTGTACGCGTTCGTGCCGGTGACCTGCAGGATGCCTTGGAACGGACCCGGATAACCGGATGTGCCGCCCACAAAGCCCTGTTGGTCGATCATGTTCGCGAGCGCCTCACCTGCCATCGCAAGAAGCCATTCGCCAAGCTGCACGGAGGCATCGGCCAAAAGGTCGTTGCCAACGGTGAAGGCGAGCTGCCACTTACGCGCAATGAGGACGGCCTGCCCGAAGGTAAGTCCGGTGACCGTGCTTGCGATATCGACACCGACGTATGCGCCCGTAAGGAATGAACCCGTGTAATTCGGGATGCCGAGTTCGTCAGTCTTCATCGGCCACTTCTGCGTTTGGCGCATGATGGTTCCGACGGAGGCTGCGATACGCAAGATCGCCGCTGCGACTTCCGGTTGGACCAGATAGCCGCCACGGTTGTCCTGCTCTTCGATGAGCGCTTCGTTGGCTTTTGTGACGCGGACGGCCTTGTTCTCATGCCCTTTGAAGGCTGAGATGACCTGCGCCGCAAAATCCTTCTTCTGATCGCCGGTGAGTCCGGTGAGGTCGATGCCTTTTACGGCCCGCTCCACCATCATCTCTTCGACGACCTGACGCGACGTTCTCTTGGAGATCTCCTCCATGTTGGAGAGGGATTTCTCCATAACGTCGTTAAAATTCTTAGTTACGGTGTCAGACACCGCAGCCAAGATTTCATCTTTGTTCACTGAAATTTGTGTGGGATAGATCTATCTGCCGCGCTGAGTTCGCTCCTTAATTTTTGAGTTATATTGTCGGAGCCCTTCAGTGATGGCAGAATCAATCTGCCTCATAAGCCGCTGTCCGAATAGATAGGCATCCAATGCGTCGGATGTTTTATCCTTTCGCGCCTGCTCCTGAGGTGCTCGACCTTGGTTCGGGGCCTCGCCGGACTTTTCTTCCGGCTTAGGTTCCTCCCCTTCGTCGCCCTGCGGAGCGATAAGCTCCTTCAAGGCCGCGATTACATTGTCAGTAGATTTCCCGTGCTCCGAATGATGATCTTCAAGCGCTTTGATGGCTGATTCGATTTTCGCTTTATTCTTCGCAGAGATGACGCGGCCGGATTTCTGAATTTCTTCCGCAATCGCTTTCTCATCTTTGCCATCATCGTCGCCTTCTTCGCCCATCTGTTCTTTCAAGATTTCGCTATGGGCTTTCTCATGGCGGTCAAGCTCATCGGCTGATTTCTTTTCGAATTCATCGATAGCTTTTTTTCCGGCTTCGGCTTCGCCGTTCGGCGGAAAATCTTTCGTAAACTCGTCGATCGCCTTATCGAAGCATTTGACGTGCTTCAAGTGCTCGGCTTTGATCTCTGATTTGAACTCGTCGATAGTCTTGTTCTCTTCGCGGCCCATTGTCTCGTAATAGTCGTCGATGGCTTTCATGCACTTTTCAAGATGCGTACCGTGCTCACTGTCGAGGGCATCTTTGAATTCCTCGATGGCCTTATCGGTTTCGGAATTATCAGAACCGTCGTCCTGGTTTTCTTTCGCGGACTTTTCGGCCAAGCATTTTGTGCCGAATTCGTCGATGGCTTTTCCGACCGCTGCTCCGTGCCGGTCGTTCTCTGCTTTAAATTGTTTGGGGAGGTCTGATTTCATGGTTTCGGATGATTGTGATTTGTCTCTTTCGGGTACGCACACGAGTTCGCCGGGATTCTTACTATCTTCTGCCAGGACTCCCGGTGTGCCGTCGTCGAGCTGGCAGGAATCGCCAATCTGCGGCGATTTTTCTTTCTTCTCTTCATAGAAAAAGCCCTTGGAAATAAGTTCCTGCGTGGAAACCTGCAAGCGCCCGATCTGGCGCAATGAGAGTGCATAACGTCCGGCGGGAACCGGGCAGAAGCTCACTTCCAAAAGCTCACGGGTGCCGTCATCGTTCTGAATGTAGCCCGGGGAAACGGCGCGGAGTATTTTCTCCTGGTAAAGAGAACAGGCGAGGTCGGCTTCGGGATTTAAACCCTGTGGGGCGAATTTGCCCGTAGCCACGGCTTCATTTCCCTGGATCTTGATGTCGTCGATGATGCCGATGGGAAAGCCGGAATAGTTATGCGCCCACAGAACGACGGGGTTCATTTCGTAGTACTTCAGGTCCCACTTGGACTGGTCGAGGGCATCGCCCTGGCGGTCCTCATCGGACGTGCTGAAAACTACCTCAAACGTCCGGTCATCGCCGGACGTTTTCGTCTGCTTAATGAACTCCGCCGTTTGTTCAGACGCTAATTTTCCTTTGAGGTCGGCGGCGAGTTGTTCTGTGAATTGCTTAAGTGGTTCGTTCATTGCCTCCGTGGGGTGGAGAGGACTTTTAGTAAGGAAGCTGGTCGAAGGTGAGACGCAAGAGCGTCGAAGTCGGAACCGCAAGGTTCGCGCCGGTAAGATTCGAGTACGCTACGATTGCCGTTCCCGTCACGCCGTTCGTCGAGGAGAGCTGGCAGCCGGATACAAAGACCGTGGTCGTCGCCGCACCGCCGCTGCAGATAGCGCCGATCGAAAGGCCTGCCGTGTTCGCAAGCGTGATGGATGTCGTCGCTGAGGAAGTCGTGACGCCAAAGGGACCAAGCGTCACTACAGAAGAGGGCGTGCCGGATGCGGTCACATACTCCGTTTGCTCGTTGTACTGGCTCGTACCTCCGAGCCAAAGACCATTGGATGTTTGCAAACCGAGTGAGCCGACCGGGGATACATAGCCTCCTGCCACGTTTCCGGTGAGAAGCTGGCTCGGGGTGATACCGCCGGGGAAATCGCCGCCAAGCTGGGGCGCTTCCGCTAACTTGATTGCTACGAAGACTGCGATCAACACTCCGACCAAGACCACTGCACCTACTTTCAGATATTCTTTCATGTATTTGGTGATTAATTTGTTTATGCTTTAACTATAGCATCGACCTTTTTGGTAACAAGGTGGGGATAACTCGTGGAATAGCTTGGCATTTCATGGCTAGTTGTTCACTCGGGGCAAGGCGGGTTTCACGATGAGCTGGGGACCTATCCAGCTCAAGGTTTCGGTGGAAGACCAAACGGCCACGACCATCGTGTTGAAGGTGCCGGGATTGGGGAAATCGCCGCTCGCTACGGTGTAGTGGCAGGTTCCTGCGGTAACGCTGTCAATCGTCATGGAGCCGGATATGGTGAGGTCGGTATCGGACGCATCTTGCGCCGATTGAACCTTGAACGTGAGCGATGCGCTCGTGAGATTTACCGCATCGCCGTTGCCGTCCTGAAGCGTAAAGGGAATCTGATACCCGAAGTCGCCCTGGGTGATTTCTTGCGGCTGGATCATAGTTCGAGGGAATTGTTGTTCGTCGCGGGGTTCGTGAGGGTGGTTTGTCTAAAGCGTAGCATGAGGCTATTTACGATTCCATAGGTGCTTGTGAGTACGGCGGTTCTCACGCCCGTCGCGAGCGTATTCATAACCCCATAGCCGTTTTGCAAGATGCGGTTTGCGAGATCGACGATCGGCCCGGCGATGATTGCTCCAAAGGGCCGCCGCGACGCATAGCTATTGGTTCCGTATCCTGAAAATCCGTACATTCGGTTATAAGAAGATGCACCTATCAGCGACGACGTTTTGCGCGATGACACCGCAGGTATACACGGGGACGGTAAGAGACGCGGTCGATGTTCCGAGCGCATTCTGTGAAGTAAGGGTGAAGGTCTGTGTGGCAGATAGAGATATGCTCGTGCTCGCGGTACCCGTCGCAACCGAGCCGACCCCGCTTATCGTGTCCGATGAATCCCCCGTCACGTTCCATGAAAGTTTTACGCTGCCGCCGAAGCAGAGAAACGAGGACGGCGTTGCGGTGAAGGAGTTGATGACGGGCACGGCGGGCGCCGCTTCAAAGCCAACGATACCCGCATAGTGGTTACAGGTTCCGCTGTCGGTTCCCGTGTCTTGAACATTCGTCTGAATAGTTGAAACGACTTGGTAGCTGTACATCGTTCCCCCTCCGTTTGCGCCATCCCAACCGCTCGCGGGATTGAACGTATAGCCGTTTGTCCAGGAACCGCTTGGGACGACGGCGCAATTCACGCCGTTGTAAATGCCGTACACATCTCCCACGATAAGTTCGGTTGCTTGTGATGTCGTGATGGGACTCGAAGCCCAGGGCGTTGAGGATGGCCCCGTAGGGCTGGAAGCGGTGTCGAGGGGACTGGTGGCGATGCCTGTCCAATGCGTTGCGGTCACAGCTCCAAGATGCGCCGTTGTTTCTTTCACATTGACACTGGTAATTCCTGATGGCGCGTTGGCGAGATACCATAGTTCCATGAACTGTGAGCCGGTAATTCTGGTCGTGTATTCGTTCACATACGTATCGTTCAGGTTGTCGGTGACGGTTGAAGAATTGGAACCTGCGTCTGCAACAAAAACGAGAACCAATTCCCCCGACGTTGTTGGCGTATGAAAAGTCGAGGTGGAGTTTCCGTTATTGGCGTTCGCGAGAGTAGTCGTAGCGACTTCGATCTGGGTAGGCATTGCATAGGCTGGCAACGCAAAGAAGAATGAAAGCCCTATAAGGATGAGGAGGTACTTTTTCATTATGGGGTCAGTAAGAATGTCGCCACGGTTGAGGTGATGGAGTTGCTTGCTTGTGCCGACGCTGTGCCGTACCAGAAATCAATAGAGTTATTGATGGTCGTGTTAATGGTTTGCGCGGCATAAACCGATGAGGGGAAAACCCACGAGTCTTGCGTTCCGACCGTGCTCGTAAAGTACTTGATATCACACGCTGGATAGAACGTGCCGTTGGTTCCCACGGTTGCGATGGTCGCATAACATTGGGCGCTAATCGTTCCCGTAGAACTCACGAGAGGAGCCTCGGCATTGGTAGCAAAGGTAAGACCAGCGAACTTGAAATACCACGTGATGTTATCGGCCGTACCCGGTTTTGCATAAATCCCTTGAAGGTTCATGGAAATCTCGGAACCTGGATTCAGGGTATTCGCGGGTATGGTTGTCGTGCCTACTCCTGCGCCGATAAGACTGCTGGAAGCAGAAGCGTCGTTGATATTTACGGGCGTTGTCATGTTGAAGAATGAACCGCCAAAGTTGAGATTGAAAGTACCGCCGTTCGGATAGACATCGACTTGACCCGTCGAAGCGACGGTAAGGAGAGGGCTTCCTGAAGCATTTTCGGTGATGAGAGGAAATTGTGGAACGGTTGAAGTAGAACCTACCGTCACCGTGTTTCCTGAAACCGTAATCGGGGCATTCGTAATAGAGTTGGTACCGGAGAACATGGATACGGTGCCGGAGGTCACGGGCGTTGTCGAAGAAACCCCGCTGCCTCCACCTCCTCCGCCTGATCCGCACGGCAAGCCTGCGTCGGTTAACGTATTTGCATCAGACCATTTCGCGCAGTCATTCGGAACGCCATTCCCGCCGCCTAACGCTATGACGCCGGTTTCATTTGGTACGGTGGTTGTTACGTTCCCTGTTAGCTGGGAAGTGTCAAAACTATCAAACGGCCCGCTCCCGCCATTCACGCTATCGAAGAAAATGCCATTCGTATCAGCGCCGCTTCCCTCGCCCGATGCACCATCGCCAATCAGAATAGAACCTCCCGTGCCGGTGTCGAAGCCGAGCTGTATGCCATAAGGTTCGAGTATCCAAAATGGTTCACCGCCCACGTTGTTGTCTTCAGCGGTCATGTAGCCGGTGGTGGCTAAAATGTACGTGCTCGTATTTTCGAGGGCGACGACGCCTTTCGATGCCCCTTTCCCTACATACAAACCTGTTCCAAAGCTTCCAATCGGAACCCATTGCAACGTATCGCTCGCAGACAACGAACTGCTCGTATTGAAAAGGGCTATATCGGTTGACGTTCCCGAGCCGGAGATACCACCCCCACCACCGCATGAGCCGGCCGATGCTGCGTTCACGATGCCAGAGGAAGCGAGCGTTATCGTAGCGCACGGATAGGTTCCCGATGCGACGCCGGAATTGATAAGGAAAAGCGTGGTCGATGTTCCGGTGGTGGTTGAGGTCTCGTTGCCAGATCCGTTGATGGTGAACCCCGTGCCCGATGTCCCGTTTATTTTTGTCGAAGTCGCATAGGGGTTGCCACTCACATCTACCGCATTGCCGAGATGCCATGCGCCGCTTTGGTAATAGAACGTGCCGGTCGTGACGGCGGGAAGCGACTTGCCCTCAAGCCCTTGTACGGTGCTCGTGACGTTGATGGAGGTCGTGCCGGTCGCGGTGCCGGTCGCATCTTGGGAAAGCGATAAGGTAATTAATTGGTTCGCCGCCAAACAGCTCACCGTGAGAGAAACGGTGCCAGTCGAGTTCGCAGCGCTCACGCACCCATTGCCGGCAAAAGACGTGACGCCGGTGTTTTGTATGGATATGGAGTTCGAACTCGTCGTGACAGCGATGCCTGAGGATGCGTTCGCGGTCGTGAAACCGGAACCGCCGGACGGAGTGCTCGTTGCTATAAGATTTCCTGAACCGTCGGTCGCCACAAATGAATTGGGCGTAATGGTGGTGTTGATGGTTCCCTTGAAGGTAGACGTTTGGTTGACCGTAAGCGTGGTTGAAGCAGTCGCGGCCGTTGCGAATGTAATGCCGATACCTGAGCCAGAATTGCCGATCGTCGTCGAACCATTCTGCACCGCTCGAAGGACATCGCCGCCATTGTTTGCGTCCGCAATGTGAAAAGTATTTGATCCGTCGTTCAGCATGCCGAATTCCCACTCATCGGTGCCAGCGGTCGAAAATACTTGCGTTCCATAATTTCCCGTGCCACCGCGACTGATACGCATGGTGCAGGTGCCAGGACAAGCGACATAGAAATTGCCATTTTGGGTTGAGGTTCCGATAGAGAAGTTACCGAGGACATTGGCATTTGATGACACGCTTTCGGTGCCCGTGATTGTCGTATTGCCCGTAAGAGTGAAGGTAGCGCCAAGCCACGTTCCGGTCGCGTTCACGGGCGTTATTTGGAACAAAAGATGATGCTGGATGGTCGTGCCTGCGCCTTCATTCGACATCTCGATAACATAGGGATAGAGAAAAGCGTCCGCTGTGCTTGATGCCCCAGTCGCCGTTTCGAACCATCCCGTGCCGTTGAATCCTGGATAGCTCTCTTGGTTCAGATCGTCAAACGTCCGAGTGCCATCGGGATAGAGCGTGCTCATAGACCAGTCGCACTCGGACTGGTTGCTCGTGCTTGCGTTGTTCGGACAGTTTTGTTCGACGATATTGAATTCCTGCGTTGTGCTCGCGCCGGAGCCTGGCGTGTTGCCGATGATGGGGCCGATATCCAGAAATCCATTTGCATCAACCGAAACCGGATAGACGATAGTTCCCGATGGCGTGACGTTCATGAGCGCCAAGGTGCTCGATACCGTTTCGTTTGTGGTAGTCACATTGCCAGTATTCGTGATACCTCCGGGGCCGGCGACAACCGTGGACGTTGCCGAGAGCTGGTTACTGCCACTCCAGAATGGGAAATCGTTGGTGACGGTCGTAGTCGCAGAACTCACATTACCGCTTCCCGATGGCGTGCCGCACGCAACCGTGCCGGTCGCGGAGAAGCCGGTCACGAACTGGCCGCCGGAGCAGGATGACCCTATATAAGAAGATAGGTTGCCGTTCGCGTCATAGAGGCCAAGGGAACTTGTGGCGAGGTCGATCTTCCATGCTCCGCCGGAATATTCAAGCGTTCCTGTCGCCAAGGCTGGTAAGGCTTTGCCATTGAGGCCGATCACGGTCACGGTGTCCGTGATCGAAGTCGCTCCTGAGGCAGTTCCCGTAGCATCGCCATTCATGATGAACGTGATCGTTTGGTTTCCGGAGATGCACGTGACGGCGAGCGAAACGGTTCCTGTGGAATTGGCAGCCGTGACGCAGCCTTGTCCGGTGAACGATGTCACGCCGGTATTGGTGTAAGTGCTTGTGCTGTTCGCGGCTGTTGAAGTCGTTGTGATTGAAATGCCCGCACCTGCGACATTATTGTGAGAAGTCGATGTCGCGCCATTGATTGAAGTTACGGCGGCCGTGAGCCAACTCGGGTTATAAATCACGCCGAGAGAGCTGGATGTTATGGTCACGGCCCCGTTCGATCCATTCACCGATGTGACGCCGTTCGCGCACGCGATGGTGCCGGTTGCTGATATGCCCGTTGCAAATTGGTTCGCTCCGCACGGGTTTGAGCCTGCGAAAGCGAGTACGACTCCCGATGTGTTCGTCACGAGCAAGGAGTTCGTGGTCGAGGCGAGCGTCGTCGTGCCATTGGCGGTCAAGCCCAGGCTAAACGTTTCAAGAGCGTTCCAAATGGCCGCATAGGCCGTATTGAGAGTCGCCGTGGCACTGATGCCGACTTGGACGACAGTTACGCCATTTGCCCCGTAGACGTTCGTCGAACTCGCGCCACCCGAAGGCACTGCGCACGTTATCGTTCCCGTTGGCGATATCGTTTGCACGAAATTGCTCCCGCTACAGCCCGTTCCGAGGTTCAGCGTGTAGGTTGTTGTCGTGTTCGTGGTTGAGGTCGCTTGCGTGAGCGATAGGCCTGCTCCGGCTGAGTACGTGTAGGTTGGAATACTCACCGAGCCGCAGCTCACGATGCCTCCCGAAGTGATCTGGTTCACGAACTGACTTGCGCTGCAGTTTTGCGTCGCGCCATTGTTGAGCGACACCGATACGGTCGTCGTGGCTCCCGATACCGTGCTGGTTGCGCCGGTGCCGGCCGCGATGTTGTAGTTCGTGGATTTGTTGCCGTTGATGGTCGGCCACACGACGCCGAGCGAGCTCGACGTGATAGTTATGACGCCGCTCAATCCGTTCACGCTATTCACAATCTGTGTGCTGCTGCTCAAGAAGTCGGATGGATGATAGAGCTGCCACGTTCCGGCCCAATCTCCCGTATTCGTCGCGACGCCGGTTCCCGTGATCGTGATGCCTCCGCTTGATGTTGAAACTTGGCACGTGCCGGCGCAGAGGATATAGGCCGGCGTGTATGTTCCGCTTCCGTTGCCGATGAGAACCTGGCCGGATAGCGGCGCGGTAACGGTTCCCGTTCCACCTTGCACCGGATAATACGGTGCTGCATGAACCGTCAAAACCTGCCCCACGATGGCGAGGGCGAAGATTGAAGCAATGGCGAGATACAACTTCTTCATTTACTGATATTGGGCAACGTGAGGAAGTCCGGAGAGGGATGCGGAAGGCGGGACTATATAACTAATCGTAGTGCCTGAGATGGTGTAGTCAATCCCCTGTTCTTGTTCCTGGTAGTTGAGACGTAGGTGGATGGAGTTCGGATCGAAGGGAGCGGGCGAAATGGTAAAGGTCGTGTTAGAACCGTTGATCGTGCCGGACACGTTGACCAAGCGCCAGGGCTTCTGCAGATTCGAGCCGATGTCCGTAATCATCTTGGCCGTGATGCCAAGCATGAGCGTGTAGGTTTTATTGGCCGTATTCTTCGTGGAAGCCGCGCCGCCGCCTGTCGCACTTTCTGCCCCGCGCATAATCGTAAGCGTGCTGCCGGAAACGGCGGTCACTCTGACAATCTCGGCGTTCGGGTCATTTGAAGGATCGGGATAATCCGTGCTGTTCCACCACGTTGCGTTCCAACCTCCGCCGCTGAGAGCAGAGGGAACGGAGTTCGCGATGATTGAAGTATCCGACGCGCCGTACGTGCCGCTTACCGTGAGTTTGACCAGGTTATAGACAGCGTCAAGATTTGCCATGCCTTAATCAATTGACACTTCATCGGGACGCAATATGCAAAAACAATTCGGATGTAATGGCGGTGCGCCGACATCGCCGTAATCGAGCGACATCGTTTTAGCTTCGTCGCCTTCGCCTACCGTAATTGAGTCGCCGTTATTGAAGAAATTCTGGTCGATACTTACGACTTTGCCATTCAGAGATAAACAGAATGAACAGGGGTCTTGTGAGGCGGTGTACCATTTCACAGTTTTAACGACGCCTGATTGCTGCCATGCCGACTTCAAAGCACTGTTCGCCGTCCGAAATGATTCGGTCTTCGCAACCATTGCGGCGCGGCTCTCATTGCTCCACTCGTAGACCTGGTCAACACGCTTCGTGATATCGGCCAGCGATTCCCCAGCCTGTAGGCCTTCGTTGATGTGGTCTTCAAGCGAAGCTAAGGTTGTCTCCTGGTAGCTCTCGGACATCATCTGCACGGACTGGTGGACGGCTTCTCTCGTTGCTTGGGTGAAGTCGAAGGTGGATTGCACTTCGGCGGCGGCTTGCTTTGCCTGCTCGACAAAGAGCGTTTCTATGATCGGACTCAAAGCGTCCGTTGTTATCGAGATCCACTTCTTGATGTCAAAGAGGTCGCCGGGATTTATGGCTTTGCCGACGATGCCGGGAAGATGGGAGAGCACTTCGGCCTTCTGGTCGGCGTTGAGTTTCTGAACGGTAGTTTCAATATCTTTCTCTACGGCGTGGACGTAAGCGCTCCATTCTTTCCAGCGGGTTTCGTCGTGCTCTTTCGTCGAGACGAATTTCTTCGTCGGGAAATCGAGGCGCTTCTTGAGATCGGCTTTGATCTTGTTGGCGAGGCTTTCGCGCATCTCTACACGTTTCTTTGCGAGCTTTTGCAGCTTGGTACGTAGCGGCCGGAAAGCAAGGTTCAGGCCTTTCATGCGCTTCGCGTTCGGGTCGTTTTCAGGCTGCGGCGCGGCGTCCGAGTTCCCTGCCGAGGAACCAATCGGGGCCATCGCGGTCGGTGCCATGAGCGTATCGCCGCCGTCAACCGGCCCACGGCCGAGATAACTTTCGCGGCCTTCGTTTGCGGTCAAAAGCGGTTGGTTGCCCATCGCAGCTTGCATTTCCTGTACGCGGAAGGCTTTGTCTTCTGGTACGGGATCGATGAAGCTTATGTACAAATCATCGCCGTAACGCGGGACGAGGCGGTCGTTCAAGACAGCGCAGATGAGCATCATGTGTGGCTTAACGACGCGCTTGCTGAATACATAGTCGGCCGTTTCAGCGGTCGCGCGATTCGTATCTGATTCTGCCGTGCCGAGAATCGTTCGTGAGACGCCGAACATGGCGAGGATGCGGTCGCGCATATCCTCGGACATGTTTTTGAAGTCCATGTCTTTCGGAGAGCTGCCGGCGTTCTGCCACTCCACACCTTTCGGAAGGACGCCGATGCGGTTCATGTTGTCGATCCCGCCATGCACGTCCATGAAACCGATCTTGAGCGATTCAATCTGCGTCTCGGCTACAAACTCGCTTTTCAGGAATCCGGACGGGCGCGCGCCATTGATGAAGAACTTGCGGTTGAACTCCATCGCATAGTTGTCGTTGTCGATGTATTCCGCCCCGGCCATGACGGGGCTGTAACCGCTGTGGTAATCGGAGGGGTTTGGCAGGTCGAAATGAATCACCTCGTAAGGCTTAAATACATACTCTTGCGTTCCTATCCGCATCTTGTATCCCATGAGCTGGTACGGCCAAGAGCGCCGGTCGATCACCGACTTAACTTTATCGGCCGGCATGAGATGAAGAGCCTTCGGCTGGTCGAGGTCATTCTTCACACCTTCGAGATAAAGGTACGTGTCACCGGTAAGGTCGAGGCACGCGGAGAGCAGATACTTGAGCTTCAGCCCGTTCATGTTCTCGTTCGGCGCGTCGAGAAGGTCAAGGATCTCGTGGTCTTTCTTTTCCTCATGGTCATCGCCATCCACTTCGAAAAGACGCCAATCGATTGCCATGACTTCGCGGGCCTTTGCGTTTACGGCGGCGTAGACGAAACCTTTGTTGTTCTCAATTGCCCGCGTTGCATCGATGGGATTAGTTCCCGATGGGCGCTCGATGATGAACTGGTTGCCACTGCCGTTTAATTCGCCGAATGTTGCGCGGCCGGACTTTGTCATGACACTTTTCACGACGCCGTAGCGCGTCATGGCCGGCCCGCCCTGCTCCTGCTCATGGAGTTCGGGATAGAAATTAGCCGCAATGCCGCGTAACCTACGCGCTATCCAGCTTGGCTTGTTATTGGCGTTAAGGGAGGGTGAAGCCATGTACTACGCAGGCATGATTTTTCCGTCCTTGATTTGGAAGGCGTGCGCCGCGTCATACATTCCGAACGGGCATCGAATGGGTTTGTCGAGCGTCAGAGGATCGCGAGAAAGGATTTTATTGTCGAGCTGGCTCATCAGTGGAAGACCACAGAATGGGCAGCTCATCACGATTGTAGTGGGATGTTCAACTATAAGTTTTTGGGGCTGGCGCAAGATCACACGCCGAAACCACGATGCGTTCTCATAGTGCGCAACGGTATTCGAGCGGAAATAAAAATCACCGGCCTTCATGCCTTGTTCTTGAGATTGAGAAACTAGCTGGCCGGAACCGTCGTGAATGGCGACGTTCGTGCCTTCAAAGACTTGTGTTTTGTCGATCTCAGTTGCGAACTGTGCTTGTAAGGCGACCATTGACTTAACTATAAGATTTCTGCGGAGAAAAGCTATTGTGGACAAAGGGGATACAATGGACGCCGCAATTGGAGGTTGACGATGGACGTTAAAATTGGCACGGTTGTAGCCCTTTTTGTTTCATCGTGCCTTTCCGCTGGTGCCGGGGCATTTGTTGGAAGTTACCTGAAGAAGAAGGGTGAAAATCTTGCCACGAAAGAAGACCTCAAAAACTTAGTAGAACAGATGAGCGCCGTAACAAAAGCGACGAAGGAAATCGAATCTAAAATATCTGGTGAGTTGTGGGATCGGCAGAAACGATGGGAAGTGCAGAAGGAGGCGATATTAGAGTCCCTGAAAGGGTTGGGCGCTGCTGAAGGCTTGCTTGGGAAAATGCTGTACGCATTTCGTACATATCCTACAACATCAGATGTTGATGCGGCCAAGCGCGAAGAGGCACAGAATGAATTTTTGACAGCCATCCAGTCATTTTGGCGCTCAAAACTGACCACGGAGATCGTATGCGGCCAGCGCATCAGCGATCAACTCGACCTTCTCGATAACCTAATGGGACGAATCAGAGACAGGGGTAGGCAACGGCAGTTTGGTGAGGCCTGGACTTTGATGGAAGAGATTAACACTGGAAATCGAAACCTAAGAAGCATAATCCGCGAAGAGCTTCGGTTCGAGATTAACCTTAGGCCTCAATCCAATGTATCTTCGGCAGCTCCAAGCCCTGGTTCACAAGCCCCTGAATGAGCCACACAAGCGCATCGCAAAGGTCATCGTGTGATTCCACGCCTAGATTGAATATCTGTCCGAGTAGCTCTTCGCAGCCGCTTCGTGGGAATAGCACTGTACCGTTTTTGATATACGGCGCGACAACCTGCAGGCGGCTACGCTTATCGGTCGTCGGTTTCATGGGCACAACCGGAAGCATGGCGCGTTCCATCTCCTGGATGGCAGCTTTTTGGTAGGCAACGTCTTCCACGAAAAATATATTTGCGCCGCCCATCTCACCGGGAATGGAGCGCACTTTCTTCAAAAACTCATGGAATGTCACATGCTCGTTGTAAGGATTCGGCCGGATGAAGATTTTCGGCGCGTCGTCCTGGTAAAACACTTCCCCGCTCACGATGCTCGTATAGTCAGCGTCTTCTTTCTGTGAGATCGCAAGGTCAACGCCGTGGCCTTTCATCGCCGCCGATGATTTGGGTTTTTCGTCGTAGTAATGGATATCCTCCGGCCGGATAATCGCTTCTTCTTCAGCGACAATTTTTAAAAGCATTTCCCGCTGCCAGGCGACCGCTCCCATATCCCGTTCTTTGTCTTTGAGCGATTGCGTGGTGGGATACATCGCCGGCCAGGTGCATACGCCGTCCTTATCTATCAGCGGAAATTCGAGAACCTTGAACCCACTTCCCGGCGTTTTTAACCGGGAAAGCAACGCATCCTGGTGGAGCAAGTTGCCGATAACGACGAGGCGTCCTTTGCGTGCGTCGAGACCGCCGACGATTTCGTTTCGGAGCCAACGGTCTGTCTTGTCCCGGTTCTCTTTGGTCCGTACCCATTCGGCGTCCTCTGGGTCGTCGATCACGGCGAGCTTTGGGCGATATTGCAGATGGCGCAAGCCGCGCACCTTCTGGCCGCGCGACCGGGCCAAGATGCGGACGCCATTCGAAAGAACGAGGTTTTGCTTCTGCCATTCCTCGCCGTCGCCTTTCAGCGTGAAGTCCTCAATGACATTGCCTTTGATCTCGCCGTAGTCCTGCTTGATCAGGTTGTTGTTTTCGAGTTCGGATTTGATGGAGCTAATATTTAAGGTCGCCTGGCGGCTCGAATCAGCGATAAGCAGGATGAACGGATATTTGTCCGGATGCTCCAAAGCAGCCCACAAAGGCAAAGCCAAGCTGCCGAACGTACTCTTGCCCGATCCGCGAAAACCGATAATGAGCAGACGCTTTAAGGTGTCGTCTTCTAGCGCGTGGACAAGGTGTGGATGGAAACTGGCCGGCGGGTCGGTGAAATAGCCGGAGAGGTAAACCAGCGAAAAACCCAAGAGAGTCCGGGCTGACTCCCTACGTGCCTCGTACGTCTCAAAAAATGACTCAGGCGGGGGTTTCTGGAGTTGGTTGGGGTGTTCCTGCATCCTCCTTGGGGGCGGGCAATAGGCCCCAATTTTCGAAGACAGACCGGATGGCCTGTTTGCGTTCGTCCGGAAGCGGGGTGTTGCGGATCGTGGCGTCTAGCGTGCCGAGCTTGCGTTCAAAAACGCCGGCGTCGAATAGTTTTTCGAAGATAAGGTTGTGGGCTTCGCGGATCTCACGGAGAGCCATTACCCGGTCTTGTTTGCGGGCGAATTCGTCGTTCGCAATCTCCCACGCGACGGCGGAGATTTCCATCATTACGTCCTGGAAAGAGGAGAGAGCATAGTTGAGCGTGAGCGTGTCGAGGCGCTTTACTCGTTCAGCCTGGATACTCTTCAGGAGCGAGGCAAGATACCAGCGATCAAGATCTAAGCCGTCGGCTTTCAAACGCGCTTGTAGAGCTACTTGAGTTATTGCTGGTGACTGAGCAAGCACGCTGCGAATGCGTGACTTGTAATATTGCTTTTGTTCCTGCGAAATACGTGGCATGGAAACGTGGGGATTAGTGGGTTAGTAAGGTAGGCTTTCCGATAACTATAGCATTTGAAGATTCATGTGAAAACTTCTGCTTTACAGGAGTAATGCAAGCGCCGATAATGCTAGCTCATGAGACAGTCTATCTGCGCAATAGCGACTTTAGTGTTTCTTGCAACTTGTTCTGGTCAACCCGTGGCCGCGCAGACGACCGACGCTGCTCAGAAGGTTGGGGCAATTCTAACTTCATATGGACCTGTACCGGCAACGACTATAGTCCAGGTTCCACACATCCAAAATGTTTGTAGGCAAGATGGTCCAGTACACTGCAAAAGCCATGGAGGCGAGTGCAATCCCACTGAGGAGTGTCACAACGAAACGACATATACTACGCATCCGCAAACAACAAATTCTATACTCACCGCTTCAAACATCAGAATACTGCAAAGCGCTCCTATTTCGTGGGGCGCAATGACCTCGACTGGCCTTCCTGATCGCATTTATCCGGATACGGGCATAGTTCAGGCCTGTTCCAATGCGCCCGCGCCGGTAACCAAGGGGTTTTCTCTCGCTGTCGCGTATACAAGGCAGTCAAGTATTCAACTAACTCAATCCGTGCAACACACACAAAACTATACAATCACTTTTGATACCGCTAAAATTCTGCCCTTTAAGGTTGGCGCTCAGCTTGTTATTGGAGACCAAACAACAAATAGTGTCGCTACAGTTGATACAAGTATACAAACGGTCACCCGCACCGACACCGATTCGATCACGGTGAATCCCGGCGCGGTAGGAGTTGTGCAACTACGAGTCTGGCCAGTTCAATACACGCTTCCGTTCACGACGACGGTAACCGTAGATGCCGACCTTAGCCCCAACGACAAAGGTTTTAAATTGCTATCTGACGTTTTTCCTGATCCCGCGGTGAGAACGTATCCCATCAATGGGACGCTCCAAGCTGACGACGCATCGGCAGGGGAGGTTGTTGAAATGACAGCGCCCTATGATGCGTCGCTTTGCGACTCTGACGTAACGCAGCATATCGGGGAACACATTACACCTTCGAAGAAGGTTAAACTCACTCGTATTCAGTAATGACTCAGCAGCCTACCAGGAACTGCCCAAAGCCCTATTGCGACAACTTTTTTAGCAATTCGGTAAGCTTTTTCAGATCTTCGAAGTCGCCAACAATCTCAATCCTCGCCTTCATCATCGTAAGCTTTGTGTGGTCCGGAGTTTCCCCGGATTCATGCAAAGCCTTCTCCAGCTCCTTCTGGCTCACGGCCGGGCCGAATTTGATGGTGTAGCGGTCGATCATGTGGGGTTTTTCGGGCAGCTTTTGAGGTAATCCAAAGCTTCATCGCGCGGCTGCGAATTCAGCGCGAGCCACAGTTTTGCGACGGCTTCTTCGGGAGACGCTGCAACTTGGTCCTTATGTGGGCGACGGCAACAATCATTTTCAATCCAACCACCTTGGGCAAGCCATTTCTTTTTATCAATTCGTTCGAGTTCGATAAAGTGATCTCCGCACGCTTCGATAAGCTCGGAGAGGGTGGGGTAACCACCATGAGTTAATTCTGTATTCACGAATTCCTTTGGGAATCCGGCGTCTTTTAGTTGTTTTATGAGTTCGGTGGTCATGAGGCTTGGGAGGGCTGCTCAGTCGCCGCAGGGGCTTTAAGAAGTTCGGGCGATTCGTAGATGTTGCCGATGACTTCGAGATAACCGTCATTCAAGAAAAGGCATATGCCATTCGTTTCACCTCGCCATCCCTTGAGGTCAAATGCGGGATAGGTTCCATCCTCGTTGTAAATGACCTCATAGGTCTTTGCATCACTATCATCCTCAAACTCACCACACTTCACTAAATCGCCCTCATAAATCTCCTTCCCGTTCTTGTCCTTGAGGCCGGTGAATTGCATGAGGACTCGGTTCGTATCCGCCGTGCCGACAGTTGCTTCTTCACCCGGAGCCGGATACGAGTAGCCGGTCGCGCCGTGGCCGATTAGCAATATTCCTACCTCATGCATAGTTTGCGCGTCGATATCCCAAATTCTGAATTTAGTGTCTTTCATGGTCACAGTTTTCTTAAGCTTTCCGCCAATCTCCGCCCCGACTCGGCCTGTTGTCTGAAATATTTGGCGGTCGCGTCCTGCTGCTTGGCTTCAGTTTCCTTGGTGGTGATTTCCTCGCGGCGTCCGGCGAGCAGTTTCTCGGCGTCGCGGCGGTCTTTGTCTGATTCGTAAAGCTCCTGGCCGGTCATTTCGGAACGCTTGATAAACTTGGCAAGCTTCGGACATTGGAGACACACGTTACCGGATTCCGGCAAACGACATTCAGCGTTCTCGTGCCCGTTATCACAAAGGTAAAACCCTTTTTCCTCCATCTCGGCGACGCTTTTTATCCGCGCTTCATACGCGTCAGCTTCGGTCTTGAGCTTGATGATAAGATCGCGCGACGCTTTTGCGTTCTTCTCCGCGACGCGGGCGCTCCACTCATGCATTCCCGCTTCGACTTCCTTATTGACCCGATATTTCCACCTGGCATACCACGTGGCAAAAGCTCGTAACATGAATTTTGGTGAGATTGGTTTTCGGACGTTTTACGATGCCGATTTTGGACTTTCCTTCAGTGTAGGAAATCTGGGGAATATGGCAAGTGGGGATAAATCGGGGTAGAATGCCGGGCGAGTTAGTCAATGGAGGGTATAATGGCCGCCGATACAAAGGCACATCAGATTTTCGGCGATGCAACTGTCTTCGCAGAGTGCCGGAATGACAAGAAGTTTGCGTATGTCGTGGCTCTTGCGCGGGCGGTCAACGCGCTAAATTCGGCACACTCGTTGATGCAGTGTGCAGCTGACAAAAACACACCGGCCGCGACTCGCGATCAGTGGAATTCGTATTTTTTTGTGTCAGCAATCCTCTACGAATCATTGAATCTGATTCGTGCGATGGGCGCTGTCTTTGGTAAGGAGAAGATTTTTCAAGATACTATCCAAACGTTGCTGAAAGATAAAACTGCTCAAAAGCTTGAGCAGACACACCTGAAGGCGACGCGACGGGACGCAGTGTTCCACTATCTTCCTGATCGCTTTGCTGAAGCGATTGCGGCAACGCCGCTGACTGAATGCCTATTTGCCTCGTTTCTGGGGCAGAAGAGAAGCGACATCCGATACGACTTTGCGGACATAATAGCTGCTGAGATTGGCGTGGGTGGGAGGATTGATAACAGTTTGGTGGTGAGCGAGATGATGGAAAAGACGCTCAACCTGGCAATAAGCTTTATCAATCAATCTGAGAAATTCATCGTGGAAAAGCTCAATGGATGGAGATTTAAGGGCGTTCCTGGCGGAGGTGTCGCACCGGGAAATCAATCGTCGATTTAAGAAGTTCGACTAGAAGAAGAAATCAAACGTGCATTAGAATCTCCACAATCGCAACAACCGTGATGAACGTGAGGAAGATAGTCGCGAGTAATCGTAGGGCGTATTTGAATTTCTTGCTGGTCATTTCTTTTTGGTAGCTCCGGGTCGATGCTCCGAGAAGAACTGGCGTTCTATCCTGGTATCCCGGCAGGAGCAGACACATTCCCGATCATGCCGCTCATCGTAACCCCTGGGGATTGTTCCATCGCAATCCTTGTGGCGGCCGCGCCTGCACGCTTCGCACCGGGTTGGTTTCATACGTTAGCGGTCGGGTTCGTACCTTTGGGGCAAGAGGACCACTTCTAGCTTTACCGCGCCACAGGCGCAATGCTGTGCGGCGGGGTAGACCTTGCATCTCTTCCATCGGTGGGAATGCTTTCGTTTTTTCATGCTTGGGGTTTACTTAAATCGTACAATGTCGGGGCGATTCGTCAAGGGGAGGAAACGTGCACGATCTGTGGCATTCCCTAATGCATTCGCCGGAGGCTTGGATAATCGGCGCAGTGATTGGCGTCGTTGTCGGTTTCGTTATTTTCGCGATTTTCGATCTTTTGCCGCTAGGAGATTCCCGGATACGCAGTTTGATACGTCTCGTACGGAATAAAATCTCAGAACACTCGACCGCGCAGCTACAAAAACGAATCAAGGAGCTGGAGAAATACCGGGAATCGCTAAGGCTACGGATAGCCTCTGACAAGATTCTTTACCTGGACACGTTCCGAACTATTTTTGGAACCCTTATCTTCATGTGTATTGGCATGATTCTCTTGGCCCTCCGGCATTCCTTCATGCTTGAATACGCTGCGACGACGGACCCGAGATCGGCTGGCACTTTTTTCGTCCTGGACATGGGAACCATTCTCATATTCACTATAGCTATTATGGTAGCAATATCAGGTGTGAGCACGGCCTTATTAAACACTCGGCAAAAGCTGGAGGAGCAAATCGCGAAATACGACAAAGATATAGATGACTTAAAAGAAATACTCAAGAAGCAGCTTGAGAAATTGCAGAGACGCGGCTGAGTTGGTCGTAGAGTGTAGTGTAGGCAAGATAGGAGTGCCGGGCGGCGCTCAAAAGCTGCTCAAGCTCTTTGACCTCCCACTGCTTGATCAGTTTTGAAAGCTTGTAAAGCTGGGCGGCGGTTCCCTTCCCGTATTTCTTGTCGATCGCGAGCCCGTGCTCGTAGCTCAACCCTTCCTGGTAAACATTGTCGTAGGCGCATTGCTTGTGGGCGTTCCGAGGTTCGAAGCGGGTAGACATAAAACCTCTCGGCCGGAAGTGCCCGCAGTGCCAGGCGCGCGGGTCGTCATCTTCGCTTTGAACCTTCGGACAGGTGATGCAGGGCTCGCTCCGGTCGCGCGCTTTAATCATTTTCCCAAATGCAATATCCAGCTTGTTGATGAGCTTCTGGCGGTCGGATTTTCCTACCCGGCTGAGCCCTTGTTTTCGATACATCCCTCCTTTTCCAAATTTTAGCAGGGGCGAACGTCTAGCGAAAGGTGCTAAAATCCCTCGCTATGGCCCGGCGACCTGATCCCACAAAGCATGAAGACATGATGACGGCCGAAGATCTCAAGGCGCTCCGCTACAGCCTGGCGCACCTGAGCGAACCTGCCGTCTTAGAGGCCTACCAACAGGCGTACCGCGCGTGCCGAATCATCAACAGCCATACGTTCCCCACGGCGCGTTCTATTCAAGAGCTCGTACAGGCGTGGAAGACGTTGAGGAAATGGCGGTAATAAAGCATTTTTGAGGTCGCCCGCAGGAAGTCTCCATCCTCCACAAGTTCTTCACAAGACTGCTTGCAAATTTCCGCGCGCAAAAAAGTTTCGTGTTACTATCCGGCCAAATGAAGCACTTTTTAGACATCCTGATGAATGTGCGGATCGCCGTTATGGAAGTTTGCGGGACACTGGGGACGATCTTTATCATGGCCTACGGAGCGTTCAAGGCGTTCGGCGATTTCGTGGTGCCGCTCTTTAGGAAAGCTCCGCGAAGAAATCCTCGGCTGTCTTCTCCGCCGCGAGATGGTCGATGAAGCGGTGCCAATGATACATTACGGCTGGAAGCAGGTTTGCTTCTTTCGATGTGCAGAAATTCATCTCGTAGTTAAAACTCCATTGTTCGCCGCACAATCGACAAATCTTTCCCCACCACCCCAACGCTTTGCCAAGCGATTGCCAGAATGAGGGATCGAGGAATGCTTCTGACACGAGAACGTCGTGATCGTGTAATTCGCCGCCGGAGAACGATTGAAAGTAAATTTTCGGCCGGTACTCAGGATCAAATCCCTCGAATTGCCAACTGTCATCTTTTTTCCATCCTCCCTCTATTGCCTTCTTAATGGCTATTTCAATGGTCATGATTTCGGTAGTTTGCTAGCTGGGTTGTTCTTCGGATCGCCGGTCGGTATGATCCAGCGTCCGCGTGGAGCAACGACGTTGTTCTTTGCTGGTTTCATCGGACGATATGCGCCACAGACGAAGCACCACAAACCGTAACCTCCACAAATGACCCAAGAGTTGGAATCATGTCGGCACTTTTTCTTCGTCTTCATATGAGTTGTAGTTGGTTTGTATTCGACCCCTTTTGAGGCCCCGGCGGCCTCGCGGTTGGACTTCGTTCTTACCAACCCTCCCTACTGCAGCAATTCGTACTGGGCTTGATAAGCCTGCAAATCGTTGATGCACTGCTGTTCATTCGCCTGGTCTTTCGCGTCAAGTGCCTTAAATTCGTTCGCAAGATTAAGGGCTGATTGCCATCCTGCCGTCGCCTGTGAGAGCTGCAAAAACAGAACTACGTTTCCGACCACGCCCAATGCAATGAGAACTAGGCAAAGGACAACAAAACTTGTTTTACTCATGTTAGAGAAGTCTGTTTGCTGGTTCGACCTTTTGTTCTGGGAACGCCGGCGGCATCACCGGCACTTCCGGCGGGATAAGGCGGTACACATACAGCCTCCGGTTCTGTGGGTCGTGGTAGCCGATGATGTTGTGCCCGAGCTTTTTCAGGTCTGCGATGCGCGCGCCTATGCGAGCAATGCCGAGGTGCTCCGATCCATACACCTCGCGCAAAATCTCAACCGTATTATGCGGCTTATAGTCCTTGAGAAATTGTGCCAGACGTTCGGTTTGGGTCATGAACGGACAAAATAATCTTCAATGACTGCGATTTCAATTTGAACGTCATTGCTATTCTCGGTATGAATTATTTTCGTCACCACACCGGTCTTGGTGAAAGCGATCTGGTCACCAAGCTTTATATCTTTTCCTCCAATCAAACTATGCACCTCGCCGAATCGTTTTACCTCGTAAACGGTCTTGCGGGGAAGTGGATGCGCAGAGGCGATGTGGGCGTCCCTTTGTTGATAGGAGGAAAAACGTTCATTACATTTCCAACAGGGGAATCGTTTAGTTTTTGGTTTGTGCTTCATGCTTCGTTGATTGCTTTTAGCAGTTCTGCTTTTGACCTTTTGCCGTCAATTATCTTCGGCTGTTCGCCGCGCCGCGAGAGAATCGCGCCCCAATCGCCCGTGTTGTCGTTCTGCCAACATGTCCAGCCCTTGTAGTTGAATTCGAGTTGGTTGCCCGTGGTAATCATGCTTCGTCCAAATATGGTTTCGACGTTTCTACTACAAACGAGAATTTACCGAGTCCGCAAAGGCAACCGTGCTTCTTTTCGAGTTCTTCCAGTTCGCCCAGTACATTTGAAGCGCATGAGGTTGATTCATTGCGATGGAACTCAATATTCTCCTCAGTCCAATGCGCCGGAACGCGCGTCTCAAGATTGATAGAGAAATTGATGATGACGTTCTTGCGGATAAGAACACAATCATCGTTGTGAATAGCGCCGATCGGCTGATGACAGTAGAAACATTGCCGTTCAGAGCTGGCCGGCCGTATAGCGCGTTCTGTGACGACAAAGGAGCTCATGTTCAGAACGGAATATCTTCCGGCTTAATTTCGTCGTCCTCGAAGGCGTTCTGGAAGTTTCGGCCGGTGTCCTCCTCGTCTCCATCGATCGGCACTATCTCTTCCTCGGCAAGTTCCTTCTTGGCGGGGACGGGCGGCTGCGGATTTGCGACGCCTCCGGCGGCGCTGGGACCAAGCTGCATGTTCTCCGAGATAATCTCGGTGCTACGGCGGTCATGGCCGTCCTTGTCCGTCCAGTTTCTGGTGCGGAGCCGGCCTTCGATATGAACTAGCGATCCGCGCTTGAGGTACTGCACTGCAATCTCAGCCTGTTTTCCGAAGATCACAACGTTATGGAATTCCACCTCTTCCTGCTTCTTGCCATCTTTTGTCCAGGTGCGATTGGTAGCGACACCAAAGGAAACTACCGACATTCCGCCGGCCGTGGTCCGCAATTGGAGGTCTGCGGTCACGCGCCCGGCGATGAAAACTTTATTGACGTTCATTGGTTTTGACTTTGTTAATTAGATTTCTTACCCCACGGCCCTTTTCGCCTGTCTTGGGATCGTAGAACTTTCCTGTGGTAGGCCAGAAGTTGAAGCGTCCTACCCGGTAATGACTTGACTGTTTGCTTAGAATCTCGTACTTGATGCCGAGGTCTTGAAGCATTTTGATGGACTGTTCCTCATTCTGGTGGCGCTTTGCCTGCTGATCCTTGTGGATGGCATCCCACATCTCGCCGTTTTCATTCATGCTTTTCTTCTTTTGCGAGTGCCTCTGCGAGTTCGCGGATTTTTTCTTCATCCGCTTCTTCCGGCGGATCATCTGGCGCTTCGTCGAGGGTGCGTACGTCGATATAATTTCGCGCGCCGTTCCGCATCATTTCAAGAATGCGCTCCTCTCCGACCGCGATATGCATGAGCTTCTCAATGAGGTAACTTGGCTGGCCGTCTTTGCCCAGGATGGGAACTTGCCAGCGGTACTTAATGCCTCCTTCCTGCACTTCGAAACGAAGTTCTTTTCGCGGGACATTCTTGTCGTCCTTGCCCATGATGATTGTCGGCTCGGCAAGAAATTCAACATGATGCGGGCCGGTGCTTTTTACACCACCTCCCGCGAGCTTAATTCCGAGCTTTAGCTTCGGAAGGACGTGAAGCTTTTCCGCTATTTCCTTTACCCTTTCCATTGGATTTCGTAATTGATTTGGTTTCGGCCTTTATGGGTTCTTTCGAGATCGTGAGTTTAATCTCCGGTGGATAATCTTTTTCCTTGGGCTTACTGTCGGGGTTTGCGTCCGACCAGAACTTTTTCGCGGCGAGGAACAATGGGAACTTGTCTTCGATGGGCGTAAGCTTCCACCCCGCCTTATTCCGTTTGTAGCCGATCTGAAGGACGAAGATATCTGGGAGATCCGGGTCGGCGTGTTTCAAGGCGGAAAGCTGTAGCTCGTGGGAGAGATAGATGTCCTTACTCGTTTTTAGGTCAATAATCGTCGGTTTGCCATCCACCGTGAGCTTCATGTCCCGCGTGCCGGCATAGCCGTACTGTTCGCCCTTGTCCGGGTCAACCCAAACCACTTTTTCCGTATCGATGAGCTGTACCGTGTGGTTCTTGTTAAGGTCAGTCCAGAAATCAGCGAAGGTCATCACGCCGTAATACTCGTCTGGCGTGAGTTCTTCGTGGTCGCCAGTATCGGGTTTTGCGAAGCCCAGGTCGAGCGTTATGGTCTGGCCGGCGAGGAGGGCTTCACATGCTTGATGCTGTTTTGACCCGTGTTCTGCCGCTTCCTTTTTGACTGCTTCGGCTTCATCCCATCCCTTGTCGGCGTAGTGCTTGAGGAGGCCGATACCCATAGGCGAATAGTGGCCGATCCAGGTAACGGAAGGATTAAACTTGCCGTCCTTCTCATACCACCGCTCGTCTAGCGTGGTGATCTGAATGATGCCGTCTTCTTTTGTCTGCCTGATTTCAATTTTCATGCGTGAGTTCGTCTTCAAAGAGAGGCGACAACTCCCGCTCTTCCATGTGGAAGGTTTCTATATGGTCTTGCATATCTCTCTCGCAGACCATAGCAGGGCAGAATCCGCACGGGCTTTTATGAAGAGGGTGGACGCCTGAGATATGCGGCTGCGGCCCGAGCAGATATTCGACGATTGCGTTTGTAATGCGTTCTGATTGTTTCATTTGAGGTGGTTATTAGTTTGTATTCCCGAATAATTCGGGAGGGTGCGAGAAAACTTTGCAGATAACTCGCTGGTGGGTTCGGTGCTCTAGTTGCACCGTCCAATCCCCCTCCCGAATGCAAACTTTGTTAGCTGAACAATGCGATGACGTAACCGACGACGAGAAACAGGATTGCTCCTACGATTCCGGCGGCTAGGATTCCGAGAACTGAACCGAGGAAAGTCATTTGCTTCCCTACGCGGCCGTCGTTCTCGATGACGGTGGAGTAGAGGATGTTGGATTTAAGCATGTTTATTGCTGAACAAACTGATCTTTGCTAGCCGCATATTTTCGCGGAATGATGGCCCAATGGCTTCGCATCTCTTGTATGACCATTTGCGCTCTCGTTCGATTGTACTGACGAGAAGCGAGGGCTTTTTCCGCCTTCTCCTTCGTGCGATAGAAGGAACAATCAATTATTTTGTCCATCAACTTATTTCTTTGGTTTTCGACCTTTTTTACTCCGTTTCGCGCGGAGCTTTTTAAAATAGCTCCGGCCATATTTCTTGAGAACTGCTTTGCCGCCTAAGCGGGCGAATTCTTTTTGGTCCATTTTATTGCGTGATCAGTTCTTTGAATTCCTTCTCTGTCCAAACCTGCTTCCAAGTGGTAAGCCGCTCTTTAAGTCTCTTCACGTCTCGTCTTGCCTGTTCAATGGACTGTCTCATCACATAAACTTTGTGATGGTATTCCATCTCGTATCTCTGCCCCATGCTGAAACTTCCACGTTTTTCGTCATAAACAAATCCTCTGGGACGTTGCGCTATCTCTGACGGTTTCCAGTCGGAGGTTCGGTAGGTGAGCGTCTCAGGGGGATTTGCGAGGAAATCGTGTAGTTGATTACTACGGTTGACGAGGAAGTTATTTATGAACTCAATCGCTGGGGGAAGAGCCGCGCGTGACACTTCATAGGGAAGGGTTCGAGCACCTAGGCATGAAGGCGTTTGCCATCCGTCGCCCGGACGCTGATAGCCATGATGGGCGAGAACGCCGGTATTGGACTTAATGATTCTTTCGCAAATCTGACAAGTTGTTGTTACCTCCATGACTTCACAATAGCGCTACGGCTGGCCGTGTCAACGGCTGGCTGTGGACAGCGGATAAAAACAGAAATGGTTAATACCGTCAAGTCCGCGTACGGCGTTTGCTTTCGACGTTCGTTATAATAGTGAGCCGTGAAGCCAAAAACTGAAAGTCGCAGTCACTATTTCAAACCGCTCGACCTCAACCTTGAAGACATTGAGGAAATTGTGGCAATTATTTCTGAAACCTGTCGCGACGTACAGGTATCGGACGATAAGAATGTCTACGATTCTCTGGAAGAAATGGGGAACCGCCTCGGAAAGCGCGTTCATCTCATTCATATCGAGGCCGTCGATCCGTACATCAGCATCACACTAGGTACAAAGCGATTGATGAGGTGGGTCAGGACAGACAACAATAGCCTCTATGTAGCCAATAGTGAAAAGGGTCATGCTCTTTTCTTTCGGGTGCGCGACATAATTGCACAGCACCAAAGACTGCTAGTTCGCTTTTTCAATTATCCCGTTTTTATGTTTCTACTCACAGTTGACATCTGCTTTACGTGGTTTAGGCGTACTCAACTTCGCTTATCTCCTATTACAATTACAACCATCAGCTGGGTCGATGACATTGTCGTATATGGATATGTGTCGATCTTTTTTTACTTTTATCTTCGAGGAAAATCTCGCCTCAGTCTCATACCATACGACAAGCGCGAGTCATTTTGGGAAAGGAATCTTGATAGTTTTTCCAAGATCCTATTCGGAGCGGTAATCGGGATTCTGGGCACACTTGTCACCGAATGGCTGAAGCGCGCTGTTTTTACGAAATAATCCCACCTTGCACTTTCCTGCCAGTTTCCTACTCTTAAATTAGCTGCTTTGAAAGGACAGCTCATCATGGCTGGAAGAAAACCGGATTACCGTGTCGTTATCCCACAAGACAACGGGCGCGGCAAAACGAACTACTTCAAAGTTGGCGCGGCTTGGAGGAATTCCAACAAAGAAACTGGAGATGAAAGTATCGGTCTCCAAATCAATGTGGGGGTTCCTATCCTGCTCCAACCGGACTCGAAGTTGGTTCTATTCGAAAACAAAGACGAGGAAGATTCCTCGTTCGAGGCGCAAAGCTGAATAAGGGGAAGTGAATAACCAGCGGTGGCTTCACTTCCCTAGTTTCTTTTAGGAGGCTCTATGGGTCTGGAGTTCAAAGAATTGCGTGATCGGGTAAATATCCTGGATGTTTTGGCCCGGCGCGGCATTAAGCTCCGGCACAAGATGGGATCTGACTATGCTTCGGGGCCGTGTCCGCTCCGGGCGCATCCGAAAGAAGACCGGGGCACGAGCTTCGGCGTCCATCTTCCAACAAATCGTTTTCAATGCAAAAACGCAACGTGCCAGAAAGAGAATGGCGTGGGTGACAAGTGGGGAGATTGCATCAATCTGCTCGTGAGTATTGAGGGGATTGGATTCAAGGATGCGGCGCGGAAGCTCGATGAGATGTTCCCAAAAGAAAAACCCGCCTCCAATGGAAGCGGGGTGACGGGGTCCCCGCGAGCTTCATCAGTCGTGGTTTCCCCTGCCAACACATTAGAGGGTAACAATTCCAGTGGTAACGGCAAGGGCTTTATGGCTTCGCTTAGACCGTGGTGGGATGACCTTTTGAAGTGTGATGACTGGGAAGTGGTACGCAAGGCGGTGTTCGAGAAGATTTACGAGTCGTACAAAAACGGCAAATCCGCCGCTCGGACATGAGCGGCGTTTTTATTTCTTGGCGACTGCGATCATGCCGGTGATGACACCGGCGAGGCCGGTCAAAGCGGTGATAGCGGGGATGACGACATTTTTCCACCACCATGCTTTTACTTCGCGGCGTCTTGTCTTCTCTTCGTCGATGGTACGTCGTAAGGATGCGCGACCCGCAGGAGTAAGCTGACGGAATATTTCCAAGTCGGGATCAGATTTCCAAGCCGCTTCGTCGGTAGGCAGTTCGATATCCAAATGGAAAGCCTCACGGCGGAGATGCTGGTCGTGGAGCTCCTGAATTCTATTATCTGTGTCTAAAAGGTCCGCTACGTCCTCGGTAAATAACCTAGCCTGGGCTTCGTCAATTGGCCGATTGAATTTTATTGGTGCGACAGTCTTTTTAAGGAGCTTGGACTGTTTGCGCTTCAGTTTCCAGAGTTCAAACATCGCGATCAAATAGTACCAAAAGATCTATTTTGAATCTTCACGGTATCCGAGACCCTTGAGCTGTTCATCAATTTGTTTGCGTTTTTCGAGGAGATTTTTGATGAGTTTTTCGCGGGTGGCTTCGAGGGTTGCTACAGCATCTTTTGGCATGTCTTGCCTCCTTTTCAAGATCGCGTTACGGTGCAGGGACAAGGGTTAATTTACTTACTCAAGCAGATCGTCCAGAAGTTCTCTGGCTGAACGATTTGAAGCTGTTTTCAGAAGCTCTAAGAAGACATGAGCGTACCAGACGAGCTTCGTTTCGAGGTCCGGCGAGATTTCCGGAATTTTCTTGTCGGACAACTCAACTAGCTCCCTGATATGCCCAAGTGCTTCCGTCATGCATTGGTCAAACTCGCGCAATTCTTCGGCGAGAATCACTTTTTGGTTCATGGTTTTGGTAGTTAGTGTTTGTCTTCCCCCTGCACCCGTTTCGCGGTGATTCCGCTCGCTTCTCAAAATAGGATGCTTTCGCATGTATCTTCGCTTCTGGCTCTAGGAGTGAAGCAAGCCCATAAGGGTCATTTTCGAAGTGAAGCGTTATCACAATTTAAGTTTATAGGCCTGTCGCGGCGGTTCAGTACAGCCGCTAGATACGCAAGGCCTGGGTGATGTGCTTTGCAATTTCGGTCTTTTCGGTGCCGGTGTTCGCTTTGGCCCATTCGATGGCTTTCCGGGCTGGGATTTCGTCGCCGTGAAGGTTGGGTCGGTCGGTCAGGATTACCGGCGGCGAGAGTTCGGGGTTGTTGTCGTTCATCGTCCAGGCGACAAATTGGTAGTTGGGAAGTTTCACGAGGGATTCGGCAATATCCTTGTCGCCGAAATTGACGGCGATCTTTTCAGAGTCATCGCCCGACACCCGGAAGGAAAAGATATGCGAGCAGTTTCCAAAAGCGATGCGGTCGTTAAATATGCGCCGGTCTTCGTCACGCATCTGCTGGGTGGTCTGCGTGGCGAAAAGGTAATGGATGCCGTACTTGCGCGATTCGGCGAGCATGGTTTCGAAATCAATGCCGTCGGTGAAGTTGTGGATCTCATCCACGATGACGAGAAATTGTTTGGCGCGCTTTTTGCGGCGGAACGAAGCGAGATTGAGTTTCGAAAGGATGAGGGAGCCAAGGACTTTCGCCGGCCGCTCGCCCATGATGCCCTTCGGGACCCGGCACAAAAGGATTTTCTGGCGATCCATAATACGGACAAAGTTCAGGTACTTTTTCTGCGAAAGAAATTCACGGAGTCCCGGCCGCAAGAGTTCCTCGATCTTGTTCAAAGGATGCGAGAAGTTTTTCGCGCGCTCCTGGGGCTTCAAGTCTTTGAAATATTGCTGGAAGAAGTCCTGGACGAGCGGGTTTTCGCTCCGGGCGAGTAAGTTTTCAGCGAAGCCCGGCCGGGCGAGGATTTTATAAATATCAATGACGCTAGGATGTTTGGTAAGTTCGAGCACCGCATCGGTCGCCCCGCGAAGGATATGCGCCGTTTCCGGCCCCCAGCCCTTGCCTGCATGGGCCTCCATCAGACTCATAAACGCCTGTACGGCGCGTTCTCGGTCAGGATGGTCGAAGATACCGAGGTCGGGCGCGCGGTCGCTTTCCGGGTCGATATAGACGATATCTTTGAGCCGGTACTCCGGGATGTAATTCAGGATGTCGAAAATCAAATCGCCGTGCGGGTCGATGACGGCAATGCCGATGTCACTGCGGATCGCTTCGACGATTACGTTGCGAAGGAGGGTCGATTTGCCGGTGCCGGATTTTCCGAGTAGCCAGCCGTGCCGAAACTGCCTGCGGTCGAGGTCGATGCTAAAGGGTTTTTCGCCGAAATTGGTGAGGGTGGTGCCGAGGTGGATGTTCATTCGCTGGTGGGGAGGAACGTTCTTCACTTTTCGCGGGCGGAAGAATGACTATCCGTGCGCTAAAGCACTAGCACTCCCCCATCAGAGAACGAATCCCCGCCGTCCCGAGCTGTCTCCTGTCCTTCATCAGGACAGGGGCAGCCCAGAATGAACGGGGTTCCCGCGCTTTCGCGCGATTAGATTCAGTTTGGCATTTCTACAGGAGATGTCGAGGTGGGGATTAGGGAATTTCTGGTTTGCCTGCTTCTTTCAACTTTTTGTTAAGGTCCGCTTTTCGCTTGGCGGTAAGGGCGGGCTGAACAAAATAGAAATCGAAAAGAGATTCCAGTACGTCAAGATTCCATTCGGCTTCGCCCGGTTCGACTGAAACTATGGAGCCTGTTACTTTGCTCTTGATTTCATGAGCTGCGAAGTTCCCAATGTTGCGAACGGCGTGTAAGCCGTCCTGAATGTGAGAGGGAATCTTCCCTGCGTTAATCACCTCGTCAATTTGGTCAAAGAGGTCTTTGTTCTTGGTGGCGGCTTTATCACGGAGAATAGCCTGAAGATTGCGGCGGCTGAGAGCGGCACTAGCTTTAGGGCTATCCTGCAGCACCTTACATGCTTCAGTGAAATCTTGCTTATACGGATCTGGAACTTCTGCTGGCACTGGGCGTAGGAAGCCTTGTGGATAGGCCATAAAAAACTCCACTCGATCAGCGTACTGACAATCTCGTTTGAGAAAGATTATTGAATTGCCGCATTCTGGACATTGCTGATACTGGGCGATCCATATGCCTGGATACGTAGTCCCGCCGGAGGGTAACCTGAGGATTGGTTGGTCAGCTATCTGGCTGGATTTGAAAGCGACGTGAATATTTACGCTACAATGCGGGCACTTCATAGCCCGGCAATGATATCAAAACGCTGGCCTTCCTAGCGCGTTGTTCTTTTTGTAGCTTTAGAATGCGCCCGCGATTTTTGAAATAATAGACCTTCCGCTTTTCATTACGCATCCGCCGCAGGCGTTCTGCTTTTTGAACTTTGATGCGATATCGTTTGTTTGCTTCTTGGTGACGCTGCCTGAAGGTCGGATCGTTCTTGTGCACCAAAGCGTATTGATGGGCTTCGAGGCGATGCTTTTCTTTATCAGCCGACCGTTGCCTTATTCGTTTTAAAGTCCAATACTTTTTGTTTCTTGGCGTTGTAAGGAGTCTGTCGCCATAGCAGATCGGGCATAAGGGCGAAAGGCTGGCGTTACGTTCTGTCCCACACTTATTGCAAATAGTAGTTGTGGTTGGGGTATCGAGGTCCGTCATCCGGCGCGGAGAAATGAATATGCGACCTTTTGGTAATCTTTTGGCGTGAGGAATGAGAAAGGATCTTGTTCCGTTGAAAACCAGAAATTGCTGCGCTTGATCGGTGTGGGATTCACGATGGTGCGGCCGTTGCCGTTGCGATACTCAGTAACCGGCTCGCCCGCTAAGAACTTTAGAATATTCTGCCGTGCTTCTTCCGTCCTAATCTGCGTAACAACGGTAAAGGTTTTGAAGTCTTTCCACTCGTCTTTGCATTGCTGGGTGCCGTAATACTCTTCGTACCGCTGATATTTTTCGAGCAGCTCCTTGAATGACTTGCGCTTGTTCTCCAGCTCGAAAAAGTAGTAGGTGATCTTCCCTTCCCGCTTGATGGCAAAAACGTCGTCTGGCTTTACCGTGTGGTTGAGGTCGGTCTTCCGCCAAAAGAGTTCCATGTTATGTTGGCGGCACATCTCGACGACTTTCATATGGAACCGGGCGCGTTTGATCTCGTGTTCGAGGGTGAGCGGGGAATGGTCTTTGATGAGTTCCTTGGGGTCGGTCCACGCGCAGTTTTCTTGCGCCCAGCACAAGCCTTGGAAGGTCAGCCCGCAGGCTAGGGGCAAGGTACCGTAGCCAGGATATTCGTCCGGTCGATACGAGATGCGATTTACAAGGCCGTCGCGGTCTAAAGCTGCGAGGCACCGCCGGAGGGATGCTTCATGGGTTGGGTTCGGCGCGGGATAGAGAAGCGAAACGAGATCTTTGATGGTGAGGCAGTAATACTCTGCGAGCGCTTTAAGAATCCTCTTCTTGAGGGCGCTTGCGTAGAAGATCTGGATCTTTTGCGTTGTCGTCGGTGTCGCGGACATCTTCCTTTGACTTAACCATAGGTTCGGTATCGTTACCAGCCGATTTGTCCACAGTGAGTAAGCGGAGTATTTGGGCGTATCTTGCGCGGTTAAGGGGCTTGGGTTTTTTGGTTTTTAGCTCGTAGGTATTTTTTAGGGTGAAACAGTAGGCGCGGCCTTTCTCCTGGAACGCGACTGTCATCCACATCATGACGAGTTTCTTTTTAATGGGTGCGGGAAGATCGTCGGGCAATTGGTTCGTCATCGTAAGGCAGAGCTTGTATTTTCGGGCGCGGGTCATGATGGTTTCAAAATCATCGGCGGCGAACTTCAGAATTTCGTGCGCTTCGTCTACGTAAAGGTAGAAATAGGGACGCTTTGATTCGATTTCGATATCGGCGTTACGCCATACCCCCTGACGGATTTTGGAAACGATGAGGGAAGCAAGGAAGAAATCGGTAGGGGTGTCTTTGAGGTCTGCGAGAAGGATTTTGCCCGTCTGCACGATGTTAGGGATATCAATCGCATCTTTCGAGCGCTGGAAAAGGGTATGGAGGGAAGCACGGGCTTGGAATTTGAGCAGCCGGTGGATGGGCGTTTCAAAGTCCTTGGCTTTTGGGAGCGGCCGCCAGGATTCTTGTGTTTCCTCAGAGCACCGGCCGATTATTTTGCCAGGGTTTTTTACAAAAAGGTCGAGATCGAGAAGGCTAAAGTTCGCACCACTCTTATTTGCTTCCAAAAGCGTGGCGAGCATTTTATAAAGCATGGGTTCGCCGACTTTAGCATCCCCAATGTCAAAAATCTTCACCATGTCGTCCATCAAGATTTCTTCTTCGTCTTCGTCGCGGGGCTTCAGGAATTCAATCGGCCGGATATATTTCCGCTTGGTGGAAAAATAAATAGTGTCTTTGAGGCGATGTTCAGGGAGGCGGGCGATGATAGGAGGCATGAGGTCGGCGGTGCAGTCAATAACGGCTACGCCACGACCGGCGCAGATGTCTTGCATGATGAGGTGGGTGAGGAGGGAACTTTTGCCGACGCCATGATAGCCGTGGATATACGTGCCGTGCGTCCGCTGGTCGGCATTGAGCTTGAGCTTCACTGAAGTTTTTTAGCATCCCCCAAGTAGACATTCCCTTCGCCGAACTCCACTTCATCCGAAGTGGGCTTTTCGACGCGCTCAATCGTGATATCGAGGGCTTCTTCGTAATTCTTGAGGTCGGGATTCGGGTGGCATGCGAGGATTTCTTTCAGTTTTTGTTCAACGTCGGGCGGCCTGAATTTCCAGCTTCGGAGGCGGTAGGTGATGATGATATCAACCCACGCAAAAACACGGAGCCTTGTTTGCTCCTGCCAGTCGTCGCGGATCTGTGCATATTCATTTCTCTTATCGAGGAGCTTGTCATGGACGAAAAACATGATGAGAAGAAAAAGCGGGGCTAAAAATAAGAAAGTCCAACCGTCGGAAACCCAACAGAGCAAGCCAATGAGGATGGCAATAGGAAGCGAAAGGAGTTTGATGGCGTGAGCGTACATCTCACATTTTTCTGCGCGATGGAGGCTTTGGTACATTTCGAGGAAATCGTGAAAATATACTTTGACAAAAGTTACGACCGCGATAGAGAAAAAAACGACAACGAAATACAGTACGACGATAATGGCGCTCATCGTGAAATAGAGGGGGGAATGCCAGAGGTCACTCATACGAGGAGCCGCCCAGTCCTGCCGGTAGGCACTCGATAGAGCAAGCGGAGCGACGGGCATCCTGACGCGATAGCCCGATAGGGTCATGTACCGGAACGATAGAGAGGAACATGACGGAAGGATGCCCGTCGGTAGGCGGGGACTGGGCGGCACACCAGTAAGACCAGTTAATACCAGTCTTTGCGCGCCTTTCGGCGCGATTTTTTTCGGTAGCTATAAAGAACATATGGCGATACCGAATAAAGCGGGCATATAATACCACAACCTCAACCCGAAAGGGTTGGGGGATTACAGGCGTTGCGCTCCTAGAGCGATAGCGTCTGCGCTTCTCATTAGCTTCCCGATAGGGAAGGGGAATTCACACTTGGAGACAGGTATGGAGTCCAATGAGAAGTGGTGGTCTATCAGTGAAGTCGCATTTCGTTATCGGGTGAGCCGGGACACGATTATCCGGCGCGTCGAGGCTGGTTTTCTGAAGGCGCTCGTCATGCCTCGTATGGGGCGAAGGGGGACGCGGGTTTATAAGACCCGCTTAATCTCAGAGAGCGAACTTCGTCGGTTCGAGCGCGGGAATACGACTTCGTGAGGCCGAGGCCGGAGGACGGGAATCCTTCCGGCCTTTTTCTTGGGGGGGGCGCGTGGAATCTGGGTTTAGGGTGCGACAGGTCGGTAGTGGGCCGGAGTTATTTGTAACGGAGTGGGTGGAAAACGAGAATCCCGGAAGGCCTAGTGCGACGATGACAGAAGGGGAATTGCGGCAAGCTCTCCGCAAGACGAATCGGTCGGAGTTTGTGATCGATGAGATGATCGAAAGCGCGCGGAAGAGATATCAGTCGTAATGCGTGTACCTGTGGCGTACTTCAGAACCGCGTTTTCGGCGTTTTTCGATTTTTGAGATTCCTTAATTTTCAGTAACTTGCCTGTTATCAGTACGCCATTTTGGTTCAAATCCCACCCTCTCCGCCATAATCCAGTCACTCCCCGACTGCTCAGTCCGCCTTTCGCCAGGTTGAGTCGGGATCGTACTTGGTCATAGCTTTCGCAATCGCGGCGGTCTTGGGGCC
>Ga0182024_10001798_pt1 | contig 54305 bp, 40 predicted proteins | sample P32metaG_FD_120480 | JGI IMG/M metagenome (GOLD analysis project Ga0182024, IMG submission 120480) | Permafrost microbial communities from Stordalen Mire, Sweden - P3-2 metaG (Illumina Assembly) | ecosystem: Environmental > Terrestrial > Soil > Wetlands > Permafrost | place: Sweden: Stordalen...
AATAAGGGAAACTATAGAAACTGTAGCCGAAGAACGGATTCGCTTGTAACCCGCTAAAACAAAGCGTATTATCGCGAAAGTGTAGGCATCACAGCTAGATAGCGAGAACGGCGGTAGTAGAATTGTTCCCTCTCCGCCATGTTCTTAACAACTTGCGAGATCTGCGATCCGTTCTGCAATCCGTTAGTCTGAACTGCTCAGTGCCGGCCCTACAACCTTGGAGTGCGCCTAGGCCATTTCATCCGTCACTACGTCACCGTACAGCTTCATTGTCGTGCGAATGTCGGTAGGACGCATGAGTTTCTGCTGCACAGCGATTTGAGTTCCCACGGCCGTCCATAAGTAGATGAATCCGGCGCGCTTCCGCAGAAAACAGGTCCGACTCAACGGCGGTTGATGAGTGCGATGGTTCCATTACAAGGCTAGCCACCCGGTTTTCTTTATCCACTTATTGGTGCGTGCCGGAGGGTACTAATACGGAACATCTACTTTTCAAGACGGGACAATCCCTGCTTCATTTCTTACACTGTAGCGTGCCGGCCTTTTTCTCAGAGATTCGAAGGCCCGGCGGGTTACCCATGCTGCTAGTGATGCTGCTGCTCGCAGTGTACGGAGATTTCTCGTGACGTAAAAGGGGGAACCGTCGTTGCACCGAGTTGCTAAGGTTTGGGGATCGGTATCTCCATTCTGCTTACGGGAAAAATCGAAACTCGCGTTAGACAGGAGAGGCGCATTGACACCGAATATTTTCAAAACTCCGCTGGCTCCGAATGTGGGCTTTTTTGCGAGGAGTGGCGCGCTCTTGGTGGCGGCGTTGGCGCTGGCAGGTCACTTGAGCTCATTGGCGTTCGGGCAAAACTTCGCGAGGCCGGATGGTTCTGTCCCCGTGCCGATGGATTGGAGTGCCAAGCGTGTTCTCTTCACCGCAGACTTCACGCCGGAGCAGGGCGCGAAGATGCGGAACGAACCACGGGCCTATGCACAGTGGCGCCTGCATGAGAATGCGGCAATAGGTTCAGCGCTCGGACACAAGCGGTCCACACCACGAAGACCGTTAAGGCAGTCCCGTGACGAAATGAAAAGGGACTGGGCGATTTCGCTGGGCGCTGGCGGCGTCGCTCAAGGCATGTTGCCCGCCAAGTACGCCTACGATGTCACCGCGGCACCGAGCTGCACCACCGATTTCGTAGTATTCCCGGTCAATGCCTCAACCGGCAACACGCGCGCTAAGGTGGTCGGCACTTTCACCAACGAACCAGCGGCTGGCAATACTGCGGCCATCACGATTACTCCTAGCGGTGGAACTGCGGTCACTCTGACATTGACGTCGTCCGCTGCATCGAATACGGGGCTTAACTTCCAGGTTTCAACCACTGTTGCTACCAATGCGGCCAATCTGGCGGCGGCCATCAATCGTAATCTCAGTTCTACTGCTCTTGACCGGGTTGCGGCAGTTGCGTCCGGAGATGCGGTTACCGTATATGCGCTTACACCAGGAACCGGCGTCACGCTGACAGACGCAAACGCGCTCACAAACTTCAGCTGGGGCACGGTTACTGCCGGGGCGGATGGTTCCCAAGCCAACATCGTTGCCTTGAACCATCTTTACAGCGGGTCGGGGACATCGCTGTGTAATCTCACGAATCCGGAATTCATCTTTTCCTACGCTTCTGGCGTCGGACCGGTTGCCACGTCTCCCAGCCTGTCGCTCAGTGGCACCGAAATCGCATACGTGGAGAATGACCCGAACATCGGAGCAATCCTACATGTCCTAACATTTGGCAGCGGCAGCACCGAGTATGGAAACAACAGCAGCTGTGCCAGCAACAATAATGGCGGGACCACCTTACCCACCTGTGCCACCGACCCGGTGATCCCAGGTACTTCGGGAAGCACGGCCAAGGACTTCATGCTTCCTCTGGGTTTGGTTGGCGCCAACGCCGCCACCGGTTTGGCCGGAGCGGCGGATAGCTTTTCGTCTCCATTCACCGACTACGTAAGCGACACTACCTTCGTGGGCGATAATAATGGCTATCTATATTCGATCACTCCAACGTTCAACGGGACGCCAGGGTACGCTGGAGGAAACTTTCCGGTCCATGTAAGCGCTAGCCCCGCATCGCTTATCCCGACGGCAATTATCGCAACCACAACTACAGTGACTGTGACCGTAGCGAACTCGCTTCAGCTCGGGGAATTGGTCACCATCGCGGGCGTAACCGCCAACGTCGGCAACGGCTGCACCGCCGCTGACGTCGCCGCCATTGACGGAACACAAACGGTTATTGCCACGGGCTTAAGCGGAACAAAATTTGAATTCAACGCCACGATACCCAGCGCGACTACCGGCACCGGCTGCACTATCACCGCCGTAACGATCATCCCCGGATCCAACTACCTCTCGTCCCCGGTGGTCGATGTGGGTGACACAGGCAACATTTTTGTCAGCGACAGCAGCTCCAACTTGTACGAATTGACGGCGACGGGAACTACTGCAGCAACCGCGCTATCGCTCGGCATAAACGGGGCCACGAACTTCAGCGCAATCAACGGTGGCATTCGCGATGGCGCCATCATTGACTCGACCAATGGAGTAGGTTATGTTGTAGTGGCCTGCAGTCCCAGCAGCGTCGGCGAGGCCGACCAAACCACTGCGGGCAACAGCGGTCTTGTCCAATTTAAATTCACCAGCAGCACCCTGAGTACAGTTACGGTCGCGGGTCTCGACACTGGCGCGAATCAGAGCTGTACGGCCCCCGACTTTCCGATTTATTCTCCCACCCCGGACGATCGCTATTACGTCTTGGGAATCAGCAGTGCCACTGCGGCTAACAACGGCGAGATCATCGCCGCCTCCTCCGGTACCGGCGGGCAACAGCTGAAAGCATTCCAGTTTGTAAGTTCTACTCTGCAAACAACGCCGGACGCGGGCGACAAGCCTCAAATTGGGACCGGCGCTTCAGTGATCTCGCCGCTCACTGAGTTCTATAACAGTCAGATATTCACTGTCACAGGGGTCACGGCAACCACAACTGTAGTCACGGTCACGGCGAACAACACACTCGCGGCCAATGACATGGTCACTCTCTCGGGCGTAACGTCCAACGCTAATTGCAGCACTGCCGATGTTAGTGCCATTAATGGCGGCCTGCAGACCGTGGTTACGGCGAGCGCAACCCAGTTCACCTTCGACGCTACGATTCCCACCGCGACCAGTGGCAGCGGGTGCACGGTCACTGGCGCAACCGCTACGGGCGGACCAGATTACATGTTCGTCGGAGTGAATCAGAATCCCAGCGCTGTGTATACGCTCCTTTTGCCTAGCTCGGTTCTAGTGGCGTCAGGTGACCCGCCCGTCACTGCGGCGACGAACACGACCGATGCAGCTGGCGGGACAAGCGCCATGGCGGTTGACAACGAGTCCACGGCCGGGCAAGCGTCAAGCATCTATTTCGGTACGCTGGCAACTTCAACAACCATTTGCGGAACCACTGCCGCATATTGCGCGGTCAAGCTAACGCAAGGCGCATTGGAATAGTTCGCCCCTCGTCTAGCGAATGAGTCAAGTCGGCCTTCGATACTTCGTGGTCCGCGACGCCAGTTCCACGGACATAGATAATTTTGCGAGTTGCTTAAGGCCGCGTCATAGTAGGCCGATGAAACCTTCTTCGACTATTAAATTCAACTTATAGGTAAACCCATGCCAGGAGCACGACAACCTTAGTGACTTGAGACCTTTCGCGCGACAAAGTAAGCTGGAACCAAAGTTGAAGTGAGGAGAGCATCCTGAATATCCCTGCGAAGATTTCGACTCCAGTCCCTACCGCGTCCAAAACGGCAATTCCGGCCGCAACCTTGCTCTCGGCAATGCTGCGGGCTTCGACCCGGGTAAGCGACTTGATTTTTTCACCCGGCAGCCTGCCGCACATTGAAGTGAGCGGTCAGTTAGTTCCGGTTAAGATCACCGGCGTACCGCCATTAGGGCCGGAAGATACGCGCCGTATCGCTGAGGAACTCATTGGCGACAATCAGCAGGCATTGACGGCATTGCGAGAACAGGGGTCGTGCGACATCTCCTACAGTCTTCCGGGTGAATGCCGCCTTCGAGTCAACATTTTTGTGCAGCGGGGTAGCCACGCTATTGTTATGCGGGTTATCCCCAAGAGTATCCCGACTTTCGCCGAATTGAAGTTACCGCAGCAGCTAGCTGAGATTGCTGATCTTAAGAACGGTATTGTGCTCATCACGGGGCCGACCGGCTCCGGAAAGTCCTCCACCATGGCGGCGGTTCTCGACCGGATCAACGAAACCAAGGCATATCACATCATTACCATCGAAGACCCGGTGGAATTTATGCACCGGCACAAGCGATCGATCATTCACCAGCGAGAGCTGCACAGCGACACGCCGAGCTTTGCGTTGGCATTGCGAGCCGCGCTGCGGCAGGCGCCAAAAGTGATTCTGGTCGGCGAAATGCGCGATAAAGAGACCATTGAAATCGCGCTCGAGGCGGCTGAGACTGGCCATCTTGTTCTATCTACGCTGCACACCATTGACGCCTCGAAGACGGTGGAGCGCGTGGTAGGTGTGTTTCCTATGGCAGAGCAGCACATAATTCGTAATCGGCTGGCGAAAAGCTTTCGTTACATTATTTCGCAGCGACTGCTTCCCGCGAAAGACGGCAAGAGCCGGGTAGCCGCGTTGGAAATCCTGAAGTCAACCATGCGCACTCGCGAATACCTGGAAAAAGGCGAACAAGAAGGCAAAACCTTGCTGGACGCGATGCGGGATGGCGACACCGAGGGCATGCAACATTTTGATGGAAGCATTGAGCAGTTGGTTCGTGCCGGAATCATCGATCTAGAAACTGGCCTGGCCTATGCCACGAACCCGGGTAATTTCCGGCTCCAGGTAGCCGACATCGCGGGAGAACCACCGCAGGAGGCAGAAAATCCAGTCGCTGCGTCCAGTTCGCGCGAGCCCGAATTAGTAGTCGAATAAAACTGTATTGCAATAGGCAGGAGGAAAACGGTCAGGCATTTTGTGGAGTGGCAACCGTCACCATATCCCGCCCGCTCGTTTTAGATTTATAAAGGCACTGGTCGGCAATCTCGAGCAAATCTTCGGCTGATGAACCGTGCTCAGGAAACGCAGCGACGCCTATCGAGACCGTAAGCGTTCCAACCGTCTGCCTCTTATATTGCAACTGCAAAGCTTTTACTTCGGAGCGCAACGCGTTCGCACGAACCGAAGCATCCTGTGCGTTTGATTCAGGCATGATAATAGCGAACTCTTCGCCGCCATAGCGGCAGCATATATCAGTCGCGCGAAAGAAGTTCCGAAACAAGTCGGCCAAAGACTGCAGCACCATGTCGCCTGCGTCATGACCGAAAGTGTCGTTAAATCGCTTGAAGTGATCTAAGTCGAGAAAAAGAACGGAAATGGCCTGGTTCTTGCGGCTGGCCAATTGTAACTCCCTCTCCAGGGATTCCTGCAAGAATCTCCGATTGAATAGATGCGTGAGCGGATCCCGAATTGACTGTTCGCGCAGAGTTTCGCGCATCTGCAGGCTGGCCAGCGAAAGGGCTATCTGCGATGCCGCGCTCAGGGCCAGTTGCTGCCGTGATTTTCGAAAATCGTCTCTGCCGGAACTCTTTCGCAACTCTGCCGCACCTTCGAATCCGAGATGCAGGATACCAATTGTGTTGCCCTGTGCGACCATTGCAACGCATAGACACTCAAGGGTTGAAGTGTTACCCAAATGTTGGCAGACGATTGCGCCACCGGGAATCTCGCTCCAGTGCGGCTGACCACGCCGCAAAGACCAGCACGCGTCGGGAGGGAACGTTGGACTTAAAGCGTCCTTCTTGCCCCATCGAACTGCCGCTTCCACGAGATCTCGCGACGACCTGAACAAATACAAAGCTCCGGAGGGAGCTTCGGGAAAGAGTTTCTGTACAAAATTGGCTACGACCACGCATGCTTCGGGAACCGCAGCGCTGCACTGCAGCAGAGAGCCCATCTCGTTCAACGCGCTGATCTGATTCGTGCGCAGTTCCAATTCCTTCACTAACCTGTCTAACGATTCCGCGTGCTGTTGCTGTACGGCCAACGCCTTGGTCTGATCAGAAATGTCCTCATAGAGCAGGTATGCACCGCGTACCTCGCTGTGCAGAAACAAGGGAACGCCATGCAGCGCCAGGTCAATGATTTTGCCGTCTTTGCGCTTGTGTCGTAAGGTCCTGCGTAGCGTTTTGCCGGCGAAGACCTGCTGGATAAGCTGGACGGAGTCCAGAGCATCATCGTCTGCCGATCCGATATTTCCAATGTTGATCGCGTCAAGTTCGCTACGGTCGTATTGGAAGAGCTCTTCAAAGGCGGGATTTGCCAGCTCTACCTTGCCCTTACGATCAAGAACAACGATTCCCAATGGATTGTTTTGTATCAGCGAATTCAGATAGGAGGTCTGTTGTTTCATCGCCATGGCTAGCCGATGTCGCTCACTGACTTCGGACCCCACGCTGAGTCCTACCGCCGACACGACCAGCATAAACAGGGCAATTTTCGTGAACATTACCTCGGTGGGAGGGAAGAAATGCATGGCGACGACAATTCCGAAATTTAGCGCCAGCAAGCCGGTAACGACCCGCTGAATTCCCTGGCGCATTGCAATCCAAATAATCGGGATGAAACATATATAAAAAGGCCCATAGCGCCGATCCGCGGCGCCGAACATCGCCCAGCAGACAGCCAATATCATCAGCGTCTGGCAACTGGCTTCCAGCACCGATCCAAACGTGAGCGCTGGTTGATTCGAAAATGTTTGAGTCGGCTCGGGATCGGCCCCCTCCGGTAACAGCCAGTTGCGGACATGCGGCAAAATGTGGACCAGAAAGAAAGGCGCGATACCTATCAGTCCGATGGCATCGCCCAAAAACCAACCCACTGCCGCGTTCTTATATTCACTGAAGCGGATACTGTGATCCGCAATCAGGCAAGCTACTCCGATGAACGTCGCGCCCGCTGCTGCTACCGAACCAACAAAAAGATAGAGAACGACATCTCGACGGCGACGCAGTCCGAGATCGATTTGGAATGGCCCTCGCAATACGTAGGCTGCCGCCCCATAGCAGGCTGCAGTTCCGAGCACGCGTAATGTGCCGCTGAAGGAGAGGACAGGCTGGCCATACATAATTCGGCCAGCCAAAGCGTCAGCGAAACAGACCAGAATGCCGTACCAGGGACTGACGCCCAACATAAGAGCCATGACCGGACCGATGGCGGGGTACCAGGCAACGAATCCGATGCGCGAAAAGAAGACGATTTCGGGTCGGTTCAGCGCCAGGTAGATCAACACGAACGAGATGGAGACTAGACCATGCCGAACGAAGTTGCGGCGTGAATACATGAACTGAATCTCAGTGCCCCAAAGGAGCCCCGTGCGAGTGGTTGGAGCATGGGCCTACTATCTCTAGATAAACATGGACAAAACAATTCAGCGCAAAATTCATACGCCGTCTAATTACCTAAGTAATTCAAGTTTGAAAATGGCTCACCGCTTTCAACGCAGGGGCGGAATTAAAGCGCAGGTCGCGTTCATGCTATGGGTTAGGCGGTTAAGGCGGTCAGTCTTGCAGAATCCACTCTCGGGAGCGTTCGACGAACTCAAAACCATAGCGCTGCCATGGAGCATCCGGAGCCTCAATGCGGGCAGCTCGGACCTTGCCCACGTAACGGTCTTGTCCGGCCGATGAGACGAATACGTCCAGAGTCGCATCCGTGGCCAGAGCGACGGTAAAACCGCAAAGAAATCCTCCTGCGCTCACATTCTCGGTAGTGGCAAGCTGTTCGAAAGTTCGGCCGGCTTCATCTTTCCCCTTGAGTTTCAGAATCAGACGCATGCGCACGCGGACATGTTTTCGCCGCTCGGGGCGTTGCGACTGAATTTCTTCGGCGAGTCGTTTCTTCAGATCCACAAAATTGACCGGCTTCTCAAAAAAACCACGCGCGCCAAGCGAAGCGACGTGTTCGCGATATTTTGCGGCAGACTCTCCGCTCACTATAAAAATAGGAATTCGTGAGGTATAGCTGAGAGTGTGAAGGCTTTGGCATAACTCAAAGCCGGAGGTGTTGGGCATCATCAGATCAAGCAAGATAGCGTCCGGTTTGTGCTCGAGAGCAAGCCCCAGCGCCTGAACCGGATTTCCCGTGTCGATAACCTCATAGGTGCCCGCAAGCCGGATCTTCATGAGATTCCGGAGAGCATCATCGTCATCCACGATCAGGATCTTAGGCATTGTTCGGTCCTTTTCTCAATCGCTGGTCCAAGAATAGCGTTACGTGGCCGAAGCTGCGATTTTGCGATCCAAAACTTCCCGAATCTTGCGAGCCAGCGCTTCGCGAGTAAAAGGTTTTTGCAGAAAGTTGCTACCTTCGGCCAGCACCCCGTGGGCTCCAACGGTCTGGCCTGTATAACCCGACATGTAAAGCACAACAATATCGGGAGAGCTCGCGAGAATCTGATCCGCGAGGACTCTTCCACTCATGCCCGGCATGACTACGTCGGTAAGAAGCAGATCTATACGACGCCCCGGTTGGCCGCTGATCTCAAGAGCAGCTGACCCGCTGCTCGCTTCCAGTACGGTATAGCCACATGATTCGAGCATATGCACGGCAAGAACCCGCAACGAAGGATCATCTTCTACTAACAGAATAGTCTCACTTCCGCGCAAGGATGCAACCACCGCTGTACCCGTATCGGCATCGATGGCCTGATCCACTTTAGGCAGATAAATTTCGAAAGAAGTACCTACGCCAGGTTCGCTGGAAACGTCGATATAGCCATTGCTCTGCTTAACGATTCCGTAAACTGTAGATAGTCCCAGGCCGGTTCCCTTTCCTTTTTCCTTCGTAGTGAAGAAGGGCTCGAAGATACGAGCTTTGGTTCGCGCGTCCATTCCAGTTCCGGTATCTGAAACTTTTAACAGGATATAGTCGCCAACATTCACGGGGAACGGATAACGCCGGATAAAATTCTCGTCCATGTAGAAGTTCGAAGTGGAAAGGGTGAGCTTGCCGCCGTTTGGCATGGCGTCGCGAGCATTCACCGCGAGATTGAGAAGGACCTGTTCAATTTGGGTTTCATCGGCTTTGATCCGTGCCAGAGAAGTATTCAGGTCAGTTCTGAGTTCGACGTCCTCTCCGATCAGGCGCTTCAACATCTTTTCGATGTCTTTGACTACAGCGTTCAAATCGATCACTTTGGGGTCCAGCACTTGCTGCCGGCTGAAGGCCAAAAGCTGACGCGTAAGCGAAGCGGCCCGATGCCCAGCCTTTAGAATTTCGTCGACGCTGGAGCGCAGGGGGTGAGTTGTGTCCAGCCCTTCCTGCGCCAGTTCCCCGTAACCGATGATCACGCCAAGAAGATTATTGAAATCGTGTGCGACTCCACCGGAAAGTCGACCTACCGCCTCCATCTTTTGGACTTGGCGAAACTGTTCTTCAAGTTGCTTGCGGTTGGTGATGTCGCGGTTCACGATGATCAGTTTTTCGACTGAACCATACTGGTCAACGATGGTGCTGGCCATAGATTCCAGAACCAGCCAATTGCCGTTTTTATGGCGCATGCGGTACTCCACGCTCTGGCCAATGCCAGTCCGGCGCGCCTCAACGGCAGCCTTTTTTACCTTTTCGACGTCCTCTGGATGAATTTGCTCGAGGCCCTCGGTACCCTCGATTTCGTTAGGAACATAGCCCAAAATTTTTTCGTACGACGGGCTGTTATACAGTCTCTGGCCATCCACTCCTACAACCGCAATCATGTCGGCGGCGTTTTCTGTGATGAGACGGAAGAGTTCTTCGCGCGCGATGAGCTGCTTTCGAACCTGTTGCACCTGAAAATGCTGGTACACCGTATAAATGTCGAACAGAAGAACCATTCCCACCAAGCCCATGACCGTATCGCCGATTGGGGCAGAGTCAAACGAAGCCCAGTGCGCGTGGAGGATGGGTAATACAAATGAGATGATGCCCAGGGTGAGCAGGAGAGTGATGAGAACGGCACACGACCAAAGCCACCAGTCGCGTTTCTCAACCGCGCGCATCCGTTCGCGCAGGCTCAATCCTTGGAAAGGCACGTTAGCGTTCGGCTTTGTTCCAGGGATACCACTCATGCATTTTCCGCGATAAGAGGAACCTTCTCATGCTGCAAAAACAACGGCGCGCCACCTGTTCGGCATGTACGCGCCAGTAAGCCGACGATGGATGACGACAAGCCAGCAAGAGGACAACTCGTGCGCAAGCACCGAAGGGGCTTACAATTTTGCATTTCGAAGTTTTCCCCAAGCTAATGGTACAGGTCGGAAATCGTTAGTAGCCGTTCAGACTTTGTTACGAAATCCGAACACGATTGAGAGGTCCCGGGTGCTAAACATCGCCCGCATCAAGGGCTCTCTTGTCGTTACGGGTCAAAACGAGAGCTGCCACGGCAAACCGCTCTGAATAGCTCCCCACGTTATCGAGCAGACCCACACAATAGTAATTATAAGCAAGACGGCACCGATGACAAAATACTTTGTGAGCTGCGGCTGCATGAACGCTCCTTGCTATCAAAAAAGTCTGCGTCACATTCGCAATCGCACTGTTTACTACGTCACAACATTTTACGAAATCCGAACAGCAAGTACCGTAGCCCTCTCGAACCGAGCTGTCGGCCGCCATCAATGACCTTAGTAACTTTACCGAACCGATATAGGCAATACAGAATTGACCATAGGGTCAAGCGAAACTGCTCTTCAGTCGGAATACATACCAGTCCTGATAGTTAGATGACCTTAATTTCCTAGAAACGACAGGCAATCTTCATGAAGTGCCGGATATCGCCGTTCTGGGCACCAGGCCAGAAGCGATTAAGTTAGCGTTGGTTATTCATGCCCTGCGACAGAGGTCTGACGAATTTGAAACCGCTGTCATTCACACCGGGCAGCATCGGACGATGCTGGACAGTGCCTTACAGTTCTTCAAAATCAAGCCCGATTTTGATTTGGCAGTCATGCGCCCTAATCAGACGCTGAACTCCCTCACGGGACGGGTTTTGGACACGGTAGAGAATGCATGCCAGCGCTTCGAACCCAATATGGTGCTGGTGCAAGGCGATACCACTACCGCTTTCGCGTCGGCGCTGGCGGCGTATTACTGCAAGATTCCCGTAGGCCATATTGAAGCAGGCCTGCGCAGTCACAACCTTTACGATCCATTTCCCGAAGAAGCGAACCGGAGACTGGCCTCGGTCCTTTCGGAAATTCACTTTGCTCCGACCGCATTGGCGCGGGAAAACCTGTTGGCCGAAGGCGTCTCCGCGGAAAAGATTGTAGTGACTGGTAACACCGTGATTGACACGCTTCGCGCACTGAGCGTTTTGCCGCATTCCTGGGAAAACACTCCTCTCGCCGACATTCCAGACGACAATTCCCGTTTGGTTCTCGTGACTTCTCATCGGAGGGAATCTTGGGGTGCAGATCAGGAACACATGTGCATGGCGCTGAAGGATCTGGTCAAACAGCATAAGGACATTCGTGTTATTTATCCGGTGCACATGAATCCGAATGTGCGCGGTACGGTGAATGCATTGCTGCAAAATGTAGAACGGATCCATCTTACCGAGCCGCTGGATTACATCACGTTTGTTAGCGTGCTGCGCCGATGTTTTCTCGTCCTAACGGATTCGGGCGGCATTCAAGAGGAAGCGCCAACCTTCGGCAAACCCGTCCTTGTCCTACGAAAACTGACGGAGCGCCCGGAAGCGGCGCAGTTTGGCATGGCCAAGATCATTGGCATGTCGCGCGATGCAATCGTTCAGGAAACTACGCACTTACTCAACGACGCGCTTGCCTATCAGGATATGTCCCAAGGACAAAATCCCTATGGGGATGGTCACAGTTCGGAGAGGATCGTTGAGGCAATTATTCGTTGGCATCAAAAGAAGACTCCACTCCTAGAAGCTGAGAAACAATTCAAGTTGCCGCCCAGACCGCAGCCCCGTCGCCGGAAAAGCGACTTTGGGCGGCAGGAAAGCAAAGGCGCCGCGGCAGGTAAGGAGTGAGCAAGCAGTACTTGCCTTCCGGTCGCATGCCATGATTTACCTTCTCAGTCTCATCGTCTTTGCTATCTGCATCTATACAGCCCGCCACTACTTTTTTACGCTCAATCGCCTTTTTGGTTTTCAACGACATCCTTATATCGACATTGACACGGCTGACTGGCCGCCCGTCACTGTGCTGGTGGCGGCTCATAACGAAGAGAAGGTTATCGCGAACATTCTCGGCGCTTTGATGACAGTGAAGTATCCAGAGAACAAGATGCTGATCGTTCCGGTCAATGACCGGTCCACTGACCGTACGCGCGAGATTATCGATCAGTTTGTGCAAGAGTTCCCCGGACGCATTCGCCCCTTCCATCGCAGCTCAGGCAAAGGCGGCAAGGCCGCGGCTCTGAAAGATGCAATGGAATTGGTGGATACCGAGGTCATTCTTATATTCGACGCGGACTACATTCCGGGCGCAGGACTCATCAAGCAACTGGTGGCGCCGTTCTTTGACCCGGAGGTTGGCGGAGTTATGGGCCGCGTGGTGCCGCTGAATGCTGGCACGAATTTGCTGACACGCTTGCTGGACCTGGAACGTTCGGGAGGATATCAGGTGGATCAGCAAGCGCGCATGAACCTTCGCCTCGTCCCTCAACATGGAGGTACGGTCGCGGGCGTGAGATTGAGCGCTCTGCGGGAAATTGGCGGCTGGAATGACAATTCGCTCACTGAAGATACGGACCTAACCTATCGACTCTTGCTGAATGGATGGAAGACGGCTTATCAGAATCGCTCCGAATGCTACGAAGAAGTTCCTGAAGTATGGCCCGTTCGCATCAAGCAGATCATGCGCTGGGCGAAGGGTCATAACCAGGCTATGGCGACTTATAGCTTGCAGTTATTGCTGGGGAAGCATCGTGCCACCCTCAGGGAGCGAATTGACGGGACATTATTGCTTGGGGTCTATGTTATGGCGCCGGTTACTTTACTCGGCTGGGCGCTGGCCCTCGGAGTGTTTTATCAGGGCGTCGCTCCACTGCATGGCGTAATCGCGGTGCTTTCACTCACGTGTTACGCCGCGCTGGGCAATCTTGCCGCATTCTTTGAAATCGCGGCAGCCGCCCGATTGGATGGCACACGTAAACGAATCTGCCTATTGCCGTTCCTCATTCTAGGATTTGCTGTAAGCATCTTCTCGGTCTCTTGGGCCGCTCTGTCGCAGGTCAGTGATCTTATAACCGGAGCGGAGTTTCATTGGGATAAAACCGAGCGTTTTCGGAAGGCTCTGTGAATCCTTATCTCGCAGTGGCCGCTTTGATTTTTCTGATTGGCGTGATGTTCTTGCTGCCTCTTGTCCCAGCATGGATTGAATTGCGTTCTAAGTCGGATGCGGTGCCGCTCAACGTGGTGCAACAAAATGCGGGCGAAATTCGTCACTTCGCTAACGGTTTCCGATCGTATATCGGAGCCCTTGAGCCCATCATGCAACACTGTGTGAACTCCGGAGGAATGGACGCTGGCGCGCTCTCGAATGGTGAGGACTATGTGGTGCTGGGCCGGACCGACGAGATTCAAATGCGCGCTCTCGCGGAGCAGGATGCGGTTCACCCGGTTCTAATCATGGCGGCAGTTGATGTTGTCATACCCACGGACGCTAAGTTCTCGAAAGATATCTATGCCGCTGGCCAATTCCAAAGCGGGGAGAGAGGCAACTTCCGGGCGATTCTAGGAGAACTCAACGTTCATCTCGGCAAGGCCAACAGCGTGCTACGTTGGGTGCATTCTGTCGGAGAATTTACTGCCGACCTTGGCTGCAGGTTATACGGGCGCATTTCTTCGGACTTGCTGATACGCCTTCACGCCGATTGCAATTTTATGCGGATGAATGCCCCTCGAATCGAGATCGGGGCCGCTGAGGCAGAACCCGGCTCGATCACACCTGCGAATTCTCAAGCGCCAACCCTCCTGCGTTTTATACACGACGGCGACTTCGAAGTTCACGCGGGCGAGATTGTCGCGAGCAACATGGTGATTCGAGGCACCCTTCATATCCACTCCGGCGCGCGTGTGTGTGGCAGCGTGAAGGTTCTGAAGGATGTGTTGATCGACGAAGGCGTCGCTGTAGAAGGAAGCCTGATCGGCGGGAGAAGAATGCGCATCGGTCCGCACTGCACTATCCACGGACCGGTAATTGCCGAGCACGAACTGGTCATCGACGGCGGAACTCGATGCGGCACGGAGGAATGTCCTACGACGGTCAGCGCGCCACACATCGAGGTGGAAGAGGGCGTGGTCGTGTTCGGCACGTTATGGGCCCGTGAACATGGGCATGTGGCGGCTAGAGCATGAAAAACCGCCGAATTCTCGCGATTAGCGGTGGGATGCTGGTGATCCTGATTGCGTGGATGATCGTGTCATTGGCAACGCGCGATCGGTTTCGGTCGACCGCCGATCGCCTGCTGCTGCTGGTGCCGGACGGCATAAGTTTCTCCGATCCCAGGGTAGCGATGTGGCTGGACGCAGGTAGCGAAGAAGGTCTTCACGTAATCCCGGTTCATGATTCCGAATTTCTCAGTCCTCTATGGGAAGAATCCAAGTATGCGGGCGTGATTTTGCCGGATTCCATCCATCAGAAGGCCAGCGACTTGTTCGTTGCGACTTTATATCGCTATGTGGCCGGCGGTGGAAACGTCATGTTGACCTACGATGCCGGCAACTTCTCATTGAACGGCACGTTTGCGCCCGGGCGATCCCGGCTATCAGACCTGGCGGGGGTAGACTATGCCCTTTACGACACGTTGGGGGATAAGTTAGTTCAATGGCATAAGCTTACTACTACGAGCACAGTTGTTCATCAACTGCAAATACCACCGGGAAAGTATTATCCCTATCACGCTGAGAGTAATACCTCCATACCCAAAACCAATTCTCCTATTTCTCCGGCGAGCACGTTTGAGACTGAACTCAGACGCTACAAATACGGCGACCTGCAGTATCCCAGTTTTGTAACTACGGGCAACTATACGGGCAAGGTTTTATTCCGCTCACCCGACGGGCTGGTGGCCGGCGAACATTCTTATAAAAAAGGCACCGTGTTATTTGTGAACCTTCCATTGGGGTATTTGAAGGGAAACACTGACGGTTTGCTGTTGCATGTCTTCCTGAAATATTTCGCGGAGCACACGCTTTCCCTACCATATTTAATGCCAGTTCCAGACGGGGTGGGTGGGCTGGTCTTGAACTGGCATATTGACTCCAACGCTGCCATCAAGCCATTGCAGGAAATAAGCGGTTGGAAACTGATGCAACAGGGACCGTATTCCATCCACATCACTGCCGGCCCCGACGCCCAGCAGGAGGGAGACAAAAAGGGCTTCGACGTTGACCACAATCCTGTAAGTCAGGGGTTGATCCGCGAGTTCGTAAGCCTCGGTTATGCAGTTGGCAGTCATGGCGGCTGGATTCACGATTATTTTTCTGCTCATGTCGAGACCGACAATCCGAAAGACCTGGAAAAGTTTCTGGCGCTGAACAAAGATGCACTGGAAAGAGCCACCGACAAACCGGTTGTCGAATATTCAGCGCCGAACGGCAATCAGCCGCCCTGGGTAACGCACTGGCTGGAGTCTCACGGCTTCGTCGCCTATTACTTCACCGGGGATACAGGCATGGGACCGACGCAGGGTTACAGGAATGGCGAGCGCGAAGCTGGCAACGTGTGGGCTTTTCCGATTCTGCATCTCGATCGCGCAGCCGGTTTCGAGGAAATGAGCAGCGAAGGGTATTCGGCCTCCGAGATCGAAAGCTGGGTTACGGCTATCACGGATTTCGCCGCGGACCAAAGGACGGTGAGGCTGGTCTATTTCCATCCTCCTGGAATTCTGCAATACCACGACCTTGTCGATCGCTGGCTCGAGCAAACGGCGCGCCTGCAGGCAGCGGGACGATTCCGTTGGTACACCATGACCAGCCTCGCCAACTTTCTAAACTCGCGGAAGCAGGTGAAGTGGAAAGTGTCGGAGAAGAGTGGCCTTTATACCGTGGAAGCAACCCATCCAGAGACGTTAGAGCATGAAACATGGCGGCTTTCGGCAATTCAGTTTGCCGAACCGAAGATCGTGGAAGGAACCGCCAAGGTTGTCCGGGACAGTGACGCATGGATGATCATCGCCGGCGACGGGAAAGAGCTTCGGTTTGAAACCGAGAAACTAACCAAATGACAAACGGTTTACATCGACGGCTCCGTTTGGCTCTTGTTAGTTTGCTCGCGACCCTTGTCATAGTGCCGCGCTCGCTGGCGCAAGCACCGACTGTTTCAGTAAATGCTGCTGCGTCCGATTCGGATTCAGCCAACGCTGAGCAAACTTCTCCGCAGCAACCCGACGCGAATGCGCCTCCGCAACAGGGACCGAAACAATTGACTGACTATGTTGAAGCGGGCGGCGATTATCTGGATTTATCCAACGGCTTCGGATACTGGGCAGGTGGTTATGCTCGCGGCACGGTCACCAAGGGCAACAACATCGTGAATGCAGAGGTAAACGGGCAGCACGAGTTCGGTAACGCTGGCGTCTACCTGGCCGCTGGAGATACGTATAATTTCAACCCTAATTGGTACGGCTCGGCGACGGTTGGCTCGAGTGTGGGTGGTTTTTTTTGGCCGCGTCTGCGGGGCGATGGATTCATCAACAAAAAGTGGATGAGTAGCAAACAGTTGGTCACGACTGTTGGCTTCGGTTATTACGCGGCGAAAGACGTTCACCGCGATTCCAGCTTCTTCGTGGGAAGCACATATTATTTTACGAAGCCGTGGATCCTTGAAGAAGGAATTCGTTTCAACGTCAGCAATCCAGGATCGGTCTTCTCGCCCGCGGCATTTGTAGCCGTGACCCAGGGACGAAACAAGCAGCACTACCTCACGCTTCGCACTGGATTCGGTAAGGAGGCATTTCAACTTATTGGTCCCAGTGTAACCATTAGCGATTTTCAAAGCCAAACTTTGACCGTCACCTGGCGTCAGTGGGTGAGTACGAACTGGGGTATGAATTTCGTTGCGGACTACTATCACAACCCTTTTTACCAGAGAGGTGGGACCAGCCTTGGACTCTTCCGGGAGTTTTAAGCTCCATGAAAAGTCGAGCGCCAGGCCGGATGTCGCGAAAGTGGTCGGCGCTCCACGTCCGCGCGGACATCGAGGCGAGGTCATCCACATGCATCGGGCGTTCACTCATTTCCGCCTGGGGCCAACCAATCTGGTTAACGCAGTTTCTCTTTTTGCATTTTTTCAATTCGTCTGGTTGCGGTTTCTGCCGGATGTGTGCCGGTTCTGGAATTGGGTTCTGCTGCTGGGTGTTCGCGTCTTACCTTTACGCGCAGAAGTTGCTGTGTCGCACCATCATCTGACGCATCTTATCCGCTTCGATATTAGTTACCTTCGCATGGAGCCTGTGCTGCCGAGCCCTTTGGTCTGGTCCTTAACTTGTGCTGTCACCCTGATGCTCTTCGCCAGCACGTTTTTTCTGTCCGAAAGGTTTATCCCGATCAAATATTTATTGCGTGGACTTCTGTTGGTACCGGCAACGGCTTTGTTCTATTTCGTATTTTTGCCGGCAGCTTTTCCTCACACTCCTGACAGTTATATGGAAGGTTTGGTCATGGCCGGTCTCGCATTGATCTCTACGGTTCCGCTGTTGTACGGCTTGACTTACTACATTTTCGATTTCGGATTGCTTAAAAAAGCATTCCTCACAGCCATTACGATGACGCACCTAACATTATTTTTGCCGCTCCAAATCCTTCTGCAAGCTCTGTTTCTACAAAAAACCGTGATGTTCATGCCGGTGCTCTACATCATCTTCGGCATGCCCGTAGATATTCTCATCATCGTTGCGCTTTATTCATGGGGTATGACGTGGTCCTTTCGATCGGCCACTTCGGCTTGACGTTGCTTCCAAGCCGACTGTGAGACTGCTGGCGGCCGGATAACGATTGGTACGGAAGTAATCTCGAACCCTCAGTCATTCGACGATAGCATAACGTCGAGCTTGGAATTAGTTGCGACTACGGTGGGGGCTCGGCATGCGAATGCGGCGGGTTTTCGTTTCACTGGCAGCCAGCGCCTGCTTGTGCACGACTGTCGCATCCGCACAGGAGGCGCCATCGCTCGGAGATGTCGCGCGGCAAGCCCGTCTGCAAAAACAACAGAAGGACGCCGCCGCCAAAAAAGACGGCGTCTCAAAAGATCCATCCATTCAAGATGCGGCCGACGCGGACCCCAGCGCGAAAAATACGAGACCGTCCAAAGCGCCCCACGTCATCACCAACGACGACATCCCCTCGCACGCGGCATCTGCCTCGACATCTAAGACCGGCCCTCAGCCTGCGGACACAAGCGAGCAGCTAGGCAGTGTCAACGCACCGGCTGCAGCCGAACAATGGAAGTTCGCGATCCAGACACAGAAAAGTGCTATTGCTTCGTTGCAGGGTCAAATCGACAGCCTCAATGATTCCGTCCACTACGCGGGAGCAAACTGCGTTGAAAACTGCGTACAGTGGAATGAACGCCAGAAACAGAAGCAGGATCAGGTAGAAAACATGAAGTCGCAATTAGAACAGCAGCAAAAGCGTCTGGAGGATCTGCAGGAAGCAGCCCGTAAGCAAGGCTTCGGAAGCTCCGTCTACGACCCGTAGGTGAAATAGGTCGCAGGCCATGTGGCGGCACGCCTCAGCTGTCCCGCCTAGGCGAAGCGGAGCGGAATAAAGATGCACAGAAACAAATCCTGCGCGATTTTCGCATTTCCAAAAACTGCCGCGTCGTGCGAAATTAGTTCATGCCTCTAGTCGTTCGTCCTTCGCCCATTCATTCCGTCGGTGTCTTCACATCAGCGCCAATTCGCAAGGGAACTCGTGTAGTGGAATATGACGGGGAACGAATCACCGCCGATGAAGCCGACCGCCGGTATAGCGGTGTCGCTCGCACATACCTTTATGGCTTGGATGATGGAAAAACCGTGATCGATGGCCACGGCCTGGGCGCGTATCTGAACCACTCCTGCGATCCCAACTGTGAAGTCGACGAAATCAAAGGCCGCGTCTGGATCTTCGCCGTCCGCGACATCGCCGCCGGCGAAGAATTACTCTGGGACTACAACCTTTACGATGACGACGATCCCGCGCCGTGCCACTGCGGCTCGCCCAAGTGCCGCGGAACTATGTATTCCCGCGAGTGGATGGCGAAGATGCGCCGCAAAGAAGCCCGCAAGAAAAAACGAAAATCCCCGAATGTGCGGAGAAACAAGGCTAAGAAGATTAGACCGGCCCGGGAAGCGGCCGCATAAAAAGCCACATGAAGAGCTGTAGTGGCTCCGTCTCGACCGACCGCGGCTGCCACAGTTACCAGGCCCCAGCCGAGAAGCGGCGGAAGAACGCGATCCACGGCTCAATCCCCGAAGGGGCGAAAGAAGCTCTACGCCTCGGACTCCACTGGCACCGCCGCCGGCGCCCTCCCGTGTTCCCGCCATCCCTCGATAATCAGATACAGCACGGGAATGAAAAATAAATTCAGGATGGTCGACATAATCATTCCGCCGAACACCGTCGTGCCCACAGAATGCCGCCCATTTTCGCCCGCCCCTGACGCCACCACCAACGGCACCACACCAAGAATGAAAGCCAGCGATGTCATTAAAATCGGGCGTAACCGAATCGTCGCCGCTTGCACCGCCGCTTCCATCAAGGGCATCCCGCGCTCGCGCAACTGCTCCGAGAACTCCACGATCAAGATTGCATTCTTGCTCGACAGCCCGACGAGCATGACCAGCCCCACCTGGCAGAAGACATCATTTTGCAATCCGCGAATCCATTGCGCCCCCAGCGCTCCCAGCAGCGCCATAGGCACGGCCAACAAAACGATAAAGGGCAGAACGAAGCTCTCGTATTGCGCAGAGAGAGTCAGATAAACCACCAGCGTCCCCAGCCCAAACAGAATCAGAGACGTACCGCCCGCTGCCAATTCTTCCAACGACAGCCCCGTCCAACTATAGGCAAAACCCTGGGGCATGTTCTTCGCTAGCTGTTCCATGGTTGCGATCGCCTGCCCGGAACTATATCCGGGCGCCGGCGAGCCGTCGATTTCCGCCGAGCGAAAAAGATTGTAGTGACTGATCACCTGAGGGGTTGTCGTCTGCGTGATGCTGATCAGATTGTCGAGCGGCACCATCGCTCCAGTGTCGGAGCGCACGTAAAACTGCTTCATGTCCTGCGCTTTCGCCCGAAACTGCTTATCGGCCTGAACGTACACGCGGTAGGAGCGATTGTTGAAATCGAAATCGTTCACATACGACGAGCCCATATAAATGCCCAGCGTATCCGTTATCTGCGAAAGCGGTACGTGCAGGCTTTTTGCCTTCTCGCGGTCAATAGTCACCAGATATTGCGGATCGTTCGCGGTAAACGACGTAAAAAGCCGCGTCAAATCTTTCTGTTGCGCCCCTTGCTGAATCAATGCTTGCGTCGTACTGGCCAGTTCTTCGAGTTTATGAGCGGCCTGATCCTGCACTACAAATTGAAAACCGCCGAACTGGCCCAATCCTTGAATCGGCGGCGGCAATGTCGGAAACACGATTGCTCCCGAAATTCCAAACATCCGTGGGCGAATCCGGTTCAAAATCGCCGACGCGCTATGCTCTTCCCCTTTGCGCTGCGAATAAGCTTTCAGCGGAACAAAAATAAGTCCCTGATTCGCCGCGGCTCCCGCAAAGCTGAACCCAGCAATGGAGAACGTTCCTTGAAGTTCAGGTTCATTCGCGAGCAGCCCCGCAACCTGCTTTCCAATCGCCTTGGTATATTCCAGCGAAGCTCCCGAAGGCGCCTGAATCACAATGATGAAATATCCCTGATCCTCGTCGGGCACGAACCCGGTGGGCACGCGCGTGAATACAAAATAAGTGAATCCCAGGCCGGCAAAAAACAGCACGGCCATCGCCAGTTTGTATTGCAGCACATGATGTAGCAGCCTGCGGTACCCACGGGTGACTAAAGTGACGCCGTCATCAAACTTTTGTAGCCACCACCACTTTTGGTGGTGACCTCCGCTCAGAAAGATCGCCGCCAGCACTGGAGCCAGAGTGAGTGCGTTGAAGGCAGAAATGGCAATGGAAAATGCGATGGTCAGTGCAAACTGGCGAAAGAGAATGCCGGTTGTCCCGGGGAAAAAAGCGACCGGCACGAAAACGGCAACCAGCACCAGCGAGGTGGCGATGACTGCGCTGGTAATCTCGGCGGTAGCTGCTGCCGCCGCTTTGTGGGAATCGTGTTCGCCCTCAGTAATGTGGCGCTCAATATTCTCAATCACGACGATGGCGTCGTCGACAACTAGGCCGGTCGCCAGTGTGATACCGAACAACGTCAGCGTGTTTACGGAGAAGCCGAGTAACTTCACGAAGACGAAAGTTCCGATGAGCGAAACTGGAGTGGCGATAAAGTGAATCATCGTCGTCCTCCAGTCGCCGAGAAAAATAAAGATCACTAAGATGACCAGCAGGATCGCCGAACCCACCGTGTAAACTACGTCCCGGATTGATTCCCCGACCGCATCCGTGGTGTCGAACGCAACTTTATAGTGCATGCCGGGCGGAAAACTTTTCGACAGCCGGTCCAGCTCTGCAATCGCGCGCCGGTCCACATCGAGCGCGTTCGCGGTCGAAAGTTGCGTCACACCCATGCCCACTGCATCTTGCCCATTGAATTGCAGATCGTTAGCGTAGGTCTCTGCACCCAGTTCGGCGTGTCCCACATCTTTTAGGCGGACCAACGTCCCATCAGCGTTGGTCTTAAGAATGATATTGTCGAATTGCGCAGGCTCGCTCAATCGACCGACGGCTCGCACGCTTACCTGATACTGCTGTCCCGCGACTGCCGGCTGCTGTCCGACCTGCCCTGCTGCGACTTCCACATTCTGTTCCGAAAGAGCATTCACCACGTCCGGCGCCGTTAGTCCGCGACCTGCCATCCGTACCGGATCCAACCATAGCCGCATCGAGTACTTGCGTTCGCCGAAAATGATTACGTCCGCGACTCCCGGAATGCGCTTCAGCGCATCGCGCACGTACACGTCGAGATAGTTACTCATGAACAGCGTCGAATATTGGTTGTTGTCCGCGAATACGGCGGACCCAAAGACAAAGTTTTGGGAGGTTTTTGCTGTGGTGATGCCGACAGCTTTCACCGAAGCGGGCAACCGTCCTTGAGCCGTGTTTACGCGATTCTGAATGTCGACGGTGGCCAGATCGGGATCGCGATTCAGGTCAAATGTGGCGGTGATACTGCTGGTCCCGTCGTTTCCGCTGGTAGAAGAGATGTACTTCATCCCCTCCGCGCCATTGATCTGTTGCTCCAGGGGAATCGTCACCGCGCTCTCAACCGTTTGCGCGCTTGCGCCAATATAAGTGCTGGTTACGCCGACTTGCGGCGGCGCGAGATTGGGAAACTGCGCGATCGGCAGAGTCGGCAAGACCGCCGTTCCTGCCAGAACAATGAGCAGCGCGCACACCGTGGCGAATACCGGACGTTGAATGAAGAATTTAACAAACATGAAGATTCCCGTGAGGGCGGAGTGCGCCGCTCGATCAAGCTCCACATCTAGTGAAAAACGGCTTCCGGCTTCCGTACCCGGCCTCCGGGATCAAGCCGCTGGATGCAATCAACACCACTGTTTGTTGAATTTTTCGAAGCGTAAGTCCAAAGCCGGAAGCCGAGAGCCGGACGCCGAAAGCCTAGCCCTGCGGAATCACCGGCACCCCGTCCCGCAGAAATTGCGTCCCAGAAATGATTATCTTATCCCCCGCCTTGAGGCCGCCCTCTACCTCATAATCGTTGCCCACAGTCAGTCCGATAGTGAGAGGTTTTTGCCGTGCCACAAACGAGCCCCCATTCTGGGGCTCGGCCACGAAAGCAAAATACTGACCGCCCAGCCGCGATACGGCAAGGATGGGAACTTCCGGGTTGCGATGCGTTCCCCAAACGATGCGCGCCCGAATGAACTGCGATTGCCGGAGCGCTTCGTTTCCGTTAGTAATCTGCGCCTTTACCAGCACCGTCTGAGTGGTGTTATCCACCTGCGGAGAAATAAAACTAATTCGCGAATTGGCGAGCACTTTGCCATCGCTATCGAGCACTTGCACCGGCAGATTCATTTTGAGCTGCGCCGAGTGCTCGATGGGCACATAGACATATGCTTCCAGGCTTCCCGGCTTGTCGACCGTCGTTAGTACCGTGGAAGTCGTCACCCGATCGCCTACCCGCACCGGAATGTCTCCCACCACTCCAGCGCGCGGCGCGACCACTCTGTAATAATGAAGTTGTACTTCTTGCTCGCGCACGTTCGCATCCAGCGAATCCATTTGCGCCTGGGCCGCATCCAGTGTCGATTTCGCCTGTTCCAAATCCTGTTTGCTCACCACGCCCGCCGAAGAAAGTCCTACCGCACGATCATACTGTTTCTTTGCCCAGTCCAGACTTGCCTGCTGCGCGGCGCGGGCGCTCTCCTGGCTTTTTACCGTAGCCTGCTGCTTGAGCGGATCGATTTCGATCAGCGCAGCGCCCGCTGCAACTCGCTCGCCCGAGTGCACAAAAATTTGCGTCACCTGCCCTTCGACCTGGGGCATAATCACGGCCGAATCGCGTGACTTCACTGTGGCCACGTACTCCGAGGCATCGTCTACTGGTACGGCCCGCGCCTCCAGCACCTTGACGGGCATAGCGCCGGGCCCACTGGCGTGAGGATTCTGCGCTGCATTCGAGCACCCCAGAGCGATGGCAGCGGCAGCCAAGGCTGCGACCAACAAGACAATTGCCCTATATCGTTGAAAGTTATTTGCCATAACTCCTTACGCGGTCAAAGACTTTCGTTAACCGAAACTCAGAAATGTGTACGTACCTGACGTTAATAGCGATTCCGAGACAATTTCGCTTTGCTGTAAAGATTCCTCAAGTACGCTCGAGGACGCAAAATAATCCGCTCAAGGCCACAATCCCCTCTGTTTTTCTCTTCTATGCCATCTATGGTTAGATCGTCGGAGCCGTTCGCGAAGTTACGGTTTCAGTTCTAGAAATACCCCGGCGTATCGATTCAGCGTAGGTGGCCATCGGTGCCGCCGGGTATGCCGGCCGCTTTTGGCCAGGCGGTCGTGCCGGCCGTCTTATTGATTGTCAAGGGAACAGCGCTGGAAACGCACCGACCGCGCAAACATCCACCTGCACGCTTCGCGCCGCTTCCGGCCCGCTTCTACTTTTTCACTGCGATCCCCAACTCCCGCAATTGCCGCTCGCTCACGGGCGTTGGCGCGTCGCACATCAAATCCACCGCGCGTGCAGTCTTGGGAAAGGGAATTACCTCGCGCAAGCTTTCGGCGCCCGCAAGAATCATCACGATACGATCCAGTCCCAGCGCAATCCCTCCATGCGGAGGCGTGCCATATTCCAACGCTTCCAGAAAGAATCCGAAGCGCGACTTCGCTTCTTCCTCGGTCATTCCCAGCGCGCGAAAAATCTTGCTCTGAATATCCTTGCGGTGAATACGAATCGATCCCGATCCCAGTTCCGTGCCATTGAGCACAACATCGTATGCCAAAGCCCGTACCGCGCTTAAGGTCGACTGCGGATCGTTCACGGACTCTACGCCCGCCTCCAATAAACCCATGTCCTGCTCATGCGGCGAGGTAAACGGATGATGCGCTGCCATCCACTGCTTCTCGCCTTCATCCCACTCAAACATGGGAAAATTGGTCACCCACAAAAACCGGAAGTCCTTCGCGGGATCCCCGGATTTTTTGAAAATTCCATGCCGCTCCGCATATTTCTGCGCCAACGCCAACCGCAGCAATCCCGCCGATGCGTAGATCGCCAGCTCCGCCGGCGTCACCTTCCGGTGCGTGGGCATCGCCGTCTGCGGCCCAGCCTGCGCCGAACCAGCCACCAGCACGATCAGATCGCCGTCCTCCATGCCAGTCTTTTTCGCGATCGCGGCCGCCGCGTCGGGAAATTTATTCCCAATACGCTTGAAGTCTTCGAAAACCTTCGCTCCACCCTTGGCGTGAAACATTGGCTTGAGGTCGTCCCGCTCTTTGCGTGAAAGCTCGCCAACCTTCGGAGTGCGAATCGCAATGACCGGCAGATTCGCATTGATCGCCAATTCCTGCAGATTCTCCTCCGTGAAACACTCGCGTACGTCAGTAAACGCAGGCAGCCGCAAATCCGGCTTGTCAATTCCATACAGCCGAATCGCTTCGTCATAATCCATGCGCGGAAACGGCGTCTTGATTGCACTGCCCGCAGCCTGAAACGCCGCCGTCAGGAATCCTTCGACGACCTCCCACACCCGCTCCGGCTGCGGATACGACATCTCCAGATCGATCTGCGTAAACTCCGGCTGCCGGTCGGCCCGCAAGTCTTCATCGCGGAAGCAGCGCACGATCTGAAAATATTTGTCGAATCCCGAGATCATCAGAATCTGCTTGAACAATTGCGGCGACTGCGGCAGAGCGTAGAACGCTCCCGGCTGCACCCGGCTCGGCACCAAATAGTCGCGTGCTCCCTCCGGCGTCGATCGAGTCATGAACGGCGTTTCAATCTCAAAAAAACCTTGTGCCGAAAGATAATCGCGAATCGCCTTGGCCACCTTGTGCCGCGTTTCAATGTTGAACTGCATCACCTCGCGCCGCAGATCGATGTAGCGATACTTCAGTCGCGTCTCTTCATTCGTCAGCGCCGTATCCGACGGCAAAAATGGCGGCAACTTCGATTCATTTAGAATGCGAATCTCCTGCGCCACCAGCTCCACTTCGCCCGTAGGAATGTTCTTATTCACCGTGTCCGCATCGCGCAGTTTTACCTTTCCAATCACGGCGATCACATACTCGTTGCGCAAGGTGTTGGCCTTATCGTGGGCCGCCGCATCCAGTTCGCGGTTCAGCACAACCTGGGTTACGCCCGTCCGGTCGCGCAAATCGATAAAGATGAGATTGCCAAGGTCGCGCCGACGGTTCACCCATCCCATTAGGACCGCGTTCTTGCCCGCGTCCTCCGCGCGCAGTGTTCCGCACATATGAGTGCGTCGAAGATCTCCCAGGAAATCGAGCAAAGTGTGTCCTTAACGGTGAGAATGCGGCAGAGTGCCGAAACACAAGATTATAAACGCAGCCCCGCCGTCCCAGTATGGGTTGTGGGAAGAGTCGTTGGCAAAAAATACTGCGCCATGTCCTCCTGGCTATCCCAACTCATCTCCGCGCATCTACTATAGGTAAGATGTCTGCAGCTCCCGCAGTTGAAATTCCGCAATCTGTGCCCGTTCCGCGGCTTCTGATTGAGTTGCCATTGTGGCCACAAGTTTTCCGCGAAAATCTGCGTGACCTGATCTTTGCACCCACTCTGGCTCCGCTCGAACTTCGTTCTACTCCTGCTCCGTTCTGGTCCGACGTATTCGTCAATCGCCCACTCCCTTGGAATCGGTTTTTTCAATCGGGCGTTTGCCACGTCATTGCGTTCGCCTTGCTCCTTGGGTTCACCCGCTTCTTCGCGCTCCAGCCTCGGGTTATAGCGAAGCCAGCTTTCGACCACTCTCAAATCATTGTTTATCGGCCTTCGGAATATCTTCCGCCCATCGACACACGCAGCTCGCAGCAGTCGCAGTCGGCGAAAGGCGATCCTGAATTTTCACGCCAGCCCGTGATCTCTGTTCCCGCCGAAGCCGACAACCGCTCACAGACCATCGTTACCCCGCCCAACATCAAACTGAATCGCGAAGTTAAATTGCCCAACATCGTAGCCTGGTCAGACACGACGTCGGAACGAATGCTACAGCCTCGCCTCGCCATCCCGCCGGTACCGCTCACACCCGCAGCTGAGATTTCGCGCCTCGCCCCGAAACTCGAAGACTCCGTCGCGCCTCCGCCGCCAGACGCTGCTCACCTCGCCGGCCAACGGAGTTCGCCCACGTTGCGAAACGCTGTCCTAGAGCCTCCGCCCGATGTGCGTGCTTCGAACGCAATCGCGTTTCAAGCTCCGCAGCCTGCATTCATCGCGCCCCCGCCGACTGTCGAGACTGCCTCCGCTCGGCCGATTGGCGAACTCAACATCGGACCAAGTTCCATCATTGCCCCAGCGCCACAGTTGCCACTTGCTGACCAGCGCACTATCTCGGGAGCCCGGTCAGCCAGCCTGGGCGCTCCGCAAGTAGCGCCGCCTCCTCCATCCGTTGCTTCTGCAGGATCTACCGAAGAATTTGGAGCGCGGGGGCGCATCATTGCGCTGAATCTGCATCCGGCAATCGGCGCACCATCCAATCCGCCGGCGGGCAACCGCCGTGGCGTCTTCGCGGCTACTCCTGAAGGACGTGCGGGAGCCTCGGGCTCGCCCGCCATTAGCTTTGGAAGTCCCGTAGCAGTGGGAAGCGGCAATGGGACAACTGGATCAAGTCGGACGAAGGGAACGAATGACATTCCTTCGGGTCTTTACGTTGGAAGTGCAACGACTTCCTCGACCGTTGCGGGCGGGAAGTCTTCCCGCGACACCGTCAATCCGAATCTCATTGCCAGCGTACGACCGCCGCGCGTGGCCGCAGGGCCGTCGCGCACTATGCAAGCGGCAGGCTCCAAGAATCTTTCTGACGAGGAACGCGCCGTATTCGGTGATCGCAAATTCTATTCCCTCACGCTGAACATGCCGAATTTAAATTCCGCTGGCGGCAGTTGGGTGATCCGCTTTGCGGAACTTGATCATTCCAGCAATGCCAGCAATCGCGAGCCGAATTCATCCGCAGGAGAGCTAGCTCAACCGGCGGCAACGCGCAAAGTCGATCCGGCCTACCCGCTTCAACTAATGCGCGAAAATGTAGCTGGCACGGTGATTCTATATGCAGTCATTCATGCCGACGGCAGCGTCGGCGGCGTGCGCATTCTCCGCGGCGTCGACGATCGTCTCGATCAGTTTGCCAGCCAGGCCGTAGCGCAATGGCAATTCCATCCCGCCACCAAGCAGGGCGTCCCGGTCGACGTCGAAGCTACATTCCAAATTCCCTTTCGACCGGCGCGGCTGGAAACGAACTTCTAACTTTATTCAGGGCAAGGCATTCCCCTCAGTCGAGTTCCAACTCGGCAGTGGTGTGGAATCGCCTGTAGCAGCTGGCCTACAATAGAGGACTTTATCGGAAGGTGATCCATGATTTTGAACGGACGTTTCTTGTCGCGCAGCGTCAGATTGTTACTCGCAACAGTATTCTGTGCAGTTTTTATTTGCGCTTCTCCAGCCCAGGAAAGCAAGCTTTCTCCGGAAAAGCGGACGCAGATGGAAGCTGCTGTCGCCGACTTCATGGCTTCCACCCATGTGCCCGGGCTGTCCGTGGCAGTTATTGAAAACGGAGAATACGAGTGGGGCAGCGGCTTCGGGTTGGCAGATGCAGAAAACAATGCGCCTGCCAGCGAACACACTCTTTTTCGCTTGGGTTCGATCTCTAAGTCGTTAACAGCGACCGCAGCCATGGAGCTGTGGGAACGAGGACAACTCGATCTCGACGCACCCGTGCAGAAATATTGCCCGGCATTTCCGCAGAAGCAATGGCCGATCACCACACGGCAGGTGATGGGGCACCTGGCCGGCATTCGGCACTACAAAGGCAATTCGCAAGACGATCCGGAAATCGGCAACACCAGGCATTTCGAAAACCAGATTCAAGCCGGGCTCGACTTTTTTAAGAACGATGCTTTGCTCTCGGAGCCGGGAAGACAGTTTCACTACTCGACGCAAGGCTATACGCTCGTGGGCTGTGTGATCGAGGGAGCGTCGGGCGCGAAATATGTGGACTTCGTGCGGCAGAATGTTTTCGTGCCGGCCGGCATGAAGCAAACCCAGGTCGACAATCACTTTACCATCATTCCCTACCGCACGCGCTTTTATCAGAAGACGGAATCGGGCACGGTGGAGAACGCTGATTTTCTCGACTCCAGCTACAAAATTCCGGGCGGGGGATGGTTGTCGTCAGCTGAAGACATGGCACGCTTCGAAGTGGCAATCATGAATGACAAGCTGATTAAGCGCGGGACGCGCGATCTGATGTGGACTCCTCAAAAACTCACGGACGGATCCAAGAACAATTATGCCCTCGGCTGGGAAACAGGCGACGAAGCAGGCATGATGGCTGTTGGCCATACCGGCGGCCAGCAAGGCACCAGCACGGCATTTCTGTTTGCCCCTGCGAAGCGGGATGGAGTCGTCGTGCTCACCAACATGGAAGGCATCCGCGTAAGAGATCTCGCGGTGGAAATTCTGCAGGTGCTGGTGGGGACGACCGTTAGCGCGCCGAAGAAATGAGGCCGCGGTCACGAAGGCAATCGCGATTGCAGGGAACCGCGACTAATGCCCCGAGTGATATGGATGCCCCTTTAGAATCGTGAACGCACGATAAATCTGCTCGAGTAAGACTACCCGCGCCAGTTCATGCGCCAACGTTATTTTTCCCAGCGAAATTATTTGTTGCGCCGCGGCGCGCGTGACGTCGCTGAAACCGTCAGCTCCGCCGATGGCAAAAACCAGCGGCAAGGGATTGCGGTCCTGATAATCTCCCAGAAAACTTGCGAACAGTTCGGAGGTAAATTCCTTGCCCCTCGAATCCATCAGGATCAAAGTGGATTTGGGCTTGACTTTCGTCGTAGAGGACCGTCCGGATATTTCGAGCAAAGCAGTTTCGTCGCGCACCGGGCGCCCTTCAATCAGCACATAACGAGAATTTCGCTTGACGTATTCTTCGGTCAGCGAGGCGATCGCTGGTTCCTTGGTCTTGCCAATCCATGCAATCGTAATCTTCACGGCAGCAAAGTCATTGCGTGGTGCTCGTTGCAGTTTTCTAGGCGGTCTTCTTCTGCTTCGGTCTCATTTTCGGTGCGTCGAGCTTGGGTTCAGCCTTCCGCTTCTTCGGCGCTGGCTTCAAATCGGCGGGTTCGAGCCGCTTCGCCGACTTCCATAGACGCTCCAGATCGTAGAACTTACGCGCTTTTTCCGAGAACACATGAACCACGAAGTCAACGTAGTCCAGCAGCACCCACTCTGCTTGCTTGTAGCCTTCGATATGCGCAGGGCGCAAGTCCGCAGCTTTCAGGCGCAGTTCCACCTCATCGGCAATAGCCTGCACCTGCCGAGGATTAGTTCCGCTGCACAACACAAAATAGTCGGTGAATGCACCCGACCCTTTTTCCATTTCCAGGATGCTGAGTTCTTCGGCCTTCTTTTCGAGGCAGGCTCCAATGGCGGCGGCAATTTGTTGTTTGAGTGAGTTCTTCTTCATGCAGGATCAGTCGATTGTTTCGTCCTTGGTCTAAGGCTCGCATCCATTGTAACTGACACTCTGCGCCAACCATGTTCGAACACGAGAGCGAAATCCACCTACAAGGTTTCGTGAACGACAGTCGACAACCGAGTTCTTACTCGCACGTTCGCCGCGAGTGCGTGCGATCGGCAGCCACTTGAAGATCGTTGATCGGTCTCCCCGTCGCGGCAGTGCGTTACCGTGTCGCAGTTGGAGCCAGCGATGGGTTTTTGAGATAGCGAGCGGCAAATGTTAGGAACGTGGGGAAGTTCGGCGCGGGTGTGTGCCCGCCGCTGTGTTGACGGAAAGCTATATCTCCATCTATCAATGCTGTCTCAATCGGCGGAAACTGGCTGGTAAGCTCCTTGGCACCCAGCAACGTGTACACCCGACTAGAGCCTGCTGCAGCAAGAAACATTCCTTTCGCGTCGACCCAGCCATCTCCGTTTGTTGCTCCGGCTCCGATGAACACAGGACGCGGCGCGCACAACGCGATTAGCTCGTGCGCGTCGACCGGCAAATCTTTTTCTGTGAGCGGCCCGTCATACTTCAGAAAGTTGCCCGCCATCCAGTGATACTCACCCGTTCCAGCGATATTTCCAATCTGTTCACCAAAGTTGCGCCGATAGAGTTTTGCCCCAGCTTCACCTGACGAACTGATGTATGCGATGGCGAAACGCTGGTCATACGCCATCGCCACCAGGGCCGCCTTGCCGTAGCGTGAGTGACCTGCGACCGCGACGTGCTTCGCGTCTACGGCTTTATCAGTTTCAAAATAGTCGAGCGCACGGCTCGCGCCCCAGGCCCAGGCACGCAGTGCGCCCCAATCATCCAGCTTGCGAGGTTGTCCCTTGTTGACAAGCCCAATCACGCCATCCGTTAATCCCTCTCCGTTATCGGCCTGCGCACTGGTTGGAATGTAAATGGCGTAACCCCAACCTTTGTCGAGGACCTGTTGTTGCCAGGAAGGCCCGGGAGTCGGTGCGAACATCTGCGGAAAACGTTTAGCGAGAGCCGCCATCACTTCCGGACTCAAACTGAATTGCATTACCACGGGCACGGGACCGCTGGCATTCGCTGGCGTCGTCAGCGTCAGGTCGATGTTGACGCTCACAAGGGGATAGGCAGAGTTGTCCAGGTGACCAGCCAACTTTTTGGTAATGACAGGAACGTCTCCACTCATTTCACGCTTGGTGCTGACAACTTCCCAATTTACTTTCGGCACATTCGTCGGCACTCGGCCGTAGATTTCGCGATCGAAGTACTCGATGATTTCCGGACGCCGTTTGCTCCACCAGATCTTCGCTGTCGTAACTTTCTTTCCATCGTTCAGAAGTAAAGGATCGGGCAATGGAGCGTTCGAATTGGCTTTGGACTCGTCGTAGTTCGCGGCGTAAGGCGACTTCGGATCTCCGTCAGCTCCGCGACGCAAAGAGGTGATGTGCAGGAGATCCATCATGCGTTGATGGTCTTGTTCGGAGGTGAGATGCGCCGGCGGAATCGCCGAACTTTCAGGCGCTTGGGCTGACGCGAAGGGGAGATAAACCGCGAGTACGGTTAATATGATCCAGAAAGGTTTTTGCATCGATCGCCATCACGGCGTACGGTTTACTTCAAGTGCACCGCCGCCTCGGTCTGAGTAAAATTGCCGGTTCCTTTGCGCACTTTTGGCATGCCATATTTCGGTCTGATATCGTGGCAGCCCTCTTCGCAGAAGACTCCGCCTTCCGCTGATTCGGGCGTGGGCATCGGTGAGTTTACTGCGATCTCGCGCTCTTCTTCTATAACCTGTTCGACGTCTGCGATCAACTCAGCATTCTCTTTGCCTGACAACCATTTTTTATCGCGAACCAAGTAATTTTCAAAGCGCGCGATCGGATCACGCTTCTTCCAGAAATCAAACATCGCTTTCGGCACGTAGGCCGCGGCGTCGTGAATGGCGTGGCCTTTCATCCGCATCATTTTGGCTTCGATCAGCGTGGGGCCTTCGCCGCGGTGGGCGCGCTCGACGGCGTCGCGGGCGGCGTCGTAGACCTGGGAGGCGTCGGTGCCGTCGACGATCACGCCGGGAATGCCGTATGCGATGGCGCGTTCGGCGAGATCTTTGCAGCGATATTGCATTTCGGACGGCGTGGAATAGGCCCAGAGATTGCTTTCGACGAAAAGCACGAGGCCGAGATTCTGCACTGCGGCGAAGTTGATGCCTTCGTAGGTGACGCCGGTGGATTGGCCGCCGTCGCCGATGTAGGTCATGACGGCGACGTTGCGTCCCTGCAGGCGCGCGCCGAGCGCGACCCCGGAGAGAACAGGAATCAGATCACCGAGCATGGAGATGGGCGAGACCATATTGCGCTTTTCGATGTCGCCAAAGTGCGAAGTGCCGTCGCGGCCGCGCGTCGGCGAATCGGCTTTCGCCATGTACTGCATCATGGTGTCGCTAGCGCGAAAGCCGCGGACGAGTAGCGATCCCTGGTTGCGGATCATTGGCGCGAACCAGTCGTCCTTATCGAGCGCGTAGGCGGAGGCGCAGGAGCAAGCTTCCTGGCCGAGTCCGAAATACACTCCGCCGACAACCTTGCCCTGCTTGTAGAGATTTTCGAGGGCGACCTCCATTTTGCGATTGAGCAACATGTAGCGGTAAATCTCGATGCATTGCTTTTTGTCGAGATACTTGGAGTCGCGAATGGATGGCACCGGCGCGTCGAGATTGCCTTCGACTTCGTAGCGCACGTGCTCGGTGCCATCTTTATATTTCTCTACCGCCTGGCGCACAGTGAAGTTGGGATGCTCGAGGCGCATGTCGGGGATAGAGTAGGTGCGGAGGTCAGATTTGGGCGTGGGTGCCCCATTTCTCGCCGCTTTTGCGAGAAGTGGGGATTTTGACGGAGTTGCCCCGTCGCGTGGGCGGCTGCCGTTCGAGCCATGTTTCGGGTTGGATTTCTTTTTGATTGGCATAGCCACGCCGCATCGTCGGCGGCTAGTTGATGGTATCGCGATAGGCGATTTTGGGCTAGATGTGCTATTTCCTCTCGAAATCCGAGCGAAGCACAAACCGTAATTTTGCTGGATTTAACGGCTGTGAACGCTTGTTCGCAAACCGGTACGTCAAACTCTTCACGCCCAGGTGATGTCGTCTTCTTTGTGAAGTTGACGGAGTTCGGTGGGCGGTTTCATGGGAACTCCGACGGCGCGGCCCATGAGCGCGTCGAGCGTTTCGACCCAGAGCATTTGACTCGAAAATACTGCGCCGAAGTTGCGGGAGATGGATTCGGCGACTGCGTTCAAATCGAGGGGCTTGCCGAGTTGTTGTTGCATCGACGTGACCGGCTTCGCCGTGATGCCGCAGGGAACGATCAGATTGAAATAAGTGAGATCGGTGTTCACGTTGAGGGCGAAGCCATGCGAGGTTACGAAGCGCGAGATGTGGACTCCGATGGCGGCGATTTTGGCCTCGGAGGAAGCGTTCGCGGTGCCGCTGGCAGACAGCAGGTTCCTCGACTCCAGAGAACGATTCTGCGAATCGTTCTCTTCCGCTCGGAATGACAAATCGGACGCTTGAAATGACAAATCGGAGGGATGTCGGTCGTCGGGAACGGTCCAGACACCGGTGAGTCCGGGGACGCGCTTCGTTTGAATCGCAAAATCGGCGCAACTGCGAATCAGGACTTCTTCCAGGCAGCGCACAAAATCCACGGCGTCGAGATGCTTGCGACTCGCCGAGCTTCGCTCGACCGGACGGCCGAGGGCGGCAGTCCCCACATCGTCATGGCTGGAAGAACGAGCGTGGCCGCGGAGATCGAGGATGGGATAGCCGACGATCTGGCCGGGCCCATGGAAAGTCACGTCGCCGCCACGGTCGCATTCAAAGAGTTCAACGGCCCGCTGGGCAAGAGTCTCAGACGAGGCGATTACATTTGCGGCTTTGGCATTTCGGCCCAACGTGATGACGGGCGAGTGTTCGAGCAAGAGTAGGACGTCGCCGATTTTTTCTTCTTTGCGAAGAGCGACTAACTGCTGTTGCAGACGCAGGCCTCTTGCGTAGTCAACGGTACCGAGTTGGACGATAGAGATCAAGTTCGCCACGGGTCGCGCGGATTTACACGGATCAAATCTTTTCACCACAGAGTCACAGAGAGACCCCTTTGTTGGTCTTTCTCTGTGCCTCTGTGACTCTTGTGGTGAGTTATGCATTAATCGCGATCCCGTACACGCTGTTCGCCGCATCCAGCATGGCTTCGGCCAGCGTTGGATGCGCGTGGATGGTCCACATCAGGTCTTCGACTGTGGCTTCGAGTTCCATGGCGGCGACAGCTTCCGCGATCAGCTCCGTCGCCAGCGGGCCGATAATGTGGACGCCGAGAATCTCGCCGTAGTCGGCATCGCTCACAATCTTGATGAAGCCGTCGTGCTGGCCGACGATCGATGCGCGCGAATTCGCAGTGAACGGGAATTTGCCCACCTTCACGTTATAGCCGGCTTCGCGCGCTTTGGTTTCGGTTAGACCTACGCTGCCGATTTCGGGATGGCAATATGTTGCGCCGGGAATGTGTTCGGGATTGATCGCCTTGCCCGGCTTGCCGGCGATTTTCGCGATGGCTACAAGCGCTTCCATCGCACCAACGTGCGCGAGTTGCGGCGTTCCGAGCACGATATCGCCCACGGCATAGATGCCGGGCTCGGCGGTCTGCATCCAAGAATCGGTTTTGATAAATTCGCGATCTGGTTTGATCTTGGTGCGCTCCAGGCCAATATTCTGCGTGCGCGGCTTGCGGCCCACGGCGATCAGAATCTTTTCGGCATCGATTTTCTGCTGTTTGCCATCGACCGTTATGGTGACGGCGATGCCTGCTTTCGTCTTCTCCACTTTGTCAACCTTCGCGCTCGTGTGAAAGTTAATGCCACGCTTGCGAAAAACGCGCGCGAGTTCCTTCGAGACCTCTTCGTCTTCTACAGGCACAAGCCGCGGCAGCATTTCGACAATCGTCACCTCACAATCGAAGGAGCGATAGATCGAAGCAAATTCCACACCCACCGCCCCGGCGCCAACAATCGCAATCGACTTCGGAAGCTCTTTCAAACTAAGAATTTCGATATTAGTCAGAATGCGATCGTTGGCCTCGAGGCCGGGCAGCATGCGGGCTTCAGAGCCGGTGGCGAGAATCACGTTTTTCGCCCTTAGCTGAGTGGCGTTGCCATCGTTCGTCACTTCGACTGTGAGTATGCCGTCTTGTGCCGGACCGGTGAGTTTGCCGTAACCCTTCACAGTCTGCACTTTATTTTTTTTCATCAGGAACTCAAGGCCCTTGGCGTGCTTGGCGACGATTTTTGCTTTGCGTTTCTGAATCGCGCCCCAGTTCAGTTTGCGAGCGTCCACACCCTCGATGCCGAATTCCTTGGCCTCTTTCAGATGATCCCAAAGCTCTGCGTTAAACAGCAGCGCCTTGGTAGGGATGCAGCCGACGTGCAGACAGGTGCCGCCGAGAACGTTGTCTTTTTCGATCAACGCGGTTTTCAAGCCGTACTGACCGGCGCGTATTGCGGCAGTGTATCCAGCCGGACCGCTGCCGAGGATGGCTACGTCGTACAAGGTTTCGGGCAATGAAATATTCCTCAGTAGAAGAGATGATAAAAGGCAAACGAATGATTCTAGAACAAGGAGGTACCAGCGACAAAGAGGGGACTGAGATCATCGGAGTGGGGGACGAAGGAATTGCTTGAGAAAATTCTGACGGTGAAGGCTGAAAGCAGATCCTTCGACTGCGTAGCGGCTTCGCTATCGCGAGGCTGCTACTTCGCCAGAGTAGCTGGTGCGGAGATCTGCGGCTAATTGCCTTCGTTGCTGGCGCGCTTCCAGTTGATCAGTTCACCAATCGTCGAACTGGTGCTGGAAACCGGCTGCTTATACGCTTCCACTTCCGAGCGCGAAGCCTCTTCGCCAACTGCGCGAATGCTGAGGCCGACTTTTTTCTCTTCCGGATTCATCTTGATGATCTTGAAGTCGTGCTCGAGCCCTGGCTCCAGATGAATCGGCTGCCCGTTTTCGTCGACCGCTTCGGACTTGTGGCATAAACCTTCCACACCCTCGGCAATTTCGACGAATGCGCCGAACGCGGCAACGCGCAGTACTTTGCCGTGAACCACATCGCCCACATGATGCGCCTGGAAGAACGACTCCCAAACATCCGGTTGAAGCTGCTTCACACCCAGCGACAAGCGCCGCTTGTCGGGTTCGATCGCGAGCACAACCGCCTTCACGCGATCGCCCTTCTTCAATACTTCCGAAGGATGCTTCACCCGTTTGGTCCAGCTCAAGTTGCTAACGTGCACGAGACCGTCGATGCCGTCTTCAATTTCAATGAAGGCGCCAAAGTCCGTCAGGTTGCGCACACGTCCTTCCACGGTCATGCCGACAGGAAACTTTTCATGCAGCGAATCCCACGGATTAGCGGCCAATTGCCGCATGCCCAGCGAAATGCGACGCTCCGTCGGATTCACGTTGAGCACCACGCACTCCACTTGATCGCCGACGTTGACCAGCTTCGACGGATGCTTCATGCGCTTCGACCAGGTCATTTCGCTGACGTGCACCAAGCCTTCGATTCCCTGCTCCAACTCCACGAACGCCCCGTAGTCGGTCACGCTGATCACACGGCCGGCAACATGTGCGCCCTCCGGATAACGGTGCTCAGCGTCGAGCCACGGATCGGGCGTGAGCTGCTTGAAGCCCAGCGAAACGCGTTGCTTCTCTTTGTCGTACTTCAGAACTTTCACTTGAATTTGGTCGCCAACATTCACCAGATCCTTGGGGTGAGTCAGGCGACCCCAGGACATATCGGTAATGTGCAGCAATCCATCGAGTCCGCCCAGATCAACAAACGCGCCGTACTCGGTCAGATTCTTGACTACACCCGTCAGAATCGATCCTTCTTCCAAATGCTCCAGCGTTTTCGAGCGCTTTTCGTTTTGCTCGCCTTCCAGCAAATCCTTGCGCGAAACCACGATGTTGCCGCGCTTCTTGTTCAACTTAATAACGGCCACTTCGAGCGTTTGGCCCTTCATTCCATCCAGATTGCGGATCGGCCTCAAGTCCACTTGCGAGCCCGGCAAGAACGCATGCGCCCCGAGAATATCAACCGTCAGCCCGCCCTTGATGCGATCCACCACCACAGCCTTGATTGGCTTCTTTTCGTTGTAAGCCTTTTCAATTTCCTCCCACGCATGAATGCGCTGCGCTTTCTGGTGCGAGAGGTTGATGTACCCTTCCTCGGCCGGACCCTTCTCGCGCATTACGTCGATCTCGTCGCCCGGCTTGAACTTCGGCTTGCCTTCGTGATCGAGCACTTCCGCCAACGGCAGCATCCCTTCCGACTTGGCTCCGACATCGACGACCACATGCGTGGCAGTCAGCTTCAGCACGGTGCCTTTGATGACGCGGTCTTCACTCACCGCCTCTTCCGCTTCGGTGGTGAAACTCTCCAGCACGGAGGCGAAGTCCTCGCCGGCTGCGGCCTTTTCGTCTGAGGTAGTGTCAGCAGAAGGCTCCGCAGTGGCGGGCGCGTGTGTCTCGGTGGGATCGTCATTCATGGCGGCAGTCTGATTCTGTTCAGACTGGTGCTGCTGGGCTGTCGTGGGTTCTGTTTCAGTCGCGACAGAGGAGTTGGATTCGGAGTTGTGAGCGGTGGTCTCGTCGAACAAGGTTTATGCCTCTCTGGTAACGGACGCGGGGCCTGCTCTGCGGACTGCTGGATGAGTCGTTTGGTTGTGGTGGGCTCACCCTGGCGAGTGAGCTTGGACAATCCCAGCTGTCGGACGTTTTTACAGAGAACCCGCGTCCAATGGGAACTCCTCGACTATAGCAACGGCCCGCGAACAGTGTCAAACGCAAATCGCGCGAATGTTACAGTCAGGTTTCAAATGTAACGAACGTTTCCCGCGAGGTGCGGTTAGCTTGAAGTCCCGCGGTCGCGCAATCAGTTTCCTCGATTCGGGCCCATCTGCTAACCTGCCCGCTATGGATTACCTCTGGACGCCATGGCGCTATGCCTATGTCTCCTCCACGGAAAAGGCCGGCGGTTGTGTTTTCTGCGACGCGCCCAAAGAAAAGGACGATGCCAAGGTTTTTATCGTGCATCGAGGACAGCATTGCTTCGTAATTCTGAATGCGTTTCCCTACACGCCCGGTCACCTGATGATCGTGCCCTACGCACATCTCGATGAGTTGCAAAAACTCGCGACGGAAGCCGCCAATGAGATGATGAGGCTGTCTCAAAAAATGGAATCAGTTCTGCGTGAACTCTACCGTCCGGACGGCATCAATCTGGGCATGAACATCGGCAAGGCCGCCGGGGCAGGCATCGCGGGGCACATTCACATGCACGTGCTTCCGCGCTGGATAGCCGATGCGAATTTTGTATCAGTAATCGGCGAAACGCGGATTCTGCCGGAAACGCTGGCAGAGACCTGGAAGAGAATGAAAGCGCTCTTAGGTTGATTAGTTTCGTCTCGCCACTTCTTCTTCCGTCTGCTCTATCGGCTGACTGCGCTGCCGCGACAGTCCCTTGGTGCGAAGAATGCCATCCAGCGCTTTCCAAAGCATACCTGCCGCGTTTTCAGCTGCGTCCAGAACCCTTTCCGCAGCGTTGGGATTGGCAGCGACCTGCTTTTCTACTTGCTGGTAAAAGAAACGTGCGTGGCCGAAGTCAGGGTTTGCGTGGAGCGTGAAATAACCACAAGTCTTGTGGTCAGCACGGTAGATCTCACGCAGGCCCTGTTCCCGTTCTTGCGCGACGCGCGGCACTTGCGACTCGTACGCATAGAACGCAGCCAAGGCCTCTTCGGGCGAACCTTCACTGGCAATTTGATAAAAATACCGAATCAGTTGCCGAATCTCTCGCCCAGGTATGTGCCACTCCAGATTTCTGCTCGAGCCCATGCCTTCGGCAAAGTCCAGCCATAATTCCGCATGCGGCACCGACTGCCTTCCCAATCGTCCTTCCGCACCTTTTTCGTCGCACATTTCTTCCAGGACCGCTTGGCGGAGTTCGCCTTCCTCCAGCCGCAACGCAAGAGCAGCCAAGGAAGAAGGAATAGCACGCACATAGTGGTAATATTCCTGCGCATATTCGCGCAGATCGTTGCGCGTCAACTCACCAGCCGACCAAGCTTTGTAAAAGGGATGACGCAGCAAGTTATACTTGGCGATCCTTATCTCCAGCTGATCCGAAAACTCTACGGTATTCATGAATGCCTTTCTCGAATCGAGTTGAACTCCCCAATATACAAGCGCATGTCTCGCAATGAGGTGATGGCGATCACGGGAGTTCTTCAAGTTGCTAGAATGAAAGAAGAAAAAGATCCGATTTTTCTTTGCGATGCAAGCGAGCATGCAGTTCACCGAACAATTCGATGTAGTGGTGGTGGGCGCAGGCCATGCCGGATGCGAGGCTGCAATGGCCGCCGCGCGCATGGGTTTGAAGACTGCTCTCTACACGCTCAATGTCGACCTGATTGCGCAGATGTCTTGCAACCCAGCCGTGGGCGGCATTGCGAAGGGGCACCTGGTGCGCGAAGTGGATGCGCTCGGCGGCATCATGGGCGAGATTACCGACGCAGTCGGCATTCAGTTTCGGCTATTGAATACTTCGCGTGGTCCAGCGGTTTGGTCGCCGCGCGCCCAGTGTGACAAGCAGGCTTATCGCCTGAAGATGCGCGAGGTGCTGGAGTCGCAGCCGAATCTGAAGATTAAGCAGGCGGAAGTGGCTGATCTGATTCTAGAGCCGGCTTCCGGCTCTCGGCTTTCGGCTTTCGGAGAGGAAAGCACTCAGCAGTCAGCATGCAGCATTCAGCCGGAAGACTCCGGAAGCTGGACGCCCGAAGCCGGACGCCGGGCCATCGGAATTTGTCTGCGCGATGGCCGCACGGTCGGCGCGCAGGCTGTCATTATCACGACCGGAACATTTCTTAACGGCTTGATTCACTGCGGAGAACAACAATATCCGGCGGGACGCTCGGGAGAGCCCAATGCGGTCTTGCTGGGCGAGGCTCTGAAGAAGCTTGGATTGCGCGGCTGCCGGCTAAAGACGGGCACTCCGCCACGACTGGACGGGCGCACGATCGACTGGTCGCGGTTTCAGGTGCAGCCTGGCGATGTCGATCCCACGCCTTTCAGCTTTCGCACGAAGCGGGTCACGCATCACGACTCACAGGTTCCCTGCTACATAGCGTGGACTACCCCGGAGACGCACCGCATCATTCGCGAAAATGTTCACCGCTCGCCCATGTATAGCGGACAGATCCAGTCGATCGGCCCGCGCTATTGCCCTTCGATCGAAGACAAGATCGTAAAGTTTCCCGACAAGGAGATGCATCAGCTCTTTCTTGAACCCGAAGGACTCAACACGCACGAGATCTACGTCAACGGCATGAGCACTTCGCTGCCCGTGGAAGTCCAGCTGGCGATTTTGAAGTCGATTCCGGGGCTGGAAAATGCGGACATGCTTCGCCCCGGCTATGCCATCGAATATGACTCCATTGATCCCACGGAACTAGAACGGACCCTCGAAACCCGCAAGATTGCTGGGCTATTCCTCGGAGGGCAGATTAACGGAACATCAGGCTATGAAGAGGCGGCATGTCAAGGACTAATGGCGGGCATCAACGCTGCGCTACAAGTGAAGCGCGAGCCGCCGCTGATCCTCGACCGTACCGAGGCCTATACCGCCATTCTGATTGACGATCTTATTTCGAAGGGAACGAACGAGCCCTATCGCATGTTCACCTCGCGGGCTGAGTTCCGGCTGCATCTTCGCATCGATAATGCCGATCGCCGGTTGACTCCGCATGGCCGCCGCGTGGGCTTGATCTCGGATGAGGCCTGGGAAGGTTTTCAGGAAAAGCAGCGACGACTGCAAGAGATAAAAAAATTGCTAGAGCGCACCAAGCTCACACCCGCAATGCTGTTGCGGCAAGAAACTCTTAATGTGGGGACAGTCGCGCCACAACTCTCCGCAGGAATCGGCCAGCCGCTAGCGCAACTGCTAAAGCGACCGGAAGTTACGGTCGAGCAGCTCGTGCCAATCTTGCGCGAATTTGCCCCGGAATTCTTCGCAAGAAATTCCTCAGTGATTTCAGAGGCCTCAGTGGTCCATCTTTCTTCCGAAGTTCGCAACGAACTCAAGTCCGTGGAAACTGAGATCAAATACGAAGGCTATCTGCTGCAGCAGCAGCGCGCCATGGATCGCCTGAAGAAAGCCGAGCAGCACTCTATTCCTGAGTGGTTTGACTACCATTCGGTCAGTGGGCTCTCCCGCGAGATGCAGGAGAAACTGAGCCACGTGCGCCCGCGCACTATCGGACAAGCTTCGCGCATTCCCGGCGTAACGCCTGCCGCCGTATCGCTGGTGAACGTCTACATTGAAATTCAGGCGCGCCGCCGCGAACAGGCCGCGGCACTGTAAAACTCTCACATTGTCATCCCGACCGAAGCTCGCCGAATGGCAAGCGAAATGGAGGGACCTGCTTTTCCACCTTTTCGGCAGCTACCGCGCGTCTTGTTTGGTCTGCAGTTCTTCCGCGAGCTTCAGTTCGTTCTCCGCTTCTTCTTTTTTCCCCATATCGCGGTAGGCCTGACCGAGCAGGTGGTGTGTCGTGGGGTTATTAGGATCCATGGTAACTGCCCGCTGCAGGGCACGCACTGCCAAATCAAATTCGCCTTTCTTCTCCAGCACCTTTCCCATCAGGATATAAGGCCCGGTTGACGTGGCATCAAGCCAGATGGAACGCTGCAACACGCGCTCTGCATCCTCAAATTTCTGCACCCGCGAGTACGCGTCGGCTAACTTGTAATAAGTCGCCGCGTGTCCCGGGTTGATGGCCAATTCTTTTTGAAATTCCGCGATCGCTTCCGGTATTCGCGACTTGTAGAGATACAACTCCCCGAGCAGAAAATGCACCAGGGGCAGCTTGGGATCGAGAGCGACCGCCTTCTGCGCGTATTCTTCCGCCACCGGATCGTATTCCTGGCGCAGTAACATCCGCGCGGTGAATAAATAACTGGCGGCCGAGTCTGGCGGTACATCGAACATTTTGGCGAATGCGTGGCGCGCCTGATCGTAGTTTTTTGTCTGGATGTAACAAATCCCCAGGATGTAGGCAGCATCGACATTGGCGCGCGAGTACCAGCCTTGCACTTTTTCCAGCAAGGGAATCGCATCCGCAGGATGGCCGCCCAAATAATAGGAGAGACCGAGCAGTTGTATCGCCTCGCTGTTCGCGGGATCGGCCGCGGTTGCTTTCTTTAAATACTCAATTGCTTTGGGGAAATCGCTTTTCTTGTAGTACGCGGTGCCCATCTCCAGATCCAAGCCCTTGGTGGCGGGATCGCGGGCTTCGACGGCCTGCAATTGCTCGATGGCTTCATCGACCTTCCCTTGCTGTATCAACTTTCGCGCGTCGGCAAATTCAGGTGGCGCTTCTCCTGCCGATTGCGTCGCCTGAGCCGGGTGCGCCCGGGGCGCAAGCGCGGATTGCTGCGCAAATCCCAGCGAAGAAAATGCGCCCGCGAATGTTGCGAGCAGCGGAAGTTGAGAAATGAAAAGCAACAGCGTCGGCTTCACAGCGTGTCGCATATCTGAATTAGAGCACAGTGATTGGGACACAGCGCCCATTGCCACCAGGGCAGCCGTCTAAGAAACCGCCGTTGAGAATCAATGCGAGTTCATTTCTTTCTGCAACGCATCGAGATTCTCTTTCACAATCGGTTGATTGGGATCAATCTGCAAGGCCCTCAAAAAGTGCGACCTCGCTGCCGGAAAGTCTCCCAGTTGGGCCAGGGCTGCTCCCAAATTCGCTTCTACATTTGCATCTTGCGGCTGCAAGCGAGATGCGAGACGAAACTGTTCGGCCGCTCCAGCAAAATCGTTCTGCCCGGCCAGCGCGAATCCCAAATTGTAATGACCATCAAAATAATCCGGACGCGCCTTCAGAGCCGCCCGCAAATATTGAACCGCCTGTTCAGGATGGTTTGCCGCCACCAAAGCCGCGCCTAAAGCGTTGTTTGCGGCCGCATCGTCCGGTCGCAAGCCCACTGCCAGTTGGTATTCGTGAATCGCGGCTTCGATTTTCTCCTTGGACTGCAGCATTGCCGCCAAATTGTAGTGAGCTTCGAAGTCTGCGGGATTCTTTTCGACGTTATGACGCGCCAATGCTTCTTGCAGTAGCATGCGCGGGTCGCCCCGTGCCGGATCGAAATTCACGGGCAGAACTTGCAACCACAGATGACACATTTCGTCGCTGGACCGATTGCCGCCCCTGACGCGCGCCGGCGGATGACTCGGATTCAGAGGATTCTCCTCCGAGTTGTCGTAGACATAACGCAGACTCACCCTCGTTCCCTTCGGCAAACGCACCGGCTCCGCATAGCGGTAGACCGCCTGCCAGTTCAGGTTCCATTGCGGAATGTGAATCAGCGTTTCCGTCGTTCCGTTGGGCAGCGTGGCGAGCGCTTGAATGTCTTTTCCCAAATAATGCGCATGCGGATAAATGGCCAGCAAGTCAACATCGATGGGCAGCAAAAACTCGTCGGTGACCACGAAATCTTTCTGTCCCGGAGGGATGTCGAGCTTGGCATCGTTTTCCAGTTGCAGGAGCATTGGTAATTTAGTCGCGGGATGTGTTGTGAAATAAATGCCAATGCTCGGCTGGATCACTTCGGGTTTTCCCGACGGCTGCAGGTGTGTATTCAGAATCAAATCGGTGCCTTTGTCGAGGCGCAAGGCCATTCCTTCGGGCTCGACGTAGGGGACAGTCCCAGGCTTCCAGAAGAGCAAGTGGCTGTCGGGATCGAAGACCTGTGATTCGATGCGAATTTCCATGCCACCGAAACCCGCGCCCGGCTCGGTTTCACGCTGCCGCGACGATCCTTCGCGATCCACAAGGATATTCGCGTGGTGAACGTAGCGCTTGTCGCCTGGACGAATCTCAATCGCCTTTACCCAGCGCGTCTGTTGAATTGGTACTGGAAAGATAAAATTCCAATACGTGTCGGTGCCCGAAGGCGGAAGAGTGAGCGGCTTATTCGCAGTGAGAACGAGATCCGGCTTGCCGAGCCGCCAGCCTTCTACGAATTTCGGCTGCGCGGGGACATCCGCCGGATTGCCCTCGATTTCTCCCTGCTCGACCCAGCGCTGGATCATGCGAATTTCGGCATCCGACAAGCGAAGCTCATCCGCGAACTTCAGCTTCTGGGGCTGGGGCAGCCATGGCGGCATGGCGCGCGATTGCGTCACATCCACAATCTGCCGCGCATGTTTTTTTACGTCGGAATAGTTCAGCAATGAAAACGGCGCCGCTTCCCCCGGCCGGTGACAAGTGGAACAGGAATGAAAGATGATAGGTGCGACGTCGTGGTTGAACGTTACCTGCTCGGCGGGCGTGGCCGCGGACGAAGCTTGCCGCGCCGGTTTGCCGGAAAGGGTCGCGACCGCGCCGGCGGCTAACGACAGAATCACCGTCCATCCCGCGTCGCGAAGCCAGGAATTTATTCCAGGTCTGAGATGTAGCATCCCACTCCTCTGACTTCGCTCCTGTGCACAGGTTTCCCCGCAAATGCTGCTTGGATCGCTTCCTCTAACTCATGGGTTGTGGGGGCGGGTCGCGCTCGGCCAAGGTCGGCGTACCAATTGTCGATGCGGCCGTCGTAGACCAGTCGATGGCTGCGGTCAAATACGGCGACCTCTGGAGTAATTTGCGCACGTCCCAACTTGACCAGCGTATGCTCGGGATCCCGCAGAGCAGCGAGATGATAGCCGTACTCAGTGAGATACTTTCGAATTTCCTGAGCGGAATCACTCTTGTCCGGATACACCAGCCAGAAACGGGCGCGGCCCGCGTACGCTTTGCTGATCTGCTGAATCACGGGAGCGTAGCGGCCTGAGACTGGGCAATCGCGGCGCAAAAATACAAGCACTACAACTTTGCTTGAGTGTGCCAACGGATCGACGACGTGACCTTCAAGATCGAACGCAGTGTGTTGACCAAATCCGAGCGCGGTGCAGGCCAACAGTACCGTAGCTGCGGATGTTATTCGTAGCAGCATCGTTCCAGCCGACATAGCTCTAGCAGGCATGGTTCTATTGCCGAAAACAATTCTGGTCAACCCCATAGAAACTCTCGCCCGCGAATCAGTCACGATTTTAAGAGCCGCAGAGAGCAGTGTCCACCCGGATACGGCGTCTCCTCTGGCAGAGCGTTACGTCTACAATGTCTGGAACATGATTGCGCATCTTCGTGGAAAGCTATTGGCCAAGCATCCGAACCAGGCCATTGTCGAAACGTCCGGGGTTGGCTATGACGTGACCATTAGCGTACCGACATTTTCAGAGCTTCCGGCAGTCGGCGGAGATGTCGCCCTGCACATTCATACGCACGTGCGCGAAGATCAGATCGCGCTTTACGGATTCCTGCGCCCTGCCGAAAAATTGTTGTTCGAGAAGCTGATTACAGTGAGCGGCATTGGTCCGAAGCTGGCGATTACTACTCTGAGTGGCATGGCGGCCGACGAAATGGTGGGAGCGATTCGGGGAAATGATATTGCGCGCCTCACCCGCATTCCCGGCATCGGCAGGAAGACGGCAGAGCGCATGGTGCTGGAACTGCGCGATAAGTTGCCGGAAGTCGGACCGGCAACGATTCCCGCGGTTTCTGCCTTGACCGCGAATGAAGAGGACGTTCTTTCGGCTTTGTTGAATCTAGGCTATCAGCGTGCCGCCGCCGAAAAGGCGCTGGCGGCGGTTGCGAAAAATGGCAAGGGTGGATCGTTCGACGTAATGTTTCGCGACGCCCTGGCCGCTCTGTCACGATAACCTATCGGACCAATTGATTTTTTGCTGGACAGGGCTGCGGGAAAGGTCTTTAATTCCGCCCCATGCAAACACTCGGCCTGTCGGATTCAACTCCTCGCAGCGAGGGCCGCCTCAAAAGTCTTTTCTGGCCTTCGATCCAAAGCGGCGCGGATGTCGACTATCTCGCGGTGCAGGGCTTCTGGGTATGCACGATTGTCGGGGTAATGTCGCTTATTTTTCAGGTGGTAGCCGGCAACCCAATCACTGGGTGATGCTCTTCCTTCTCTTTCATATCGGTGCCGTGGGCGTTCGAGAGCACAATCCCTTCGCGGCCGCAATTTTGCTCGTCTATTACGTTGTCGATTACCTCGCATCGTTCCTCTTCCTGATAAACTCGCCGGGAATTGGAGTTGTGAGAACCATCATCGTCGCGCTGCTGGTGTCGAACCTTCGCGCTACCTGGATTGCAGCTGGCTGGAAGCCCGAATCCGAAGAGGCCGCCTTGCCGCCGCGGTTTGCAGAAACGTTCGCCGACAAGCTCGCGGACAAGTGGCCTGCCTTTATTTGGCCGAAGGTGAAGGTGCTCTATTACATTTTTTCGTTCGGATTCCTAGCGCTCACCGTTGTCGGACTCGTAGTAATCGCGATTCGCGGACGGGTCTTCTAGGCATCATTGTGCGTTTTATTTCCCGATACAGAATTTGCTGAAGATCAGATTCAAAATGTCGTCCGTCGTAGTCGCTCCGGTTATTGCGTCGAGAGGACGAAGCGCATTGTAAAGATCGAGCAGCAGCATCTCGTGCGGCACTTTCCCAGTCACGGCGGTCTTCGCCGCATCCAGAGCAGCCATTGAATCGTTGATCAAGCCCTTGTGGCGAACACTCGTGAGGAAGCCGGGTTCCACCTGGGCTCCAGAATGCGATTCGGCGTCGCCGCCAATGTGTCGCAGGATCTCGGAGCGCAAATTGGCAATGCCTTCGCCGGTCACTGCCGAAGTATGAACTTTACTACCAGTCTCCTCTGACCGTTTCTTGATTCCCAGATCGGATTTATTTTCTACCACGATGACCGGCCGGCTCGCCGCCTGTCGAAGTAATTCTGCGTCCTCCACAGTTTCTTCCTGCGACGAGTCGAAGACGACAAGCACCAAGTCTGCGTCGGCTAGCGCTTCCATCGATTTGCGAATGCCCATCGATTCCGCTTCATCCAGCGCTTTCCGAATCCCCGCCGTATCGATCAGCTTGACCGGGATGCCCCCGATTGCCACTGTTTCACTGATCAGGTCGCGCGTTGTGCCAGGAGTCGCGGTGACGATGGCGCGTTCTCGCTCAACCAATCGGTTGAACAGGCTCGACTTGCCCACATTCGGCCGGCCCACAATCGCCAGTGTGAACCCTTCATGCACAATCTTGCCGTAAGCGAAGGTGGCGCTCAGTTGTTCGAGCGGCGCGCGCACGGCTGCGATTTGCGTGAGAATCGTGGCATCGGGCAGCACCGATACGTCGTCCTCGGCGAAGTCGATTCCAGCTTCGAGCAGCGCGATCAGCTCCACCAACTTTTGTTTGATGGGCTGCAGCCGTCGTGAGAGCGCGCCTTCCAGTTGCTGTGCGGCCACCTTCGCCTGATACAAGGTCTGCGAATCGATCAGGTCGCGCACCGCCTCGGCCTGCGTCAGATCGATGCGGCCATTGAGGAAGGCGCGCATAGTGAACTCGCCAGGCTCGGCCAGCCGTGCTCCGGCCGCTACGCATAATTCCACAATATGCCGCAACACCACCGGCGACCCATGGGCGGAAACTTCAATGATGTCGTCGGTAGTGTAAGAGTGCGGCTTGACGAAGTAAGTAACCACGACTTCATCGATGCGCTGCGCCGGTAAGCTTTGTGTGGGGACAGCCGCCCCCGGCTGTCCGGCCGAGCGCAGCTCGGCAGCCCCGGCACTACTCTCGATCAATTCCCCAAACACAGCATGTCCCGCCTCGAGCGGATGCTTCAGCCGCAACATCGGCGAGGCAATCTCCAGCGCCCTCGCCCCCGCGATTCGCACCACGCCAATCCCGCCACGCCCGAGGGGCGTCGCGATCGCAACGATCGTGTCGTCGAGATTCACGCCGAGGTTCACGCGCCGATTGTAACGGGTACACTAAAGTGGTCGTTAGTCGTCGGTCGTTGGCAAAACCGCCGCTTGCGTCTCGCTAACGACCGACGACTAACGGCTAACAACCAACGACTCCCGGGAGCACTCAAACCTTGTCTGTTGCCGACGAACTGCTGAAAGCGAATGAGAATTTCGTGCGCAATTTCACACTTGGCGATCTCGCCGTCCGCCCGAGGCGGCATGTCGCTGTTTTGGCCTGCATGGATTCCCGCATCCTGTTCGAACATTGCCTGGGCCTCCATCCCGGCGACGCGCACATGATTCGCAACGCCGGCGGCATCGCCACCGACGACGCGCTGCGCTCGCTGATCGTGTCGCATCATCTGCTCGATACACAGGAGTTCATCATCATCAACCACACCGACTGCGGCTTGCTGAAAGTGCGCGAAGATGAACTTAAAGCACGTCTGACCGAGAAGATGGGAGCGGCTTCAGCCGAGCCATCGCATTTTTATGCCTTCGATGACCTTGAATCCAACGTGCGTCTTCAGATGCAGCGCGTGAAATCGCACCCGTGGATTCCGAAACACATTCCGGTGCGTGGGTTTGTCTACGATGTAAAGACGGGGAGGTTGAAAGAAGTTGCGTAATCATGTGGCGCGGGCGCCCCGCCCGCGTCTCGCCACGAAAACGAGGGATGCGATTCTGATCCAGTCTCGCGCGAGACCACGGAAGGGCCGTAAGGCCATAATCCCTTAGTCCAACTTTCGCGGGCGGGGCGCCCGCGCCACGCAAACCTACCTTGCTACCACCTTCTCAATGTCCGCCTTTAGCTCGTCATAAGGCAGCGCCCCCGGATGGTACATCGCCACTTTTCCCGTGCGGTCCAGCAGCACCAGCGTCGGCGTGGTCGAAGCCCCGTAGGTATCGAAGTTGTATCGGCTGATCGGCACCGGCATGTCGAGCAAGCCGCTGTAGAAGCGATGGCGCACGGCATCGATGTACTGGAGCTCGTCGCTGGCCGAGGCATGCTCAATTTGCGCCGTATAACCGTAAAGCCGCGTCGGGCCGATTACCTGCAATCCCTTGCCAGCAAACTCCGACCGCAACTGCGTGATGATCGGCGCCTCGGCCTTGCAATCTACGCACCAGTGCGCCCAGAAAAAGAGAAGCACTGGCTCACCTTTCAGTTGTGCTGCGGTTGGCAACTTCGCTCCTAAAAACTCGTCTGACTTCAGCGGCGGAGCCGTCTTCCCCTGGAGAGATAGCAGGTTCAAGTTTTTCTGTAGTCGATCACGGATTGAAGTGTTTCCATAAGTCCGCAACGCGGACTGCAGGAGTGCAGCGGCCTGCGTCCGCTGCCCGCGCGCCGCCAGCACCTGGGCCTGAACTTCAAGCGCCGCCCCCATTGCGATCGGCAGATGCGCATCCGCATCCAGAGACCGCCTTTTCAGTTGTTCCAGCACCATGCTCTTCGTCTGCTTGGCATAAGAAGCGGCCTGGTCGAATTGCCTCTGCTCCAGAGCGGCGCGCCCAAGCCACGAATAGGCCTCCAGGTACTCAGAGTCGACTCCTCGCTGGCTGCGATATGAATTGAGCGCCGACTCGGCGGCGGAAAAATCGTTTTGTGCCAAGGCAAGGCGAACATCCTCGACAATGCCAGCCCAAGCCGAGACGGTGAGCAAGAACGAAACCAGCAGAATCCGCAAGCGCATGTGTAAATGATGAGTGCTTTGTCAAAAGGTCGCAAGTCAGGCTACTTTTTTGGTCGGAAGCCCGACATAACATACTTCCCATCAACTGTTTAGACGGGCCCTACGGTAAATTATGTAGCTATTTTGGGGCACTTTTCGTACAATTTAATTGCGTTTGATCTTTAGAGCTCCTTCGCAGTACTTGCATCTCCGCTCAACCCAGCGTGTGACCTGCCTGCAGAAGATTCGAAAAGTTTCAGCGCTACATCAAAGAAAAAGGAACATGCAACATCATGGAAACAGGAACAGTGAAGTGGTTTAACGACGCCAAAGGCTATGGTTTCATCAGCCGCCAAAACGGCGAAGATGTCTTCGTACATTTCTCCGCCATTCAGGCCAGTGGATTCCGCAGCCTGCAGGAAGGTCAGCAAGTGCAGTTTGACGTGGTCAAAGGCCCCAAGGGCTGGCAAGCTGAGAACGTCAAGGGCGTCTAACTCCGCTTCACGATCGACAATTCGAACAATAGGGGCGGCCAGCAATGGCCGCCCTTACTGGTTTAGGCCTACATATTCTCGCCTACATATTCTCGACCCACCCGGTTTCTCTGCTTCTTCAGGGCTGCGCGCTGCGCATCAACACGACATCCGACTCGGTGTGGCCGCGCACGATGGCCAACTGCTTGCCGTCGAACGACCAATGGAAGTCGTAAATGTGTTCACTTTTAAAATTGGTGAGCAGCCTGCCCTTGGAACCGTCTAGGGGCTGGAGCCACAAGTTATCTACTCCATTTTCGCGCGCCGGATAAACCACGGCCTTGCCGTCTCGACTTAAACGCAATAGCCCCCACCGGTAACGTTCAAAATCCTTCAACACGGTCTGCCCGGAATCGGTTTGGACTACGGCAAGCTTTTCTTTGTGTTCGCCAGAATGCTGCAGAGTGGGAAACACAATCTGCTTGCCGTCGGAAGTGATATCGAAAGAGGTGGTAAACCCAGAAACGGGCGCAGACGCGATCACCTGCGACGGACCGCCGTCAATCGATACTCGCGTGAGTTTTCCGTCCGCCTGCTCGTCGACGTAATACACCCAGCGACTATCGGGAGAACATACGGGATACGTATCGAGTTTACCGTCGGTCAGTTGCTTGAGATTTCCTCCCGAGGCATCCACACGCCAGATATTCTCGTTCCCCGCACCGCCATGAAGTCCGAGAATAAACACCACATAGCGGCCGTCCGGGCAGGCTGAGGGATCTCCGCTGATGTGACCTTCTTCCGTGGTCCCGATTGGACTCTTGGCCGCGGTTTCGACATTAATCGCATGCAAAGAATTATCCTGGTCAGTAATCAACTGATTGTCTCGGGTCCAGGTGAAATTCGTACTCGCTCCGGTGGAAGTTAAGATGCGGGCCGTGCCATCTGCCGAGCCGGGCATCACGGAAAGATTCCAGCGTTCCTGGTTTAGAACCGTGGTCAACAACCCACCATTGGCGGCGAGGCTAAGCGCGGAATAGTTGTTGGGGTCGCGAGTGACAGAAGTGAGCTTGCCCTCGGGATAAGTGACGAAGACAATTTGATTGCGACTGAAGTTCGACGACTGATCGGTCGCTAGTCCCAGCAGGCCGCCGCCATCGGGCAGCCACTCCGTTAATCCGACCAGATACGCGTTACTGCTGAAAATCAGTTTGCGCTTGCCCGTGGCCGCGTCGATCGCAACCAGCCCCTCCAGACTGCTGCCCACGTGCAAAGCTACGCACATAATGGTCTTGCCGTCGGGCGACCAGGCAGGCGAGAAGAGATTTTCATTCGTCGGTCCGCTGGCCAAAGTGGTCTCTGCGCCACCCTCCGTGGGGCGGATGATCAGCCGGTATTTTCCTGGGTCAGGATTGTCATCCCGAACGAAGGCGAACCTTTGCCCATCCGGCGAAAACGTGATGTTGGAATCGACATCGCTCGCCAATTTCTCCGGAGTGCCGCCCAGCAACGGCGAGCGATAGAGGAATTTCAATTCAGGATTCCCTGGATCGCTGCGCACGAAGTAAAAATAATTGCCATCCGGAGAGAAGCGCAGTCCCCCGTAATAAACCTCCGCCGGAGGCTGAACTTGGGTGTTGCTGTTGGTGGGCACGTTGCGCAGCCACAGACTCGCCAGTCCGTTGTTCCTCATTATGCTGAGGATGTACTTGCCATCGGGAGACAAAGCGGCAGCCACGGCGTCGCCGGTGTCTGTGACCTTGGTGACGGTGAAGTTCTGGAACGGCGCAGGATGATTTCGGATGACCAGAGAGTAGATTCCATAACCCGCGGCGGCAATGATCAGTAAGACAAGTGCCGCGGTTAAACCGGTTTTCAGCCTGCTCTGACGCATGGCCGCAACCACGGCCGAACTCTGAGACGAACGAATTCCAGATGATTCAGCCCCGGATGTCGCGGAAGACAATGTTGCCGGAACCGGTACCGCCGGGCCCGATCCTGTGGCAGATCCGGCAGTAGAAGCCAGGTTAGCGCTGGTTGCGGCGGCGCTCTTTTTTCCGGATTCGACGTCGCGCTTCAGTCGCTTTAAATCGCCGCGCAGGTCGGCCGCAGATTGATATCGCAGGTCGCGATCTTTTTCTAAAAGCTTTTCAATAATCTCCTGCAGTTTGGGCGGCAGCGTGGTATTCAACTGCACCGGTGAGGCGGGATCCAACTCGAGAATGGCGTGAAACACAACGGCAGAGGTCGGGCCGGAAAAAGGTAGCTTTCCCGTCGCCATCTGGTAGAGGACGGTGCCCATCGAAAATAAATCGGATCGCGTATCCAGCTCTTCGCCGCGCGCCTGCTCCGGAGACATATAAGCAATCGTCCCTACGGTCGCACCCGGACTCGTTAAATGTGCGGCCCGCGGTGAATCTTGCGTCGCCCCGATTGTTTCCATCACGACTGCATGCCGGGTCAGCTTGGCGAGACCGAAATCCAGCACCTTCACCTGCCCGCGCGAGGAGATGAAAATATTTGCCGGTTTAATATCGCGATGGATGATTCCCTTGGCGTGTGCGGCATCGAGCGCGTCGGCCAGTTGGATGGCAATGTCGAGCACGCGGTCGGTGGGTAGCAGACCTGAGTAAAGCTTCTGATCGAGACTCTGCCCGTCGAGCAGTTCCATTGCGATGAAGGACTGCGCGTTCTCCCCTTCTGCGTTTTCGACGGCGTAAATAGTGCAAATGTTTGGATGGTTGAGCGCGGACGCAGTGCGCGCCTCCAGCAAAAAGCGATCGAGCGCGTTTTGATCGCGGGACAGTTGCGGCGGCAGGAATTTCAGCGCAACCTTGCGGCCCAAGGTGAGATCTTCCGCCTCATACACCACGCCCATCCCCCCACTGCCCAACTTGCCGGTAATGCGGTAGTGCGAGATGGTCTGGTTGACCATAGTCATATTAATTAAGTACCTTTATTTTCAGCCTGTTGTTCTCTGTTTTTCCTTGATTGCATCTTCCTTCTGTCGGTCGAAGATCTGGTCAAGACCGGGCAGAAGTCGCATACGACCCTTGTCTCCTACAAACGATATGGGATACGTACCTCGTTGACCACTTCAACGGAACGAAGACTTTCAAGAGCCACGAGCCGTACATCGGTGCTCAGTTCCTTCAAAATCTCCGGCGACCCACGATGACCGACCTTATGGACTGAACACCATCCGCCACCTTCACTCGTCTGCAAGCGGAATTTTCACCCCGCGCAACTGAACTCGGGTACTGCCAGCACAACCCGTGGCGGGACATCAAAGTCTCAAACGTGCCGGTCATTGGCGCCGAACGGGAGGAAGTGTTCACCGAAAAAGAAGTCGAGGCGATGATAGCGAACCTCGAAAAAGACCGCAATGGCCGGAGCGATTGGAACGTGCAACTCGCCCAGTGTGTTCTTGGCTATTGGCATCTGGGCGGGTCTGAGACCGAGTGAGATTGCTGCGCTGCAATGGCAGTCTGTCGATTTGGATAATGCGACGATTCACGTCCGCAAGGCGTTGAAGCGTGAAGCTCTGGAGAAGCTGAACCGCCGGGCCAGCGAAATAGTGCCGGCGAGTGGTGAATCAATTGGCACGATCATGGTGCAGTTGAGCGCATCTTGGCACGGTTTGTGCACGGTCGATGGTGGAAATCATCAATCGGAGTGGTCGTAAAGTTGGAAAGTGCTTTAGAATCAATTCTGCTAGTCATGTCGGGGCGTAGCGCAGCCTGGTAGCGCACCTGCCTTGGGCGCAG
>Ga0182024_10001799_pt1 | contig 54283 bp, 47 predicted proteins | sample P32metaG_FD_120480 | JGI IMG/M metagenome (GOLD analysis project Ga0182024, IMG submission 120480) | Permafrost microbial communities from Stordalen Mire, Sweden - P3-2 metaG (Illumina Assembly) | ecosystem: Environmental > Terrestrial > Soil > Wetlands > Permafrost | place: Sweden: Stordalen...
TGAAGGAAAATCACGCCAAAATAGTCAACGGAAGTTGAAATCGAAAAAACTCAAAACACCCTTTATATTGCTGATCGGAAGTAACTTAGCCCACAGTCAGAAAGCGATAGCCGGACAGCAGTGATCTACAGTAATCCCGACGCCAACTCTAATTCCTAATAGCTGTGGCTGGATTTCGGATTCCACGTTCGTAGTAGGCTCCGCTGACCCGGGAATGCAGCTCATTAGAATTGACAACACCTCTGGCTCCTGGAAAATCAGCGCGACATTGGGACTGACTCCCAGCAACTACGGAGTCGGTCAGCTCAAGGTCCTACCCTCCGGCAAGGTCATCATGATTACGGCGGCATCCCCTTCGCAAATCGGAGACATACGCGTCCTTGAGGTGGATGGCAAGACTATCAATACCCTTACACCGTGGACTTCCGACTTCCCATCATCGCTAGCCGTAGCCCCAGACGGGATCACAGCCTACGTTTGCGGTTTTTATACGCTGGTCTGCGTGACCGTGAATACTGCTAATGAAACCATAACACCAACCAATTTGAAAAATTACTTAGGGTACACACCGATGTACATGGCCTGGCCGAGCAGCGACACGGGCTACGCCTACACGGCGGGGGTGGTTGGACCAGATCCCGTAAACCTGGTGACGCAACTTCCTTATTACGGATATCGTTTAGACGCCGTCCAGAATCTTGGCTTGGCGGCATCCAGCATCGCCAGCAATGGAAACACGGTCGATACGATATTTTCGTTGCGGAACGGCGTGCTGAACCAATACACCGTAACCGAACCGCTGCGTGAGTACGCTGTGGTGAACGCGGCGGACTATTCAAGTAATTCGATATCCCCCGGCGAAATTGTCGCGGTGTTCGGCGCAAACATGACCGCCCAGGGAGCCTCCTGCGCAGCCACTACAGAGCCGCTACCGACAACGCTATGCGGTACTCAGGTTCTTTCCTGTTGCACTGGCACTCCCGTTCCCCTGTACTACGTGAGCCCCGGACAAATTAATTTGCAGGTTCCCAGTTGGGACTCCAACGGAGGTGCCACGAGGGCTAGTTTCCAGTTAAGTTACGGCGGAACAACCATCCCTCCGGCGGTCAGCTCACTGCTCGCGGCCGCGACGCCGGCATTGTTCACGGGCAACGGGCTGGTAGCTGTGAATGGCGCGAACTGGACCACGCTACAGGCAATGGCGGGCCAAGTGGCGGTCTTCTACGCCAATGGCCTGGGCCCCACCAGCCCACAAGTTGCATCCGGCGCTCCCGCGCCGGGCCTGCAGCCTCACGATCAGATCGCCAGGATCACGGGAAACCTATCGATGACAATTTGTGGAACGGACGTCTCGAACCAAGTGCAGTTCGCGGGTCTAACCCCCGGACTTGTTGGACTCTATCAGATTAACGTTCCGATTCCTGCCGCGTGCGCCAGCGTCCCCGCAACCGCGAATCAGAGTTCACTCATTCAAATATCAGTCCAGTAAATCGAGAGCAACCGTCGTTCGCCACGAGAACGGCAAGCCTGCCCGGAGATGCCGGCGAAGCGCTTGGCAATCTCCACATTTTCCGTAACGTTCCCGGGGGCGCTCGGTATAGGTACGTAAGGTCGCTCGCGACGCAACTGCCAACTCGAACGTGGGTATACGTACTACCCTATGCAACCGGAGAACGAAAATGAAAACTACCGCCTGCGCACTGCTGCTTGCCGCCACCCTCCTGCCTGCCGCGTCGTTTTGAAGTCGCCACAATCAAACCGGCCAGCCCCGATGAAGCCGGTGTCTCAGGCGCAGATGGACGCAACGGTGTGCTCAAAATGTGGAATGTCACCCTGAAGCGATGCATCGGCAACGCGTATAAAATCCCGGAAAGCCAGGTTCTGGGAGGGCCGAAATGGATCGATGAACTCAGCTACGACATCCTCGCCAAAGCCGACCATCCGGCCGCCGAACCCGAACTCTTCACGATGCTTCCATCATTGCTCGCGGATCGCTTTAAGCTGCAGTTTCACCATGAAACGCGAACGGTGTCCGGCTATACGCTCACGGTGGCGAAAGGAGGGATCAAGGCGACTCCCGCCGATCCTACCAGGCATTCCTTCGGCAATGGCGGCCGCGGCTTCATAGACGCCGGTGCGTCTCCACTCGGAGCGTTGAGAATCAGGCTGTCGGCATTGTTGGGCCGGCCCGTGATCGATATGACTGGCGACAGTCGTAAGTTCGACTTCCACTTAAAATGGACTCCGGACGACACACAGACAGGGGCAACGCAGGCAGGCCCGGATTCGGCGGCGCCCGACGGGCCTTCTCTGTTTACGGCCCTCGAGGAACAACTGGGGCTGAAGCTTGAGTCGGGAAAAGTGCAGGCGGACGTGTTGGTAGTGGATCACGCCGAATTGCCGACGGAAAATTAGGCCCGACTCACAGCGAACGCACAGGCAAACAAATCTCCACATGATAGCGGCCTTCCGGATCGGTCTCAGGATTATTCAGATAAAACTCCATCGCCGGACGCTGATCCGGCTGATAACCGCTTCCGGGCAGCCAGTCGCCAACCAGCGCATCCCATTGCGCCGCATACTCTTCGAGCGGTACGCGCACATTAGCGATCGCGTAAAGCCCGCCCTCCATCGTCCGCACGCCCACGTCGCCCTCTGGCTTTGTACCCGCCGGGACAACCAGCGCCACCTCCAGCCGCTGCCTGGCAGCTGGCGTGAGGTTTGGATTGTCCTGAAATAAGCTCAGGTATCGAGGTTCCGCCCCCATCAGATTTCGCGACTCCGCCCACGCGAAAAGCTGACCGAAAAGCCGCCGGAACAGCGCGGTATCGCCTTTGTAAGCGCCGATGTGTCGAATGTAGGCAACGGTTTCCGGGGCTACGCGCCCTACCCGAACCTGAAATAGAATCCTCTTCATGAGTTTCTCTTTCTTTGAGAATCCCAAAAAAGCGCCTTCGCCCGCTTCACCCTCCTTGCGATTCGGTTCACATTTCCTGCGCTTTCGCCATTCGCTCGCAGTCGCCCCAAACGCTTGTCTGAACGCGCGGGCAAAAGTCCCCGAGCCTGAAAACCCACACTCCGAAGCAATATCGGAGATGCTCCGGAACTCATCGAATACCAGCAACTGCGCCGCCCTCTCCAGACGCAGCCTGTGTACGAACGATTGCAGGGTTTCCCCCATCCACGCACTGAAAAGTCGATGAAAGTGGAAGGAGCTGAAGCAGGCTACTACGGCGAGTTGCTCAAGGTCCAGCGGATCGGCAAGATGATTCTGGATGTAATCCACCACCCGGTTCATCCTGGCGGCATATTCTCTGCGCGTGGATGCCGAAGTTTCAACTGGAGACATCGGACGGCCTACTGCGTAAAACCAGGCGTAGCGTACGCATACACCATCGCGATCATGCCGACGACAGACGCCAGAAAAATACTGTGTCGCAGCGTGAACCGAAACAGACGGCTTTCGTCCGCCGCAGCCAGCGACGTAGCAGCCGCAGCCACGGCGATATTCTGCAGGCTGATCATCTTCCCCATCACGCCGCCGCTCGAATTCGCCGCTGCCATCAGCACCGCGCTGATGTGCAGCTTTTGCGCAGTCACAACCTGCAGGCTGCCGAACAGCGCATTCGCCGAAGTATCGCTGCCCGTCAGAAACACCCCCATCCACCCGAGCATCGCACCAAAGAACGGGAACAACTTGCCCGTCGCGGCGAACGACAAACCGAGAGTGCCCGTCGCGCCGGAATAGTTCATCAGAAACGCCAGCCCGAGCACAATCGCGATGGTCGATTCCGCCAGCACCAGTTGCCTCACCGTGCGGTTCAGAACGCCGAACAGCGCCGCCGGACTCATGCGCGCCACCATCGCCGACAGCAACGCCGCCACAAGGCAAGCGGTGCCCGACGCCGAGAGCCAGTTAAACGTATAAATCGCGTCGTAAGGCGTCGCGCGTAACGCAACCGGCGGCATGCGTGTGATCAATCGGTGTAATCCCGGCCACGGAAACTTCAACGCCGCGTGCCCGAGTTGCACCTGCACCGGCTTCAGACCCCACACCAACACACAAGCCACCAGCAGCGCGAACGGCGTCCATGCAAAAATGACCCGCCCCATGGGGATCGTGGTTCGTGGCGGCGCCGGGTCGTCTCCTTCCAGGCGAAACTCGTCCTGCGGCTGCCACACTCGCATCAGTACGATCAGAACGCCCACCGCCGTCAGCGACGCCAGAATATCGGTCAACTCCGCGCCGATATAGTTCGAAACCAGGAACTGCACGCCCGCGAACGATATTCCGCAAAGCGCCGCGGCAGGCAGCACCCCTCGCAACGCCTTCCAGCCGCCCATCACGAGAATCAGATAAGCCGGAATGAACAGCGAAACCGGAGCGCAGACCCGTCCCACGCCGGCGCTGAGTTGCAATAGTGGCAGTCCCGTCACCGTAGCCAGCATGATCAGCGGAGTGCCGATCGAACCGAAAGCCACCGGCGCGGTATTGGCCAGCAGGCAAATCGTAGCGGCGCGAAAAGGTTTGAAGCCAAGCCCCGTCAGCATCGCCGCGGCCACCGCAACCGGAGTCCCGAAGCCCGCCGCGCCTTCGATGAATGCGCCGAACGCGAAAGCAATCAGCAGCGCCTGCAATCTCCGGTCGCCCGTCAGATTGCCGACCGATTCACGGACAACATCAAACTGGCCGGTGGCGACCGTGATGTTGTACAGCAAGATTGCCGAGAAAACCACCCAGCCAATAGGAAATAGTCCCTGCGCCGCGCCATACGCGACCGCGCTCGACGCCAGCGAAACCGGCATTCCGTAGATGGCGACGGCCACGACCGCCGCGGTTGCGAGGCCAGCCAGCGAAGCGATCCAGGAAGCCTTTCTCAGACCAGCAAGAACGATGAGCAATGCGGCAACCGGCAGTGCGGCGACAAGGGCGGAAAGGGGCAGACTCCCCGCAACAGGGGTGTATTGATGTTGCCACATGGTGTGAACGGAATCATATCATTGGAGTGTTTGCTGGCCAACATTCTATAGACCGGATGCTACGGCGTCAACCCCGCCAATTGTAGGTACAGGTTGGTAACCTGTACGGCTGAGCGAAGCTCGGCCCCTTCCCCCGCCCGCGTGAGATACTAAGCGCTTGCCTATGCGTGACAGCAAGCGCCGGGGACAAGCAGATTCCCCGCGAACCTCCACGGCTTCGGGCCATGTTCCGCTATTCCCGCGCCGTTCGTGGCTCGTCGTGACTCTGATCGCCGCGCTCGTGGCGGCCGAGGCGGCATTCACCTGCTTCATCCCCCTCAGCATTCGCTATTTCATCGAAACGGTGATGAAAAAACACGACCAGATAGCGCTCTGGTCGCTCCTCACCGTAATTGCCACCGCGCTTGCCGTCACCCTCGCGGCAGGTTTCGTCCGCGACTTCCTCTTCGCCCGCCTCCGCAGCCGTTCTCTCGCGCTCGTGCGGCAAAGCATGTTCCGGCGCCTCCAGAATCTCTCCATGCGGTTTCACGCCGCGCTCGACCGCAGTCAGATGCTCGACCGTTTTTCCTCCGACCTCGCAACCGTGGAAAGCGCCTTCTCTCTGGTCATCTCCTGGGGCTTGCTCCCCCTCTCGACGGCTCTCATTGCCACCGGCCTGATGCTGTGGCTCGACTGGCACATCGGAATGGTCGCGCTGGTTCTCTGGCCGTGGGCCATACTCGCTCCGCGCATCCTGACGCCGCGCTCCGTGCGCGCCGGCAACGAATCCCGCAACTGCGAAACGGGCGTCTTGAGTGTGCTGGAAGAGAGCCTCTCGGCCCACGCGTTAATCCGCGCTTTCGCGATTGAACACCTCGGCGCAGCCGCTTTCCGCACCCGCAATGAGGCCCTCGCGCGCAGCGCCATGAAAGCCGGCTTATTCAGCGCCTTCGCCGAACGTTTCACGGCGGCGGGAATTCTGCTCGAACAGGTATTAGTCCTCGGTCTCAGCCTGTGGCTGGTCTTTTCCCACGCCATGACGCTCGGGACCCTGGTCGGCCTGCAGATGCTTGCCGCCATTCTGGGCACGTCACTGCTGTACCTCGTCGAATATCTCCCGGAACTGTTGCGCGCGCAGGAAGCGCTCGGTTCTATCCGGGAAAGCCTTCGCGAGACCGGCGAAGTGATCGATGCCCCCGATGCGAGAGTCCTCGGTGGCTTCAGCTCCGAGATCGTCTTCTCCGAGGTCGGGTCCAGAGGTGACTTGGAAGCGGGTTACGATGAGCTGCCCGCGCCGCTTCACAGCGCGCTGATGGGCGTGAACCTCCGCATCCCCAAAGGAAGCTACGCGGCGTTCGTGGGCGCAAGCGGCTCCGGAAAAAGCACCGTCCTGAACCTCCTGATGCGCTTTCACGATCCTGCAAGCGGTCGCGTCACAATCGATGGCTACGACCTCCGCCAGGTCACCCAAGCCTCGCTCCGCGCCCGCATGGGTGTTGTTTTGCAGAATGGTTTTGTCTTCAATTCCACCATCCGGGAAAACATCCGGATGGGCCGCCCCGCCGCGCCGGAAGAAGCCATCGCCGACGCCGCGAAAGATGCCGGTCTCTACGACTTCGTGCAGACCCAGCCCCTCGGCTTCGACACGCCCGTCGGCGCGAACGGGATCGTGCTTTCTTCCGAAATGGTGCAGCGCGTCGCGCTCGCAAGAGCCATTCTCCGCAAGCCGCCCATCCTCCTTCTCGACGAAGTATGTTCCGCCCTCGATCCCGCCGAAGAGCTTTCCGTCAACCAAACCCTCGATCGAATCGCGGATACGACAACGCTGATCTCGCTGACGCACCGCCTTGCCTCGGTTACCGGAGCCAGCCAGATCTTCGTCTTCGACCAGGGCCGGGTCGTAGAGCAGGGCAGCCATTTCGAGTTGATGGCGCTCGACGGAACCTATGCCGATTTGTGGCGCAAGCAGGCCGGTTTCCGCTTTTCGCCCGATGGCAGGCACGTCGATGTGGATGCGCAGCGCCTCAAAAGCATCCCGATACTCGAGAAGCTCTCGGAGCCGATCCTTGCCGAACTCGCCCCGTTCTTCGCCACAGAAACCTTCGAGCCCGGCCGCGATATCGTATGCCAGAATGATCCCGGTGACAAGTTCTACATCATCGCGCGCGGCAAAGTGGAAGTCTGGCGAACTGAAGAGCAAACCGGCAGAAGCCTCTGCGTGAACGTCCTCCACGACGGCGATTTTTTCGGTGAGATCACGCTGCTCACCGGTTTCCCCCGAACCGCGACCGTACGAACCATTGCGGTCACCACCTGCATTTCGCTCGAACGCGGCCAGTTCACGAAATTGATCGACCGCTTTCCGGAGCTGAAACGCGAACTGTCGGAAACCGCCGTGCATCGCCTGCGCGAATCGAGCAAATTGGCCGCAAACGCAGCCCACCCCTGATCTCCTGCCAAAATGATCTCCTGCCACAATTTAACCCGAAAGTTCGGCGACTTCACCGCCGTCGATTCCATCTCGCTCGAAGTGGCGAAAGGCTCCATCTGCGCCGTGCTCGGTCCGAACGGAGCCGGGAAGTCCACTACCGTGAGCATGCTCACAGGTCTTCTCGCTCCAACTTCCGGCAACGTCACCGTGTGCAATATCGACGTGGCGCTGGACCCTGTCGCCGCCAAACGAAAAATCGGCATGCTGCCGGAAGACCTCGGTCTGTTCGACGACCTCACCGTCGAAGAACATCTGGAACTCACCGGCGAAATCTACGGACTCGCCGCGCCTGTCGCCCGCGAGCGAATGGAGCGCCTGCTGATGGTTCTCGGACTGAAACCCGGACGCCGCACCTTCGCGCGCAGTTGTTCGCACGGTATGCGTAAGAAGACCGCGTTCGCCATGGCGCTGTTGCCAAATCCGGAAGCCCTGTTTCTGGACGAGCCGTTTGAAGCGGTCGACCCGGTAACTTCCGCCGTTATGGCGGGCGTACTCCGCAAAGCCGCCGCGCGCGGCGTAACGGTATTCCTCACCTCTCACGTCCTGCCCACCGCCGGACGGATTGCCGACCAGTTCATCATCATTCGCAGCGGTCGGATCGTCCTGAACTCCACCGCCGCCGATTTGCCGAGGCCCATCGAAGAGCTCTATTTCGAGCTCGCCGAAGCGCCCGTGTCGGACGATCTGGAATGGTTGGGTTGCGGGACAGCCGGCGAGTCAAGGTGAGCGGCCTGCACAGAGCTCGCACAATCCTGAAGTGGCTGTGGCGCACGGCAAAACGCAATCGAAGCACGTTTTCGTTTGCCGGCAACAATATCACGATCACCGCCTTTGCGTTCGCGTTCATGCTCGACGGGCCAGTGGCGGCCGGCCTGTTCATGATCATGGGCGTTATCGTCCTGCTGCCCCTCAGTTCAGACCCCCTACAGGCGATTCCGCGCAGCCGTTTGCGCATCTGGCCGCTGGAGATCCGCGAACGCCGATTGCTGCGGCTCATCAGCCCCTGGCTGAACCCGATGACGTGGATCGTTCTGGCGCTGCTGCTGTGGAAGCGCGTCTCGATGGGCATCGTGGTGCTGGCTGCGGGAATCCTGGTCACGGGATTTCTGACGTCGGCAAAGGCAACGGGCCGCGGCTCCATCTGGCGTGCGATACCGCGTTTTCCCTCGCCGCTGAACCACCTGATCCGCAAGAACCTGCGCGAAATGCTTTCCACGCTCGATTTTTGCTGTGGCGGATTGATCGCCATTGCCGGTCTGCTGTGGCGCGCGGGCGGCCTGCTTCCGCCTGCGGCGTTTTTCCCGATGACGATCGTCTCCATGCTCGCAATATCCACGTGCGCGCTGACCCTATTCGGTCTGGATGGAGCGGCGGGGATGACGCGCTACCGCCTGATGCCCCTGCGCGGCTGGCAGGTCCTCATCGCCAAGGACGTGGCCTTCCTGGTGATGGCGTTCATCCTGGCCCTGCCGCTGTCGATCCCCGGTGCACTCGGCGCGGCCTTCATGGCGCTGGCGGTAGGACACAAAGCATCGGTTGGCTCGCCTCGCCACCAGGCGCGCTGGAGATTTCAGGCCGGCCCGTCTGTGGGCGACGCCCTGTTTCAAATCATCCCGATGACCATGGCGGGCGCGGCGGTAGTCTATGAAACTCCGTTCGCGCTGCTGCCCTGCATCGCTCTATGGGCGGGCTCGCTGTGGTGGTTCGGCCGTGAAATCGACCGCACCTGGTATTAGTGGCGCACGCACTCGTGCGGCTCGCCCAGCAGAGCGGAGACTCATCTCGACGCCGACTTCAGGTAACCCAACAACCGCCGAATGTCGTCTTAACTCCAACATGATTCGCACTAGTAACTTAGTAGCTGCGTCGATTCTCTCAACCGTCACCTGGTGCGGACTGGCCCAGGAACCCCCAACCGCGCCGCATTTCGAAGCCGAGTCTGTCAAGGTTGCACCGTTTATTTCGGGTCAGAGCCGAAGTTTAAAGGGAGGCCCGGGGAGCAGCGATCCGGGGCGAATCACCTATACCAGGGTTTCCCTGGTCCAAATCTTATCGAAAGCCTATGGTGTGCAGCCGGACCAGATAACGGGACCCAAATGGATCGGCGACAACTCGAATTTGTTCGTAATTGTCGCAACCATGCCGCCGGACACCGACGAAAAGCAGTTTCAATTGATGCTCCAGGATCTGTTAGCGAACCGGCTCCACCTCACACTTCATCACGAGACGAAATCTTTCCCTGGTTATCAGTTGACTGTTGCGAAGGGCGGCCCGAAATTGAAGGAGTCGCCTTCCGCAGGCGATCCGCCTCCTGTCGGCAGAGGTATGACAATCGGCCCGGACGGAAATTTGCAGCGCACGGGACCCGGCGTCTCCGCGATGTATCTCAGGGGCGCTGAACGTACAGTCTATAAGGAACGCACTATAGACGCTCTCGTCTCAGGGCTTGGGGCGATGATCAATCTCTCGATCGGAGCGAACGCCGGGTCACCAATTCCCGTGGTTGTGGATAAGACGGGTTTGACGGGGAAGTATGATTTCAACCTGAATTTTTCCTGTGCCGTTCCGTCCTGTTCCACGTCTCCCCACGCCCCGTCTGGTCTGGCGCCTCAGGTCAGTTCCGATCCCGCGCCCGCCTCTTCTCAGGATGATCCCACCGGCATCCCGAATCTGTTCGTTGCGCTGGAAAGGCAACTCGGGCTGAAACTGGAAAAGACAAAAGATGTCGCAGTCGACGCGCTCGTAATCGACCACGTAGACAACACTCCGACTGAAAATTGACCTCCGCCTGGTCTTAGCTCCGCGCTAAAATCAACCATGCCCAACCTGACGTGGCCCCGCCTGATCCTTTGCCTGGCCGCTCTCGCCGGCGCGCAACTCAGCGCGGAAATACGCACGCTGACCATCCTCCACACCAACGATCTCCACTCGCGCCTGAGTCCGCTCGACAACCATCACGGAGGCTTCGCGTACCTGGCCTCCGCCATTCGCCACGAACGCGAAGGTTGCGTCGATTGCATCCTGCTTAACGCCGGCGATCTCGCGCAGGGCTCGCCCGTTTCCACCATCTACAAGGCGGTGCCCGTATTCGAAATCGCCAACATGTTTGGCTTCGACGCCGCGACTCTCGGGAATCACGATTTCGATTACGGCTGGCAACAGGCGCAGCAGTTTGTCGCTATGTCGAAGTACCCCATCGTGACCTCCAACATAGTCAATAGCGCGAACCAGCTGATAACCCCAAAACCCTGGGTCATCCTGAAAGTGAACGGTCTGCGCGTCGGCATTATCGGTGCAATGACGAACGATCTCCATATACTGCAATTCCCGATCATGATGGGCGACTACCACACAATCCCGTCAGTCGAAACCGTCCGAAAGTATGCCGCCGAACTCAAGAGCCAGTGCGACCTCATCGTTCTCGTCGCTCATATCTCAGGTCCCGAGGAGCAGGCGTTCCTGAAAGAGCCCGACGTTCCCGTCATCGTTTCGGGTCATCTCCATACGGGCCTCGATCATGAATTGTCGAACGGTCATCATGTCCTGGTCAGGGTGAAAAGCTACGGCGAAGAACTCGGCCGCCTGGAACTCAAAGTGGATACGGAGACGAAAGCGCCGGTTTCCTGGACATGGAAAAAGATCGTGATCGACGATGCCACCATCACGCCCGCGCCGGATGTCGCGGATCAGGTGAAAATCTGGGAGGACAAGGTTTCGGCGGTGGTAGACCAGCCGATCGCCATGTCCGATCGGCAGCTCTCGAAGCCGGAAGTGAAAGGTCTTCTCGAACAGGCAATGAAAGATGCGACTGGCGCCGATTTTGCGTTCTTCAATTCCGGCGGAGTGCGGGACATTCTTCCGAAGGGCCAACTGTTGCTCCGGCATGTCTGGAATATCATGCCGTTCGATGACAGGATCGTATATGGCACGTTCAAAGGCCGCGACCTTCCGGCGGTGATCACAGCCGGGCATCAAATCGACCCGGATAAGGATTACAAGCTGGCGGTCTCGGATTTTACGGCAGCGAATCAGGAATCGGCCGAGAATCTGCGAACCACGGGCTTGCAGTTTCCCGGCGACGCGGGTCTGCTGCGCGACGCGTTTGCGGATTTAATCCGCAAACGCAAGGTCATCGAGTAGTGACATTCCATTTTTTCAGCCAGAGGAACAATGTCAGCAGCGCCCACAACTGGTAGCCCGCATTGATGCGCCTTGCCTTGTGGTCGTCCACTAACTTCCGGATCGCGGCCTCGTCGAACAAGCCGGTATCGCGAACCGCCTTCGAATTCACCGTATCTTCAAAAATCGGCAACAGAGGACCACGGAACCATTCATGGGCTGGAATATCCAGCCCCGCCTTCTTCCGCTTCAGAATTGTGGCTGGCAACTTGTCGCGCATCAGGCTTTTCAGAATGATCTTCTGCCTCGAACCATCAATCTTCAACCGCTCCGGCAATCGCGCCGCAAACTCCACGATCCGGTGATCGAGCAGCGGCGGCCGTACCTCCAGAGAATGCGCCATGCTCATCCGATCCACCTTGCAAAGCAGATTGTCCTGTAGGTAGTAGTGCTGATCGAGCAGCAGATACCGATTCAGAAATCCAATCTCGCGTGCCGACGGCAATCCCTTACTGAGCCTCCGCAAATCATGAAAGGGAAGAGTGGGAAGCACGGCTTCTTTCTGCTCACGTGAAAAAGAGCCATTCCAGAAAAGATGAGCCTCGTCGGGATGGAGCAGTGAACCTTCGAGCCCTCGCTTCACCTTGTACTCGAAGCCGATCTTGTCGTCCGATGCGGGCAACAACGCATGCGCGGCGGCAAGGGCAGCCTTCCGAAACACCGGAGGCACAGCGCGCAAACCGCGAGCCAGCGCGTCCGCGCGATAAGTCAGATAACCGCCGAACAATTCATCTCCGCCTTCTCCCGAAAGAGCGACCGTCACGTCCCGGCGGCTCATCTTCGAAAGGAACCAGACCGGCAACGCACCCGCGTCGCCCCCCGGCTCGTCCGAATAGAATGCGAAGTCCTCAATCGCGGAGACGATTTCCGAATCGCGGTTCAGCTCAAACTCGTGGTGCTCCGTGCCGTAGATGCGGGCGATCTCGCGGAAGTAAGGGCTTTCATCGCAGGACTTTGACTCGAAAACCATCGAGAACGTCTTGATCGGCCCCGCGCCCAGTTCGGCGGCGTAATGCAGCAGCGTTGAGGAATCGATCCCGCCGCTCGACCAGACGCCGAGCGGTACGTCGCTCACCAATTGCTCTCTAACGGACTCCCGCAGCAGCCGGTCGAGTTCCTGGCGTGCGTCGTCTTCAGTGATCGCGGCGTCGGGGGCGAACTCGAGTTTCCAGTAGGGCGTGACCTTCGAAACGCCGTCGCGCCACTCCAGATAATGGCCCGATGGCAGCTTCTCGATGCCTTCAACCAAAGTTCGAGGGCTTGGCACGTAAAGCAATGAAAGGAAATCGCTCAGCGCATCAAGATCCAGGCGGCGCGTCACCGCCGGATGTTCAAAAATAACCTTCAGTTCCGAGCCGAAAACGATATCCCGGCCGAGGTGACGGATATAGAGGGGCTTGATCCCCAGCCGGTCACGACCGAGCACCAGCCGCCGATCCCGCTCCGACCAGATCGCCATCGCGAACATCCCCCGCAGCCTCGCGAAGCATCCGGTATCCCATTCGAGGAAGGCGCGCAACGCGACCTCGGTATCGCAATCGGAGCGGAAGGTATGGCCGAGCGATTCCAGTTCGCCCCGCAGTTCACGGAAATTGTAGATCTCACCGTTGTAAACGATAACGGTTTGACCGTCTTCGTTTTCGATCCCGGAACGCACTGGCTGTTCGCCGCCATCGAGGTCGATGACCTGCAGGCGAACCGCTCCGAGCGCAATCCCGGGTGATGTGTAACAGCCCTGCTGATCCGGTCCCCGGTGAATGATCGTCGCCGTCATCCGGCGAATCAGGGAGTCATCCGCATCGCCGGAACTATTGGTAAATCCTGCGATGCCGCACATTTCGTAATGTCAGGAGGTGACCGGGCTTATTCGGCGCCGCCACCGCCGCCGACGTTGCTCCAGCCGCTGCCGAGGGGATCGGCGCCAGTGGAAGGAGCCGCGTGCAGAATCTGGTCCACGCCCGCCAGCACCATCATGGCCGCGAAGCTCGAAGAATCCGGTGAACTGGGTCCCGAGACGATAATCGCTTCACCCGGCTTTAGATCCGCAACCTTGACATCTGGTTGCTGATCCACCAGGCTCTGGATCTGCGCGGCGCCACCGCGTGCGCGTCCACTACGACCACCGAAGCCGCTGCCACCGGGTGCGCCGCCGCCAGCCTGGCCTCCGCCGCCGAAGCCGCGTCCACCACCACCGCCAGCACCTTCACCCGCGCCACCACCGCCGCCCCGGCCCGCTCCTCTGCCAGCACCCTGGAAAGACGGATTCACAATCCGCGCGATCATTAATGCGGTGGGGTCGTCGAGCCGCTTTACTTCGGCTTTCGGTCCCACCGTGATCGTAACCGGCTTCTTGGCCGTATCGATCGCAGTGATCAGCCCGGTTGCCGGATCGATCGACTTGATGGTCGCACCGATCTGTTTGATCGCGTCGGCGGCCAGATCCGTCACTTTGATTTCCGTTACATCGGCATTCTTCGAACCGAGGACGCGGAGATGGTCTCCCACCTTGATTGCTGACCCGTCGGCCCTTTCATAATCGAAGCTCTTGTCGCTGAAGCGCTGGTAGCTGACCGCTCCGCTGAGGTCGAGCGTGACGTCGCGATCAGGCGCGCCTGCGGCGCCCCTCACCTTCATGGTGATCTTCTTGCTGGCCGGATCGACGGTTTCGGCCAGGCCGGAGACTGCCGTCTTCCATTCCTCCGCCTTCGCGGCGTTTTCCTTCGCGATGTCCGACGCGCGGTTTACATAAATGTAACCCGCCGGGAGTCCTGTCAGATCTTTGGTCTGGGCGCGCGCCAGAATGTGGTCGCCTGCGCCGATATCCTCCGGCTTGAGAGGAGTGGCTTTCTTCGTATCGGCTTCGCCGGGAGGCAGTTCCATCACCTTTGTGAGGTTGCTGAATTTCACCGTGGTATCGCCGGTTTCCGTCTTGATCGAAATCACCTTGGCCGCAAGGTCGACCTTTGTAATCGTGCCCTGAACGGTGGTGTATACCGAGGGGGCGGGAGCCTGCGCTCTGGCGGCATTCTGCAACAGACCGGAAAAAGCGATGAGCGGCAGTGCCAGCAATGCCGTGTGTCGAGCAATTCGCATAGCACCAGTATAGGCCGTATATTGGCGTTTGTAGTAACGGGCGTTCGGTGCCTTCTGTAAAGATTTATTACGATGCGAATGGATGCTGAACCCTGAACGGGCGCAGCGTTTCCCGAACCGGAGTCGTCAGGTTCGGGCTTTGCGTGAACCGCCGCAGCCGAGCCAGCGTTTGGATGCTCGCCGCCGTGTCGCGGTCCGCCTGTCTGCGCGTCGCTGTCTCAAGTCCAACGCAGGTCCAAAGCATAGCAACGGCGACCGTTAAGGCGACCAATCCCGGCTTCGTAATGGCAAATATCCGCAGCGGCATTGCATGGGAATGTGCAACCTGCATTCCAACCCGCGATCTGCTGGAAACAAAGGGGTTGACAAGCTCCACTAACAGGAATATTGACCGAATCCGGTCACTTCTGTGAAACACCGGACACACCTGATCGGTAGTCCTTACTTGGCCGAGGCCACCACGAGATCCGGAAACTGGCCCGTGATCTTCGGCTTCGGCTTGCCATCAGGGTACGGAGTCATCAGGATGCTCAGGTCCAGATCCGCCGTCTTGTCTCCAAGACGCACAATCAGCTTCTTCAACGAGGGGCCCGTGAGAACGGTGTCGAAAACCGCATGCCGCGGCGTGCGGATCTCAAGCGCCAGATTCCAGCCGCCCTTTTTCAGCGTTGCGGTGGATCCGTTCAAAGAGACGTCGGTGTCTATAACCATTCCCCACACCACATCCACCGGTTGCGCGGACCGCACCACATCGTGTACCAGCACAGCCTGCTTTTGCAGGATTCCCGCGCGGCGAATCCACTGGTGAAGCCTGTTCCCGTTGGATTTGCTCAGATCGATCTGAACCCAGCTCATGTCGGCGCCAAACTCCTGATGAGTGATGGCGGCCTCGGCGCGCGGGTCCTGATTTTCGTTGTCGATCAACAGGGTATTATGCGATTCCGTCCGCGTCACCCACGATGGCTGCGCCGCGCCGGTCGCAGGTGGCGGCGGCATGTCGCCGAGATCGGGATCGACGGCCCATCGAACACCGCCGGCGTCCAGCACAAAGCTGCCTAGATCGAGATGAGCGCGGCCCGCCTTGTTGTCGCCGCCTTTCACCGCCAGATAAACAGCATTCGAATCCTCCCAGGAGCTACGGAAGGATGCCATCTGCACGCTGTGAAACACGGCGTCAAGCGGCCACGAAGGCGGTTGCGGAATCTTGGTATCGCGTTCGAACCACGCCAGATCGAGCGGATCGGCGTGCGGGCTGCGTTCCGCCTGTTTCTGCTCGATCCACGCAAGGGTGGGACTACCGAAACGCTTCGACATCCAGAACAATTCGGGAGCAGTGCTCGGATCTTCCGGTGCCCCGGGGAAACTGAAGGTACGGTTGGCGGGGCCCGTTGTATAGACGCGGAAGCGGCCGGCGCGGTCGAAACCGCGCGCGGCGCTGAGGCCGCTGTCCGAGCCGACGGCCGTCCCGAGCGCGGAAAAAAGCAGGCACGCGTAGCGCATGGCGTACTCGGCATTGGCCGGCCCTTCCGGCCACGAGCCTTCCGAGCCAAACGACTGCATACCGTGCGGCACGGATTCGAGGACACCGCGCAGGATCGCGCCGCTCTTATCGGGAACATCTTCGGCGACAGCGAGCGCGCCAATGCCAAACGCGGCGTTGCAGACCAGATTCCAGTGGGGCGGATGATTTCCGCCCCACGCGCCAGGGTGCTGGTAGACGGGTATCGCCTGATCGAGCGCTTTCGAGACGATAGCGTCGCGAATGGTGCCGCGTTCTTCCGGGGTCAGCGCGTTGTAAAGCCAGTCGTAACCGATCGCAAAGGCGAAGGTCATCTCGGCGGTATCGATGAAGCGACCGGGATTCCAGTCTTTGAACGCGGCGGCGGCGTTCATTTCGAGCATCGCGCGGCGGAGCCAGGGGGCGCGGCCGGAGAGACGGTACATCAGCGAGAGGGAGGTGATGCGGTCGATGGCGCGGCGCGTCTGAATCTGAAGGCGCGGGCCGACCAGCTTGTATTCGACGGGCGGAATCGAGAGGATGCGGTCGCACTCTTTTTCGAGGTCGGCGTAGATGCGTTTGGCGAGGGTGTTTTCGCTGACCAGAAGGCGGATGCGATCGAAATCCGCATCGAGCAGGAGGATGCGCGGATGGACAGTGCGCAGTTGGTGGAGCAGGTCGGAGTCGGGTGGCGGGGCTGCCGGATTTGTCGGAGTTTGCGGGGTTTGGGCTGGGTTTTGCGCAGCGGCGGTGTTCGCGAAAACTCCGCCGAGGGCCACATAGCGCAGTAAATTTCTGCGCGTGATGTTGTCAGCGACTTCCCGCGCGCTCATATCTGTTGCAACCCTCTGAATACTATCCTCTCTTGTTAGACAGTTTGGCACAACCGGTCAGACTTCAACCAGATCTTTTGGCGTCGGCGTCAGGATTTCGCACCCGGTGTTCGTGACCAGCACGGTGTCTTCAATTCGGATTCCGCCCCAACCTTCCAGATAAACTCCCGGTTCAATCGTAATCGCCATACCCGGTTCCAGTTTTGTCTTATCGCTCTGGCCGAGGCGCGGGGCTTCGTGTATTTCGAGGCCGAGTCCGTGACCCGTCGAATGCACGAACTCGCGTTCGAGTCGGTAAGTTTTCAGAGTGCGGCGCGCGGCGCGGTCGATCGCGGCGGCGGTTGCTCCCGGACGGACCGCCGCAATGGCCGCCAGCTGCGCTTCCAGGACTGCGCGGTAGGCACGTTTGTATTTGGGCGTCGCGGGTCCGACGTGCACCATGCGCGTCATGTCGCTCGCATAGCCGTCGAGGAACGCGCCCATATCGATCAACAGCATGCCTGGGCCAATCTTCGACGCGCCCGGCCGGGCGTGGGGCAGAGCCGCGCGTTTTCCCGCCGCCACGATGGTGTCGAACGCGGGTCCATCTGCGCCGAGTTTGCGGCTCTGGTAGTCGATTTCGGCGGCGAGTCTGGTTTCGCTCATGCCTGGTTTGAAACGCTTCAGCGCCGACTCCAGCGCTTGTGAATTAATATCGACGGCGGCGCGGATAAGCGCGATTTCGCCATCGTCTTTGATCATGCGTAGCCGCGCGATCAGAGCTTCCGCAACGGGGAGCAGGCGAGCCCTTGATGGCAGCGCCTTTTTCAGCGCTTCCATGCGCGCGACGTTCAGGTACTCGGGCTCGAAACCGACGCGGGACACGCGGGTGCGCGCGATTTCCGCCATCACCTGTTTCGTCAGCGGTCCTTTGGCGATCCGGATGGAACAGTTCACCTGTTGCTTCGATTGCACGGTATAGCGCGGATCGGTGAACAGCACTGTGTTTCCGTCTCGAAAGACAAGGACATTGGCGCTGCTGCCGGTGAAGCCGGTCAGGTAGCGGACATTATCGAGGCTCGTAACGAGAAGAGCGTCCAGCTTCAGTGCGCTGACCTGCTGCGCGGCGAGTTCGCGGCGCTTTTGTTCGGGGGTAAGTGTGGGCATGGCGATTAGGGCAGCAGGATCAGTTTGCCGGCTGTCTTCCTTCCTTCGAGGTCGCGGTGCGCGTCGGCGGCCTGCGCCAGCGGATAGGTCCGATCAATTCGCAGTTTCAGCTTGCCGGCGGCAATCCAGTTCAGCACGTCGCCCGCGCGCCACTCCAGTTCTTCGCGCGTTGCCGCGTAATGCGCCAGGCTTGGACGGGTGAGAAAAAGCGAGCCCTTGCCGTTCAGCATGCCGGGGTCGAAGGGCGCGACCGCGCCGCTCGATTGTCCGAACAGGACCATCATGCCGCGCGGACGAATTGCGTCGAGGCCTTTGAGGAATGTGGTCGCGCCTACGGAATCGTAGATCACATCGACACCGCGTCCGTTGGTGATGCGTTTGACTTCTTCTACGAAATCCTGGCGGGTGTAGACGATGACCTCGTCGGCTCCGGCCTGTTTCGCGATGGCAGCTTTTTCATCCGAGCCCGCGGTCCCGATAACGGTGGCTCCGCGCATCTTCGCCATCTGAACGATGAGACCGCCAGCGCCGCCGGCCGCTGCGTGGACCAGAGCGACATCGCCCTGCTTCAGGGGAAACGTGGAGTGCGTCAGATAGTGCGCCGTCATGCCCTGGAGCATGGCCGCGGCGGCGGTAGCGAATTCGACGTTATCCGGCAGTTTGACCAACTGCGCGGCGGGAACGAGGGCGTACTGCGTGTACGATCCGCGCACCATGGCGTAGGCGACGCGGTCGCCAGGTTTGACGATCTCGACGCCTTCGCCGACGGACTCCACAACGCCCGCCGCTTCGCTGCCTGGGGTGAAGGGCAGATCGACCTTATAGAGGCCGATGCGGAAATAGACGTCGATGAAGTTGACGCCGGTGGCCGCGACGCGCACCAGGGCTTGTCCGGCGGCGGGTGTCGGAATGGGGGCGTCCGCAAGTTTGAGTTCTTCGGGACCGCCGATTTTGGTTACCTGAATGAGTTTCATGGGATCAGAATGACGCTTTCATCCGGAGGAAGCGGCGAAAATGTGCCAGTCCGGCATATAACAAGAGATAGAGAAGGGCGAACGGAAACGCGAGCAGTCGGCCGAGGGTGCGCACGGCTCCGGCGCCGGAGAGGCCGGCGCGTACCAGCACGAAGCCGCGCATGGCTTTGAGATTTTTGCGATTCAGCCAGAAATAATCGCCATTTTCGTTGATGACGAAAAACTTTGCGGGGACTTTCGCGGCCAGCCACCATTTCCACTTGTTCATGACGGGTTCGGCGGCGCAGATCATGCCCGCGTAGGCGTAATCGCGGGTGCGCAGTTCCTGTTGCAACTGGCGGCGGAGCTCGGAAGTGCCGTAATCGGCGACGTGAAACACCCTGGTGGTAGCGTTGAGTCCGGAGGGTAAGCCCGCATAGCAGGTTACGAGGTCGATCGGCATTCCTTCGCCCCATCCCGATTGAAGGTGGGCGATAGTGCCTTCGAGGATGGAGCGCGAGCCACTTTCGATCAGCAGAATGCGGGTGCCGGTGGGCGGGGCGAGAGTGAAGACCCATCGCATTAGTGGTGCACCCCGGTAGCGAAGAGATGGAAGCGGCGCGGCATTGCCAATCCCAGATTTAGCACAGTGCGGAGTGGTTGGGTGGTTTGGGCGACGAAAGAGCGGGGAAGTGGGTGCTTCGCAAAAAGAGAGGAACGAAACCAGTTTGGGTTTGTTGGTGAGGAAGGGCGGTCTGGAATCGAATTTCATAAGACGAAAAAACGAACCCAGTTTTAAGTTAAGTTGTGCGTTTGCAATGGGTGTGGTTGTGGGACAGGGCGGCGCCGGCACCGGTTCGGAGTCGAATTTATCAAAATTACAAAACGAACCCAAATGCGCACCGGGTAGCCGTCGCGCCCCTGAGCCGTTACGCTGACGACAGAGGTTGGAGCGGTGAGGGGTGGCTGGGTGGTTTGGCCGGCGAAAGAGCGGGGAAATGGGTGCTTCGCAAAAAGAGAGGAACGAAACCAATTTGGGTTTGCTGGCGAGGAAGGGCAGTTCGGAGTAGAATTCAGCAAAACTAAAAAACGAACCCAATTGAAGCCTGAGTAGCCGTTGCGCCGGTTCGCATTTGATTTCCATAACTGGTCTTCCGGCTTAAGAAGTAGCACATCGGGAGGCGGGAAACAGGGCTCGTTTTTTGTAAGTTACAGATATTAATGGAAATAGAGATTGAAAATCGACAGCACTCACTTTTTGTGTTCCCTGAATGCCCCCAGCAGTTGACGGAAGGATTGTGGTTTGTATTTCCCGAAGCTCTCCTGGTCGACGTAAACGAAGTTACGGCCTTCGGGAGCGGATCACATTTGGCAGCCTCGTGACCTTTCCTGTCAAGACGAAACGGGCCGCAAGCAGCAGGAACCATCCCACAAGGAAAGGGGCCGCGGCGAGCTCGATGTCCTTCGGCAAAATACCGTCTGGCCGCCCGATGCCGCCCCATAGACACGGCAGTGCCCAAAGGGTGGAACAGAGTAACCACAGGCGTTTGAGCATGTCAGATTTCCTTTGCGCGTATCCTGCGACGCCGTATGAGTCTATCAGGGCTGGAGGGGAGAACTGAGAATGAGCGCGGTGCGCTTTAAAAGCAGTTTCTCTATTAAACGTAGACCGCTCCCTCGCGATGGCGGCACAGAACGGACTTGCGCGAGGTGGAAGAGGAGGGTAAGCGGAAGTTTGGCGTACCGCTCCTTCACAGTCGCGGCTCGGTGTGAAAATGCTCTCACAGCATTGACGAGCGTCAATCAGTTGGCGGAAGGCTCCTCGACGTGATCGACGATCAGGACTTCCATGTTTTGTTTCTGCGTTTCGATTTTCAGGTCGAGCTTGTCGCGAATGGCGGAGAACATGTAGTCCTGCGCGGCGAGCGGATCGGCGCGGCGCTCCTTGCTGTACTCGGTAAAATCCATGAGCTTGTTAATGTCGAAATCCCAGATCTTTTCGGGGAGGCCGGTTGCATCGATCATCGGCCGGTCCAGATTGCTCAGTTGTATGAGCGAGTGCATGAGGGCGTAAATTGTGGTTCCCGTAAATGGCCGCGGGCCGTTGGGATCTGGCGGAGGCGCCTGGTCGTCCTTGTGAAATTCTTTGAACTTCGGTCCGTCTTTGCCGAGTACCAGCGCATAGACCGGGACATTCGGTTTTGTCTCGCGATGCACTTTGAGCTGAAAGCGTTCGCCTAAAAGGGACTGCAGCATCTGTTCCATCTGTTCCGGCGTGGGTGTTGCATCGCCGTCGGATTTGGCTTCGATGTCATAGACCGTTCCTGCCGGTGACAGAGCCCAGGCAGGCAGGCCGATGATTTCGGTCGCGTTCAATCCGTAGGCTTCCATGACGAGCTCCTGCAGGTGGGCTCGTTCGGTAAAGCGATTGCCGGTTGGTATGACGAAGGGCGGGGCGTGATCGTAGCGCCGCATCATGAAACTGTTGGGAGCCATCGGGTGGACCTTGATGGAGGCTACTTCGAAGGTGAGGTGCGACGCTGGCGCGGAGTTGGGCGACGGGGCCGGGGTGGCTTGCGCCAGGAGTTGCGGCGCGGACAAGGCGAAGGAAGCTAACAGACCGATTGCGAGGAGTCGTGTGGCTGACATGGTAGTGGTACAGAGTGTACCAAACCATAAAGGCCGAGTCAAGGCAGGCGCAGTTCCACCAGGGCAATTCCAGCTGTCATCGCCGCGTTTCGCAAATTCGGCATCCGGCGTGGCGAGCGGCAAGCGACTTCGCTCGGCGAGTTCCAGGCAGGCGGCATCGTAAACGGTGAGTCGATGTCTGGTGGCCAATCGAATCACGGCGTCCCAAATACCCGGAGTCAGGGCCGGCTCGATGTGAATCGGCGGGATGGCCAGGTCGCGGGAAAATCGGGCGACCCCTTCATGACCTCAAGCGACCAGTGAGCCGGTACGATTGCGGCTTCGCCTTTGCGAAGCCGCTCCAGCAGACCTTCGGTTGCAGGAGTAGATTTGTCTTCAAAGCACCAGGGTAGCGTTGCCGAGGCATCGGCGATGAAGCCCACTTCGGGCCGGCCCGAGGCCATCAGTACTTGCGTCCCTCGTCAATCAGGTCGCCGATACGGAGAGCCCTCAACGTGACTCCTTTGCGCAATTCGCGGATATCGGCCACCGCTGCGGAGAGGCGCCGCCACGAGTTGCTCACCGTAAGGGTCGAGGGTCAGCGTAACAGGCATAGCTCGGTTTAACACCTTACGCGAAGTTTACGGCTTCAAAACCTGCGCGAAAAAATCGAGTGCGCGGGGATCTTTCGACTGGCCGAGCGCCGTCATCGCCCGCTTCCGCACAGCCGGATCGCGGTGGTTCTTTGCGAGATCGATCAGCATCGGGACGCCTTCGCCGTTCGGCATTTGCGAAAGCGCGGAGACGGCGCGCTCGCGGACTGACGAGTCGGGATCGTTGGCGAGCGAGTTTTGTATCGCATCCTTCGAGATCTGCGCCGCCGCTCTCTGCGCGAGCCAGAGAAGTGCCTGACCGCGAAGGTGCGGGTCTTTGTCATTGCGGGCCGCTTCGATCACGAGCGGCATGCCGCCGGGATCCTTGCTTTGCGAGAGCGCTAAGACAACACGGTCGCGCACGTCGGTGCTCGGGTCGGACGCCAGCATGCGTTTCAGGGTTGCGACTCCGTGCGCGCCACGCAATTGCCCGAGCCATAATGCCGCGCGCTTGCGCACTTCGACGGGTTCGGTCAGGGCGGTCATTTCATCGAGCGCCTGATCCGCGGCCGCGCCCTGATGGAGCGCGATCATCGTGATCGCGGTGTCGCTGTGACGGCCTGTCGATTGCGATTTCAGCCACGTGAGGCTCTCGGCTGCCGGCACGCCGGTGAGCCAGTAGAAGGGGAGACCGCCGGCGTCGAGATGGCAATCGGGGGAACTGACGCGGAGTTCACCGGGCTGACCGTTCTCGACTCGAATCAGCACGACGAGCGCGATTTCGCCTTCCAGCCGGACGGGCGCGCCGGGCGCTCTGCCGCTCTCGTAATAGCGGTCGTTATTGTTGTAATTCCAGGAGCACACCTCGTTGTGCTGGCCGGGGACGATGGGCTCGGAATACGCAGCCCAGAGCGGACCTGCGCCGAGTTGCGCGAGCTGGGTGGCGAGGGTGCCGGAGAATGCGCGGGTTTCGAGCTTCGCGTTGTCGATCGTGGGCTGTTGGGCGAGCAGGGCGGTTGCGAGGGTAAACAGAATGGCGGCGGTTTTCATAGTGATTAGTTCTCTGTCGGTTTGTCGAGATTGTCGATGACGATGATTTCGACCGGGCCTTTGGTTGATTCGAGTTTCAGGCCGAGTTGTTCCTGCAATGCCGTGAACAGCGACGGCTCGGTGGATTCGGCGGTGGGGTTGGGAGCCCATTCGAGCTCAAGATCGTAGTCGCCGGTGAGTCGGGTGTTGTCGATTACGAGTCGATCCAGACGGCCGCCCAGCAGGTTGGCGAGATTCGCCATGGAAGCATTGACGGACCGGATGGAAGATCTGCCCGCGTTGTTGGAGATGTTGGTGGAATTGTCTCCTCCGCCGGTGTGCGCGGTCAGCTTCGTGCCGCTCCTTAAAACGACAAGCGAATAGACCGGCAGCTCTTTGGTTTCGCGATGATACCGGAAACCGAAACGATCGGCGAGCAGGGCCTGAAGGTAGGGCTGTAGTTCTTTGTCGTTCAGATCCTTCGAAGTGCCGGTTTTTGCGTTGACGTCGTAGTTGTCGCTGGTCAGCCAGCCGGGGCCGCCGGAAATCTGAAAGGCTCTCACGCCGAAGGCCTGCTGAATCAGCGAACCTGCGTTGATATTTTCCGCTCTCAGGCTGCCGGGGTTGGTGCTTTCGGTGGATCTGCCGCTGCCGCTGATGTTGGGCTTGACGGAGACGACTTCGAAGGAAGGCGACTGCGCGTACGCGGTGACGGCGAGGAGTAGTGCGAGCGTGAGGCGAGTCAGCGTCATGGGATTCGGACATCTGATAGACGACCCGACGCCGATTCTGTTGGCCGCTAATTTTCCGAAGGCCGGTCTATGTGGTCGATCACGAGGATTTCGGTGGGTCCTTTCGCCGATTCGAGTTTGAGGCCGAGTTGTTCCTGAACGGCGGTGAAGATTGAGGGGTGGTCGATTTGCTCGTCGCGGCAGGGTCCGGTGTCGGGAGTCCAATCGAGTTGGAAATCGTACTTTCCGGGAAGGGCCGTTTGGTCGGCTACGTCATGTTCGAGTTGGAGGGACAACATGGTGGCGAGGACGGCGACGGTTACGCGTTTTCCGGTCATGTGGCCGCAAGTGGTGCGAGCCGTTGTGCCCGAGCCGTCGTCGTGCCGCGTCAGTTTTGAGCCGTTCTTGCCGATTTGGAGGGAATATACAGTGGATTCGCGCGTTTCTTTGTGAGACTGCAGGGCGAAGCGGTCGGCGAGAAGAGCGCGCAGGAGCGACTTTTCGGTTTCAAGGCCTGGGTTGGCGGGAGTCGCTGTTTTCGCGGCGATATCGTATCGCTCGGAGTCGAGCCATCCGGGCGCGTCCGAGATTTGGTAGTCTTTGACTCCGAAGGCGAGAATTATCAGGGCTTTTACGTTTTCGTTGGTGATGGTTAGTCTGCCGCCGGCGGTGCTATCGACATTCGAATCGGTGGCGCCGCTGCGATTCGGACGGATGGAAGCGACTTCGAAGGACTGTGGCGACTGCGGCTGCGCGACGCAGAGAGATGCCATCGCCAGGCTGGCGATCGTCGTGAAAAGCGGGAAGTTCGAAAATCTCAAGGCCTGCCTCAGGAAGGTAAACCGCCGATCATACCAATCGTTACCCTTGATGGAGGGCCTATTCAGTTTTCGGAGGGATTTTCCACGTGGTCGATGACGACGACTTCGACGGGGCCCTTCCGGGCTTCCAGTTTGAGCCCAAGTTGCTCCTGTACGGCGGTGGAAATCGAGGGAGCATCTGCGGAATTGGCTGTCAGGCTCTCGTCCGACGTAAATTCCAGATTGAGGTCGTATATTCCCGTCAGACCGGTCATGTCGAGTACAGGGCTACCCACATACCCATTTAAGGTACTTGCCAGCGCGGTCATGGAAATGTGGTGGGCTGTTATCCGATAACCCGATCTACCGCCCATTTCGGCGGCAGTGCCGTCATCGTTCACCTCGTGAAATTTTGGGCCGCTCTTTCCCGTGAGCAGCGCGTATACGGGCAGCTCTTTCGTTTCGCGATGGAGCTTCAGTCTGAACCTGTCTTCCAGCAGGGCCTGGAGCATCCGCATCGTCTGTTCATCCGATGCGTCGCCTGACGCCTTCGCGACGATGTCGTATCGGTCGGTTGAGAGCGGGTCCGAGCCTCCTGCCGAGAGCGGATAAACCTGCAGGCCGTACGCCTTTCTGATGAGACCTCTTACGGTGATGTTCGTATAGTTAATTCGCCCATGCTCGCCGGCCATGGAAACGCGGAGGGAACTGTCGGAAGGCGGGACCCGCTTGACCGAAGCTACGTCGAATTCGAGCCGCGCCGGTGACTGTGATTGCGCGCGGATCCGGGAAATACAAAGCAGACTGGCTAGTGCGAGAGCTAACGGGATAACGGCTGTTCTCATGGTGAATAGGACGACCAGTCCCCGGCCGCGTTAGCGATTAGTTTTCCGAAGCCTTCTCCGCGCTGTCGACGACGATGACTTCGCCGGGCCGCTTTGTTGCTTCGAGTTTGAGTCCGAGTTGTTCCTGCAGCGCGGTAAAGAGAGACGGGCTGGACGATTCCGCTGTCTGTGCCGGAGCCCAGACCAGCTTGAAATCGAATTCGCCCTGAAGACCGGTATTGTCGATAACGGTGTGCGCCAATTGCCGGCCGAGAGCGTTGGCGAAAAGCACCATCGAAGTTTTCGCGGCGTTCATGGTCAGGGTTCCGGAATCGTAAGAGGTGCCGACGGAAGCCCTGGCGTCGCCCGAATGCGCGGTCAGCTTCGGTCCGTTTTTCGCAACGACCAGCGAGTACACCGTGAGTTCACGAGTTTCCGGGTGAACCTTCAGTTGGAAGCGGTCGGCCAGGAGCGACTGGAGTAACGGCCGCAGCTCTTCTTCTTTGAGTTCTTCGGGTGTGTCGGCTTTCGCGGAGATGTCGTATTTCTCAGTTGTAAGCCAGGAGGGGCCGCCTGCGATCTCGTCGTCCTTAACTCCCCAGGCGAACTGGATCAGCAATTTCAGGCTGACGTTGTTCGCGACCAATCTGCCGCCGGGCAAGGTATTGAGCTTCGTGGTGCCATCGCCGGTCGGATTGGGTTTGATCGACGCGACTTCAAATTGCAGTGGCGACTGCGCTTTGGTGAAGGGAGAACCCATCGTCATCAGAACGACTGCGATTCCCGCGATGGCCAGGCTGCGCATTCAATTCTCCGAGGGTTTTTCCACGCTGTCGATCACGAGCACTTCGAGCGGACCTTTTTTCGATTCCAGTTTGAGCCCCAGTTGCTCCTGAACGGCGGTGAACAGGGAAACGCCGAGGGGATCGGCTGTTGTGGAATCGCCTGCGGCCGCTGCCGGCTCTGTCTCGCCTGGCGTCCACGCCATCGTGAAATCGTAGGCACCTTTGAGTCCCGTATCGTCGATGACGGGGCTGCCCAGGTAATGGCCAAGAGCGGTCGCGAACATCCACATCGGAACTTTCACGGCTTGTACACGGCCGCGGCTGGTACTTAGATTCAGCGGTTCGTCTCCCGCTTCTTTCAGCTTCGGCCCGCTCTTTCCGACGGACAACGCGAGAACCGGAAACTCCTTCGTCTCACGATGAAGCTTCAGAGCAAAGCGATCTGCCAACAACTGTTGCAGCATAGGCGCGAACTTGTCGGCGCTCAGGGCTGGACCATCCTCAGCCTTTGCGGTGATAGCGTAACTCGCCGAATTGATCCACGCCGGTCCTCCCGATAACTGCGACGGGAACACGTTATAAGCCCTCTGGATCAGTACGCGGAGAGTAATGCCGGATATGGTCAGGTTGCGGCGATTCGCGCTGACTGCGATCTGCGCGCAGCAAGCGGTCGGTGTCCCCACAGTCGGATCGGCCGGCTTGATGACGGCAACGTCGAATACTGGTGGCTGCTCAGCTGGCAGGGCCGCAGCAAGAGTCAGCAGGAGCGCTATGGTTCTCACGTTTAATTCTCCGAGGGTTTTTCTATGTCGTCGATCACGAGCACTTCGAGCGGGACTTTCTTCGATTCCAGCTTGAGCCCGAGTTGATCCTGCAGGGCGGTAAATATAGAGGTTCCGGAGGAGTCGACAGGAGCGGCTTTCTCGTCGGACGGGAGGGATTGTTCGGTTTCGCCGGGGGTCCACGTCATTTTGAAATCGTAGCTCCCCTTCAGACCGGTGTCATCGTGGATTGGCCGTCCCAGATACCGGCTCAGCGCGTTGGTCAGCATGGAAATCGAGACTGCGGATGCCTGTAATTGTCCGCGGCTGACGTTCAGGTCGGGGCTTGTTCCCGCGGCTGCCGCGAGCTTCGATCCGGATTTGTCGGGTACGAGCGCGTAACCCTGAAGCATCTTCGTTTCGCGATGAAATTTCAAAGCAAAACGATCCGCCAGAAGTTGCTCCAGCATGGACCACAGCTGGTCGCGGGTCGGTGGCGTGTCGCTTTCTACCTTCGCGACGATATCGAATCGCTCCGTATTCAGCCACGGAGGTCCCCCCGAGATCTGAGACTCCTGGAGCGCATAGGTTCTCTGAATGAGTTCCCCGGTAGTCAGGCCGGATACCGTGAGAGTTCGGTTGCCGGGTTGGATACCGATCCCCCGCTGCGGATTCGTCAGGTCAGCCGGTTTGATGACGGCAACGTCAAAGGCGGGCGGTTGCTGCGCGAGCGCCGACACGACGGCCAGCAGGATCACGGTGATTTTCATGGCTGGTTTCACGAGTCAGAAAGGCGTGTTGACGGGACCAGAAGGGCGTAGCTATCGCAGCGCGTCCACCGACCGCCGGCCGGAATCTCATTACTTCAGCAGCTCCATCATGTAATCCATCGCTTCTTTGCTGTCGCGCATGTCGCCGAGCCGTTCGACGATGTATCTCTTCATCGCCGGGTCGGTTTCCTTACGAGCGAGGTCGACCAGAGTCTTCGCGTCGCGTCGCCCTGTGAACCCATTGACGATTTCCTTTTTAGCCGAGGTGTCGGAGGCTGCGTAGAGCTCCAGCAAAGTTTCCGACGGTACGCTTCTGTCCGCTGCAAGTTGGCGAATTGCCGTGTTGCGCAGGTTAGCGTCTTTTTCCGTTTTGGCGATATTCAGCAACAAGTCGGTGGCGTGCGCCACCATCAGCGATTGCAGAATCGAAGTCTTCACGCGTGTATCTGCGGACGTGCCGTAAACACCGGCCAGCAACTGCTGGGCGTCCTTCGTTCCGGACATCCCCACGTACTGGATGGCGCGCAACTGCATGTCGGGATTGCCCGCGCCTTTCGCGTAGTCGGCGAGCACCTGCTGGGCGCGCTGCGATTTGCTGTGCGCCAGAACGAAGAGGGCATTGTCCTTGACGTTAGGGGCGCTGTTGCCCTTCAGAATGCCTTCGATGAGTGGAATCGCGCGTTCGGCGTCGGCGTTCATGAGGCTGTTGATCGCCAGGAGCTTGAGATCGTCGTTGCTTTCCTGGTTGGGTGAAACCGGCTGGCCGGCGTTCTGTTTGACTTCGGCTTCGAGAGCCTGGGCATCGTTCAGCCACGCGCTCGATGCGTAATCGCGCCGCAGTTCGGCAAGGGCGGCGAGAGCGTCGTCACGTTTCCCCTCGCGGTTCAGTGAATAGGCTTTCCAGTAGAGCGCACCATCGGCTCGTGCGGATTTGCTGTTCACAACGGCGTCATAGTGTCGCACTGCTTCGTCGTATTTGTGCTGATCGAGTGCGCGCGTCCCGGCATCGTACTCGCCGTCGCCGCGCGGGTTGATAAAAATCTTTCCTCTTGGAGGCATGGGGGGCATTGGCGCTGCGGGAGCCGCCGGGGCCTGGAGAAACGCCAGGTTTGCCTTATCGGCCAGTACCGCGGCGGCTGCGTCCAGATCGTCGAAACCTTTGGAATCGAACTGGAACTTCAGCTGCGCCACCTTGCCGGCGATATCCATCGGGAGATCCATTTTGCTGAGCCCGTCCGCCATGACCGCCGCCCGGTCGGCCATAGCAGCGGCTTTGTCTGTCAGGTCGGCCACATCGGCGGAATCGAACTGGGCTTTCATTTTGGCGATTTGCGCGTCGAGATTGACGCGGTCGGAGGAAAGCGGCGCCGGTTCGGGCGACGGTTCCTGGCAAAAGGCGGGCAAGGCCAGCGCGGCGATCAACGCGGTGCTCAGGGCAATGTGGGAATACAATCTCATAATTTTTGTTCCTCGTTACGTAAATTCGATTCGACGATGCGTACTTTAAAGAGCAGCGATCCGGATTCGATCCGGTCACGCAGCTCGCGGACTGCGTCGGCGGAGACCCTGCCGGGCGCGGCGGGCGGAGCGTCGGGAGTGTGCGCGGCCTCAATCATGAAGCGCTCAACTTCGTCGAGAAAATTCGTGGTGGGCGTCTCTCCCTGCGCGGCCAGCGACTGGCGCATCAGGCGGCCTTCCTGCACCAGATCTTCCGCGCGCACGCGGTCGGACGCGAAAGTTTCCGGATTCGCGCCGCTCGTATTGGCGATTTCCGTCAGCAGAATCTGCACGCGATCCAAATGATCGGCGACCGCGATGGCGAGAATCCGCTCACGCGCCTGATCGGAAAGACCAGCCATCACCGGAGGAGTGCTGGGACGCGAGTATCGTCCGGCGAAAAAGACCGCCAGGAGTAACACCGCGAAACCAGTTGCCGCCGTCCAGATCCGAAGTCCGCGCCATCGGGGCTTCGGCTGCGGCTGGAGATAAAGCTGCGGGACAAGGCGCGTCCAAACATCGTGAGCGAATTCGGGCGAACGCTCCGGCACGGTCCACTGGTTGCACACGCTGAGCGCGCGGGCGAGCGATTCGGCCGACGCGCGGCACTCGGGGCATGCGGCCAGATGCGCGTGCGCGAGGTCGGCGCCCGGTTCGTTGTAATAAGCGAGAATGAGATCTTCTTCAGTGAGATGCGTCATGCGTGACACTCCAGCGCCCGGCGCAGTTTGCGAACCGCGCGGAATATACTGTGCCTGGCCGCGCCCGGTTGCACCCCGAGCGCGCTGGCTACTTCGTCGATCGCCAGACCTTCGTAATGGCGCAGCACGAAGGCTGTACGTTCAATCTCGCTGAGCGCCGCGAGCGCGGGTTCCAGCATCGCGCCGGCTTCCGCACTGCGCGCCGCGCGTTCGGGCGAAGGTTCGTCCGAAGCCAGACCCCGGAATGGATCGTGCTCTTCGTCTTCTGTCATCGGCGAAAGCGCCGGCTGCCAGCGATTCCGCGCGCGCAGAAAATCCACCGTCCGGTTGGCGCAGATTCTGTGCAGCCAGGTGCCGAACGAGGCACGTCCGTCGAACCGGCGAATCTCGCGCCAGGCCCGCAGGAACGTTTCCTGCACCATATCTTCCGCGTCTGTTTCGTTTCCCGTCATACGATAAGCGAGCCGGAACACAGCGGTGGCATGGCGCTCCACGAGCACCCGAAAGGCGTCGCTGTTACCGCTGCGCGCCTGTTCAAGGGCAACATCATCGCCATAATTCATCCGGCTGTCAGTTTAGACTGTGGGGTGGCACTGCTGTTAGCTGAAGCTTGAAAAAGATTGGTTCAGCCTTCAGTTTGCGGAGGGCTTGCTGATCTGGTCGATCACGATCACGTCAACCGGGCTCTTCTTCGAAACCAGCCTCAGGCCCAGTTGGTCCTGCAGCGCAGTGAAGAGCGACGGGCGCGTGGGGTCGGATGACGCGGCGTCGGAACCGATGTCGTCCGGCGCCCACGTGAGGGTGAAGTCCCAGGCGCCTGTGATCCCCGTATCGTCGAACACCGGCCGATGCAACTGCCCCCCGAGCGCCCGCACCAGGGATGACATCGACGCCCTGGTGCCGACGAGCTTGCCCGGCGAAGGTGCGCTCAAATACGGGCCAGACGCGCCGCCGGGGTTCAGCTTTGGCCCGTTCTTTCCCACCAGCAGCGAGTAAACCGTAATTTCCTTTGTCTCGCGGTGGATTTTCAGGCCGAAGCGGTCGGCGAGCAATTGCTGCAGCATCAGACTGGATTGAGCCTTACTCAGTGGCGTGTCGCCTTCCGATTTCGCGGAAATATCGTATTTCTGCGAATCGATCCAGCCGCTGTTGATCAGCGACGGGCTGGCAGTCAGCTGGTCCGGGAACACGCCGAACGCCTCGCGGATGATCTGCATCGGTGTCAGACCGTCAATAGTGAGCGTGCGGCCGTTGGGCCCAAACCCCAGTCCAACGCGCGTGTTTGTGGGATCGGCGGGCTTGATCACCGCGACATCGAATGCCGGCGGCTGCTGCGCGTTCAGCAATACGATCCCCGTCAGCAATGCCAATCCTGTGATTTTCATGCCTGTATAACGATACAACCCGGGAAATGTGCAGCAAAAAAGAAGAAGGCCGGCGCAAACAAGGAGAAGTTGCGCCGGCCTTTAAAGCGCGGTGAGGGGGGCACCGCGCAGAAAATTGAATCGGCCGCTTCCTGCGTTAGCAGGCGGGGATGCAATGGAGGGGGTATCGCACTCCCCACGGCCGTGTTCAATAAGTAAGACGCCGTTGTTGAGGCGAAGGTTAGTAAATCTCTGTAAGGCAAGAGGTTGGACGTTCCCGCACAACCGCGCAGCCACTGGTGGGCTTTTGATACCTTATAGTTGCTATGAAAGTTCTTGCCCTTCTCGCTATGTCGCTTGCTCCCATACTCTCCGCTCAACTCGTCGGGCCACCGGACGGTGTCCCCAGGTTTCCCCCGGATCATGGGACGCCTTTGCCTATCGTCTACGTCGGGGCCTACACCAACGTCCCCGATTCCAAAGGCATCAACGCATACCGGTTTGACGACGAGAAAGGAAAACTCATACCGCTCGGCCTGATGGCTGAGACCACGAGCCCCAGCTTCCTCGCCATCTCCCCCAACCACAAATTTCTCTATGCCGTGAATGAGCTGGACAGGTTCAATGGCCAGCCGGGCGGAGCAGTCTCCGCCTTCTCGATCGATCACGCCAACGGCAAGCTCACTTTTCTGAATCAGGTGCCGTCTAAGGGCATGGCGCCTTGCCACATCGTGATCGATCCCACGGGCAAAGCGGCTCTTGTTGCGAACTATAACAGCGGGACTTTCGCGTCGTTCCCGATTCTGCCGGATGGCAAACTGGGCGAGGCGGCCAGCGTGATACAGGATACCGGCAGCGGTCCAAACAAATCCCGTCAGGCCGAGCCGCATTCGCATGAGATGGTGATTGCGGATGGCCTGGTGCTCGGAGCGGATCTGGGCACAGACCACCTGCAGCTGTTTCATCTCGACGCCGCCGCGGCGAAGCTGACTCCGGCCACGCCCGCGTTCGCCGCCACCGAACCCGGCTTTGGCCCGCGCCACATGGTCATTTCGCACGACAAAAAATTCATCTACGTCCTCAGCGAAATTAAATCCAGCGTCGAAGTCATGGAATACGATCCCGTTAAGGGACCGGGCAAAATTCTTGCCACCGTAGCCGGGCTGCCGGACGATTTCAAGGGAGCCTCAACAGCGGCCGAGATCATGCTCGATAGCAAGGGACGGACGCTCTACACGTCGAACCGCGGCCACAACTCGATTTCCGTATTCTCGGTCGACGAGAAAACCGGCATGCTGAAGCTGACCGCCAACGTTCCTTCCGGCGGCAAGACGCCGCGCTATTTCACGCTGGACCCGACCGGCCGCTATCTGCTGGCCGCGAATCAGGACTCGAACAACATCGTGGTCTTCAGGGTGGATGCGAAAACGGGCGCGTTGACGCCAACCGGTGAAGTGGTGACGACGGGCGCGCCGGTGGATCTGGCCTTTCTGAAGTAAGCTCACCGCAGGATCGCGGCTCGGTTTAACGTACCGCATCGCACGCCGCCGGTCGACTGATTTCATCGCCGCTTGTATCGTCGCTTGTATCGTCGGGCCCGCCACGATAGACTATCCGTTTGCACCGGGTTCAGGAACGTGCTCACGTGAGGTCAAAAACTATGTTTACCGCGAAATTTTCGGTGATGGCGGTTGCCAGTCTCGCAGTCGTCGCCACCAGTTGCCTGGTGCTGATGGCGCAGGAACCTCCCCCGCCTGCTGTCGGAGGCGGCCGGGGTGCGGGACGCGGTGGCAGGGGCGCAAGCGGCGCGCCTGGCAGGGGACGGGTCGCTGGCGGCAGCCCCGACAAATTCTCCCAGTTCATTCGTCCGCTGGCGTCGCAGGATGTCCTGCTGCGCGGCAATACGCTCTACGCGGCCAATTGCGCTGGCTGCCACGCGGAAGATATGCGCGGCGTCTCCGGTAAGGGCAACAACCTGCTGCGTTCGGCCGTGGCGATGGACGACCAGCACGGCGAACTCATCATCGCGAACCTGGCCAAACATAACCCGCCAGTCACTCTTGTGGAGGCGGATGGCGTGGCGACTTCCGAATACATCCACAGCGTTCTGGCTACGATGGGCTCCCAGGGCAGCCCTCCCGGCCGAAATCCCGTGGGTCTCCAGCTGAATGTGCTCTCAGGCGACCCGGCGGCGGGCAAAGCCTATTTCGATGCCCACTGCGCAACCTGCCATGCGATCTCGGGCGACATGAAAGGTATCGGCTCTAAGTACGACGATCCGCGCCTGCTCCAGAACGCGTGGGTGGCCGGCTCGGGCGGCGGTGGCGGACGCGGAGGCGGCGGCGGACGTGGTGGCGGCGGGCGCGGCGGCAAGGCAACCGTGACGCTGCAGAACGGTCAGAAGCTCGAAGGCACGATTGTGCGCGAAGACGATTTCCTCGTCGTTCTCGGTCTCGCTGACGGCACGCGGCGCTACATGCCGATCGTCAACGGCTTCCCCAAAGTCGATGTGGAGGACCCACAGGCCGCGCACAAAAAGATGATCCTCGAACTGGACGATCCTCACAACAAGAACATGCACGACGTTACCGCGTACCTGGCGACAGTGAAATAAGGAAAACGACCCAATGAACAAACCTATATTTCTTACCTGCGTCGGTGTCTGCCTGGGCGCGACATCGTTACTGTTCGGGCAGGGAGGCCCTCTCGATCCCGCAGATCTCCTCAAGCCCCTCACTGACAACTGGACGAGCTATTCGGGCGACTACACTGGCAGGCACTACAGCTTCCTGAAGCAGGTGACGGCCGAGAACGTCAAAGGCCTGAGCATGGAGTGGTTCAATACCGGCATCACGTCGGCCTGCGGTCCGGAAGGAACCCCGGCGCAAGGGGCGGCGGCTGGCGGCGGTGGCAGAGGTGGCGGACGCGGTGGTGGTGGTGGCGGAGGAGGTGCGGCAGGACCGATCATCGTCGGCGGCCTCGGCGACGGTGTCACCGGCCCCAACACCTGCGCTCCTTCGCGATTCCAGGGAGGCGTTCTGGTGGTGAAGGGTGTCATCTATGCCTCGCAACCGGGCAACGTCTACGCGATCGACGCTCGCGACGGCCAGGTTCTCTGGCACAACTACTGGAAGATCCGCCCCGGCCACGGTCTCGGCAACCGCGGTCTCGCGATGTGGAATAACCGGATCTTTTTCGGGGAGCAGGACGACTGGCTGGTGTGTCTCGACGCAGCTACCGGCAAGGAAGTCTGGAAGAAGGAAGTTGCTTCGCTCGACGAAAACTACTGGATCTCCAGCGCGCCCATGGTTGTCGGCAATCACGTGCTCATCGGCGCCAGCAATAACCTGGACATGCCTGCGTCTCTCAAGGCCTATGACCCGGAAACGGGTGAGAAGCAGTGGCAGCTGGATGCGACAGCGCAGAAGCCTGGCGACCCAGGCGTCGATACATGGGTCAGCCTCGACGAAGCGCGTCACGGCGGCGGTACGGCGTGGATTCCGGGCGCTTACGATCCGGAAACGCATCTTTACTACTACGGCACCGGCAACCCCACGCCTGCTTACACGCAGGGGCGCGGCGACGGAGATAACCTCTACACGGGATGTCTGATTGCGGTGAACGTCGACACCGGAAAAATGGCGTGGTATTTCGAGACTTCGCCTCACGATACGCACGACTGGGATTCCACCGAGACGCCCTCCATCGCCGATCTGCCGTTCAACGGCCGCGTGCGGAAGCTGATCATGATGGCGACGCGAAACGGTTACTTCTACGTGCTGGACCGCACCACGGGGGAACACCTGATCAGCGCCAAGCTGGGGTTAGTGAACAACTACGCGTCGGGAATTCACCCGGAAGACAAGCCAACGCTCGATGCGCGCGGCCAGGTGAAGCGCAATCCGGAGAAGGACGCCACCATCGCCGGCTCGCTGGTGAATAATGACGTTCTCAACTATCCGCCGCCGACATTCTCTCTGGCGTCCGGCTTGTTTTATATCAACGAAGACAACAGCCTGCACATCGACTATCTGATGGAACCCGATCAGCGCGGGTCCATGGGACTCGGCGGTATGACCAGCGGCGCAACGGTGAGTTACGGCAACTTCCTTGACGCGATCGACTACAAGACCGGCAAGATCGCCTGGCGGCACAAGCTGATGGGCGGTTATGTCGGAGCGCTTTCGACTGCGGGCGGCGTGGTTTTCATCAGCGCCAGCGGTGGTCTTGAGGCGCTTGAGGCCACGACGGGCAAGCCGCTTTGGCATTCGGAAATCGGCGCGCTCTCGGCGCCGCCGGAGACCTTCATGCTGGACGGCAAGCAGCATGTCGCGGCTTACGTCAGCGGCGGTCTTTTCATGTTTGTCATGAATTAGCGGAACGCTCATAAAGCGTCGGCCAGCCCGGGAATTCACCTAACGGCGCGATAATTGATCGAGAACAATCATGTTCAGAAAAAAATCGTCCCGCGAACTGGAACCGCCTCCGATAGCGACGTCCAATGCTCCGTCATTTGAAGTTTTGCGAGTATGGGCCGCACCCGGCGAAGCACAAGAAGTGGTGCTAATGTCAACGTGGAAGAGTCCGGGAACTTGGGGCCTGATGTTGGCCGATATTGCGAAGCACGCTGCAAACGCCTACGCCAACGACGGATATGATCGAGAGGAAGCGCTCTCACAAATTCGTCATTTGATGGATGCGGAGTTTTCAGACCCCACCGATGAACCGCGGCAAATTTAACATATCCGAAATCTGACTCACCAAGAATCCATGCCAGGAGACTGCGAGAGCGCCAACGATCAGGTACTCAGCTCTGTTCGAGTTCAAGCACCCGACAAACTCTTTCAAGTCGCGGCTCAACGGCCTCGTTTCGCGCTCTTTCCCGAATTTCAAAAAACATATCGACTCTCTGAGCCGGGGTCAGACCGGCACGAAAGAGGACGTCCGCCTCGTCGGCCTCCTCAAAACTGTCGAAGACCCGGACGATCCGCTCCATCCCCTCTATCTTAACGCCTGAAGGGCGGTGTATACTGGCCCACGTATGAAGATCCTGATTGCGTTCCTCGGCCTCGCTATCACCGCTTTCGCCCAGACTCCGACACCTTCCGAGAGCATCGAAGCGGCACGCAAAGGCCCTGACACCCCCGCGATGAAACAGCGAGTGGCAGGAATGACCGCTCCCACCCAGGTCACCGTATGGGGCCAGGATTATCTGTTCCTCGCAACCTCGGCCACACCGGTATCCGTCTCGATCGACTTAGAGCCGCAGAAGCAACTGGTGCAGGTAGACGGTAACCATTGGATGCTGCTCACCAAAATGCGCACCGGCGTCCTGCATGAATATCAGTTCTATACCGCGGGCAAACCCCTCGGCGCGCGCGGCGATGCCGTGGGCTACAATCCCGACTCCTATCCGAAGCCAGGCGTGCCTCACGGCAAGCTCAGCGAGAAACACACCCTCACCAGCAAAATCTACGACGGCATGAAATACGACTATTGGACCTACGCGTCAGCGGGCGTCGATCCGAACGTGCCCGCGGCCCTGATGGTGTGGCAGGACGGAGCCGGCCTCACGGGCGAGTTCAGCGGGAGCCGCCTGACGACGGTGACCGACAATCTGGTGCAACAGGGATTGCTGCCGCCCATCGTTCACGTGATGATCGCTCCCGGCACGTCGTCGGACGGGAAGCCCATGCGCTCCATCGAGTACGACACGGTCAGCGATCACTACACGCGCTTCCTGATGGAAGAAGTGCTGCCGGATGTCGAGAAGACTTACAAGCTGAGACAGGATGGTTACAGTCGGGCGATTGCGGGTGAGTCATCAGGCGGAATCGCCGCTTTCAGCGCCGCGTGGTTCATGCCCGACAAATTCTCGCGAGTCCACTCGGCAGTAGGCAGCTTTACGTCGATCCAGTGGCGATCCAAAGAGAATGTGGATGGCGGCAATGTCTACCCGTTTATGGTGCGCAAGGATCCGAAACGGAATATCCGCATGTGGATGAGCGATGGCGCGGACGACCTCGAGAACAACCAGGGATCGTGGCCCATGCAGGCCATCCAGATGGCGAACTCACTGAAGTTTCGCGGATACGATTTCCATTTCCGGTTCGGCACCGCGGCGCACGGCGGCGCTCAGGCCGCGCTCGATCTGCCGGAGTCGCTGATGTGGCTCTGGGCGGATTACGACCCGAAGAAGACTTCCCAGGATTTTACAATGGATCCGGCGGAAACGGATAAGCCGTTCTTTCGGGTGAACACTCTGAATCGCGATGCGTGGTAACGGCCCCGCTTGACCTCGAGCAATTTCACCGATTCTATAGCCCGAATGCATGCGACAAACCCGCCAATTCTGGGTACGAATTGGTAATCTGTACGGTCGAGCGACGCTCGGGTACGCGGGGATTCTTCGCGTACCGACAGCCCTGGAAAAAACGCCGTCATCGCTGCATGTCAGGTTTACGCTAATCCCAAAACTGCTCGAAGATCAGCCCTGTTCTTCAGATTCCGGATTTGAAGTCTGCCTGACTCTATAGTTCACCCTCCAAAATAGTCGATATTTTTTGCCGGAACGATTGACATTCTACCCCCGACTGTGATTTATTGGTTTGCACTAGTACTATCAGTACTAAGGTTCGACCATTTATATGGCATTCGGGCCTTGCTTTCCTGGCGTTTTCGGATAGAAAACACCAATGAAGAGAGGGGAAAAATGATACGTATAAATCGCAGCACTTTTTGGGGCGGTCTCGTTGCGGCCTTATACCTGCTGCCGTATGCGGCGCTGGCACAGGTCACAACCGGCAATGTAACAGGACGAGTCGTCGACCCAACAGGAGCCGTCATTCCCGGCGCGAATGTCGTCCTCGTCAGCGAGGTGCACGGGAACAGGCTCGCCCCGGTCAAGACGAACAGCAGCGGCGACTACACCTTCGCGGATGTCACGGCTGACACGTATACCGTCGAGGTCACAGCCCCGGCGTTCAAGACCACGCGGGAAACCGGGATCCTGGTTACCGGCGGCGATCGCGTGGGTGTCCCGCTCATCACGCTCCAGGTAGGCGGAACCACCGAAACGGTTTCCGTAACCGCCGAAGCGACGCTCGTACAGACCCAGAGCGGCGAGCGCTCTTACGCTATCGAGCAGACTCAGGTCGAAGACCTGCCGATCGGCCACTCGAACTTCGCGAATGCAGTGGCCTTTGCTCCGGGCATGGATGGCACCTCGCGGCTGGGTGCCCCGACTGCCGAGAACAACTTCATGATGAACGGCATCTCAGCCATGGACACCGGCAACAACGGCCAGATGCTGAGCCTCAATATCGAGTCGATCGGTGAAGTGAAAGTCATCACGCAGGGCTATCAGGCGGAATTCGGCAGATCGGCCGGAGCACAGGTTACGGCCGTGACCAAGAGCGGCAGCAATTCCTTCCACGGCGCGGGCTACGGCATCTTCACGAACTCGAACTGGAATTCCAGGTCGTGGGCGAATCAGAAGAACGGCCTCCCGCAGCCGTATACCTACGCGGACACCTACGGCTTCACCGTAGGCGGGCCGATCTGGATTCCGAAAGTCTACAACGGGAAAAATAAACTGTTCTTCTTCGTCGCCGACGAGTTCCGGCCGACGACCTCAATCGGCGCCACCAATAATCAGTTCCGCCTGCCGACGCAGCTTGAGCGGTCAGGCGACTTTTCCCAGTCCCTCAACAGTAACGGCGTGCTGATCGCTCCGATCATTGACAACCTGTCGGGGGCACCCTTCCCGGGCAATGTCATTCCGGCCAGCCGTCTGTATGCTCCGGGTCAGGCGGTGCTCAACATGTACCCGATGCCGAATATCACGCAGGCGCCGGGGACGGCGTTCAACTATAATCAGCCGCCTGTCGGGTACGCTCAGCTGACAACACAGCCTGTAATCAAAGCTGACTACAACATGACATCGAAGCTCCGGTTCTCGGGAGTGTTAAACGAACAGCGGGCCCGCGCGGTGCTGCAACCGGGCACGCTCCCCGGCTTCAACGATCAATACAGTCCGTACCCCTATATCACCAACTGGGGAGCCACCGGCGACTATACGATCACGCCGTCGGCGGTCCTTGAGGTAAGTTGGGGCAGCATCGACAACCAGTTGGCGGGCGGCGGGTCGCCCGGCGCCCTCCTCGCGGACCCGGCGGCCAACAAAAATACGAATCTCGCCGCCTTCCCGAGCTTGTATCCGAATTGGGGCGTGCTGAATCCCGCTTATTACGCCGCCGGGGTTCTGGCGGCCCAGGGCTCAAAAGCCCCGGAATACGACGCGAGCACCAAGTCGCTGAACATGATTCCGACGTTCGGCTGGGGCACCGTAATCGATGGTCCCAGTGGAACCGGAGACTCTCCGCCGAATCTGACATTCCCCAGCTACCTGAACCATAACCACACGCGCGACCTCACAGGCAGCCTGACGAAGATCTGGGGACGGCACACCGTCAAAACCGGACTCTACTGGAACCACAGTCTGAAGTCGCAGAACACGGGCGCGGGCGGCCTCGCGAACCTGAACCCCCAGGGTTACGTGGACTTCGGCAATAGCACGAATAACGCCCTCGATAGCGGGTTCGGTTTCGCCAACGCGGATCTGGGAGTCTTCAATCAGTACCTGCAGCAATCGAAGTACGTCGAAGCCACCATGCTCTACGACAACGTGGAGTTCTACCTTCAGGATAACTGGAAAGTGACCAACCGCCTGACGCTCGATTATGGGATGCGGTTCACGCATCAGACGCCGCAATACGATGAGTTCGATCAGGAGTCGAACTTCTTCCCGACTGGAAGCGGCGCCAATGCATATAACCCGGCAAACGCGGAGGTGCTCTACGTAGCAGGTTGCAGCAACGGCGCGGCGACGTGTTCGGGCAACATCCGCGAAGCGAAGAATCCGCTCACTGGCGCGATTATCACGGCCGCAGGCGCCGCGAACTCACAAGTGTTGATCGGGACTCCGGTTCCGGGCGTGGGCAATCCGCTTGACGGGATCGTTCAGGCGGGTCACGGGATCGCGAACACGAACTACCTCCAGCCGGGGCTGGTCGTCGGACCGCGGTTTGGCGCTGCATACGACGTGACTGGCAAATCCACCTGGGTGATCCGGGGCGGCTTCGGCCTGTTCTACGAACGTCCCGACGGGAACACGGTATTCTCCACGCCGGGCAATGCCCCGATTGCAACGGATCAGAACCTGTACACGTCGACGTTACAGTCGATTGGCACGGGGCTGAGCCCGCTGCCGGTGCCGTCGCTGGTCACCATGCAGTACAACGCCGCGATCCCCTCGACTTGGGAATGGCAGGCCGGCGTCCAGAAATCGCTGCCCGCCGGGATGGTCCTGGATGTGTCCTATGTGGGCGACCACGCGTATAACCAGTATGGGGGAACGCAGGGAGGAAACCAGGTGGGCCAGAACCAGGTGCCCCTCGGCCAGGCCTTTCTGGCGCAGTATCAGGATCCGACGCTCGGCACTTCGACCGTTCCGGGCGCGTCGGCTTTCACGACCAATCTGCTCCGGCCGTTCGCCGGCCTTAGCACGGTCGCGGAGAATGCAACGCAGTTCCACAACTCGTATCACTCGCTCCAGGTAAGCGTGAACCGTCGCTTCAGCCACGGGTTCTCGGTGGCGGCAAACTATACGTACGGGATCTCGGCCACGGGTAACACCGGACTGACCCAGCGATGGGCGGAGACGTCGCCCGGCGTGCTGGTACTCCGATCCGATGAGGCGGCGTACGAAGCCCTGAATAATACACTGGACCGTCGGCCGGATTACCTGAAAATGAATGCCACCTGGTCGGTCCCGGGCATTACCAGCAGAGGCGCTTTCGTTCACCAGGTCACGGGCGACTGGCAGATTTCCGGCGTCCTGACGGCGACCTCAGGGACGGTCTATACTCCCGGTTACTCTTATCAATCCAACGGATCCAATGTCAACATAACCGGTTCTCCGGACCTTGCCGGCATGGTGGTTGTGGGCAGCGGCCTCGGCAGCGGATGTTCGACCAACCCGTTTAGCGAGTTCAATGCTACGGCTATAACGGGACCGGCCTACGGCAGCGTCCAGATGGAATCGGCCCGCAACATACTACGGGGGTGTCCCACCGACAACGTGGACACATCCGCCGTGCGAAAGTTCCACTTCTGGAAATTCAGGGAGTCCAAAACATTCCAGTTCCGCGCGGACATCTTCAACACCATGAACGCCGTGATGATCAGCGGCCGGAACTCATCGGCTCAGTTCAACAACCCGACGAGCATGACCCTGGTGAACTCCGAGTACAGTGCCCCGGGCGTCATAGCCAACACCAGATCGCTGCCGGAGAACGCAGGCTTCGGCGCTGCAAACGCCGCCCAGACGATGCGCAATATTCAGCTGGAGCTCCGGATCGGCTTCTAAGCTTAGCTGCTCGTCAATTGCTGATTTTCCGTGTGGCATTGGGCGGTTTCGCCTGCGTTCCCGGAACTGAGTCCACTTTTCAGCATCCCGGGGGCGAAGGCGTCATGCTGCAATATGACGCCTTCGCCCCCTTCGGGAAGAAGTTTGCGGGTGAGTCATCGCGCGAGTCCGCTCGGTCGTCGGGAGCCTTCGCAGGGTTTACGACGAACCCGGAAACAAATAAGCCGTTCTTTCGGGGCAACATTTTGAATCGCGATACGTGGTAAAGGCATGAAACCAGACGCGGCCCGCAACTCGTCATAACTCTTTGAGTTCCCATCGGCCCTTGGCGTTCAAAACGATTCTGACGGCGGCGGTCGCACTCAGCCTTGCGCTTTTGCCCCCGGCCTGTTCCGCCGTGGAGTTTGCCTTTGACATCCCGCCTATTCCGCTGACGGTGGATTTGGACGGCCAGTCGCTCGTGGTAACACTCTCCGGTGACGTAACGGGTTCTCCCGTACAGCCAGGTCCCGATGGCCAGAGCTTCGTCTTGAACCTGCGTTCCGACCTCGGCGAGTTTCAAACCCACCTCACCCCGTTGCTCCAGGCCAAACTGGATAAGTCCGACCGCTGCGGAGACCGCGTCTCGATCCTGAACGCCACTCTCGCGCCAGCCGCGCCCAAAGGAAATCTCGGGGTTCGCGTGCATTTCGAGAGATGGCTTTGCGTGAGCGCGCTGGGAAACGCGGCGAAGAAATTACTCGCCGGCGATGCCACAGTCCATGTGATTCTGACCCCTCGTCTTGAAAGCAGCGCCACCGTGGGTCAAATCGGCCAGAATGCGAGCCAGACCGTACGGCTCGATGCGGAACTCGGCGCCATCGACGCCGATGGGCCTCTCGGTCAGTTGTTGCGCTCCGGCACAGTCGGCCCCGCGCTGCGCGACCGAATCCGTGAGAGACGCTGTTGTCAGCGATGCAGAAGTCGACCGACATGCAGACCGTGGTTCCCGCGCAGGTCGCGCGTTTTATCACACTTCAGAAAATCGCCTTCGCCGACAAAGGCAGCGGACGTCTGGAACTCGACGTGGCTGCGCGGTTGCAGGTGCCGGGCGAGCTGGTCTCTGCGCTGCTGGAGCAGTTGAGCAATCGCAACTGAATCTATGAGACCGCTGCTGAAACTCAGTCTCGTCTTCCTTCCCTGTCTGGCCCTGGCTGCGGTCCCCGTGGTGCAAAGCGTGACCGATTCCGCCGGCTACGGCCCGCGCGTGGCGCCCGGCTCGCTCGCTTCCCTGTTTGGCACGGGTCTCGCGAACGCAGCCACTTCCGCCAGCGGTTTTCCGCTCGCCACATCGCTCAGCGGCGCCAGCGTCTCCATCGGCGGCACGCTCGCCCCACTTCTTTACGCGAGCCCCACCCAGATCAATTTCCAGGTTCCCTCATCCACGCCGGGTGGCGCGGCCAGCGTTGTGGTCAACGGACCCGGCGGCGCCAGCGCGGCTTTCACCTTCACAGTCACAGCGCAGGCACCCTCAATTTTTCAGTACGGAACCAATCACGCGCTGGCCCAGAACGCCGACTTCTCACTCAACAGCAGTTCGGCCCCGGCCGCCTCAGGATCGGTCATCACGGTTTACCTCACCGGCCAGGGCGCGGTGAATAATCCCGTTGCGGACGGAGCCCCGACGCCACTCTCACCCATTGCAACGGCCTCAGCCACCGCGACAGCCACCATCGGCCCCCTTAACGCGCCCGTGCAGTTCCTCGGTCTCACCGCGGAATTTGCCGGCTTCGCACAGGCCAACATCCAGGTGCCCGCGCTTCCGACCGGCGACTATCCGCTGGTCATCACAGCAGGCGGATACACCAGCGTATCCGCCGTCATTTCGGTGTCCGGCTCCGGCGCCGCCTACACAAGCCCGCTCACGCTGATCTCTTCCGCCGCATTTGCGAATGGCAGCTCCAGTAATGTCGTCATCTACAGCAACGTCGCCTATGTGTGCAGCGCGAATCGCATCGTGATGGTGGACCTGACGAATGTCGCCGCGCCCGCGATCCTCGGTGAGTTTGGAGACAGCGTCCTGAATGGCTATGGCGATCGGTGCGCGATCAATGCAGCCGGCACGGTCCCCATTCTGGTGGATGTCGTCGGCCAGGACTCCGGCAGCGAAGAGTCCTTCGCCGTCTATAACCTGACCAGTCCGCAGTCGCCGGCTCTGCTCACTGTCGCATCCACTTCCTACAGCCACATGGAGGATCTCAACTTTTCCGGTACCTTTGGAATCGTCACTACCAGTTACATCACTTACAACGACAGTAACGATGAAGTGATCGCGCAGGAAGGCGATTTTCTGGTCTTCGATTTCAGCAATCCTTCCAATCCACTCCTTGTGACCTTCCTCCAGCCTTCCTCATTGCAGGGTTCCGGTAACTTGAATCTCAAGCCCTATGCGGAGGTAGTGGATCAATCTTACGCGTACGTCGCCAGCAGCAGCGCGACGGGCGCAAGCACCGTCGGAACGGCATTCCTCTCGGTCATCAATCTCACGATTCCGAGCGAACCGAGTCCGATCAGCCTGGTCACCGTGCCGCAGGCCGATATTCTGCTGAGTTTCGACGTTTCAGATAACACGCTGCTGGCGGCCGGCAATACCGCCGGCCAGCGCAATCCTGGCAATCCCGATTTCGATTTCATCGGGGACCTGACACTCACCACGATGGACCTGACGAATGTCCAGGTACCGACGGTTCTCTCCACCATCACGACCCAGATCCAGACCAACGGGACTTTTGCGACCACGGCATTCACCAACGGCGTTTTTGCGATTATCAATAAGCCGCCGGACACCGACGATTACGGGCCGTCGTCGCTGATGATCGTCGATGCCCGCACGCCATCGGCGATTGCGCTCTATCCTTTTGCGACGCAGTTCGGCCTCAGCGGAACACTGGCCACAAATAACGGCTATCTCCTGGCCCCGACCTCGCTGGGTCTGAATATTTATCAGTTGCAGTTGTGACCAAATCCGGCCACAAGCGTGCCGGTGCCGTCATCCTCCAATGAGAGCCACGCGCCGGGCTTCGCGCGGCGCACTTTTTCAACTTCCTGTTCCCGTTGCTTCTCGTGCGCAGTGGCCTTGTCCGGCCAATGTGGGTACGGGTTGGTAACCTGTACGACCGAGCGACGCTCGGCTTCGCGGGGATTCGCCGCGTCTCCCGCAAAAATCCTTCTTGACTCCGCCCCACATCTGAGTATACTGAGTATATACAGATGGGCAATGCCTTTGTCATCTCGCAATCCGATAAACGCCCAATCTATCTCCAGATCATGGAGCAGATCCGGCAGCGGGTTGCCGTCGGCGATTGGACCGAAGGCCAGGCGATCCCGTCCATCCGTCAACTCGCGGTTGACCTCCAGGTCAGCGTGATCACCGTGAAGCGCGCCTATCTCGAACTCGAACGTGACGGCGTTATCGTGACGCAGCAGGGAAGGGGTTCGCGCGTGGCCTCAAATCCTGGCTTGGGAATGCGGCTACAGCAGCAGGAACTGGAAGAGCATCTGGAGCAGGCGCTTCGGCTGGCGGATATGCTCGGCATCCGGCACAAAGATCTGGAAGCCCGGCTTCGCGAAACTGGTGAGCGCCGCATGGAGAAGGAAGGAGAACAGGTATGAACGATCTGGCGATAGAACTCAAAGGCGTGAGTAAACGGTATCCCTACTTCGCGCTGGACAATATTCATCTCGAAGTGCCCCGCGGACAGATCATGGGGCTGATCGGACCCAACGGCGCCGGCAAGTCGACCACAATTCGTATCCTTCTGGGCCTCGTGCGCCAGGAGCGCGGCGAAGTGCGCGTCCTCGGTCACCGCATGCCTTCCGAGCAGGTTGCCGCTAAATGGGACATCGGGTTCGCGTCGGACGACATGGGGCTCTATGAAGGAATGACGCTCGCGTGGCACATGAATTTCGTCCGCTCCATCTATCCGAATTGGGACGCACCGTATGCGCAACTGCTCCTGAAGCGATTCGGCCTCAGGGCTGAGCAGAAAATTAAAGGCCTGTCGCACGGCCAGCGGGTCAAGTCTACGTTGCTCCTCGTGCTGGCCCGGCGTCCCCGGCTGCTTGTTCTGGACGAACCGACCACGGGCCTCGATCCCGTTGCCAGGCACGAAGTCCTCAGGGAACTGACGGCGGTGATGACGGACGAGGGCCGGAGCGTTCTGTTTTCGTCCCACAACACGCAGGACGTGGAACAGATCTCGGACCGGATCACGTTCATCGACCGTGGACGGATTATCGATTCCCTGGACAAGGAAGCGTACCTTGATCGCTGGCGTCGTCTGCGCCTCGAATTACTGCCCGGTGCAGTATTGCCTTTTCTGCCAGGAATCATTGGAATCAGGCAGGAAGGGAGGCTGGCGGTTGCGACGGCCAACGCCTTCGCCGCCGATATGGCCAACGCGTATGAGAGTGCCGGCGTCAGAGTGAAATCGGTGGAAGCAATGACGCTCGAAGAGATCTTTGTAGCGAACGTGGAACGCAGCCGCGAGGAGGTGGAAGTATGAATGGCTCGGTGATCCGGACTCTGATTCTGAAAGACTGGCAACTGCACCGCAGGCTCATAATGATGTCGATGGTCGGGGCCGTGATTGCGCTGGCGATCCTTCATTCGAGAAACGAAACGGCCTTCATGATCGGCGCCGTATGGTACTTCGTGGTGTTATTCGTCCTCGCCAGCATGCTGCCGATCTCGAATGTGATCAATGAGCGAAAGAAGCAGACCGTTGTCTTCCTGATGAGCCTTCCGCTATCGGCTCTGCAATACGGAATGGCGAAGATGGTCTCGACGATCGCGATATTTCTGATCCCCTGGGCGGCAATGGTCGTCGCCGGAACGACCCTCGTCCTGGGCCGCCACGATATTCCGAACGGAATCATTCCCCTGATGCTCGTGCTGTTTATCCTGCCTCTCATCGGCTTCTCTATAATCGCGGGGGCGGCGCTGATCAGCGAATCGGAAGGCTGGACGGTCGCTGTCACGATTGCCGGCAATTCGTCCTACTGGCTGGTTTGGTACTTCATTATGCGTAACCCGGCGATCAGTGGCACGCTGAACAGTCCGGTGCCCGTGTGGAATGCGCAGATAATGGATGTCCTGGGCGGCGAGGCCGCGGTGATTGCGCTGATCCTGGGCCTCACTTTTTACCTGCAATCGAGAAAACAGGAATTCATCTAGCAGATGTTCTGTGTGGGGCAGGCGGTTCGGCCTGCCATTTTTTCCGAGCCGCGACTGTGAGCGGTACGCAAATTCTCAACCCAAAGGGAAACACCATGCGATACGTGTGTCTGTTGCTGTTGACGACCTCAATTCTATCCGCGCAGGATGGCCGCGCCATATACAAAGAACGCTGCGCCGGTTGCCACGACGCCCCCGCGGCCCACGTGCCCTCTATCGCTGCGATCAAGGCCATGAGCGGAGAAGCCATATACATGGCGCTCACCACCGGCGCGATGAAAACCCGTGCGGAAGGCCTGTCAACCCCGCAGCTCTTCGCCCTGATCGGCTACATCGCCCCGACAGGCGGAACACAAACCGTAGCACCGAAATTCGACCGAACCTGTAAAGGCGACCCCGCGTTTCACTCCGGCAAAAACGCGCCGCAATGGAACGGCTGGAGCCCCGGCGTGACCAACACGCGCTTTCAGGACGCGGCCGCAGCGGGTCTCTCCGCCTCCAACGTGCCAAACCTCAAGCTCAAGTGGGCGTTCAATCTGGGTGACGTCACTATGGCGCGAAGCGAACCAACCGTCATCGGGAACCGCCTATTCGTCGCCAGCTTGACAGGAGCCGTGTATTCTCTCGATCGCGACACTGGCTGCACGCAATGGGGCTTTAAAGCCGATACCGGAATCCGTGCTGGAATTGCCCTGGGGGACGTAAATGGCGTCCCGGCGGTCTATTTCAGCGACGGCGGCGGCAACGTCTATGCGTTGAACGCGTCATCGGGAGAGTTGATCTGGAAAGTCCACCCCGTGGATCACTTTGCGACCATCGCCACCGCCGCGCCGCAAGTCTACAAAGGAGTCGTATACCAGGCGTTCTCCTCATTCGAGGAGGCGCTCGGGCCCGACCCGAGTTTCGAATGCTGCACCTTTCGCGGAAGCGTAGTCGCGCTCGACGGGTCCACAGGTAAAAAGCTGTGGCAGACGTTCACCATCCCGGAAGGGCCGAAGCCAACCCACAGAAACGCGGCAGGCAGGCAACAACGCGGACCCTCGGGTGCCGGCATATGGGGAACGCCAACCATCGACGAACAACTCGGCGTCCTCTATGTTGCGACTGGCGACAATTATTCCGACCCGCCCACGAATACCAGTGACGCGATCCTGGCTATGGATCTGAAGACCGGCAAACTGCTGTGGTCGAAGCAACTGACGGAGAACGACACCTACAACAGCGGTTGCTCGACTCCGCAACGGACGAACTGCCCGGAAAAGGGCGGCCCGGATTTTGACTTTGGCCAGCCGCCAATACTGGTCCTCTTGGGCGCCGGAAAACGAGCCCTGGTCATCGGCCAGAAGTCGGGTATGGTTCATGCGCTCGATCCCGATCAAAACGGAAAAGTGATCTGGCAGACGCGAGCGGGCACAGGCGGCCCCTTGGGAGGCAGTCAGTGGGGCTCGGCTGCGGACAGTCAAAAAATCTACGTAGCGATCTCCGATATCGGAATGGGCGGCGTGCCCGATGCGAAAGCGCCCGCTGGCTACCGGCTCACGCTGGATCCGAAGAAGGGCGGCGGCCTGCACGCGCTGGAGCTTGCGACCGGAAAGATGGTATGGAGCGCGCGGCCTGAGCCGTGCGCCGAGGGGCGGACCGATTGTTCCCCGGCGCAATCGGGAGCTGTGACCGCGATTCCGGGCGTCGTCTTCTCAGGCTCGATAGACGGGCATTTGCGCGCCTATTCAGGCGCGACAGGCAAGGTGCTCTGGAATGTGGACACCGCTCACGAATTCAAAACAGTCAACGGCGACCCGGCACACGGCGGCTCGATGGACGCGGGTGGGCCAGTCGTCGCCGGCGGCATGGTGTTCGTGAATTCGGGCTATGGCCAATGGGGTGGCATGCCGGGGAACGTACTCCTGGCCTTCTCAATCGACGGAAAGTAACCGAATCCAGCATGGTAGAATTGTCGGTGGACAGGAAGAAATGCCAAGCCTCAACATTAAAGATCCGGAAGTCCATGCCCTTGCTGCCGAATTGGCGCGGAGAACCGGTCTCTCGATGACAGAGGTTGTGAAGGCCTCGCTGCGAACGAGTGTCGAAGGTGAGCGGAGTAGGCGGACCGACCAGAGTCGGGTAATCAGCCGAGTGATGGAAATCGCGCGAAAAGCATCGTCGCGTCCGGTTCTCGACCCGAGGACGCCGGAAGAAATCCTTGGCTATGACGAAAACGGTCTGCCGGGTTAAGCATGGTAGTTGATTCTTCGGCGATCGCGGCCATCGTTTTTCTCGAACCTGAGGCTCAGCGCCTGACGCAGGCCATTCTGGCAGCCTCGGATCGCCTGATGCCAGTCGCCAACTGGCTGGAAGTGATGATCGTTGTCGAAGGCCGTTTGGGTCGTGAAGCAGCCAACGAGGCAAGATTGATTCTGGAAGAATTACAGGTGCGCCCCCTGCCTATGGACATCGGGCAACTTCACGAGTCAGTGGACGCATGGAGGCGCTACGGCAAAGGCCGACATCCTGCTGCGCTGAACATGGGCGATTGCTGTGCGTACGCGGCGGCCACGTCGCTCGGCCAGGAACTGCTGTTCAAGGGTGATGACTTCGCCCGGACCGATGTAGCGATAGCGGCTTGGTAGAACCTCCGAAGAACGTCGGTCTCCCGGCGCTCAGTTTTCAGTCGGCGTTCGCTCGATGTGGTCCACCACCAGCATCTCCACCGGACCCCTTGCCGGTTCCAGCCTGAGCCCCAGCTGTTGTTGCACTGCGCCGAAAATATCGGGCGCCTGATCCAGGTCAGCGGCGGCTGTGCCCGTCTGGCTGTACTGAACTCTGCAATAGTAGCGGCCTTCGAGGCCGGTCTTGTCCACAACCGGCCTGCCGGAAAGCCCGGCCAGATTGTTCGCAAGCTGCGCCAGAGTGCCTGTGTTGTACATCGTCCCCCACGTGCCTGGCATACGAGGTGGCTCCGGCGGGATCTTCTGCGGATCGAAGGGCTTTATCTTCAGGCCCTCTTTTGCGACGACAAGGTTGTAGATCGGCATTTCCCTGGTCTCCATATGCGAGACAAAGCCGAAGCGCTCTTTCAACATCCCCTGCAGCATCGGCTTGATTTCGGTATCCGTCACGCCCGCGGGCGCGGTTCCCGCCAGATCGAAGCGGTCGGCCTCTATCCACGCGGGGCCGGTCACCTGTTGATCGTTCAGGCCCCAGGCCACCTCAATCATCCACTTCACGGTCGTATTCGTTGCCGTCAGCCTGCCTTTGGTCAGACGAGGCGCGCTGGAGCCTCCGCTTCCTGAATGATTGGCCTTGATCGACACTACTTCAAACGACTGCGCGCCAAGAAGTCCGGCAACAAGAGTGATTATGACGATGCGCATCGTACCCTCTTGCAGCTTAGACGCCGAATTCCCGAAAACGTGCAGGTGGATTCGTGTAAACGTGGATTGCCGACGCGGGTACTGAAGCTGCGATCTATTCGGTCCTCCCTTACGCCGCTTTCCCCGCGCCGCCTTCGAGATCGAGCAGTCGCTTTTCCATCGCATTCACGCGCATGAGGAGGTCCACGGCCTTAGTATCGGTCTCGTCGTGCCAGCGCGACTGGCGCGCGATCATTTCAAGACACGTGGTCACGTTGGCGTTCGTCTTCTTGCCGTGATCGAGGACGGCGCGGATTTCTGTATGAAGACTTCCCACTTCGGCGGCGATCAGCGCGGCCGTGCGGTCTTCGACGCTTTGGATCTGGGCGCGCAAATGGCCTTCCATCGCTTCGAGGTACTGCTTTAGCTCTTCATTCATTTCAGGTCTTCCTCTCGCCTGCGTCACCACGTCCCCGCTCTTTCCCAATCTCGGCAGCGTCAATGGTCGCCATGAAAATAAAATACCATTTGCAGCAAGTAAATATTACTCTGAGGAAAAGAACAGCCATTTCTGCATAGTGGGGACTCATTTGATTAACGCCAAACCAGGGAACAATCGGGCGCGGGAAATTCAGGCAAGAAAGATTGCCTCTGCCATTGTCGGCGTCCTGCTTTGCATCGCGTGCCACGCGCAGGCTCAAGAGCCGAAACTGACCTTCGAAGTCGCTGCCATTCGACCCTCGGCCCCGGACGCCAGGAGCGCGTTGCGAGGCGGCCCGGGAACGCCCGATCCCGTGCAAATCGCCTGGACAGCCTGTCCATTGGATTTTCTGGTCGAGCGAGCCTATGGAATCCAGTTCGACCAGTTTTCCGGTCCGGGCTGGCTGAGTTCTGTGCGGTATGACATCTCAGCGAAAGTTCCAACAGGAGCGACGCCGGAGCAGTTTGATGAGATGCTCCGGAATCTTCTTATAGAGAGGTTTCATCTGGAAGTCCACCATGAGACACGCATCGTCCCGGCGTACGAACTGGTGCTCGGCAAAAACCCTCCGAAACTAAAGCATTCGGAATGGGTCCCACCCCCGCCTCCTACTGACCTGCCCCCAGGCCAGCCATGGTTTGGGGATGTTCCCATTTTCCGCACTGGACGGGATGGCAATGAGGTGATCACGGGCAGGGGAGCTAAAACCTCAGACCTGGTCGGGTCCCTGCGGGTCGCCTTGCATCGCCGCGTGGAGGACCGGACCGGCCTGACCGACAAGTTCGACTTTACCCTTGAGTATTCCGACGCAACGCGCGGTACGTCACCGTACATTATCGATTCCGTCCGGACCAACTGGGGTTGGACGTGAAGCCGACGAAGATTTCGCTGGACGAGGTGGTCGTCGATCGGATGGAGAGGACGCCCACGGGGAATTGAAATACGAGGTTGCCGGTCTTTGGCCGTGAACGTGCCAGTGAAATCCCCAGCGCGTGCGGGCTTCCGCGCGTTGCGAAAGGGAAAAATGCCGAACAGCACACGTCAGAAAATCGAAGGCGCATTCCACGAAAAGCGCGGCGCAGCCAGGCAGAAGTTAGGCGAAGAAACGAAAAACAGCGAACTCGAATCCCAGGGTCGCACTGAAAAGATTGCCGGTACGGTTCAAAAGACTCTCGGCAAGATCGAAAAGCTCGCGGGCAAATAGAGCACGGCCTTTGTCTGGCGGGCGTCATCGGGCGCCTGTATCTGCAACTGAACAACATCCTGTAGGGAGAGCTCTATCCATGGCCCTGAAAGTCGCCGACGTCATGTGGGAAATGCTCGCGAGCGCGGGCGTAAAACGCTGCTACGGCATTGTTGGTGACGCGTTGAATCCGGTGATCGACGCACTGCGCCGGAATGGCAAAATCGAGTTCATTCACGTTAGGCACGAAGAATATGGAGTCTTCGCTGCCGTCGCCGAGTCCTACCTGACAGGTAACCCGGTTGTGGTGTGCGGAACTGCGGGCCCCGGAGTCACACACCTGATCAACGGCCTGATGGACGCGCGCAAGGAAGGGGCGGCCATCATCGCAATCGCCGGCGATGTTGAGACCCGCCTCATGGACACCGCCGCGCTTGAAGAACTGAATCCCTACAGGTTTTTCGATGCGGCGTGCCTCTACGTCGGACGGGTCGTCAATCCCGAGCAGGCGCGGGCGGTCTTCACAACAGCGATTCTGACTGCCGTTGTCGACAAAGGTCCCACGGTGATCTCAATGCCGGGCGATGTCGCATCTGCGGATGCGCCCGGCCATTCTCCTCACGAGGTGACGATTCCCGCGCCGCCTCTGCTTCGTCCGGCCGATGTCGATCTCGACAAGCTGGTCGAAATGATTGACGCCGCCGGCAAGGTGGCGATTTTCGGCGGCGACGGCTGCCGCGACGCTCGCCATGAGGTTCTCCAACTTGCCGCCAGATTACAGGCTCCCGTCGGCTACACCTTTCGGGGTAAGCAATGGCTGGAGCACGATAATCCTCATTCCGTCGGCATGACTGGACTTCTCGGCTACGGGGGAGCCTATAAAGCGATTCACGATGCGGATCTGCTGCTCCTGCTCGGCACGGACTTTCCGTTTTCGGAGTTTCTGCCCGGCAGCGCCGTGAAGAAAGTCCAGATCGATAAGAATCCGAAACACCTCGGACGCAGAACGGCAGTCGATCTCGCGCTTGTCGGCGATATCAAAGCGACTGTCGCCGCGCTGCTTGCCAAAGTCCGCAGCAAGCCGGACAGCCGTTTTCTCGAAAAGCATGTTGCCGAGACCCGGTCGTTCGATGAGCTTTTGCAGCACTACGTCGAAAAAGGGCCAGGGATCAAACCGATCCGCCCGGAGTTCCTGGCCGCGACATTGAGCGAACTCGCCTCCGATGACGCGATGTTTTTCGCCGACACCGGCACAGCGTGCATCTGGATGGCGCGCCATATAAAAGGTGGGGTGAACCGCAGGATTTTCGGGTCGTTTTCATGGGGCTCCATGGCCAATGCGGCTCCAAACGCATTTGGCGCTCAACTCGCTTACCCCGGCCGCCAGACGATCGCGCTTTGCGGTGACGGCGGGTTCACCATGCTCGGCCTGGGCGACCTGCTCACGCAGGTGCAGCGCAGAATGCCGGTGATTCAGATCATTCTCAACAATGAATCGCTGGACTTCGTCAACATCGAGATGCAGGAAGCCGGACTGGTTTCGTTCGGGGTGGATTTCAAGAATCCGAATTTTGCCAAAGTAGCCGAGGCGATGGGCGCGAAGGGAATCCGTCTCGAAGAACCAGGCGACGTGAGAGAAGCGCTGCGAGAGGCGCTCGCGCACAAGGGCGGTCCGGTCGTGATCGATGCCGTGGTGGATCCGTACGCATTGTCGCTGCCGTCCCATGTGCCTTTCCATACCGCGGCCGGCTTCACGCTCAGCCTCGCCAAACAGGTATTGCGTGGGGAGATGGATTCGGTGATCAGGACGATTGAACGCAACGTGGGGTTAGTCTGAAGCACAAGGAGAAAGTTCTATATCTCCACCCACTGCTGTCCGGCTATCGCTTTCTGACTGTGGGCTAAGTTACTTCCGATCAGCAATATAAAGGGTGTTTTGAGTTTTTTCGATTTCAACTTCCGTTGACTATTTTGGCGTGATTTTCCTTCA